>MPMB02027267.1_pt1 | contig 47305 bp, 38 predicted proteins | sample 1617371 | NCBI WGS metagenome assembly MPMB02 (sample SAMN05944808, study PRJNA350692) | marine metagenome | biome: marine; feature: ODZ; material: water; isolation source: 300 m water sample filtered on 0.2 um supor filter | place: Pacific Ocean | collected 2012-04-08 | depth 300m m
AAATAGAGCGGGCGGGAGGACCGGGGTCCGCGGCTACAGGGTTAGCGCGTGCCCGGCACTCTCCTCCCTGTGAGAGGAGTCAGACAGCGGACCCAGTTTCGCCGGCGATCGCCAATCGGCCGGGGTGAAGGTGCCCCTCTACGAGGGCACCAAGCACACCACAGCCACCGCGTTGGCCGAGGGAGGGGGTCAACCGCTAGTTCTCAAAGCCCTCGGCGGTTGGCGGGATTCAAAGAGTGTCGAGCGTTACGCGCAACCGAAAGCAACGCGCGCCGCGATCATTCGACACCTTCCGCACAAGGGTTAATTCCAACCGACCAAGGCGTCAAAACACGCGAAAAACGTTTCGCGCAAACGGTGTTTGCATCCCATTTCTGGCCAAAGTGGAACCCCATTGGAACCCCGGCCAAAAAGCGGCAAAAAAGTGTGAATGAAATCGGGAGCTTGTGGCGGGGCGGACGGGACTCGAACCCGCAACTTCCGGCGTGACAGGCCGGTGCTCTAACCAATTGAACTACCACCCCCCGAGACGGCTCGCGTACTGGGGAGTAGCAGAATCCGCGGGGCGCGAAAAGCTGCCCCGGGCCAGGACCCGGGCGCGCCGGGGCAGACGCCGCGTCGAGCGGCTGGAAAGCCCGCCCGAAGGGGTGCCGGCAGAGCGGCAGAGCGGACCGGCAGAGCGGGCAAAGCGGCAGACCGGTCAGAGCGGGCCGGGCAGAGCGGACCGGCAGAGCGGCAGACCGGACCGGCAGAGCGGCAGACCGGACCGGCAGGCCGGGCAGAGCGGACCGGCAGAGCGGGCAAAGCGGCAGACCGGTCAGAGCGGGCCGGCCGGCGGCTTGCGGCAAGCGCGCGGTCTCTCTGCGGAAACGAGCACGCTCTCCCAGAACGCCGCCCCGCCCATGCCGGCGGTTGCCGCCGCGGCCTCGAGCCCCGTCACGCGAGCCACCCGAACAGACGCGGCAGCTTCAGCAGAAACCCGCTGTCTCCCTCGAGCTGCAGCTTGCCACCCATCAGCGCCTCGACCACGTCGAGGCGCCCCTCGATCAGGGCATCGGCATCCCTTTCGGTGAGCACGATGCGAGCGTCCGGTCGCTCGATCGAGCCGGGTCCGAGCAGTACCCCCGCGCTCCAGTCGCCTCCCGGAGCGCCGGTCACCCGCAGCTCGACGTGGGCGCCGACTCGTTCGAGGTGGCTCACCGGTCCGTCACGGAGCAGGAGCTTCTCGCGGTCCTTCAGCGCAGCGGCCAGGGCGACCGGATCGAAGAGCGCCGACACGCGCGCACTGAAGGCGCCGCCGCGGCCCTCCCAGAGTCCCCCGCGCCATTCCGCAACACCCTGCACGAGCGTGACCGGCACGCCCTTGCGGGCGCCGCCCGCAACCCGCGACGCGCCGTCTTCGATCGTCGGCAGCCACTCGCCGCCGCTCGCGACGCGCAACGCGCCGTCTTCGATCGTCAGCAGCCACTCGCCGCCGCCCTCGCCCCGCAATACCACGCCGAGCGAGAGATCTGCCTCGCGCAGGGCGGGCGTCAGCTCCGCCGCGGCGAAGCGTTGCGGGAGCCATTGTTCAAAGAACTCAGCCGGCGGCAGCGGCGAGGCCGGGAAGTCGGTCATGACCGCGGCTACGCTAGCCAGCGTCGCCGGAATGCGCGACGCCCGCGTGAGCGCGGCAGGGCTCGAACCTGCGACCTCCTGGGTGTAAACCAGGCGCTCTAGCCAGCTGAGCTACGCGCTCGCGGGCGCTCAGTTGACTCCGCTGGGGCCGGGTAGCTCCTGCACGGAGTCACTTCGCGGGACTTCGTAGATCTCGTCGAGCCGGTGATCCCCCTCGGCCAGATACGCAGCGAGGTCGCCGTGAGCCAGCGCCTTCGGCAGCACTCCGTCCATGTGGTCCACGCTAATGATGGTGAGGTCTCGCTTCACGTGGGCCGGGATCTCGGCCAGGTCCTTCTCGTTTTCCTTGGGGATGATGAGCGTATCGATCCCGCCGCGCAGGGCCGCGATCATCTTCTCCTTGAGCCCGCCGATGGGCAGCACCCGCCCGCGGAGGGTGATCTCGCCGGTCATCGCCACGTTGCTGCGCACGGGGATCCGGGTCAGCGCCGACGTGATCGCGGTAGCGATCGTGATGCCGGCCGACGGACCGTCCTTCGGCGTCGCGCCCTCGGGCACGTGCAGGTGAACGTCGACCTTCGAGTAGAAGTCGCGGGTCAGCCCGAATTGCTTGGCTCGGGAACGCACGTAGGACATGGCGGCGTTGGCGGATTCCTGCATCACGTCGCCCAGGCGCCCGGTGATCTGGAGCTTCCCCTTGCCGGGAGTCACCGAAACCTCGGTCTGGAGCAATTCGCCGCCCACCTCGGTGAAGGCCAGGCCGGTGCAGACACCGATCCGGTCCTCCTCTTCGGCCTTGCCGAAACGGAACTTCTGAACACCCAGGTACTTCTTGACCTTCGCCGGCGTGGCACGCGTCTTTTTGGCGGAGTCGCCGGCCTTCACCACGTCCCGTGCGACCTTCCGGCAGACCGACGCAATCTCCCGCTCGAGATTTCGCACGCCGGATTCCCGCGTGTAGTAGCGGATGATCTCGAGCAGCGCGGAATCGGTGAAGTCGATCAGATCCTCGTTCAGGCCGTTCTGCTCCCGGACCTTCGGGATCAGGAAGTTCCGGGCAATCTGGAGCTTTTCCGATTCGATGTAGCCCGGCAGCTGGATGATCTCCATGCGGTCCTGGAGCGGGCGCGGAATCTGGTGCAGCACGTTGGCCGTGCAGACGAACATGACCCGCGAGAGGTCGTAGTCGAGATCCATGTAGTGGTCGTTGAAGGTGTGGTTCTGCTCCGGGTCGAGAACCTCGAGCAGCGCCGACGACGGGTCGCCGCGGAAGTCCATCGACATCTTGTCGACCTCGTCGAGCAGGAAGACCGGGTTCCCGGACCCCGCCTTCTTGAGGCCCTGGAGAATCTTGCCCGGGAGCGCCCCGATGTAGGTACGCCGGTGCCCGCGGATCTCCGCTTCGTCGCGCACCCCGCCCAGCGACACGCGCACGAAGTCGCGGTCGGTGGCTCGGGCGATCGAGCGCCCGAGAGAAGTCTTGCCGACTCCGGGCGGCCCGACGAAGCAGAGAATGGGCCCCTTCATCTTCTCCACGAGGGTCTGAACCGCCAGGTATTCGACGATGCGCTCCTTCGGCTTTTCGAGTCCGAAGTGGTCTTCGTCCAGTACGCGTTCGGCCTCCACGAGGTCGTGGCGCTCCTCTTTGTACTCATCCCACGGCAGAGTGAGGAACCAATCGACGTAGTTGCGCACGACGGTCGCCTCGGCACTCATGGGCGACATCATCTTGAGCTTGCGGATCTCCTTCTCGCAGCGCTCGCGTGCTTCCTCGGGCACCAGCTTCTTCTTGAGCGCCTCTTCGAGCTCGTCGACTTCGTTCTTGAACTCGTCGCGCTCACCGAGCTCCTTCTGGATCGCCCGCATCTGCTCGTTCAGGTAGTACTCCTTCTGGGAGTGCTCCATCTGCTTCTTGACGCGACCGCGAATCTTGCGCTCCACCGAGAGCACCTCGGTCTCCGCCTGGATGCGGGCGTGCACCTCCTCGAGACGCTTGGCCGCAGAAAGCATCTCGAGCAAGTCCTGGCGTTCCTCGAATTTGAGGCTCAGGTGCCCCACCAGGCTATCCGCCAGTCGGCTCGGCGATTCGATCATATTGATCGTGTTGACCGTCTCCGGCGGGATCTTCTTGTTCAGCTTGACGAGGACCTCGAAGGCGGCGTGGACGCTGCGGACCAATGCCTGGGTCTCGACGCTCGTCTCCCCCTCCTCCTCGTCGATGACTTCGACCGAGCAGGAGAAGAACGGGTCGTCGCTCTCGAATTCGTTGATGCGGGCCCGAAGCTTGCCCTCCACCAGCACCTTCACGGTGCCATCGGGCAGGCGCAGCAGCTGGACGATGGTGGCAAGGGTGCCGACGTTGTGGATGCCCTCGGGGCCCGGTTCGTCCTCGCCCGCCTCGCGTTGGGTGCAGAGCAGGAGTTCGCGGTCACCGGCCATCGCGTTTTCGAGCGCCTGGATCGAACGCGCGCGGCCAACGAATAGAGGCACGACCATATGGGGAAATACGACGATGTCGCGCAGCGGCAGCAGCGGCAGGACACGCACGGGCCCGCCCCCTCCCCCTTCAGGCCCGCCCTCGCCGCGGAAGATTCCCACGGCTAGGCAGATTCCTGCTCTTGCTTCAAGACCATCAGCGGCTTGGCCCCCTGCTCGATCACTTCTTCGTTGATCACGACTTCCTCCACGTCGTCGCGCGACGGAATGTCGTACATCAATTCGAGCATCACGCCTTCGAGGATCGAGCGCAGGCCCCGGGCCCCCGACCGGCGGCGGTACGCCTGACGGGCCACAGCCTGAAGGGAACTTTCGGTGAAGCGCAGCAGCACGTTTTCGAACTCGAAGAGCTTCTGGTACTGCTTGACCAGCGCATTCTTGGGTTTCGTGAGGATGTCGATCAGGGCGTCCTCGCCCAGCGCATCGAGCGTCGCCACCACCGGCAGCCGTCCGACGAACTCGGGAATCAGCCCGAACGAGATCAGGTCTTCCGACTCGACCTTTCTCAGGTACTCGCCGGGAGCCTTGTTCACCCGCTTGTGCATATCTGCACCGAAACCCATCCCCTTGACGCCGATGCGCCGCTCGACGATCTGCTCGAGATCGCAGAAGGCGCCGCCGCAGATGAAGAGAATGTTCCCGGTGTCGACCTGGAGAAACTCCTGCTGCGGGTGCTTGCGCCCCCCCTTCGGCGGCACGCTCGCCGTCGTGCCCTCGATGATCTTGAGCAGCGCCTGCTGCACGCCTTCCCCGGATACGTCCCGGGTGATCGAGGGGTTCTCGCTCTTGCGGGCGATCTTGTCGATCTCGTCGATGTAGATGATGCCCCGCTGGGCCCGCTCCACGTCGTAGTTCGAAGCCTGCAGCAGGTTGAGGATGATGTTCTCGACGTCCTCACCCACATAACCGGCCTCGGTGAGTGTAGTGGCGTCGGCAATGGTGAAGGGCACGTCGAGGATGCGCGCCAGCGTCTGGGCCAGCAGCGTCTTGCCCGAACCGGTCGGGCCGAGCAACAGAATGTTGGCCTTCTGAAGGTCGACATCGCCGACGAGGGCTTGGCTCTCGATGCGCCGATAGTGGTTGTGCACGGCGACGGAAAGGGTCTTCTTGGCCTTCTCCTGACCGATCACGTATTCGTCCAGGGCGGCCTTGATCTCGCGCGGCTTCAGAATTTCCGCCGCCGGAGGCGTGCCGGCTTCCTCGCCATACTCCTCGGCGATGATGTCGTTGCAGAGTTCGATGCACTCGTCGCAGATGTAGACCGTCGGACCGGCGATCAGCTTCTTGACCTCTCGCTGGCTCTTGCCACAAAACGAACAGGAGAGATTGGCGTCGTCGTCCCGCTGCTTCACCCGTTCTCGCCTCCGTCTCCGGCGCCGTTTCCGGCGATGCGTATCTCGTGCTGCCGCACCACGCGATCGATCAGCCCGTACTCCCGGGCCTCGTCTCCAGACATGTGGTAGTCACGCTCGGTATCGCGCGCGATTTCCGCCACATCCCGCCCCGTATGCTCCGCCAGAATCTGGTTCATCTGGTCGCGAAGCTTCAGGATTTCCCTTGCGTGGATATCGATCTCGGTTGCCTGGCCCTGAATCCCGCCCATGGGCTGGTGGATCATGACCCGCGAGTTGGGCAGCGCCATGCGCTTGCCCGACGCCCCGGATGCCAGCAACCACGCCGCCATGGAAGCGGCCTGGCCCAGGCAGATCGTCCCGACGTCCGGCCGCACGTACCGCATGGTGTCGTACACGGCGAGGCCCGCCGTCACGGAGCCCCCCGGCGAATTGATGTAGATGTGGATGTCCTTCTCCGGATCCTCGGCCTCGAGAAACAGGAGCTGGGCGATGATGAGGTTGGCGACATCGTCGTCCACCGGGCTGCCCAGGAAAACGATCCGGTCGCGCAGCAGGCGGGAATAAATATCGAAACCGCGCTCGCCGCGCGGGCTTTGCTCGACGACATAGGGAATCAGCGGCATGACCGTCTCATTCTAGAAAGAATAACCGAAGCAACCCCAAGGTACTCGGTGTGCGCTGTCGCCACCCTCGATCTCTCGAAACCTCGCGGACCTGGGCGCGCGAGCTGGGGGGGTTGAGGAAAAAGCAGCACCGTGCGGGCCAAAGAACGTCCGGAGGCGTATTCCAGAGGCTAAGTATCCGTCGTTTCTTCGATTTTAGCCTGAGCGACGAGGAATTCAAGCGCCTGCTCATCGCGCAATTGGCGCCGCAGCGCGGGCTCGAAAGACTCGCCACCCAGGGCGGTGCGAAGCCGCTCGGGCGCTACTCCCTGCTGCCCGGCCAGCTCCTGAAGCCGCGCCTCCACGGCAGCGTCGGCGACCTCGAGAGCCTCGGCATCGGCAACGGCCTCGAGCAACAGGGCGTCGCGCACGTCGCGCTCGGCTTCGCCGCGCCATTCCTCGCGCCAGCGTCCGATCTGCTCGTGGAGTGCCTCGTGCGGCACCTGCCCGCCCAGCCGCCGGTGGGCGGATTCGAGCCGCTGCTGGAGCTGCTGCTCGATCATGCCGGGCGGAAGCTCGAAGCTCACGCGCTCGCCGAGCGCATCGAGAATGCTGCGCTGCACTGCGGTGCGCGCCTCGCGCTCTCGCACCCCGGTGAGATCGCTGCGAATGCGCTCCCGCAGCGCATCGAGCGAATCGAAGTCGCCGAGGTCCTTCGCGAACGCGTCGCCGAGCACCGGCACCTCGCGCCGCTTGACCGCGGCCACGTGGACGGCGAACACCGCCTCTTTCCCGGCGAGGCCCTCATTGCCGTAGTCCTCGGGGAACGTGATCGTCACCTCGCGGTCGTCGCCGGAGCAGGCACCGCGCAACTGTTCCTCGAAACCCGGCAGAAACTGGCCGGCACCAACCGTTAGCTCCACGCCCTGCCCGCTGCCGCCCTCGAACGGCTCGCCCTCGACACGCCCGACGAAGTCGATCACCGCTACGTGCGCATCGACAAGGGGAGTTGCTTCGGGCTCCTCGATCAGCTGTGCCTGCGAGTCGCGCAATCCCTCGAGTTCTCGCTCCACGTCCGCGTCGCCCACTTCCACCCGGGGCCGCCGTCCCGGCAGGTCGGACAACTCGGGCAACTCGATCGCCGGCTTCACCTCGATCCGCGCCGTGTAGCGGAAGGTGGTGTCGGGCTCGGGCGCACCCGCCTCGATGGCCGGTTCGGCCACGGCCTCGAGCCCGGCCTGTTCGACCGCTTGCACCAGCGTCTCGGAGACCAGGGTCTGCTCGATCTGCTCGGCCACCGAGCCGCCGTAGAGCTTCTCGAGTACCGAGCGCGGTGCCTTGCCCGGGCGGAAGCCCTTGACCCGGGCCTGGCGGGCCAGGTCCCGGTAGGCGCGGTCGAAGGCTCGCTTCACCCGCGAGGCGTCCACCTCCACCTCGAGCCGGTGGAGGACGGGGGTTTCCGCCTGAGCGTCGACGCGAATCTCCGGGCTGGCGTTCTCGTCCGTCATGGCTCTCGGGTGGTTGGGAGGCCGGAGACTAACGCCACCCGGGGCGCCAAGCACCACTCCCCAGGGGGGCTGGTGCGCCGGGTGGGAGTCGAACCCACATGACCGTGAGGCCGCCGGACCCTAAATCCGGTGCGTCTGCCAGTTCCGCCACCGGCGCGTGCGCCGCAACGTAGCAATCTCGCGGCGAGGCTCCGGTCGCCCGCGCTTGCCCGGCTGGCTTCGCCCCGGGCCAGGCGGGCACGAGAACCGCGTCAGTCCGGTGCCTTTGCGGCCTCGGCGCGCCTCAGGTCCGCCAGGAAGATCGCTGAGAGGCCCTCGTAGATGGAAGTCTTCGAGATCAGCTTCGAGGACTCGTAGGCGATCGCCGACGTGAGAAAGAGCGGCATGGCCATGTCGCGGGCCGTGGTCATCTCGAGCAGGATGACGACCGACGTAATCGGGCTGCGGACCACACCCGTGAAGTACGCCGTCATGGCGATCATGCACAGCGCCCGCGGGTCGATGCCCGGAAACAACGGCGCGGTGAGCTGGCCCATGGCGGCTCCGACCGAAAACGAGGGGTCGAATAGGCCGCCGGGGATGCCGCTGACGAGGCTGATGAAATTACCCGCCGCCTTGACCCAGAGATAGCTGAAGGACATCTCGGTCTCGTTCTGCAGGATGGCCAGCGCCTGTTCGTAGCCGCTGCCATAGCTCGCACCGCCCGAGACGAGACCGAGCCCGGCCAGGCCCGCGCCGAGCCCCAAGGGCACGAGCACCCGGTGGTTCTTGAGCGTCCGGTTCACCCAGCGCGTGCCCGCCACCACGGCCCGCGAGAAGCAACCCCCGAGAAAGCCCGCCACCGCAGCGATCGGAATGATCACGAGCCACTGGACCGGCGAAGTCAGGCTCGGGTTGAGCCTGCCGTAGAAGACATAGTCGCCGATGTAGACCCAGCACGCCGTGCACGCCAGGGCCACTGCGACCATGATCAGGCCCACGTTCTTCTTGTCGAAGGAGCGCCCGATCTCTTCGATGGCAAAGACAGTGCCCGCAATGGGCGCGTTGAACGCCGCGGCGATGCCGGCACTCCCACCTGCCAGGATGAGACCCCGCTTAACCGCCCAACTCGGAAACGGGCGCCAGCAACCGATCAGGTAGACAAGACACGCCCCCACGTGCACCGACGGACCCTCCCGCCCGATCGTCGCGCCCGCGAAGATGCCGATCATGAGCAGCAGCGCCTTCCCCACAGCGATTCGCCAGGAGATCATGTGGCGGCGCAGCGGATCCTCCGCGTCCACGTCGAGCGCCGCCATCACCTGCGGAATTCCCGTCCCCTGGGTACCGGGGAAGAACCGGTCGCGAAGCGTCATGATGAGCCACATGCCCCCGATGGCCAGCCCCGCGGCGATGCCGGTTCCCACGCTGGGATCCATCTGGAAGCCCCAGAGGCTCTCGCCCTTCAGCAGGAAGGCCCGGAATGTGACGGAGAGCCGATCGGCGAGGTTGAAGAAGAGGGCCACGTACCCCGTGGCAACGGCCGCTACCACGAAGAGAGCGCGGCGCCTCCACGCGCCGGCAGAAAAAAGGCCGGTGCGCCAGGGGTGTGCTTCGATTTCCCGGTCGACGCTTTCGTCCATGGACTCTGTGTCTCCCGGGCGATGGAAGCACCGCGCAGGCGGCCGAATCCTACCACGACACCCGCACCGCGAACCCTTCGCCGCGTCCTACGCCGGCATGCTGCCGAATGACACCCGGGCCACAAACCCGGCGAACCCTTGGCCGCGTCCTACGCCGGCATGCTGCCGAATGTCACCGGACGGCCAGGAGAAGCAGCCCGAAGAAAATCTTTGCAGCGCCGTGGAACCGTTCGGCCTTGCCGAATGCGGCGACCGACACGAGAGCCCTTGCGAAGACACTGCACAAAGCGGCGGGCGCGGGCGTTGGAAAACTCACCAGCCTCCCGGTCCGATCACGTTCTCGGCGAAGGCCTCGGCGGCCTGGATCTTCTGCTCCACCGTGAGGGTGTCCGGCTCGTACGGGTTGCGGGCGCCGGCACTCAGCTCGTCGACACCCGCGTCCTCGAGGCGCCTGATGTCGTCGATGCCCTGGATGTCGGTCACGCCGGCGTGGATGAAGAACGGCTCGTTCTGCTTGCCGTACTCCTTCCGGTAGGCCCGGAGCTTCGCGACGCTCTCGAGCGTGTACGCGAGCGTTCCCCCCGCGAAGGTGAAGCCGTCACACAGACGCGCTGCCCTGCGCCAGGCGGGCTCGCTGTGTCCCCCGTACAGGATCGGAAGCGGCTCGCTCGGCACCGGGCAGAGCTTGATGCGCGGAACGTCGTAGAACTCGCTGTGGTACTCGAAGTAATCGCCGCGGGTGAGGCCCCGGATGATCTCGATCATCTGGTCCATGCGCTTGCCGCGGCTCTTCCAATCTGTGTGCGTCACCCGAAAGTCCTCGATCCAGGGCGAAAGGCCCACCCCGAGCTCGAAGCGGTTGCCCGTCCACACCGCGAGCGAGGTCGCCTGCTTCGCAACGAGCACCGGCTCGCGGATCGGGAGCTTGAGCACGCCGGTGCGAAACCGGATTCGCTGCGTCACCGTCGCAAGCGCCGCCACGAGCTGAAACGGGTCGATGAACGGGGCCCCATCCAGAAACGTGCGGTCCCCGCTCTCGAGGTAGGGGTAGTCGCCCTCGGCCGCCTCCGGGTAGCAGATGCTGTCGCCGATCGGGAACGTGTGGTAGCCAAGCGCATCGACGGCCTTGGCGAGCGGAACGTAGTGGGCCGGGTCGCACATGGAATCGCTGAAGGCAAATTGCACGGGGATCCTCTCGTTGCTCCAACCCGAGCCGGGCGCGGTGCTGACGCCCGGCTCTAGGCGAGCCAGTTTCGATGCAGCTGCTCGTGTTGCTCGGCGCTGAGCCCGAGCCCTTCGCGGAAATAGCCCTCGAGGCTACCCCACCCCGCGACCGCCGCGTCGATCGAAGCCCGCACGTATTCCTCGCGCACCTTCATGAGCGGCGCGAGGAGTGCCACGAACTCGGTGTCGAGCTCGGGGAACCCGAGGTTCTGCTTGCCGACGTCGAAGGTCTCGTTCGACACCAGGTAGTGCGCAATCACGTGCTCCTCTTCCACGCCGAGCGCGAGGAGGAGCGACGACGCAGCCCAGCCGGCGCGATCCTTCCCGGCAGAACAGTGAAATAGCGCCGGCGGGCAGCCGGGCTCGGCGAGCCGCTTCAGGAACGCCGCATAGCTGTCGCCGCGATCGGTGACGAGCGCGGCCGCGGCGCGGGTCATGTACTCGACGGCACGCCCGTCTCCGAAGTATTCGTGCAGCGTTTCGAGACCGCCTTCCATGATCAGGGTGCGTGCGTCGTCCGCTGCCGCGGGGTCTCCGGTGGGCAGCATCACGTGTTCGACCCCCATCGGAAGCAGGTCGGCACCCTCGTGCGCCACGTCCTGCTCCGTCCGGAAGTCGACCACCACCCCGACCCCGCGTCGTTCGAGTTCGTCGAGGTCCCCGGCACTGGCGCAACCCCAGTGCCCACTCCGGAAGAGCGCCCCGCTGCGAACCCGCCGGCCGCCGGCGGTGGGCAACCCACCGAGTTCGCGGAAGTTGGTAACCCCGTCCAGGGCGGGAAGCGCGTCTCGTGTGTCCATGGCAGCCGCGAGTATTGCACCCGGAGAGCGGGGCGCGCAGGGGTGCGCCCGGAAACCGATCAGCCGGCGCCGCGCGAACCCAGGACCCGGTTCCGGGCGGCCCGCGCCACCGCGAACGCCACCAGCAGGAGCGCGGCCCCCAACCACGGGAGCCCTCTCCCCTCCGATCCGAAGACCGGGATCGACACCGGCCCCGGGGTGGCGACCAGAGCGTGCTCTTCGTTCATGCAAGTCAGCGCCTGGCTCTCGGGTGTACCGGCGGTATGCAGACAGGTCGCGGCCGCCGGTTGTGCCGCTCCGGTGATCTCCACGCCCGCCGCCGTGCGCAGCGTGTAGCCGTTGGCCGGATCCAGCACATCCGCCGGGATCGAAGCACTGGTCGCGCCACCGCTCTTGTCCCAGAAGACGTACGCACCGGTAGCCGGAAAATACACCGAGGCAATCGCCACCCGGTCATCCTGGGGCGGCGGATTGATGTGGTTCCCCGGGTCGGTCCGCCAGCAGTAGTTGACGCCACTCGGCGGGTAGCTGATCACGGCACAGGACTGGCTCGTTCCCACCTGGGGCGGTGTCGCCGGCTCCCAGAGCACCCACTCGGCCATCTGCTGCGCGGCCCCGAAGGCGGCCTTCGGCGTACCGTCGCAGTGGCGCAACCCGTAGGTCGTTCCCGCATTGGCGCTCTCCTGCGGGAGTTCGAGCCCCGAGAAGGCGACGGTGTCCACTCCCTCCGCAAAGGCCAGAGTCGCCATCTCGAGGTAGGCGCTCGCCTGGCGCTCCTCGACCTCGAGGTCGTGGTTCGCCGCCGCAGTGTCGCAGTCGACGTAATCGAGCGTCCCGCCCCACAGCGCCGGCACCGAGAACTCCGTCAGCTGCACCGGATCCGGGGTCCATCCCGATGCGGCCACGTTGTCCAGGTAATGGTTCACGTTCGCGCGGTTGGGCTGTGTGTCGAGATCCCCAAACCAGATATAGTGGAAGCTGTACCCATCGAGATGAGCGGCGACTCCCTGGGCGACGACGTAGTACCACCAGTCGTTGGGCTGCGTCATCACCGACCCCTGGAAATAGTCCGGCAGCCAGTGGTTGCCGCCGGCCACGCCATCGGTCGGAAACGCCAGTCCCCCGTTCGAAAGCGAGCACCCCGTGCACGTGGCGTTGAACGCCATCCGCGCCTCCTTCACCAGCTCTCCGTAGGCGAGAGCGCCCTGCTGGGTCTGGGCGGCACTGACCCAGCGGAAATCGACGCCTTCGTCGTACACGAAATTCTCCGGCTCGTTGACCACCTCCCAGTTCTTGATGCCGAGCCAACCCGAGGGACACGGATTCCCCGGACCGGTCGGAACGTCCTCGACGCCATCGACGTCGTAGCGCTCGAAGAGCGCCTGCAGGAAATGGCCCGACGCAGCCAGCCAGGGAACGCAGGCGGCGCAGTGAAACGGGGTCCCCCCCTTCGCCGACTCGAGGTCGCAGACCGGTGCTGCGGCACAATCCGGGTCGGCGCAATCGTCAAGCAAGTCGCCGTCATCGTCCGACTCATTCCCACAGTCGCACTCGACTCCGGTCGCGGAACACGAAGAACCGCAGATAGCGATGTCACACAGACCCAGAGGGGGCACACTCGGGTGGTTCCAGTAGCTGCACGTGTTCGCGAGAATCACGGGACTCGGTCCCTGGCCCGGGCATCCGGGCGCGGTGTCGAAGATGGCGTTGTTGTTGTAGGGCCAGAAGACCCCGAGCGTCTCGAAATTCGGTTCCGTCGCCGGATCGATGACACCGTCTGCGTTGAGATCGACCGCGGCGCTGCAGGCCAGCGGATCGAGCCGAGACCAGTCGTAGTCCTGGTTGAGCGAATTCGCGTACGGGAAGCTGGAGACGGCATGGGGCGCAGCCAGCTCCCACGAGAAGTGCCGCCGCTGGTCGAGATCGCCCAGGCGTCGCAAGGAGGTCGCGACGCTCGCCATGGCGGCAGGGTCCGGAATCGAGGTCCCGATGACGTTGACCGCATAGTTCGAACCGGGTGCCGGCGTGGCGGTCGCCGTGCCCCCGAGACACACCGCGGCCAGACTTGCCACGACGACCCGAACCGTCGCCGAACTCCAGACGGGGGTTGCAGCCATGAGTGACCTCACATCGACAGCCCCAGCGTAGCTGGGACTTCGAACGGGGGCCGCTGTGGCGCAGTCCCCAGAACCACCCCAGGGGCCGCGGTGGCGCAGTCCCCAGAACCACCCCGGGGGCCGCGGTGGCGCTACAACCCGGCCCGCTTGAGCCGGTTGGCGTGCGTCCGGTACAGGGACTTGGGATTCGTCTCGAAGAGCGGGACGAGGCCGAAGAGCTGGTTCACCTCATCGAGATGATTGTGGAAATAATCGTCGCGGATGACGTCGCCCAGGTGGGCGCTGCACTGGCCCACGAGACCGTCGTTCGCCTCGTCGCCGAGCAGGGCGGTGAGCGCAAACACCCAGTCGAAGAGGTCGAGCGGGTTCGTGAGAACTCCGGTGCCGGTCCACGAGTAGTAGCGGATGCCATTCGTCGAGGACGCGCCCTCGCCACAGGGCTGCGCGGGGAGCCCCTGAGGATGCAGGGCGTTGAAGGCCGCGATCCCCTCGGGCGAGAGTTCGGCGGCCAACGCGGCTGCGTCCTGGGGATCGTCGGAGCCGGCGACCAATGCGATGAGTTCTCCCAGCGCCCCGAGAAGATCCTCTGCGAGTTCCTCGTTGCCGCTCAGCGCCGACGCCAGCCCCCCGGTCCCTTGGTGCGGCGAACCCACGCTGGTCACCGAAGCGACCAGGTCCGGGCGCACCGAGGCGACGTAGCGAACGTCGAGCCCGCCCTGGCTGTGTCCGATCAAATTGAACTTCTGCTTGCCCGTGATCGCCCGCAGCTCTTCGAGGTATTCGATGATCGACTCGCCGCGATTGGTGCTCGAGTTGAGGGGTGAAACCTGCGAGACGAAAACGGTCGCGCCATCCTTCGCCAGCGTGCTCGGTATCCCGGGCCAGTAGTCGATGACGCCCAGCAGGGAATCGAAGCCGAAGAGCCCGTGCGACAGCACGATCGGGTACTTGGTCTTCGTGTAGTTGCAGCCCCAGGGCCACCACCACGTGCACAGGGCCTGGGCCGAAGTGGGAACGAGCCCCACGGACAAGATGGCAACCAACGTGGTCAGTGCCGCGCGCCGAGCGCTTCGCATGCGATTCCCCCCCATGAACGGCGCGGCCCGGGAACGGCTCTGCAACCGGGCGCGCAGTCGCGGCGATTAAAGCACCCGGACAGAGCCGGAACAAGAAAAAACCGTTCACCCGAAGAGTTTTTTGGGTCGTGAGGTGTCCTCATCTTTAGCCCCTCGACCTTTAGTCGCAAAAACTTCGCGCGTTCCGGCATTTCCGCTTCCCAGGCCGCGACAACCGGACGACAATGCCTAACATCAGCGCTGCGCATCGCGCCAAGGAGGCAACCGGCTGCGTCGTTCACGAAGCACTCTCGCGCTGGCATGCGCCGCAGGGACACTCACGCTGGGAATAGCCCTCCTGTTCCGCTTCGATCGCCCCGGCGAACCGCACCCGGCCCCGCCAACACCCGCCGTGGCGCTCGGAGAACACACGGCCCACCCGACGCCTGTACCCGAACGCAGTTCCGCCGACCCGCCCGAGGTCTCGCACCCCGACCTCCCGGACTCACTGCGGGGAAGTGAAGTCGACGGGCGTCTCGCCGTAGACGCAGCCGGGCGCCTGCTGCCCGGACCGGGTCTGCTCCAGCTCTTCGATTACTTCCTGGCGGCAAGCGGCGAGGAGCCGGAGGCGGTGCTCCGCGACCGCATCGTCCGGACGCTCAGAAGCGCCCTGCCCCCCCTGGCGGCGGCTGAGGCGACGAAGCTCCTGGACCAATACCTGGGCTTCCGCAACGCCCTGCGCGAACTCGCGCTTGCCGGCAACGCGCCCGAGAGCGCCGAGCGGCGCCTGCAGTGGTTCCGCGAGCTTCGCTACGGCTTCTTCACGTCTGCCGAAAGCACCGCGCTCTTCGGCGAGAGCGATCGCGTGGCCGAGATCGATCTCGAGCGGCGCACGGTTGTCCTGGATCCGGAACTCGACGAGGCCCAGCGTGCGAACGCCCTCGCCGCGCTCGACGAAGCTCTTCCCGAGCCCGTGCGCGAGGCCCGGCACCGCGCGGGAGCTCCCGCGCGGGTCCGCGACCAGGTGTCGGAGCTGCGCGCGGCCGGCGGCTCAGACCGCGAGGTCTACGCAATCCGGGAACGGGCGTTCGGCTTCGAAGCGGCAGAGCGCCTGGCGGCGCTCGACCGGCAGCGCGCCGACTGGAAGCGCCGCCTCGCCAGCTACGCGGCAGAACGCGATGCGCTGCTGCGCGACCCGGCCCTCGAGGCCGAGCAGCGCGCGGCCGCCCTCGAAGCCCTGCGCGCGGAGCGCTTCTCACCCGACGAACTGGCCCGCGTGCGCTCGCTCGACAGCGTCGCAGCGATCCCAACCCACTGAGCTCACCGACCCGGGGACGGGACACCGTCGCAGACGCGCCCCCGGACTGAATCCACCCGACTCCGGGTCTGGGTCACCAGCCGCATCACTCCGCTCCGCCCGCGGCTTGCCCTTCGAGCGCGGCATCGCGCAGCCGCTTGTGGCGGCTGAAAGCCTGGATGGCCTTATTCGGTTGTCCGATGCCCACCATCACCCTGCTCCGGTACAGCTCGAGGCCCGCCCGGGGCAACCCCCGGTAGGCCGGGGGAAGCTCCGCGAGAACCGGATCCGTCTCCGGCGGAGCGGCCGAAAAAACCGCGTCGTAGAAGTCGAGAAGTTCCACGTTTTCGATCACGGCTACTGCGTTGATCCTGCTGTCACGCTCGGTGACCGGTGCGCTGTACTCCACGAAGGGGCGATCGTCGGTGTTGATCGGTGCATCGCTCAGCAGCTCGCGTGCGGCGGTGAGATTGCCCTGGTAGCTGGAAAGCACGTGCACGGCATCCGGTGGGATCGCGGGGTCGTCCGGCTCCCGGGGTGTCGCGTCGCGCGCAACCGGCGAAATGGCTTCGATCCGCCGACCGATGGACTCCAGATCCAACGGTGCCGGGTCACGTTCTGCCAGCAAGAGCACCAGGTGATGGGTGTGACGCCGGTTCCCGCGCCATAGCGTGACGCGCGGAAAGCTCTCGACGAGCGTATTCGCCACGGCGGCGAATTCGTCACGGGAGAACTGGTACAGGGCCAGCCACTGCGCGTAGACCCCACCCGGGGCGAGCCGCTCGCGCGCAGCGGCGTAGTGCTCTCGGCTGTAGAGGCTCCCGGTCCCGGACTTCCAGGGCAGGAAGAGATCGGCGACGATCGCGTCGTAAAGGGCACGCGATCCGAGCAGGTGGTTGCGCCCGTCCTCGACCAGAACCGTGGCCCTCGAGTCTTCGAACAAGCCGTTGAGCCAAGGTGCGAAGTGCCTCCGGGAGGCCTCCGAAACCTCGGGAACGATCTCGGTCACCAGCAGATGCTCCAGGGGGTGCTGGAGAGCGGCCCCGGCGGTGATCCCGGTACCGAGACCGAGAAAGAACACGCGGCGGGGTTCCGGGTGCAAGACCAGCGGGTAGTGCGCCTGGCGCGCCTCCTGGTCCCGGTCGTCCGTCCCGCCCACTCCGTAACTGTTGTTGTGCCAGAGATCGAGCGAGGTGGGATGCTCCACCACCGCAACGGTTCCCGACGGCCCCTCCAGAACGGCGACGATTTCCTTGCTCGCTGGAAGCGGCGCGTACGGCAGACGGGAAGCGCCGGCCCCGGCGACGATGACGATCGCGGCTCCCACCGACAGGGCACCCCAGAGGAGGGCGTCGAACGTCCGCACGGAGAGCGCGAGGCTCGTCCCAAGGTAGAGGAGAGCCACGAGTGCAATGCCGTGCCACAGCCCGATCCACTCCAGCACCACAAAGCCTGCAGCGAGAGCGCCCGCGACCCCACCGAGCGTGTTGATCGCGGCGAGCTCTCCGACCACCCGTCCCGGAGAGGTCCGCCACACCTCGGCGGCCTTCAACAAGTAGGGAAAGAGAAGCCCGAGCCAGACGGTCGGCAGACCGAGGATCAGCACGGTCGCACCCAAGACACGCCACACGTACTCCGAGAAACCCGTGAGCGCGGGTCCCGCATCGACGCCCGCCAGACCGTTCGTGTACCAGACGAAGAAGTACGGGGTTGCGGCGACCAGCAAGCCCCCGCCAACGAGAAGCAGCACCAGGACACGCCGGGGATCCACCGATCGCGTCGCCAGCACGCGTGCACCCGCGGCGCCCGCCGCCAATGCCAGCAGGAAGGTCGTCAGAATCAACGCGAACGTGTAGACGGAGTTCTGCAGGACCTGGGCAAACATCCGGGTCCAGAGCACTTCGAGCGCCAGGGTGGCGAAGCCGGAGACGGCAGCCAGCAGCCGCAGCTCGCGCGGGGCGGAGGCCCCGGGCTCCGGCGCGGGAAGCCGTCCGGGCGAGCGGGCCCGCCCGAAGCCCGCTGCCACCGCGGCAACACCCAGCGACGTGGCCAAGGCCACGCCGTAGGTCGTGCGGACCCCCAGCGTCGGCACCAGAACGAAGGCGGCCGCGACGGCGCCGAGCGCCGCCCCGAGCGTGTTGAGCCCGTAGAGAGTCGAGGCGGTGACGCCCAGCGTATCGGCGCGGCGAACCAGATGCTGGCTCATGAGCGGCAGCGTTCCGCCCATGAAGAAGGCCGGCGGCAATAGCGCCGCCAGGGCGCAGAGGAACTTCACGCTGGTGAAGCCGATGCGGTGCCCACCGAGAACCGCGAAGAGAGGCTCGTAGAAAAAATGGAAGAGGTCCAGCAGCCCGAAATAGAGCAGCGCTGCAGCCGCGACACCGACTTCGAGTCCCGCATAAGCCACCAGTGGACGTGCATAACGGTGCGCCCGGTGCCCAAAGACCACGCTGCCGCTAGCAATGCCCAGGAAGAACGCCGCGAGGGTTGTGGCAACCGCGTAGGCATCGTTCCCGAACAGGAGGCCGAGTTCGCGCATCCACAGCACCTGGTAGATCAGGCCTGCGAATCCCGAGGCGAAGAGCAGCGTGCCGGTGAGGAAGCGGTCCTGCCGCTCCGGCACCGCATCGGTAACCGGCGAGCGTGACGGCGGCATACCGGTGCCTATAGCAGAGGCCGCGGGGGCCGGAAACGTCACTCTCCCGAGCAAAGTGGTCGGCCCGTCACGACGGTCGAGAACACGGAATGCCATCCGCACCGCCGACGAACTCACCCCCGGAAGCCCCGGCGGTTGGAGTTCGAAGCGCTGAAGTGGGTAGTGAGTGCGGAAGAAGTGGGTGGTGAGCGCGGAAGGGTTCGAACCTTCGACCGGCGGATTAAGAGTCCGCTGCTCTGCCAGCTGAGCTACGCGCCCACCGCGCGTCGAACAGTAGGAGCGCGACTCCGGCGGGGCAAGGGTCGACGGGATTTACGCTGCGCCGAAGCCGCCGCCTCCGGGGGTCTCGACGCGAAGACCGTCTCCGGCAGCGAGTTCCGCTGTCGCGCGCCCCGGGAGCTCCTGCGCACTCCCATCGCCGCGCTCGACGACGTTGCGCCCGGACGCGCCCGGCTCCCCACCGGCGGCGCCCCACGGCCGCTGCGTCCGGCGCTCGCAGAGGAGAGACACCGTTACGGGCGCGAGGAAGTGGTAGCGGCGAATCAGTCCGTCTCCCCCGCCGTGGCGCCCCGACCCCCCGGAGCCGCGCCGCAGCGAGAATTCCACGAGGCGCACCGGGTGACGAGCCTCGAGCACCTCGGCGTCGGTGATGCGGGTGTTGGTCATGTGGCTGTGCACACCGGACGCGCCGTCGCAGCCCGCCGTGGCTCCGGCGCCGCCGCCGACCGTCTCGTAGTAGCCAAAGCTCGCGTCGCCGAACGTGACGTTGTTCATCGTGCCCTGGCTCGCCGCCGCAATTCCGAGTGCTCCCAGCAGCACGTCGACGATGCGCTGGGAAGTTTCGACGTTCCCGCCCACCACCGCTGAAGCGTCGGGCGGATCGAGCAACGAACCCGGCGGAACCCGGATTTCCACCGGCTCGAGGCAACCCCCATTGAGCGGTATGGGCTCGGCCACGAGCGAGCGCAGCGCGTAGATGACGGCGGCCTTCACCACCGCCGGCGGCGCGTTCAGGTTTCCCGGATGCACACCGCCCGTTCCGGAGAAGTCGATCGTCATCCGGGGGCCGGAGATCTCGAGCGCCACCTGCACCGGGGTGCCGTCGTCCATCTGATCGGCAAAGGCGTGCCGGCCGTCCGGCAGGCGCTCGATCTCGCGCGCCACCTTGCCGGCGGCGGCGCCCTGGAGTTCCCGCATCATGCGCTCGACCGCCTGGCGACCGTGCTCGGCCAGCAATTCGCAGAACAACGCCACGCCCGCCCGGTTGGCGGCGAGCATCGCCTCGAGTTCGGCCACGTTGTCGTCCGGGCTCCGCGCCGGATAGCGCGCAGCGGCCAGCAACTCGCGCACCCGTGCCTCCTCGAAGCGGCCCGCGCGCACCAGCCGGAAGGGGGCCAGGACGACTCCCTCCTCCTCGAGCCGCGTCGAGTCCGCCGGCATCGATCCGGGAGTTCGCCCGCCGATGTCGGCGTGGTGCCCCCGGCTCGCCACGAAGAACGCCGGGTACTCGCCGCCGGCGAAGACCGGGGTCACGACCGTCACGTCCGGCAGGTGCGACCCGCCCGCGAACGGATCATTGGTGACGACCGACTCGTCCTCGGCGAGATCCGGGAAGCGATCGCGCACGACCCGCACCGTCTCCGACATGGCGCCCAGGTGGACCGGAATGTGCGGGGCATTTGCGACGAGTCCGCCCTCCGCGTCGAAAACAGCGCAGGAGTAGTCGAGGCGCTCCTTGATGTTGGTGGAGACCGAGGTGTTGCGAAGCACCGCGCCCATTTGTTCTGCGATGGACATGAAGCGGCTGCCGAAGACCTCGAGCTGGATGGGGTCGACGGTCACCCGGGTCGCATCGGCCTCGACACCGCGCCGGGGCGCCGTGTCCGTCAGCACCAGGATGCCCTCGGGCCCGAGTGCGGCTTCGAACCCCGGGTCGAGCACGATCGTCCCCGTGTCCTCCAGGACGAGAGCCGGACCCACCAGGCGCTGGCCCGGACCCAGCGCCTCCCGCGCAAAGACCGGAGCCGAAACTCGGCCGATCCCCGGAAACCAGACCGTCTCTTCCCGCAGCGGCGCGGCCGGACCGTGCCCGGCCGGGGCTGGCGGGGCCACCCGGTCCCAGCCCGGGTCGACCGCGCCGGCGTGTACCCGGGCGGTCACAATCTCGACCGGACGCCCCGGACGCTCGTAGCCGAAGCGCGCCCGGTGCTCGGCGGCGAACGCGGCGAGCCAATCGCCGTCGGCCGGCTCGCGCACGGCGAGGGCCGTCTCGGTTCCCACGCTGCGCAGGTCGAGCCGGCGCTCGACTGCGAGACCCGCCTCCACGCCCTCCCCGGCCAGCGCCCGGCGCGCCCTGCCTTCGAGTTCGACGAGCAGCGCCTCCACCGCCGCCGGGAGCGGCGCGCCCAGCCGCACTCGTCCGGCATCTCGTTGACCATCCCACGAGACCGGTGCGCGCCCGATGCCGTAGGCCGAGAGGATCCCGGCAAAGGGGTGGAGCAGCACGGTCTCCATCCCAAGCTCGCGCGCCACCGCGCAGACGTGCTGGCCCGCCGCGCCGCCAAAGCCCACGAGCGCGCAGTCGCGCGGGTCGACGCCCCGGGCCACCGACACCTGGGCGATGGCCTGGGCCATGCCCGCGTTGGCGACCGCGACGAAGCCCGCCGCCAACGCGTCCGGAGCCATCGGGTGCCCCGCCGCCGCGAGTTCCTCGCCCAGGCGCGCGAGCGCCCCCTCGACCGGTGCCCGGTGCAGCGCAAAGGGGAAGCGGTCGGGCTGCACGCGCCCGAGAAAGAAGTTCACGTCCGTCAGCGCAACGCCGCTCGCCTGGGGATCACTCGGGGCGTGCCCGTAGCACAGCGGTCCCGGGTCGGCGCCGGCGCTCTCGGGACCCACGGTGAGGCGAAAGCCGTCGAAACGGCACAGCGACCCGCCGCCCGCCGCCACGGTGTGGATGCGCAGCATCGGGGCCTTGACGCGGACGCCGCCCACCAGCGTCTCGAAGCTGCGATCGACGTCGCCATCGCGGAGCAGCGACACGTCCGTCGACGTGCCGCCCATGTCGAAGCCCACGGCGCGGGTGTGCCCCGCCGCGGCGGCGACGTGCGCCGCACCGACTACGCCCCCCGCCGGTCCCGAGAGCAGCGCGAAGGGCCCGCGGAAACGCTCGGCCTCGGTGAGTCCCCCCGAAGACTGCATGAGCCGCAGCCGCGCGCCGGGGAGCGCCTCGCGCAGCCCGGCCACGTGCGTGCGCAGCAGGGGCGTCAGGTAGGCGTCGACACTCGCCGTCTCGCCCCGGGCGAGCAGGCCCATCTCGCGCGCGATCTCGTGGGAAGCCACCACGTGCCCGAAGCCCAGGTCCCGGGCCAGCGCCGCGAACTGCGCCTCGAATTCGGGATGCGCGTAGGCGTGCAGCAGCGAGATCGCCACCGAGTCGATGCCCGCCGCCCGCGCTTCGAGCAAGATGTCTCGCGCCGCGTCCACGTCGAAGGGCTCGACGATTTCGCCGTCGGCCGCGACGCGCCCGGGCACCTCGGCCACACGCGCGTGAAGCGGCGGCGGCTTGCGAATTTCGAGGTCGAAAAGATCCGGGCGCTCCTGGGTCCCGATGGCGAGCACGTCGCCGAGCCCGCGGTTCGCGACGAATAGCATCGGCACGCCGCGCCGCTCGAGCAGCGCATTGGTCGCAACGGTGGTGCCGAGCCGCACGGCGCACTCGACACGTTCCGGCTCGACGCCCGCACGCGCCAGGATGCGGCGCACGCCTTGCTCCGGCGCGCTGTCGGACGACAAGAGCTTCGCCACGTGGACGCCCCCGTCCGGCGCCACCCCGATGCAGTCGGTGAAGGTGCCCCCGCGGTCGATCGCGAAGACCCAGCCGTCAGCCACGGCGTCCGAAGAGCTTCCCGACCGCCCCCCGCACGACCTCGCGCGTCGCTTCATCTCCGAGCGTCCAAAGGCCCGGAATTGCAACGATCGCGAAGGCAGCCCCCCCGAGAAGACAACCCGCCCAGGGCGTTTGCACGAGCGAGGCCGCCCAGCCGGCGGCGACGCCCGCGGGCAGCGCCACGAGCAGCGCACGGCCCAGCGCACCGATCAGCGGTGTGAGACGCGGCCCCCCGTGGAGCACGCGCAGGAACAACAGCAGGCACAGGGCGCTGACGCTCATGGCCAGCGCACCGGCCCCGGCGATGCCCTGGGAACCGAACCGTTCGCCCAGCTCGAGGTAAAGCGGAATCGCCAGGAGCGCGACGGCCGTGCTCAGCAGCATGGGGCGCCACATGTCCTCGCGCGCGTAGAAGCCCCGCCCGGCGACTTGCTGGATCACCCAGCCCGGCACGCCGAGGCAGAACACCACGAGGATCGAAGCGACACCCGCCGAATCCTCGGCCGTAAAGCGCCCCCGTTCGAACAGGAGCGCTACACCGGGCTCGGCCAGCGCCAGGGTTCCAGCCGCCAGCACGACGGCGAGTGTCAGCGATGCGCGCAGGATCGAGAGCAGCGTGCGGTCCAGTTCTTCGCGCCGCCCCTCGCTGGCAAGCTGTGAGAGCGCGGGGAGCGCCGCTGTCGCGACCGCCTGACCGATCAATCCGACGGGCACGAGCATCAGCATCCGCGCGTAGCCGATCTGTGCCACGGCTCCCTCGCCCAGGAGCCCGCCGAACCACTTGTCGTACCACTCGTCCACCGTGAGGAGTGACATCCCGAGGATCAGCGGCGCCGCCCGCCACAGGTAGGCGAGAAAGTCCCGGTCGAAGGGAGCGAAGCGGAAGCGCAGGCGCAACCCGGCGCGCCGCAGATCGAGCAGCGGCAACAGGAAGGGCCCCACCACCGCGCCGGCCAGGGCGCCCCAGGCAAAGCCCTCGGCACCCATCGCCCGCGCGCCCAGCACACCGCCCGCGATGATGCCGGCGTTGTATACGAGCGGCGCCAGCGCCTGGGGCGCGAAGCGGTCGTTCGCCATCAACGCGGCGCGAAGCACGCCGCCGGTGACGAAGAAGATCTGTGCGGGCAGGACGATCCGCGTGAGGCGCACGGTGAGCGCCTGCGTCTCCGGCGCAAAGCGCGGGAACTGGAGCGCCACGAGTTCTTCGGCCCAGATCCACAGGCCTGCCGTGGCCAGGGCGGACACCACCGCCATGGTCCCGAAGCCCACGGCCAGCAGCCGTTCGGCGGCCGCGTCGCCCCGGGTCTCGCGGATGCGCGTGTAGAAGGGCACGAACGCCACTGCAAAAGCGCCACCCGACAAGAAGTGAAACAGGATGTCGGGAACCTGGAAGGCCGCGCGGTAGGCGTCGACCTCCGCACCCGCCCCCAACTCGGCAGCCAGCACCATCTCGCGCACCAGTCCCAGAACCCGGGACAGCAGCACGCTCCCGCCCAGCAACGCGACAAGAAACGGAATTCGCGAGGCGCGCGGGCGTCTTGTGACTTCAGGGTTCAAGTGGATTCGGCTCCCTCCACAGGTGGCCGTCCCAGCTTTCGACGACCACTTCGTCTCCCTCGCGGCCCCGGAAGCTCGGGGCGGCCAGGGGAACCTTGCCGTGGGGGGTGTCGAGAACGTACTGCGGGATCGCGAAGCCGCTCGTTCGGCCCCGCATGCCGCGAAAGAGTTCCATGCCGCGCTCGATCGGCACCCGGAAGTGCGCCGTGCCCTCGAGCCACTGGGCCTGGTAGCAGTAGTAGGGCCGCACGCGCAGCCGCACGAGGCCCTCGCAGAGCGTCCGCATCACGTCGGGGGTGTCGTTGATGCCGCGCAGCAGCACGCTCTGGTTGCCCACCGGAATACCCGCCCGGGTGAGCCGGTCACAGGCCTCGGCGGCTTCGGGCGTGAGTTCCTTCGGGTGGTTGAAATGCGTGTTGACCCAGACCGGGTGGTGACGGGCCAGCATCGCCACCAGGTCGTCGGTCACGCGGAAGGGAAGTGTCACCGGAAGCCGCGTGCCGAGCCGCAGGAGTTCCACGTGGGGAATCGCGCGCAACTCGCCGAGCAGCCAGTCCAGGCGCGCGTCCGAGAAGACGAGCGGGTCGCCCCCGGTGAGCAGCACGTCCCGGATCTCGGGTGTGCGGCGGATCCAGGCCAGCGCGGCCTCGAGCTCGCGCTGCTTCATCGCCCAGCCGGGCTCGCCGACCATTCGCTTGCGCAGGCAGAAGCGGCAGTAGAGGGCGCACTCGTTATTCACGCAGAAGGCGATGCGGTCGGGGTAGACGCGGATCACGTTCTTCACCGGTGAGTGGGCCACCTCGTCCAGCGGGTCCGCGAGGCCCGCCGGGTCGCGCACCTCGGCCGTGGCGGGCACGACCTGGCGGCGGATCGGGCAGTTCGGGTCGTCCGGATCCATCAGCGCCGCGTAGTAGGGCGTGATCACGAAGTGGAAACGCGACGCGAGCAAGGCGATCGCGTCCTTCTCGTCCGCGGTCGGCAGTACCCAGCGCGCCAGGGCCTCGGCGCTGCGGATGCGCTCGCGCAGCTGCCAGGTCCAGTCGCGCCAGTGGGGGCGCGCCGCGTCGCCGCGGTCCGCCGTCACGCGAGCCCCAACCGCGCGAGGCCCAGGGCCAGAACCTCGGCCACCAGGGCTTCGGGGGCGCGCCCCTCGAGTTCGGCCAGGATGCCGAACGAGCCGCTCGGGTCGAACGTGGGCAGCGGGTTCATCTCGAGGAAATACGCCCTGCCCTGCGCGTCGAGCTTGAAGTCCGCACGCGCGAAGTCGCGGCACTCGAGCGCCGTGTAGGCGCGGAGGGCGAGTTCGACCAGTTCTCGTTCGAGCGCGCCGCCCAGCGTGCCAGGTGTCCGGGGCCGCGCGGCCCCGGGCGGCAGATGGCGCTCGACCGCGTGGAGCCCGATGCCGCTTTCCGCATCGAGTGCCCGCTGCAACACGGGCAGCGCGCGGGCCGGCGCGTTGCCAACCACCGTCACGGTGTACTCGGCGCCGGGCAGGAAGGCCTCGACCAGCGCCGGCTGGTCGTAGTCGGCGACGATGCGCGCCACCTCGCGCACCAGCGCCGCGCGATCCTCGACCCGCGAACTGGGCCGGATGCCCTTCGCCGTTCCCTCCCAACGCGGTTTCACGAATAGTGGGAAACACGCCGGAAGTGCAGTCGTTTCCGCCTCTCCAGCGGAACCGAGGGAGCGCTGTGGCACGACCGGCACGCCGGCGGTGGCAACGAGCGCCGCAGCCCAGGATTTGTCGAGCGTCGCCGAAAGCGTGAGCGCGTCCGAGCCGAGCGCGGGGATGCCCGCCATCTGGAGCAGCACGGGCGCCCAGCCCTCGCGGTCGCGGCCGCGCGTACCCTCGGCGACATTGAGCGCCACGTCGATCGGCGGCAGCTCGCCCTTGCCGAGTTGGGCCAACAGGTCGAAGGGGCTCCCGAGCCGTACCGGCTCGTGACCCAGCGCGCGCAGCGCAGACTCGAGCAGCACCAGCGTCGCCTCGGGTTCGAACTCCGCGTCGATATCGTCCGGGTCCCCGGGGCGCCGCGGAAAGCTCCCGAGCAGATCGAAGAGGAGGCCAAACGCGAGCGACGCCATCGGGGCGAGGATACCGCTCCGGCCCGGGCGGGCGCGCCGGCCCAATCGGTACACTCGTCCAGCATGCGAAGAGTCGACCAGCGCGTTCTCGTGGCCTGGCTCTGCGTCGCCGCTTGGATCTCGATGATCTGGGTCTCTTCGAACGAGGAGTTCTCCTTCCAGACCACGTCGGGCGTCCTCGTCCCGTTTCTGCGCTGGCTCTCCCCGGAACTGAGCTGGCAGGCGATCCAGAACATCCACGATGTGATCCGGAAGGCCGCGCACCTCGCCGAATACGCCGTGCTCGCAGGACTGGCGTTCCGGGCCTTCCGGGTGAGCCTCGACATTCGGCTCGGGCACGTGGGCGTTCTCACGCTGGCGGTCGTCCTCGCCATCGCGGGTCTGGACGAGTTGCGCCAGAGCTGGCTTCCCGCGCGTACGGGATCCGTGACCGACGTTCTCATCGACCTCACCGGCGGCGCGATCGGCGTCGTGACGCTGATCGGCTTCCACCGCTGGCTCGGCATCCGGAGACCCGGAACCGGCGTCTGAGCAACGCGGCGGCCAAGGGTCGCCGGGGATTCCCTCGTGCCGTGCGAGCGGATTCACGTCTTCACACTCGACTGCCCCCCGCCCAGATGCTTGCGCCCGAGGGCCGTGCGAAGCGCGCAGCGGGATGCTTGCGCCCGAGGGCCGTGCGAAGCGCGCAGCGGGATGCTTGCGCCCGAGGGCCGTGCGAAGCGCGCAGCGGCTTTTGATACGCTCGGCCGTCGTGAACGCCGCCGTGCTCGCCGTCCTGACGCTCGCGATCTTCGCTCTCGGCTACCGCTTCTACTCCCGTTTTCTGGCCCAGCGCATCTTCGCCCTAGCCGAAGACGAGCCCGTGCCGTCGCGCGAACTCGAGGACGGCGTGGACTACGTGCCGACCCGGAAATTCGTCCTCTGGGGCCACCACTACACCTCGATCGCCGGAGCGGCACCGATCGTGGGACCGGCGATCGCGGTGATCTGGGGCTGGCTGCCGGCCCTGCTGTGGGTCGGCCTCGGAACCGTCTTCATGGGCGCCACGCACGACTTCGCGGCACTCGTGATCAGCCTGCGCCACCGCGGGCGTTCGATCGGCGACATCGCGGGCGCAGTCGTCGGCCCCCGGGTGCGCACCCTTTTCCTGCTGATCGTCTCCTTCCTGATCTGGATCGTGCTCGCGGTCTTCGCGTTCATCATCGGAACGCTCTTCGTCTCGAACCCGGGGGCGATCTTCCCGATCAACGTGCAGATCCTGGTGGCCCTGGTGCTGGGCTGGCTGGTCTACTACCGCGGCTATTCGATCCTGGCGCCCTCGCTCGTGGCCTACGCGTTGCTCCTGGCCTCGATCTTCGTTGGAGACGACTTCGCGGCGGCGTTCCCGGTGGTGACTGAAATCTCGGTCGAGGCCTGGGTCTGGATCCTGCTCGTCTACTCCTTCATCGCCTCAGTGCTCCCCGTCTGGATGCTGCTTCAGCCCCGCGACTACCTGAACTCGCACCAGCTGGTGGTCGGGCTCAGCCTGCTGATTCTCGGGCTCCTGGTCCTGCACCCGCCGGTGGGCGCACCGATGTTCAACGCCAGCCCTCCCGGCGCTCCGCCCATGATCCCGTTCCTCTTCATCACGATCGCCTGTGGAGCAATCTCGGGCTTCCACGGTCTCGTGTCCTCGGGAACGACCTCGAAACAGATCGACCGCATGCCCGACGCCCGCGCCATCGGCTACGGCGGCATGCTCGGCGAGGGAACCCTCGGACTGCTGGCCGTGCTCGCCACCACGGCAGGCGTAGCCCTCAGCGGCGACTGGCACGCCCACTACGCGAGTTGGGGCGCCGCATCGGGCCTCTCGGTCAAGCTCGCCGCCTTCGTCAACGGCGGCGCCTCCTTCGTGGCGGCCGTCGGCGTGCCGGTCGAGACGGCCAAGACCTTCATCGCCGTGATGGTCATCGCCTTTGCCGCGACGTCCCTCGACACGGGCGCGCGCATCCAGCGCCTGGTGATCGCAGAGCTGGCCGGGGCCTGGAAGCTTCGCCCGCTGACCAACCGCTACGCCGCCGGTGCGGTCGGCATCGGTGCGGCACTGCTGCTCGCGGTGACCCAGGGCGGGGGCAAGGGCGGCCTGATCCTCTGGCCGCTATTCGGCACCACGAACCAGCTGGTGGCGGGAGTGACGCTGCTGGTGGTCTCGATCTGGTTGCGCCGCCAGGGCAAGCCGGTGGTCTACACTCTGGCGCCGATGGTGTTCGTCGGACTCGCCACTTTCGTCGCCATGCTCAGCGAGGTGCGCGGCTATTTCACACATTTCTCGGAGCAGTGGCTGCTCGCGATCATGGGGGGGCTGATCCTGGTGCTCGATGTATGGGTGGTCGGAGAGGGCTTCCGGGTGTTGATGAGCGCGACCAAGGCGCCTTCAGGAGGAATCGGCCATGCCCGAGCGTGAGCTTCGCGAAAGCCTGGAACACCTCCACCAACAGCTGGCGAACGATCCGCCGCTCGACCCGGAGGCACGCCTCCAGCTGGCGGATCTCGCCCGCGAGATCGAGGCGGTGCTCGGCGACGGGCCGGCGCACGCGCCCAGCCTGATCGATCGACTGCGGGCGGCGACGGAGCGCTTCGAGGAATCGCACCCCGACCTCACCGCCGTGACGGGACGCATCGCAGACCTGCTGGCACGCATGGGAATCTGAGCGCGGCCATTACCGGAGTTCGAACGAGCCGAAGAAGCGCTCGAGTCCGGGTCCGTTGCCGGTGCGAAGTGCGCCGACAACGAAGAGTCGGTCTCCGGTCAGCACCAGGCGGGCGGTGCCGGTGCGCCCCCCGGCACCGCGCCACGTCACCCCGCGAGCCGGATGGCCCGCCAGGCGGGCCGGTGCGGCGCCGAGATCCGTGCCCCCTTGATCCGCCACCATGTCCCGGCCGGCGCGTGCGAGCAGACCCTCTTCCGAGATGAAGGCACGCGCCAGGACGGGAAGCCGATGCACCGAGACCCAGTAGTCGTCGGCGCCGTTGGCCGCCCAGGTCTGGGAGCGCACGGGTCCGGCGAGCGTCCAGTGCGTGTCCGTCTCTAGCGTCGCGACACCCGGCAGCTCAACGGCGAATCCATCGGCCTCCGAACGGACCGGAAGCCAGCCATCGGCCAGAGCCGCACCGGCAGACACGAGCCCGGCGGCGAGCGCCACCAGCCCCCGGAAAGTCACGCCGTCGCGGCGGGCACCAGCAGCGGTGCGACGTCGAGCACGACGAAAGCCGCGTTGCCCAACCGGAGGCCCGGAACCAAGGCTCGGGCCACACCGCCGTGAGTCACCACTCCGATCCGCTGCGCGCCCGCGGCGGCGACGATCTCACGCAGGGCGCCGCGCGCACGCTCCGCCGCTTCGCGCCGACACTCGCCACCTCCTGCCCGCGCCTCCGGGTCACCGGTGTCGAACCCAGCCAAGGCTTCCGCATCCTCGCGAGCAATTTCAGCGCGTGTGAGCCCAGACCAACGGCCGGCGTCGAGTTCCCGAAGCGCGGGCACCGGCCGCGGAGTCAAACCGGACGCTTCGCCAACGCACGCGGCCGTCTCTGCGGCGCGCGCGAGATCGCTCGTGACGAGAAGCGACAACTGCGCTCCCCGCAACGCGCTCGCCAGCTCCTTCGCTTGCACGCGTCCCCGCTCGGACAAAGGCGGATCCGCCCTGCCCTGCCAGCGGCCCTCCGCGTTCCAAATCGACTCCGCGTGACGCACCAACCAGATGCAAGCGCCCTGCGCGCCGGGGGACGGCGCGCCCGTCCCAGCATTCGACACGCGCTCCACTGCGTCCGACAGCGCGCGAAAGGCCCGCGCCCGGTGGGAGATCCGATTCTTCTCCGCCGCCGGCCAACACGCCAGGGTGCGCGTGTCGCCGCGCGGCCGGAAGACCGGGTCGTAGCCGAAGCCGCCGTCGCCCTCGGGCGCCTCGACGATCGAACCCTCGCACTCACCTCGCGCCGTCCAGGTCTCACCGTCCGGAGTCGCGAGCGCCGCCACGCATACGAACCTCGCGCACCGGTCGGAGCCCTCGCGAGCGGCGAGTTCGGCGAGTAGATGCGCCACCCGGTCCGAGGAATCGAGACCAGCTCCGCCGTAGCGTGCCGAGTGCGGACCCGGCCCACCGCCGAGGCCATTCACCTCGAGCCCCGAGTCGTCGGCGAGCGCCGGGCGATCGAGTTGCCGAGCCGCCGCCTGGGCCTTCGCCACCGCGTTGGCCTCGTAGTCGTCTCCCTCCTCGGGAAACTTCACGCTCCCCGCGTCGTCCAGCCCGATGAGCGGAATCGGACGCTGCGCCAGGATCTCGCGGATCTCGCGCAGCTTGCCGGGATTTCCGGTGGCGATTACGACCGCCCCCCTCACTTCGCCGCCTCTAGTGCGCTCTGCTGCGCGCGCGTGAGTTGCGCGATGCCCTCCAGCGCCAACTCCGTGAGCGCGTCGAGCTCCCCGCGCGAAAACGTGGCTTCCTCACCCGTCCCCTGCACCTCGACGAAGCGACCCGAGCCCGTCGCCACCACGTTCATGTCCACCGCTGCCCGCGCGTCCTCGGCGTACGGAAGATCGAGCAGAACCTGGCCATCGACGACTCCGGCAGAGACGGCCGCGACCGTGTCGCGCAGCGGGTCGCGCTCCAGGGCACCGCGGCCGAGCAGGCGACGCACGCCGAGTGCAAGGCCCACGTAGGCGCCGGTAATCGACGCGCACCGCGTTCCGCCATCGGCCTGGAGCACGTCGCAGTCCACCCACAGCGTGCGCTCCCCGAGCGCCGCGAGGTCCGCCACCGCGCGCAGGCTGCGCCCGATCAGCCGCTGGATCTCCTGGCTGCGGCCGGAGGGGCGACCCCGCGACACCTCGCGGTCCGAGCGGGTGTCGGTAGCGCCCGGAAGCATCGCGTATTCCGCCGTGATCCAGCCGCGGCCCCGGCCCTGGAGCCAGCGCGGGACCCCGTTTTCTTCGCAGACGGTGCAGAGCACCCGGGTGCGGCCCATCTCGATCAACACCGAGGCGAGCGGATTCTCGGTGAAGTCTGTGGTGATGCGCAGGGGCCGCAGATCCCCTGCACCGCGTCCATCGCTCCGGGCCTTCACGGCGCGCCGCGCGCCGGACTCGACCGGATGCCGCGCCGGACATCGTGGCGCCCTCGGTACACCCCAATGGCCTCCACCAGGGCCTCGATGATCGAGCGGCGCCCGGCACCCGCCGCCAAGGTGCGCTCATCTCGCCGGTTGGTGATGAAGCCGATCTCGACCAGCGAGGCCGGCATCTGAACACCTGCCAGCACGACGAAGGGAGCCTGCTTGACGCCGCGCGAACTGGTGGAATCCCGACGTCCGAGCCGTTCCTCGGCAAGCCCGGCGAACTCCTGGGAGGCGCTCAGGTGTTCGGTGGCGATCAGATCGCCGAGGATGGCGACGAGCGGGTCCGCCGCGATCGGCTGCGCCGCCGCCGCCTCTCCGAAGGCCCGATTCTCCCGCTCGGCGAGACGCCGCGCCGCATCGTCCGATGCGTCGAGCGACAGGAAGAAGGTCTCTGTGCCGTGGATCCGGCCGTCGGCCGCTGCGTTCGCGTGGATCGACACGAAGAGATCGCCTCGCGCGTCGTTGGCGATATGGGTGCGCTCTTCGAGCGGGACGAATACATCTTCACTGCGCGTCATGACGACGGTGATACCACGCGCTCGAAGCTCTCGAGCCAGCTCCCGGGCCACGTCCAGAACCACGTCCTTCTCGCGGGTGCCACGGGGTCCCGTGGCACCATCGTCGTACCCGCCGTGGCCCGCGTCCAATACGACGACGTCGAAGGGATCCAGCGCAGGGGTACCCGTTGAGGAACCGGCTGTCAGCAGCGCAAGCGCAACGCCCAGAGCGGCGCTCCGGCCCGGCCTGCAGCTGCCCTCCCGACGACGCGCCACACTGCCCTCCGAATTGGCAACGTAGCGCGGATCCGGCCTTCCCGGAGCCGGGTGACACTCCGACTGGCCTCCCGTATGGTCGATTCTGCCGTGAGGCATAGGTGAGGCTTTCGTGATGCGATTCAGCGTGATGCTGCTCATTCTCGCGGCCAGCGCAGCAGGGCCCGTGTACGCCGCGGATCCGGCCGTGGCACGCCCGAGCTTCCCGATCGACGGGGAGATCCAGACCCGGGGTCTCGTCTTCTTCGTCCCGGCGGACACCGCCAGCGGAGCAGCCGCGGTCGGCACCGCGCACACCTTCGACCTGGGGAAACTGGCCGGAGTAAAACGCGGTGAGATCTCGCTGGGGCGGTCGCGCCGTGTGGTCGCCCGGACGAGCGGGTTCCTGGTACCGCCGGGACGCCCCTTCGACGAGGCGGGCGCGAGCCTCGCGGACGATTTCGTGGTCTACGCCCTCGACTCACCGCCCCGAGGCATACGCCTGCTCTCCCTCGACAAGGGCGGGATCCCCGAACCCGGGACACGCGTTCAGATCCTCGGGGTGCCGGATGCGACACCCGACGACGAAGACGCCCTGTTCGGCTCCGTCGTGGAAACCACCGCGGAGCGCATCGATATCGACCTCGACGTGCCTTACGACCTGCGCGGCTGGGGGGGCGCCCCCGCGATCAATGCGAATTCCGGTGCGGTCCTGGGCATGCTCCAGGCTTATTTCCCGCGCGGATCGACGTCGCGGGTAATCGTCTCGCCGATCGCGCGCGTTCGCGAGGCGCTGGCCAAACCACTCGATGGAGGCCAAGGCAGGGCTTTCGCCAGCTTCGGGAAACCCAAGCAGAATCGCCCGGCGCCTAAATCCCCCGCGGGCAGCACCCTCACCGTTGCGGGGCAGTACCCGGAACGCGAGGGTCCGCTGATTTCTCAGCAACTCGAGGGCAAGGGACGCGTCCACCTGTCCATCGACTACCCGAGCGACGGAGCCATCATCGGCAACACCTCCTGTGGCGCCTTCGTGTCGGGCCGCGCCATCGCACTACACGGCGAACTGCAGCGCTTCGACGTGATGCTCGTAATCGACACCTCGCGCTCGACAGTCGACCCGACCGGCGCCGACATCAATGGCAACGGCATCACCGGAAAGCCCTACCTCGGGCGCATCGGAACGATCTTCAACACCGGCAGCACGGATCCGGGAGATTCGATTCTCGCTGCCGAGATCGCGGCGGCCCGCCAACTGCTGCACAGCCTGGACCCGCGCAGCACACGAGTCGGCGTCGTCCGGTTTTCCGGGGAGCAGGACATGCAGGGCGGCGGCGTCTCCATCAGCGGCGGAAACGCTCCAGCCATCACACTCCAGCCGCTGACGATGGACTTCGCGCGTGTCGAGGCCGCCCTCGATGACATCATCGCGCGGGACCCGGCCGGCGCCACCCACATGGCTGCCGGCGTCGACCAGGCCACCATCGAACTGCTCGGCCTGCGGGGATCGGTCTCCCGCGCAAATCCGGACAGCGACAAGATCGTCCTCTTCTTCACCGACGGTCAACCCACCCTGCCCTACCAGGGCTTCGAGCGCGAAAACGTGCGCGCAGTACTGCGGGCGGCCAACCGTGCCGGTCGAGCGAAGATCCGCATCCACTCCTTCGCGATCGGCCCGGACGCCCTCGCGGGTCCCGTGGCCACCGTCGAAATGGCGTCTCGGACCGACGGCTTCTTCACGCCGGTGCGCCACCCCGGAGACCTCGTCGAAGTGATCGAGTCTGTGAGCTTCGCGAATCTGAAGAGCGTCTCACTCAAGAACCTGACGAACGACAAGCCGGCAGACCTCTTTCGCGCCACGGCCGACGGAGCCTGGGCCGGATTCGTCGCCATGGAACCGGGCAAGAACGAGATCGAGGTGCAGGCACAATCCAGCGACGGTGCCGAGGCGACGAAGAAGATCCAGGTCACCCTGGCATCGGAAGCGCCCGATCCGACCGTCCCCCCGGAATTCGTGACAGCGCGCAACCGTCTGCTCGAGGACTGCCTGCGGGCGATGAAGCAGGTGCGCGTCGCGGCGGAGCACGACCACGCGGAAAAGGTGCGCAAGGACCTGTTGGTAGAGATCGAGAGGGAACGCATGGCGGCTCGCGCGCGCGCGGCGGAGCAGCGCAAGCGCCTGAAACTCGAACCCGAGGCCGAAGAGCCCTGATCCCGGACTCAGGCGTCTCGCGCCGGATCGATCTGCAGGTACCGGGAGAGTTTCCCAACAGCCAGATAGAACGGCAGCGTGTCCGCCAATGCCATGACCAGCTTGAACGCATAGCCCCCGCCGATCAGTGCCAGCAACTCGGCCAGCGTGATCGCACCCGCCATGAGCGATGCCCAGAAGGTCACGAACACCACACATACGGTGTCCACCAACTGCGAGACCACGGTCGAGCTGTTGTTCCGCAGCCAGAGGTGCCGTCCGCGCGTCACGCGTTTCCAGAAGTGGAAGAGCCAGATGTCCACGAACTGCGCAAACAGGTAGGCGATCATGCTGGCGAGCACCGCCTGGCGCGTCGAAGCGGCCAGTCGCCCGAATAGCGACTCCTCGCGCAATACCGGCTGCCCGGTATCCGCATCGACGAGCCGCTGGGTGCCGGGCGGACCTCCGGGCAGCGGCGCAAGCGCAAAACGCTCCACCGGGCGGAGAACCGTCGCTCCCGCGGAAGTCCGCTCCGGCACCGCCGGGCGCACCAGGGGATGCCCCGTGGCCGGGTCCACGATCGGATCCCCCTTGGCATCCGTCTCGCCCACGTAATCGAGGGTCACGATGCGCTGGAGCGGGGTGCGAAACGCCATGGAGGGCGCCGCGTCTCCGGCCCAGACGAAGCCCAGCACGAGCAGGTTCACCAGCAGCCCCGTGAAAACGACGAAGTTCGCCCGGGCGCGTCCGTAGAGCTCGCAAATGAGGTCTGTGCACAGGAACGTCAGCGGATACGGCAGCACACCCACAGCGAGCGCGAAGGGACCGAGCTGGATGAACTTGGTGATGCCCAGGATGTTCAGCATCGCCATGGCGCCCAGGAAGGTGCCGGCGAGCACCAGGAACACGCGCTCTCGACGCGCGTGGAGGGGGGAGGCCTCGGCCGGATGGAGCCTCTCACTCACGGGCGAGTAGCCTAGCAGGCGTGCGGCACCCTAATTACTGGCGACAGACCGGGATCGTTCGACGCTGAAGTTCTCGTCCACGCCGAAGACCTTGAGCGGCACCCAGCCGGGCAGCTCGGACATGCGGGGCATGCCCGAGGTCATGGCGCCGGTGGGGTCCAGGACCCAGGGGTCGTAGGCGTCTTCGAACCACAGCGTCACCATATGGTGCTGGCCGTCGCGCTTGCGGTAGACGATGGCGCGGAAGACCGCGTCCTCGGAAAACCCGAGGTCGCGGAGCAGGTGAAATGTCAGCAGTTCGAGGCCGTCGCAGTCATCGCCATCCTGGCGAAGCGTCTCGGCGAAGGTGGCCCAGCGGTCGATCGGCCCGTCGGGCACGTAGTGTTCGCGCGACTGCAGTTGGATCCATTCGGCCAGATCGCGCGCCTGAGCCCGCTTCTGCTCGGCTCGGAAGCTGTTGTACTTCTCTCGCAGGTCGGTCGGGAGCACGTCACCGGATGCTGACTCCGCCACGCCCGGCTCGGCCACGGGCGCGGGGGCCCGAAGCGCGTCTTCGCCCGTATCGCTGCGCTCGCGCTGCTGCCAGCGGCGTATCTTGCGGCTCCACGGGTCGTCGTCTCGGGGTGAGACGAAGTAATCGTACGCCAAGCCGACAGGCGGAATCGCCGCGCAGCCAAAGCCCAGGAGCAGGCACAATCCGAGCGCCGCCAATCGAGCCAGACGGACCCAGTGCGGTGAATTCCCCATTGTCTGAATACATCGGCACGAGAGCTCCGATTATTGAGACAAGTAATTGAATTTTAAAGGGAAAACAGTCTATTGGAGCAGTGACGGGCGTCTGTGGACGCCGTTGCGCATTCCCGTTCGGTCCGCCGCCCGATACGCGTCTCAGGCGGGGAGGTTGCAGGCCCGGGTGAGCGAAAACACCAACACGAGAAAGCCAACCAGTGCCGGAATGCCCCCCACGATGTAGAGGATCGCCGGAAGGTCCACCTTGCCGCGGGGTTCGTCTTGCGTGGGCATATTCCTGCTCCTGCCGAATAGACGGGCCGCACCGTAGCGAGCTTCCCGCGGCCCGTCGATACTGCCAAGGGGGGGGGGGTCGTGTCGTTCCGGCGCAAGCTCTTCGTCGTCGCTGTGGTCTACGTGGTGGAAGGCTTTCCGATGGGAGTCTTCACCGGAGTATGGCCGGCTTTTTTCGCCGACGTCGGCGTGCCACTGAGAGAGATCGGTTTCGCGGCCGGCCTCTCGATCGCGTGGTCGCTCAAGGTGCTGTGGTCACCGCTCGTCGACCGTTTCGGGGAGTGGCGCCAGTGGATCACGGGCGCTCAGTTCGCACTCGGCGCATCTCTTTTCGCGCTTTCGGGCTTCGAGGGCGGGCACTTCGCGGCGTGGACGTGGCTCGTCCTGGCGAGCTACTGCGCCGCGTCGGCCACGCAGGACATCGCGATCGATGCCTACACCATCGGCCTCATCGATCACGGCGACGAGGGTCCCGCCAACGCCATGCGCATGACCGGCTACCGGATCGGGATGGTGGGACTCGCCAACGCGTTGCTCTTCCTGCCGGCCTGGATCGGCTGGGAAGGTGCCCTCTTCACGGCGGCGCTGCTGCACGTCGCCATGGCCCTGGGCGCGACACGCATCCCGCGAGTCGAAGTGCCGCCCGAGAAGCGGCGAGCCATGTGGAGCGCCCTCGCGCGCTGGCTCTCGCGCCCGGGCGCCCTCCCGGTATTCGCCTTCGTGCTTCTCTACCGCATCGGCGACAGCACCATGGCGCCGATGGTGACCCCGTTCTGGAAGCACAGCGGGCTCACGAATGAGGAGATCGCGACGGTCTCGGGAATACTGGGGGGCCTCGCAACACTGGTCGGTGCCTGGCTGGCCGCGTCGATCGTGTCGCGTATCGGCATCGGACGCTCGCTGCTCTGGATCGGCGCGCTGGCCCTGGGATCGAACCTGGCCTACGCGGCGGTCGCCGCATTCCCGGAGACCGGCCGTTACGGTGTATACGCGGCTTCTCTGACGGAGTCGTTCTGCGCCGGAATGGCCGGCGTCGCCTTCATGTCCTTCCTGATGCGGATCTGTGAGAAGGAGCACGCGGCGGTGCAGTACGCGCTCCTCACCGCCATCTACAATCTGGCCGGGTCGCTGCTCCGGATTCCATCGGGAATCTTCGCCGAGGCCTTGGGCTATGCCGGCTACTTCGCACTCACCGGCGCCTTCGCGCTGCCTGCCTTCGCCTTCCTCCCGCGGGCCCGGCGCTGGCTGAACGAGTAGGAACCGGCGCAGTTCACTCGGGCACCTCGGGCTCGCCCCGCCAATCCGGGGGTACGCCGGCCAGGTTCGCCTCGACCTCCAGGTCCTGAATCTTCCGTTCGCTGCGCGCCACCTCCTCGCGGTTGCGCCGCAGTTCCTGGGTCAAATGGTAGTCGAGCGGGGTATCCGCACCCTCCGCCGACGCCGCGGTGCCGAAACCCGGAGCCGATACACGCCATTGTCCGCCCTCGGTGGCCGCCTTTTTCTCGAGCGCTGTGCGCGTCGCCACGAGGCTGGCCTCGGCCTTCTCGTGGTCCTGGCGGGCCTTGCGAAAGAGTTCCTCCCACTCCGACCGGGTGTGCCCTCCCCGCTTTCCGAGGCTCACCCCGCTCGCCGCACCCGCCGGAAGCTTCAGCAGCTGTTGGAGCGGAACCGAACCTCCGGTGTCCGGCTCCGCCGCCGCGACCCCCGCAACCAGGGCAGCCGCCCCCAGGACCGGAACGAACCGGCGGAAGCATCTATTCGCGTGAGGACGCAAGCCGTTCAGTCTCCCTTGACGATACGGGTCCATGAGTGTAGCCGAGCCCGTCACACACCCATTGAAACTCCGCTTCGCCCACGGATTCGGTCAAGAGGCCCCCCCGGTCGCCGATACCCAAGAGCGGGGGTCCCCGAGCGATGGAACGGGAGAAGCTCTACCGACTGTTGCGGCTCGGCATCGAGAAGGGTGCATCCGACGTCCACTTCCAGGTGGGCTACCTGCCCCTCTACCGGTTCCACGGCGACCTGGTCGAACTGCGCTACAAGGTGCTCACCGCGAAGGACACCGAGGCCATCGCCCGGACGCTCCTGGAATCCGAGCCACGCAGTCTGGACGAAGACTTCAACGAGATCGATCTCGCGTTCGAGCTTCCCGGAGAGGGCCGTTTCCGCGTCAACATCTCCCGCCAACGCCGTTTCTACAACATCGTTCTCCGCGTCATCCCGCTCCAGGTCCGCAGCATGGAGAAGCTGAATCTTCCGGCTGCACTGCGCGACCTCACCCAGCTGCAACGCGGCTACGTCCTGGTGACCGGTGCGACAGGCATGGGCAAGTCCACGACGCTGGCCACGTTGATCGAAGACATCAACAAGAACCGAAAGGCCAAGATCGTCACGATCGAAGATCCGATCGAGTTCGTTTTCACCCACGACAAGAGCATCATCACCCAGCGAGAGATCGGAACGGACACCGCGTCCTTCCCGGACGCCCTGCACTCCGCTCTGCGCCAGGATCCGGACGTCATCATGGTCGGGGAGATGCGGGATCTGGAGACGGTCGACACCTCTCTCAAGGCCGCCGAAACGGGCCATATCGTGTACTCGTCGATTCACACCAGTGACGTCTCGGCGACCATCCACCGCCTCGTCTCCTTCTTCCCCCCCGAGGAGCAGCAGAACGTCCGTTCGCGGCTCGCCGAAAACCTCCAGGCGATCGTATCGTTGCGGCTCCTCCCCACGAAGAAACAGATCGCCCGCGTTCCCGCGGTGGAGATCATGCGCACGACGCGGAGCATCCGCGAGTGCATCAAGGATCCAGCAAAGACCAGTGAGATCGCCGAGTACATGACCCGCGGCGAGTCGATGCAGACCTTCGATCAGCACCTGATCGACCTGGTCCGGGCCAGCAAGATTTCCGTCGATACCGCGCTCTCGGCGGCATCGAATCCTGCCGACTTCAAGACGAAGATCGCCCTCGAGGGTGTGGATCCGGAAGCGTCCGCAGACGAAGAGCGCGTGCTCGGTCCGTTCGAGATCGAGTCGGACGAACGCTTCTAGCTGCTGGGCCGTGCGGAGGCGCTTTTGAGCTCGAGAGCCAGGAACGGCAGTGCACCGGCCACCCGGAACCCGCGAATGCAGCGCCTCGCCGAGGCGACTCGTGCGGCGACCGCTGCCGCGCTGGACGCAACTGGGGGGGGTCTCGCGATTCTCTTCGCGTCGCCGGCTGGCGCCGACGCGCCGCAATCGGAAACGCAGCTCCGGTCGGCGGCCGGCTTCACGTCGGCCCAGGCTGCCCGGGACGCGGCGGAGTCCCTGATGCCCCGGGTGCGGGAAACCCTGGAGACGCGGCAGGCCGGCGCCTTCGCCGCCGAGCCCGCGCTCGGTGAGTGCGCCAGCGGTGGCATCGTGATGCACCCTCTTCTCTTCGAGGAGCGAATCTACGGCGTTCTTGCAGTCGCCTCGCCCGAGTCGATCGACACCCCCCGCCAGCAAGCCTTGGCCCAGCTGGCCGAGGGGCTCGCTCTGCATTTCGACCACGCCTACCTGACGACCCGCTTCCAGCAACTCGAGAAACAGATCGGCCGCACCCAGTGGGGGTTCGAGCAGAAGGGCGAGGAAATCCTGAAGCTCTCCGAAGCGCTCTTCGCCCAGGACATCGAACTGCTGCGGAGCAAGGAACGACTGAGCCAGGTCGAAAATCTCAAGAGCGACTTCATCGAGAGAATGTCGCGGGAACTCCGCACGCCGCTCAACGGAATCATCGAAACGATCATCTCCGTCCTGACCAACGAAAACGAGGCCCTGGCCGAGAACTCGAAGGAGAGCCTGCGCTGCGCCCTGGACGACGGAACGGGGTTCCTGCGCACGCTCCAGAACATCCTCGACCTCTGGCGCGTCAAGCAGGGCGAGATGCCCGTAGAACTCCAGGAGATCAATTTCCGCGACGCCGTGGACGAGGCGATCTTCAGCGTCCAGGACGCGGCCTCACGCAAACCGCTCGAGGTCGAGCAGGAAATCGTCGAGCCCTTCCCCAACATCCGGTCCGACCTGGCCAAGATCAACCAGTTGGTCTTCCTGCTGCTCGAGAACGCGGTGAAGTTCACGCCAGCAGGCAAGGTGACGATCCGTGCCCGCGCGGAGAAAGACCGCCTCTACTGCGAGGTATCGGACACGGGAATCGGCATCGCCCAGGACGACCAGGTCTCGGTGTTCGACCACTTCTTCCAGGTCGATGAGGGCTCGTCACCGCGCTACAGCGGCGCTGGTCTCGGCCTGACCCTGGTTCGAGAACTCGTCGAGTTGCTCGATGGCGAACTCTCGCTCTCGAGTGAGATCGGCCGCGGGACGACGGTCGCCTTCGAGCTCCCGATCCAGGTAGTCGGCTAGCCCCTATTCCGCAGGTTCTTCGGAGGGATAGTCGGGCTGGACGTAGCCCGCCGCGATCTCCCGCAGCGCCACCACCACCTCCTTGTTTTCCTCGGTCTGGAGCAGCGCGTGAGCGCCCTTCTTCAGCTGCTTGGTGCGTATGGATGCCATCTGCACCAGGTGGAAGCGGTTGGGGACAGCCCGGGTGCAGTCTTCGACTGTAATACGCGCCATGCGGAACCTCACCTTTCCCCGGGGGAATACACGGGGTTGGACGGAAGCCGGAGCAGCGTAGCGCCCCGCCCAAAGAAGGAAACCCCGGCCGACAAAACGCCGGCCGGGGTCCTGCGACCTTCTCGAAAAGAAGATCGATCGCCGTTGGCCCGAGGCCTACTTCTTCTTGCGGCGAGCCTTCTTGCGAGTCGCCTTCTTGCGACCAGCCTTCTTGCGACCAGCCTTCTTCCGGCCAGCCTTCTTGCGACCGGCCTTCTTGCGGCCGGCCTTCTTCTTGCGGGTGGCCTTCTTGCGGCCAGCCTTCTTCCGACCGGCCTTCTTGCGACCAGCCTTCTTCCGGCCGGCCTTCTTGCGACCAGCCTTCTTCCGACCGGCCTTCTTCCGACCGGCCTTCTTGCGCGTGGCCTTCTTGCGCGTGGCCTTCTTCCGGCGAGCCTTCTTGCGCGTCGCCTTCTTGCGGCCGGCCTTCTTGCGAGTGGCCTTCTTGCGGCCAGCCTTCTTGCGAGTGGCCTTCTTTGTCGCCTTCTTCTTTCGTCGAGCTGCCATACCTTGGGTTTCCCCCCTTGTCGTGGACCCGAGCGCCACGTAACCACACATCCATGAGCCATTCGGGCACCTGCCCGGGAAGCCGCCAACTTGCGCGGCCGAGTTGCTCTCGCCCCCTATCGGAGACTGGCTTGTGTGACTTGAAGGCGATCTGCCTTCGTTCTCCTTCGAATTCGCGGTGCTAGAGCCACTGTTGCGACTGACCGTATCGCCGTTTTTTTATGCTTGTCAAGGTACAAACCCAAAAAATCAAGACGATGCGCCCACATCTTGCGGATGGCGAACCGAAGATGCGTCGAATGGCGACTCCGGACGAGCGGCCGTTTTCGCGGCAAACCGGGCCTTTTGCAGGCCTGGAGGCACGCTCCGTACTTGCCGGCAACCTATCGGGTTTAAAGAAGAAAAGCGGTCTCGTTCGGAATCAGCGCTTGCGCTTGTGGCGCGCGCGGCGAAGCAGTTTCCGCTTCTTGTGCTTGCGCATCTTCTTGCGCCGTTTCTTGATCACGTTGCCCAGAATCCACCTCGCAAGAAAGATCGAATCGAGGCGTTTCAATACTGCGATGCACCGCCAAAGTCAACCAGCGCGAGAAAACGGCTCGGCCGTCAGCTCACCTCGCCGAAGCAGACCCCGAGATCCCGAAGCGCACGAGGGGTGTGCCGCGCCCACGCGCCCAGTCTCGGAGCCTTCCGAGCCAGCGATTGACCCGATTCCCACGGCGCAGGAAACGCAACACCGGTCCGCGGCGCACGCCGAGCCCGCACAACTCCTGTACCAGCGGTTCGCAGGCGGGATCGAGCATCAAACCGCGGTTCAGGTAGCGAATGGCTTCGGCCTTGAATCCGAATGCCAGGTGGACGCGGGCCAGGTTGTGGTAGAGGAGAGGATTGAAGAACTCCTCCCTTGCTGCCGAGCGACACAGTTCGAGCGCCCGATCGAAGCGACGCTCCGCCAGCCCCAGACAGAGGCCGTAATAGGAACGAAAGCACGCGTTGGTGGGATCGATCCTTTGTGCCGTCCTAAACTGCTCGAGTGCAGCGGACGGGCGATCCGCTTCGAGATGCCCACATCCCACCCGGAAATACTCTTCCGCAGAGGTGGTTTTTTCCATACGCGATCTCCCGATACGCGCCGCGGACAGGCCCGCAACGACACGACCCGGAATCGCAAAGAACGTGCCGTAGATCACAATGTGCAGCCGTCACGGCAACACTCCGGATTCCGGACGCAACGGACGCAACGGACGCAACGGCCGCAGGAACGCAGCCGGCACCCGCGTTACCAAACCGTACTCCGCAAGTTCGGAATGGTGCTCGGATCCGTGAGCACCGCACCCTCGTCACGGCAGTCCGATCAGTCCTCGATGATCTCGAGGATGTAACGCTTCTTTTCCTTGCCGCTGGTCGCGGCCATGAGCGTTCGGATGGCCGTGGCGTGTGCCCCACCCTTGCCGATGACCTTTCCCAGGTCTTCCTTGGCGACCCGCAGCTCGAGAACGTGCGCGTGCTCGCCCACCACTTCCTTGATCTGAACCTGATCAGGCTGGTCCACCAACGAGCGAACGATCGCCAGAATGAGGGACTTCATCACGATCCTCCAAGTCAGCTTCGCCCAACGGTCGGATTCTACAGCCGCTTGTGGGAGCCTGGGCTCCACCCCCTAAAGAGAGGATGGATCTTCCAAGGGATCGGCGCAACCACCAAAACGACTCCGAACCAACAGCGTTTGTTCCGACGTCTAACGGCTCAAAGTGCTTCGCCAGTCGAAGCTCTTGCGTTGGTCCCAACCCCGTGATCGACGGTGCGGCGGTGGCAGACGCACTAGAGGCGAAGGCCGAATTCGATGTTGATGCGGTTCTGGGAGAAGTCGTCCGCTGTGAATGCGCCGACATTGCGCCAGTGGCGATAGCGCAGACCCACTTGGAGTCGGCGCGTCAGCTGTCGCCTCAACTGCAGTTCGGCGGCACCAAAAACATTCACGCCACCGACCTGAAAACCGCCGTCGACGCGGGTCCAGTCGATCCGAAGGCTGACGGCGGTGGCACTGCCGAAAAGCTGCTCGAGACCGATCTCGGCGACGGCCTCCTCGAGTTCGTCCCCAGAGAGATCGGGTGAGTGGGAAAACCCCCCCGATGCCCAGACCGAGAACCCGCTCTCGAAACGGCGCAACACCCGTGCCCGGGCCAGCGCGCGCAGCTCCGTGCCCAGTCTTTCGAAGGCGATTGCACCGGCTGCACCCGAGAGTTCGATTTCGACACCCCTCCAGCGACCCGAGCGAACGCCCGCAAACATCGAAAAGTTGGCGTGATCCGCAGCCGGGAGGGCATCGAAATCTCGGTAGGAGGCCTGCCAGCGGCCCCAGATCGCAGTGCGCTCTCCGAGCGGAACCTCGATCTGGGCAAAGCCCAGGCCCTGGAAGTAGTCGGCCTCGACGCTCGGGTCGAGCACGAAGCCGCCGCTCACGGGAGCCCATTCCGTGTACTTGCCGGTCAGGAAGTGGGTGCCCACGATCCCCGCCGTGAGCGTCGCCTGCCCGCCGGCCAACTCCCGCCACCAGCGCAGCTCTGCGTCGGCGCGATTCGTCTGTACCAGATTCTGTCCGTCATCATCCGGAAACCCGAGCACGGCCGGCTGCGGCACGTATGCATCCGCCACCCGTAGACTCCAGCCCGGGGCGATGCCCAGTTCGGCCCAGCCCAGGACGCGGTAGAACTCGTCGGATAGCTGCGAACCACCGTCCAGGTAACGCCGGACGTCGACTCCGACGTCTGCGCCCACCTCCAGGGCGGCGCCGCGGTAACCGGCCTCGACGCGCGGGGCCAACCAGAAGCCGGCGCTCCCCTCTCCCTCGCCGTCTTCGAAGAAAACGTTGTCATCGATGACCGTCGAGACACGCAGCGACGGCGACCACCAGAAGTCGGCCCGCTCGCCTTCCGCTGCAGCCAACCCCGGGCAGACCACGAGGAGCAAGACGACCCACCGGCAAAACGCGTACCCCACGATCAGAACTCCCCGGGCAACAGGGGCGCGAGCGGACCGGAGGTCGCCCGTTGAGGTTCGAGATCGACTAGCACCAGCGGGTGGTCCCGTCGGTCGCCGGCGAGTTTGCGCCAGAAGCCCTGGGTGAGCCGTCCGAAGGACGCGCCGGTCAGCTCGGCGCGAACCCGGGCTCGGGTCATCGGAGTCGCCGGCACATCGCCGCGAAATCCCAAACCCATCAAGACGCGCGCGTAATCCGCGTCGGTCGAGCGATGCGGAACCATCTCGACAAGGTCTATGGCAGTACCCGGCGCGACCCGCGCACGGACCACGTGGCGCCCGGCCGAAAGTGGCAGCGTGAATACGCGATTCCAGGTGAATAGCCCCGGAAACGCGTCGGGCTGCAGTGTGGCGCGGTAGCGGCCGTCGATGCTCCAGAACTGTTCCGGCGTGCCGCGTGTGCGTGCACGAAGTGTCACGACGCGCGGCTCATCCAACCAGATGCTCCACGTGAACTCTTCAGGGCTCGATGCAGCCTCGGCCCAGCCGCCTCCCGAGGCAGGGCCCCCGAGGCCAGAGGGAACCCCCGCAACGATTTCCGAGGCCCCATCGAAGTGTTCGCCCTCGACCCGGAACGTCTCTTCGGCGATCACCGGAAGCCGCCGGTCGAGGTCGAAACTGCGAACCAGGGTGCGGGCAAAGGCGCCGTAGCGAAGCGCGCGCGAAGCGTGCCAACCATCGGCCGGGGCAATGCACAGGGTGTGGTGGGCGGCGAGTTCCACACGATCGACGCGCGCCCGACCCGCCAGGTAGCCAGAGACCTCATGCGGCCCCGCGCGCAGCGGGACCACACCGCCGGCCTGCGCTGCGCCGAGCACCGAGAGGTCGAGATGGCCCACCGGGTGACCGTCGATCAGCCAGCGCTGGCGGCCAGCGCCCGTCACCGTGAGCTGGTAGAGCGCGGTGACCGGCACGCGCAGTACGACCCGGACGGGCCGCTGCGGACGACTCGGCGCCCCGGGATGCGCAACCGCAGAGAAGCTTTCGCCAGCCGGAAGGCTGCGCCTGCCCGCACCGATCCGGATCTCGGCCTGGTCCGGGCAGAGGAGCCCGCTCAAATCGGAGGGCTGGGGCTCCGGCGGCAGTGCGCGCTCGAGTTCGAGCACGCTGACGAGCCGCCGGGCCCACTCTCCCTGGCTCATAACCTGATTGCTCACAACCGGGGCGGCACTTGCCAATTCCAAGGAGCCGGCACCCGCCGTCCCGACCAAAAACATCACCCCGAGCCCGGCACACGACCCCTGCCACGCTCGCAACACGCTGTTCCTCTCGCTCCAGGGGGTGGGAATCCGGACTCGATCGGAGAACTCATCGGGTGCCAGAACGCAGGGCTTTACCCTCGTTCCCGCCTAGATCCGAGGCGCCCGACCGGGGGCAGAACAGCCAGAGGAGTCACCGCGAAAGCGACCAAAGGGCCCGAGATAACTCGCGAAGTTGATTTCAGCCTGCTGGCAGTACAGCCGAAACTGGGGTAGACAGTCTCCCTGGACAAATGAGTCGAGACGAGATGCACAGCGAACGTCGACCCGGGCACCAACCGGGCCGGCCAAGTCGAATTCCGATCGGCTGAGTCCTCTCGCGCGAGGGCTCCGGCGATCGGACCGGGGCCTTCCGAATGGCGACTCCTCAAGTCACCACGAGAATCCTGCGCCGCCTGCTCGCCAGCGGCGTGCACGGGCGTGCCGAGCGCCTGCTCGCGCGCATGGCGCCGGCGGACATCGCCCCCCTGCTTTCGGGCCTGACCCGCGAGGAGATCGCCTCGGTCATCGACCTCCTCTTCCGGCAGCGCCGCGCCGCACGGGTCTTGCGCGAGCTTCCGCCGGAAATGCTGCCCGAGATCTTCGATGCGGTGAACGACGAACGCCTCGCTGGGGTCCTCCACCGGCTGGAGATCGACGATCTGCTCGAGATGGTCGAGTGGATCCCGGAAGAGCGCCGCAGTGCGGTGGTCGGGCGACTGCCGGACGCCGCGCGGGCCGAACTCGAAAAGGCCGAGCTCTACCCGGAGTCGAGCGCCGGGCGGGTGATGCAGACGAGCTTCGTCTCGCTCGACGAGAAGATGACCTCGCAGGAGGCCATCGACACGCTCCGAGCGCGAGCCGATGACGATGAGTCGATCCTCTACCTCTACGTGATCGACGAACAGCGCAGTCTTCGCGGCGTGGTTCCGATCCGCCGCCTGGTCTCCGCACCGCCCGCACGCCTCATCCGAGATCTGATGATCCCCGACCCGGTGAGCGTACAGCCGGACGCGGACCAGGAGCAGGTGGCACAGATCGTGGCCCGCTACGACCTGCTGGCCGTTCCCGTGACCGACGTCGACGGCCGCATGCTCGGTGTCATCACGGTCGACGACGTCATCGACGTCATCACCGAAGAAGCCACCGAGGACATGTACCACCTCGCCGGCCTCTCCGAAGATGACCGGGTCTTCAGTCCGGCGCACATCGCGGTGCGCAAGCGTCTGCCCTGGATGCTGGTGAATCTCGCGACCGCGTTCCTGGCGGCGTGGGTCGTGGGGCTATTCGAGCGCACGCTCGAACAGGTCGTGGCTCTGGCGATCTTCATGCCGGTCGTGGCGGGGATGGGCGGCAACGGCGGCATCCAGTCCCTGACGGTCATCACCCGCGGCATCGCGCTGGGAGAGATCGAATTCTCGAGCGGTCTTCGCGCAGCCCTCAAGGAGTTGGCCGTCGGGCTCGTCATGGGCGCGCTGACGGGCACGGTGGCAGCGGGTCTCGCATATCTGACGGTCGGCGTCCCGGCCATCGGGACCGCCCTCTTCCTGGCCATGGTTGTCACGATGGCAGCCGCGGGCCTGATGGGGGCCGCCGTACCGCTCTTCCTGAAGGCGGTGCGTCTCGACCCGGCGCTCGGCGCCGGTGTGATCGTCACGACCTTCACCGACGTGTTCGCCTTCTTCTCCTTCCTCGGCATCGCCACGTTGCTCCTCGATCACCTGACTGGATGACGCGGCGCACACCAATCCGCGATCGCTTCGACCGGCTCTCCTGGGCGGCTCCCCGAAACGCGCAGCCGATGCGATCTCCGCCGCCCGGCTAGGGGCGGAAGAGTGCGAGCGTCAGGTCGTCCGGCTAGGGGCGGAAGAGTGCGAGCGTCAGGTCGTCCGGCTAGGGGCGGAAGAGTGCGAGCGTCAGGTCGTCCGGCTAG
>MPMB02061783.1_pt1 | contig 46628 bp, 44 predicted proteins | sample 1617371 | NCBI WGS metagenome assembly MPMB02 (sample SAMN05944808, study PRJNA350692) | marine metagenome | biome: marine; feature: ODZ; material: water; isolation source: 300 m water sample filtered on 0.2 um supor filter | place: Pacific Ocean | collected 2012-04-08 | depth 300m m
GGAGACGATCAGGGGTATCGACCTGGATTGGGTGGGAGGTCCGTTGACCGGCTCGGAGCAGGATGCGATCGATGCGGTCACCGCCATGAGGTCGGCAGGTTGTGCGGTCGTGGTCGTGCTGGGCGGCGACGGGACGAACCGGGCAGCGGCGCTGGCCTGGCCGGATCTTGTCGTCATTCCGTTGTCTACGGGCACCAACAACGCCTTCCCGGTGTTCGTCGAGGCGACCGTCGCCGGGGCGGCCGCCGGGCACGTGGCCAGAGGACGGGTACCGGTCGCCGACGTGGCGCCACGTGCCAAGGTCGTGCGGATGGACTTCACGGGGGGCCAGGGGGGCGAGTTCCCTCCCGGTGACCTTGCGCTCGTAGATGTGCTGGCTGTCGACGACCCGTTCGTGGGGTCGTACGAACTGTTCGACCCCACAACACTGCGAACAGCGGTGTTGAGTCGTGCGGACCCGGCCGTCGTCGGGTTCGTCGGGGTCGGTGGCCTTCTCGAAGCGGTGCCGCCGGAGCAGGACGAGGGCCTCCTCGTCCGCTTCGGTCGGGCTGAATCCTGTGATCGGGTGGTGCGCGGGCCGACCGCTCCGGGCCACTACGACGACCTCGGCATCGTCGAGGTCAGACGCCTGGCGTTCGACGAGGAGGTGGTGATCGAGGGCCCGGTTCTTCTTGCCTTCGACGGCGAACGCAAGCGGCGCCTGCATGTCGGCGAGAGTGCGATCGCCACGGTGCGCCGGGACGGCCCGAGGGTGGTCGACGTCCGGGCGGTGATGCGCAGGGTCGTCGGGGCGGGAGCGAACCCCTAGTCCCGGTGTCGCCAATCAGCGAGGAAGGCCGGCAGTTCGGTGAACGAGTCCAGGATGGGAAACTCGTGTCCGTCGATGTCGGAGACGGTTGCGGTTTCGAGTGCCCAGGTGAGGTGATGGGGGATGTGGACGGCTCGGCCTCCGACTTCGAGGACCGGTATGACGTCCGACGGGACCGAGTTGCCGACCATCACGAACTCGGTCGGGTCGATGCCGTGGCGACCCAGTACCTCCCGGTATGCACGCGTGCTCTTTTCGGCCACGACCTCGATGCGCCAGAAGTGGTCGGCCAGTCCGCTGCTGTCCACCTTGCGGCGCTGGTCGGTGAGGTCGCCCTTGGTTATGAGCAGCAGTCGATGGTCGTCGGCCAGGGTTCTGATTGTCGCGGCGACGTCCGGAAGCAGTGTGACCGGGGCGTCGAGCATCTGTCGGCCCCACTCGAGCACCTGGGAGATGTCTGCGGGCTCGACCGATCCGTCGGAGACTGCGATGGCGGTTTCGACCATCGACAGCACGAAGCCCTTCACGCCGTAGCCGGTGACCGGTACGTTTGCCCGTTCGGTGTCGAGCAGGACCGCCTCGGTGGTGGGGCCGTCGGCCCAGGGTGCCATGAGTTCGACGAATCGCCGTTCGGTCTCCCGGAAGTGGACCTCGTTCTCCCAGAGGGTGTCGTCGGCGTCGAGCCCCAGTACGGGAAGGTCGTCCATCCGGGCGAGCCTAGAAGGTGGCCGTGGTGTCGTCTGGTGGGTGGGCATGGACACCCGCCAACCCGAACCGATCAACAACCACACGTGCCTGTTCAATGTCCACATTCTTCACCGGGGGTGTGACAGCCGCCCCGGGGGTGTCCCCGATGTGCCCATACTGCCGAACTACCTTTTCCACCCATGCGCACCTACTGCATGCGATCGGCCTGTCGCGGCCACGCGGTGGCGCTTGTGGTGATCAACGTGACCGACAGCTCGTTCACCGTGCGCAACCTTGCCGAGGTCGACGGACCGGGACGGGTGGTGCTCTGCGAGAAGCACCTCGACCGCCTGAGCGCCCCGATGGGTTGGTCGTTGTGCGACGAACGAACGGGCGGTGATCTGATCGCTTTTCCCGGGCCGGGTACACCGGCGTCCCGGTCGACGGTGGCCGACCTGATCGAGGCACCGACCCCGCGCCCGGTCGTAGCCGCCACCCACCCCCTTGCGGCGGCTCGGCTGGAACGTGCGGCAAGGCAGGACTCCGAGCCGGAGCCTGCCCCGGAACTCGCCCGCTCGGCCCTCGGGGTCGACCGCCATCCGGCTGCGATCTTCGGGGGGACGGCGTCGGGCTCGGTCGGGCCGGTCGAAGACCCCGACGACTGTGGGGGATTCGTCGACGAGCAACTGCCGCTCGAGCCCTTCGACGCGGATCCCCCGGCCTGACGACAAACCCCCCCGGTGTCGTCCTTGCCGGCTGGGGGAACTGACCGTCGAGTCGCCGGGAACCGCTGGGTCGCATCGGGTCGGAGGCATCGACGCTTGCGTTGCGGCGGGGAACCGTCTGCATGGGTAACCGGGACGGCTACCTGTACGCCCTGCGGGTCTCCGGCTGAGGCACGGTCGGTTACCGGCAGGTAGGTTCGGCACTCGAACGACACCCAGCCCAACCATCAGGAACCACGCCAATGCCGGACATCTCCGAAGCCGACATCCGGGAACTCACCCGCCGACTGGTGGCGGACGTTCCCCCCGAATCGGTCGACCAGTTCACGTTCCGGGGTGAGCAGTTCGACCGGGGTCTGGCGCTGGTCCAGTTCCCTGTGGGGCTGGGTGGCCTGGGCCTCGATAGCCGGCGACTCCAGACGGTCGTAGACGATGAACTCCGGACTGCCGGCGTGCCCTACCACGACCTCATCATCAACCCGATCGGCATCGGCATGGGCGCCCCCGTCGTGCTCACCTACGCCAGCGACGAGCAGAAGAAGCGCCTCCTGCGCCCGATGTACACGGGCGAGGAGATCTGGTGCCAGTTGTTCAGCGAACCCGGTGCCGGTTCCGACGTGGCCGGCCTGTCGACACGGGCCATGCGGGATGGCGACGAGTGGATCGTCAACGGTCAGAAGGTCTGGACCACGCTCGCCCACGTGTCGCGCTGGGGGATGCTGGTCGCTCGGACCGACCCCGACCAGCCCAAGCACAAGGGCATGACCTATTTCCTGCTCGACATGCAGTCACCGGGCGTAGAGGTGCGTCCGCTGCACCAGATCACCGGTGAGGCCGAGTTCAACGAGGTCTTCTTCGACGATGTCCGCATCCCGCACGACCATGTCCTGGGCGAGGTCGGCGGTGGTTGGGGTGCTGCGGTCACGACGCTCATGAACGAGCGGGTGGCCCTCGGTGGTGGCGTGTCCCGGAAGGGCACGGGCCCGATCGGCGACCTGCTGCGTGTCTGGGGCGAGCGCAAGGGGTCGCTTGGTGCGACGACGCTGCCGGTGGCCCGCGATCGTGTCGTCGAGTTGTGGTGCCGGGCCGAGGCCCTGCGCCTCACCAACTGGCGGGCACGCGACGCTTCGAAGTCCGGCAACCCGGGTCCGGAGGGCTCGGTCGGCAAGTTGATGTCGGCTGAGATGAACCAGCACATCTACGAAGCGTGCCTCGACCTGCTGGGCGCCGAGGGCCTGGTCCACGAGGCGGGCTACGAGCGCAAGCGGCCCGACGGGCTGCGGCTCACCGGCGGCGAGAGCACGAAGTACGCGTTTCTCCGGGCACGGGCCAACACCATCGAGGGTGGCACGTCCGAGGTGATGCGCAACATCCTGGGTGAGCGGGTCCTCGGCCTCCCCGGCGATGTCCGCGTCGACAAGGGCGTGGCTTGGAGCGAGGTTCCCAGGAACTAGTTGCGCCGCCAGGTGGTGCCGGTGGCCGAGTCTTCGATCACGATGCCGCGCGCAGTGAGGTCGTCGCGGATGCGGTCGGCCTCGGCGTAGTCCTTCGCCGCCTTGGCGGTGCTGCGTGCGGCGACCAGTTCGTCGATCGTGCCATCGTCGCCTCTCCTGCTTGTAGCCCCACCCAGGCGCAGTCCGAGCACGCCGGTCAACTCGAACACCGCTGCGGCCAGTGCGGCGGCAGATGTCTCGTCCTCGGCGTCGAGCGCCCGGTTGGCGTCGCGCACGGCATCGAAGACGACCGCCATGGCGGCGGCGGTGCCGAGGTCGTCGTCCATGGCGGTGCGGAACCGTCCGACCGCGTCGGGGTCGGCGGCTGAATCCGGGAGGTCGGATCCGGCGATGCGGCGGGCGAACCCGTCGAGCCGCTCGAGAGCGGCGGTAGCGGTAGCGAGGGTGGCCTCGCCGATCTCCATGGTCTTGCGGTAGTGGGTCTGCAGGACCAGCAGGCGTAGTGCCCTCGGATCCCAACTGTCGAGGAGGTCGGCGAGGGTACGGAAGTTGCCGAGCGACTTGGACATCTTCTCGGTGCCGACCTGGACCATGCCGTTGTGTACCCAGAGGCGGGCGAAGGGCCGGCCGCAGCCGAGGCATTCGGCCCGTTCGTTCTCGTGGTGCGGGAACACGAGATCGTCGCCGCCGCCGTGGATGTCGAAGCCGTCGCCGAGCAGGTCGAGTGACATGGCGACGCATTCGATGTGCCAGCCGGGTCGGCCGGGCCCCCAGGGGGAGTTCCAGGCGGGTTCGCCGGGCTTGGCGGCCTTCCAGAGGGCGAAGTCGAGCGGGTCGGCCTTGTCGTCGTCGACCTCTACCCGGGCGCCGGCGCCTTCCCGCAGTTGTTCAGGCGACTGGCCGGCGAGGGCGCCGTAGCCGTCGAGGCGGTCGACGTCGTAGTACACGCCGGAGTCGGTTGTGTAGGCCATGTTCCGGTCGACGAGTTGGCTGATGATGCTGATCATCTGGTCGACGTATTCGGTGGCTCGGGGCCGGAGGTCGGGGTGGGCGATGCCGAGGCGGTCCATCTCGGCGATGAACACGTCTTCGAAGCGGCGTGCCAACTCGGGTTCGGTGGTTCCCTCGTCGGCTGCCCTGGCGATGATCTTGTCGTCGATGTCGGTGATGTTGGACACCGCCGTCACGTCGAGTCCGGTCCAGCGCAGGTAGCGGACGAGGATGTCGAAGGCGAGCGTGCTGCGGGCGTGGCCGAGGTGGGGGGCGTCGTAGACGGTGGGCCCGCACCAGTAGACGGAGGCCTTCCCCGGATCGCGGGGGGTGAACTCGACCTTGTCACCGGTCAGGCTGTCGGTGAGACGAAGCATCGGGTCAGGATACGGGAGGCGTCGACGCGGCCGGACCGTTCAGGTGCCGGAGGGGGCGTCGCCCGCCGGGGACTTGTCGAGGTGGATGCCGAGCAGGCTGGCCGCCTCGCGGAGGCCGGTCGGCGCCGAAGGGTCGTCGCCGGCGTGGGCGATGATCGCCCCGGCAAGCACGTCGATGGCATCGAGGGCGGTCGGTGCGTCGAGGTCGTCGTCGAGGGCAGCCCGGACGGCGGTGAGCGTGGGGGCAGGGTCGGGACCGCAGGGCCGCCGGGCTGCTTCGATCAGGCGGTCGAGCCTGGTGACGCCCTCTTCGATGTCGGTGTCAAACCACTCGAAGCCGGCGCGGTAGTGGTGGGACAGCATGGCGATGCGCAGCGCCCTCGGGTCGTGGAGGTTGCGGAGCATGCGCACGAAAACGAGGTTGCCGAGGGACTTGGACATCTTGGTGCCCTCGTAGGCGACCATGCCGACGTGCATCCAGCGGCGGGCGAGCGGTTCGCCGGTGGCGCCACGGGTCTGGGCGTCCTCGCATTCGTGGTGGGGGAACACGAGGTCGTCGCCGCCGCCGTGGAGGTCGATCGTGTCGGAGAGGTTGTCCATCGCCATCGCCGAGCATTCGATGTGCCAGCCGGGTCGGCCTGCCCCGAAGGGCGAGTTCCAGGCCGGCTCGTCGTTGCCGGAGGGCTGCCAGAGGACGAAGTCGAGGGGGTTGCGCTGCCTCGGGTCGTCGGGGTGGCCGCCACGTTCGGCTGCCAGCTCCACCATCGTGGCCTCGTCGTAGCCGGACAGGGAGCCGAAGCCGGGGGAGGTGGAGACGTCGAAGAAGGTGGTGCCGTCGACCGTGTAGGTGTGGCCGGCGTCGGAGAGGCGTTGGATGAGGTCGAGCATCGACTCGATCGACTGGGTGGCCCATGGTTCGACCGTGGCGGGGCGCATGTTGAGCGCCTCCATGTCGGCGTCGAAGTGCGCCATTTCGACGGTGGCGAGGGACCGGTAGTCGACCTTGAGTTCCCGGGCCTTGGACAGGATCGAGTCGTCGACGTCGGTGACGTTGCGGACCATGCGCACCGAGTGGCCGAGGTCCTCGAGCCGCCGGATGACCAGGTCGAACGTGAGGTAGGTGAAGGCGTGGCCGAGGTGGGTGGCGTCGTACGGCGTGATGCCGCAGACGTAGATGGACACCTCGGGTCCGGGTTCGAACGGCACGACCTCGTCGCGGACCGTGTCGTAGAGGCGCATGGGCATGGGACTGAACGGTAGCGGGGCGGGGAGGCTGTATACCCCGGCTGGGGCCTAGCCCCGTTCGAAGGGTACGGAGTGCTCCCAGTCGGCGAACAGGGTCCGCAGGGCGGTGACGACGAGCAGTGGCTGGTCGAGCATGAGGTGGTGCCCGGCGAGCGGGATCTCGATGACGGGGGCGACCCTTCCCAACTGCTCGTACATGTAGGCGCCGATGTCGGGTGTGACGAGGCCGTGTTCGGCGCGGAACAGCGCCACCCGGCAGGTGACGGTGGCCAGCAGTTCGTTGGCGGCGGAGCGGCGGGGCATGAAGATGGCCGGGTCGAACTTCCAGGTGACGCCGCCCTCGGCGGGGCGTAGGGACATTGCTGCCACGTGGGCCATCACGTACGGCTCGTAGTGGTCCTGCTCGGGGACGGTGCGGAAGCGGGCGATCGCCGTGGCGGGGTCGGGGTAGACCTTGGGGTCTCGGAACTGGCTGCGGCGGCCGCTCTCCATCTCGGGGTCGGGGGCGGTGACCGGCGAGTCCATGATGATGGCCCCGGCGATCCGGTCGCCGTGGGCGGCGGCGGTGGCCAGGGTGACGAAGCCGCCCATGGAGTGTCCGATCACGATCGGGGGTCCGGCCATGTCGGCGTCGTCGGCCACGGTCATGACCTCGCTGCACCAGCGGGCCAGCGAGTACTCGTCCCGTCGGTCGCTGTCGCCGTGGCCCGAGAGGTCGATGGCCGCCACCCGGTAGACGCTGGCGAACTGGGCGGCCACGTGGGTCCACCAGTGGGCGTGGGCGGCGCCGCCGTGGACGAACACGAGCCCGGGCCGGCCGGTTTCGCCCCAGGCGAGGTAGTGGATGTCGGCTCCGTCGACGGTGACGGTGCGGTCGGCGTAGGGCACGTCGAGGGCGCGCCGGTACCAGGCGGGTGCGTCGTGGAATGTCGTTGGCATGGCGCCCTCGACAGGAATCGAACCTGTGGCCTACCGCTTAGGAGGCGGTCGCTCTATCCGACTGAGCTACGAGGGCGGGGACGGTGCGTTACGTGGCGCGAAACCGTGGTTTGCGAGGCGTCGTAGTGGTGAAGGGTACCGGTGGGGTCGTCGTGGTCCGTTGAGAGGTGGTCGAGCGGGCCGGGGGGCTCTTCTGGCTGTCCTGCTGGTCGGGACGGCTCCCTGAACAGCGATCTAGCCGTTGTGGCAGGTGTTGAGGGCGTTTGGCAGCAACGATAAGGATGGCGACAACTTGGATCAGGAGGCTGCCCTAGAACATGTCGGTCGGGTCCATTTCGAGGCCGGTCAGGGCCTTCAGGAGCCAGTTGGCGACGCGGTACCAGAGGTACAGGACGACTGGAATGGAGATGGCGGTTCCCCAGGTCATCTCCCAGGCCTCGGTATCACCGTCCTCTGGATCTGTGGACTCTGTGTCATCCATGCCGGTCAAGGTAGTGAAGGGGGGTGACACGCCCTGACAGCAGCCTGGAGGCCCTTCTGGCTGTCCTGCCGGCCGGGCGGTAGACGATCGACCGCCGAGAGCCATCCCCCTGCGTCAGCAGGTTGATCCGTAAGGTCCCTCGCTTGAGGGTCAAGGGCTACAAGATCGAACCTGGAGCGGACCTCTCTGAGGCGGACCTCTCTGAGGTGAACCTCACAGAGGCGACCCTCAGAGGGGCGGACCTCCGGGGGGCGAACCTCTACGGGGCGAACCTCACAGAGGCGAACCTCTACGGGGCGCACCTCACCGCGGCGAACCTCGGCTTGGCGGACCTCTCCAGGGCGGACCTCTCCAGGGCGGACCTCCGGTGGGTGAACCTCGGCTTCGCGGACCTAACAGCAGCAAGCCTCAACACGCCGAACCTCTTTGGGGCAAACCTCGTCGAGGCGAACCTGGCCGGGGCGAACCTCGACGGGGCGAACCTCACCGCGGCAAACCTCTACAGGGCGAACCTGACCGGGGCGAACCTGACCGGGGCGAACCTCGACGGGGCGAACCTCTACGGGGCGATCCTCTGGAGGGTGAACCTGACCGGGGCGAACCTCACCGCGGCAAGCCTGGCCGGGGCGTACCTCGTTGAGGTGAACCTCACCTGGGCGAACCTCGACAGGGCGAACCTGGCCGGGGCGTGCCTCGTCAAGGCGAACCTGGCCGGGGCAAGCCTCACCGCGGCGAACCTCACCAACGCGCTTGCAGACAAAGCCACCCGGTGGCCGAAGGGTTTCGATCCGGTAACCGCCGGAGTGGCCTTCATGTAGGCAGCCACGCAGGCAGCCACGGGGGTGACACACCCCGACAGCAGCCTGGAGGCCCTTCTGGCTGTCCTGCAGGTCGGGACGTAGCGTGGGAGCCGTGGAAGTCAACGGCTACACGATCGAACCCAGGGCGAACCTCTCCGCGGCGAACCTCGAAAGGGCGGACCTCGACGGGGCGGACCTCCACGGGGCGAACCTCTCCGCCATCACCGTGCCGAGCGCCGTGCCGCTGCCGGTCAGCTCGATGACGAGCCAGGCGGTGGCGAGTGACTGCATCCATGTGCCGCTGAACGACACGATCTGGCTGAAGAAGTACAGCCGGTAGTTTCGGAACCTCAGCGACGCGAAGGTGCGACGGGGGTCCCGCCCACTTGTCGGTTCTGGCGCGAGGGACTGGCGCAACCGCTAGCGCTTCCGAAGCAGGGTGAGTCCGTCGGAGATCGGAAGCATGGCGAGATCCCACCGGGGATCGCCGACGCGGGCGTCGTTGAAGGCCCGGATGGCGACGGTGTCGTCGTCGGTGGCCGAGCGGTCCAAGACCCGACCATTCCGCAACACATTGTCGACGAGCACGACGCCGTTGGGCCGGAGCCGCGGGAACACGAGGTCGAGGTAGGTCTCGTAGCCCGCCTTGTCGGCGTCGATGAATGCCATGTCGAACTGCTCTTGCTCGGGCATCGCGGCGAGGCTCTCGGCAGCCGGTCCGATGCGGAGGTCGATGCGGTCGTCGACGCCGGCCTCCCGCCATGCCTCTCGGCCGATGGAGGTCCACTCATCGGAGATGTCGAGGCACACGAGCCGACCCTCGGCGGAGAGTCCGCGGGCGATGCAGATCGCGGAGTAGCCGGTGAACGTGCCGATCTCGAGCACCTGGCCGGCGCCGATCAAGCGGGTGAGCCAGGTCATGAAGGCGCCCTGTTCTGGAGCGATCTGCATCCGAGCGAAAACGCCGGTTGCTTCTACGGTGCGGGCGGTGAGTCGTTCGAGGATCTCGTCGGGCGGCGTACTGTGTTCGACGACGTACGTGTGGAGGTCGTCGAGGCCGAGTGCCTTCGCCATGGGTGTCTCCGTTCCGGGGGGAGTTGCTTTTCACACCGTACAATCTTTTGTACACTGTGCAAACAATGGGACTGCGGCAGGACAACATCGAGCGACGCCGTCAGCGGATCCTCACCGCGACGCGTGAGCTGATCGAGCGCGACGGCGTCGACGGGTGGTCGATGCGAAAGGTGGCCGACGCCGCGAACGTGTCGGTCCCCACGCTCTACAACCTGTTCGGGTCCAAGGACGAGATCCGATCGGCCATCTGGGACGGTGCGTCCGACGACCTCGATCGTGGGCTCGACGTCGACCGGTCCGTAGATCGGCCGGTCGACCGAGCGCTCGCGGTGGTCGAGCGGGGCGTCGCAAGGGTCGTTCGCGGCGCCGACAAGACCCGGCCCGCGCTCCTCGAGGGCTACGACTTCCGCAAGGGCCCCCGCGCGATCAGACGGCTACACACTGCCGTCGAGGAGGCGATTGACGAGGGGCAGCTGCGCGGCGATCTCCGTGTCGATCTGCTGGTCGCCGAGGGCTACGAGGGCTTCCGCCGGGCGGCAGTCTCGTGGGCGCGGGGCGAGGTCGACCCGGCCGGTTTCCGGGCCAAAGCGCTCTACTCGATGTGTGTCTGCCTGCTCGCCGTGGCCACCGATGACACGCGGGACGAGCTGCTGCACGTCATACGGGACCTCGAAAGTGAACTCAGCGGAGCTGCGTGACGGAAGGCTTGCGCCGTCGCGTCAGGGTGCCAACGCGTTGCTCACCAGCGTCGCGACGAGGTGCTTGGATCGAGTCACCAACAGCCGCTGCCATCGTCCGAGTCGCTCCCAGGTGTCCCAGCTGGTGTGGAGGTCGAACAGCTCGATGATCTCGGACCGTGTCGTCTCGTCGAGCAGGGAGAGCTCGGACTCGAACGTCGTCGTCAGCCGTCGCCGGAGACGTGTGGGTGCCGAGTTCTTGCGCGAGGAGCGGTGTGGCCGGTGCCGGTTGTAGTGATCGATGTAGTCGACGACGAGACGCTCGAACTGGCGGCGGTTCCAGATCGATGTGCGGTAGACGGTTCTCGTCTCAGTGTGCCGACCCAGCGTTCGGCGAAAGCGTTCGCGCCGGGTGTGCGGATCGGGGTCTTGAGGACCTTCCGGTGCTCGGGGCGGAAGGCCTCACCGAAGGCGTCGACGAATTGGCTGCCCGGTCGCGCCCGAGCGAGGCCAAGGCATGACGAGCCGTCTAGCCCAGATGGGCTAGACGCCGCCGCTCGGAGTGCGATCGCGGGATGGCCTGGTGGTGGGGGCGACTACTTCAGGCAGCAGCATTCGAGCCGATCCACCCACTCCGATGGCGTGGGTTACGGGTTGCATTCGCCCCTCCGACACCGCTTTAATGCCTTTGGCGCGTCCTTCTGGCTGTTTCCTTACGCCGTCTTCTCCCACACCGAGATGTGCGACGGACTGGTCGAGGTGAATGGCTCACGCGTCCAAGTTGCCCAACGCTCCCTCAGCGTCATGCCGGCGTGCCGGGCCATGAGATCGAGCTCGGAGGGCCAGACGTACCTGTGAGGGGTCGACAGGAGTTCGAGTTGGCCATCGACCACCCGGTAGTGGTGCGAGACCAGGGTCTGGTTTGCAACGTCGTATTCGTCGAAATGGAGCCGGGTTGGAGTCACGTGGATTGGTACCACCTTTTCGCCCGGTTGGAGCCGGTGGAGTGTCGGGATGAAGTTCTCAATCACAAACACACCACCTGGTTCTAAGTGCTTGGCGACGTTGGCGAAGCAGTCGACCTGGGCGTCCTCGGTGGTGAGGTTCGTGATCGTGTTGAAAACGAGATAGGCCAAGGAGAAATCGCCCTCGACCTTGGTGGTGGCGAAGTCGCCGATAGTCACCTCAACGGCGTCGCCACCCGGCTTCGCCCGCAGCCGCTCAACCATCGCCTGTGAGAGATCGATTCCGTGAACCGAGATTCCCTTTTCGACGAGAGGAAGGGCGACGCGACCGGTGCCGATGCCCAACTCAAGGACAGGTCCGTTCCCGGCGAGTTCGGCCAGGAAGTCGACTGTGGGGTCGAGTACGTCGGGTAGGAACATGCCTGGCAAAGACTCGTCATATCTCGAGGCGACCCGGTCGAAGATGTCTTGGACGCGGTAGCTGGCCGGCACGACCGGATAGTAACCCTCGGTGGCCTGAACTGGTTTGGCCCAGTCTGTCTTGATGTCATACCGGCCTGGAACAATGGGAAGATGACACCAGAGAACGTGGTCGGGGGCGTTCAAGTCCCCCCTCCGACACCGCTGTAGCGCCCTCGACAGGCCCTTCTGGCTGTCCTGCTGGTAGGGACGTAGGCCGGGGGGTCAGGTCGGAAAGACGTCGGTGAACTTGTCGTAGGTGCTATCGAGAAGTCGTGCTGCTGTCTTGAGGTCGCACACGGCTTCGATCATCATGCGGCGATCCTCGATACGGCGCTCGTCGGAGCGGTTCGGAAAATACCAGTCGAGGTCGAGATCGAGGTTGTCTAGCGCACGCCAGGCCCAATCCGCCCATTGCTGCAGTTCGTGCAAGGACAAGCCGTGCCGGCCGTCTAGGCCCACTCCATCGCCTGCCAGGTGGCAACCAGCCAGAGTGGGGTGTCCTCGGTCAGCACAAATCTCGGCCCACATGCCGAACACATCGGAATCGGGGAGATCTATGGGATCGGGAGGATTGGGGAGACTCTCGTCAGTCGTCATGTCAATTACCTGGTTCGTAGTGGGTGGCGTCAAGGAGAGTTTCGCGCGACCCGGACCAAACTCCTATACAGCCGGATATGTCAGGCATCGCAGGCAGCCACGGGGGTGACACACCCCGACATTCCTTGACAGCAGCCGGGAGGCCCTTCTGGCTGTCCTGCTGGTCAGAGACACTGGTCGGTGCCTTCGCTCCTCGGTTGGCCAGATTGGCCATTCCGCCCCTAGGCCTTGGACACCCCTGATGACGAGGACCCTGCGCCTGGCCAACGGCCCCGACGAGGTACACCATTTCGTTCTAGGCCGCCCAGAGTTGGACCGATACGACGACCAAGAGGTAGACAAAGCCCTCTACCAGTCGATTAGCGAAGGCAGTTCCACTGCCAACCCAACAATGGCGGAATCCCATGAGCGACGACACCCACCAGTCCAAGCCGCCCACTGAACACACGCTGGTAGCCATAGAAGCCTTCACTTCGACCCTGCCCAAGGACGACGGCACCGACGTCATCAACGTGGACCGAGGCTTCATTGCTACCCGAACCGATCCTGTCATTAGTCGCCTCGAGCCCAGTGCCTGGGGGGGGCATACCTGGGACCTGTCCCGTTCCGACTTCGTCGACGGCCCTGCTCCGGCCACCGTCAACCCGTCGTTGTGGCGCCAGGCGGGATTCAACGCCCGCCACGGCCTCTACGAGGTATGTGACGGCATCTACCAAGTGAGGGGCTTTGACGCCTCAAACGCCACGTTCGTCCGTGGCGAACGAGGCTGGGTGGTCATCGACCCGATGACCACCGCCGAGACAGCGGCGGCCGGCTACGAACTGGTAAGCGAACACCTGGGCCATCGGGAGGTCACCGCGGTGATCTACACCCACTCCCATGTCGACCACTACGGGGGAATCCTGGGCATGGTCGATCGAGACCGAGTCGACTCCGGCGAGGTACCCGTAGTAGCCCCTGAAGGCTTCTTGACCGAAGCGGTCGCAGAGTTCGTGGTCGCCGCTCCGGCCATGGGTCGGAGGGCCACGTTCATGTTCGGCCTACTGCTGCCCTGGGACGAGTACGGCCACGTCGACACCGGACTGACCAAGGGAGTTCCGGCCGGAGCGCCGGCCCTGGTACCCCCGACCATAGAGATTACCGAGACCGGCCAGGAACTCATTCTCGACGGGGTCCGGGTTGAGTTCCAGCTCACCCCCGAGTCTGAGGCGCCTGCTGAGATGCACTTCTACTTCAGCGACTACCGGGCACTTTGCATGGCCGAGAACTGCTCCGGGACCATGCACAACGTGTTAACCCTGCGAGGTGCCCAGGCACGTGATTCGCTCAGATGGAGCCGCTACATCGACGAGGCGATCCAGCGGTGGGGGCCGGAAGCCGAGGTGGTCTTCGCTTCCCACGGTTGGCCCCACTGGGGAACCGAGGCGGTGGTCAGCTATCTGACCCGCCAGCGAGACCTCTACCGGTGGCTTCACGACCAGGCAATGCGCCTGGCCAACCTGGGTCACACCCCCGACGAGATCGCCTCCGCTGTGAAACTGCCTCCCGGACTGTGGGACGACTACCTCTGCCATGGCTACTACGGGACGGTCAGCCACAACGTAAGGGCCGTCTACCAGCGCTACCTCGGGTTCTTCGACGGCCACCCCTCCAGCCTGGACCCCTACGAGCCCGTCGAATCCGGTCGACGCTATGTGGAGTTCATGGGCGGAATGGACGAATTGCTGGTCAAGGCCCGCACCGCCTACGAGTCTGGCGACTACCGGTGGGTGGCCCAGGTACTGCGCCACGCTGTCTTCGACGACCCGGAATGCCGGGAGGCCCGCCTACTCCAGGCCGACGCCTTCGAACAGCTCGCCTACCTTGCTGAGTCAGGGCCCTGGCGCGACGAATACCTGACCGGCGCTCTAGAGCTGCGCAACGGCACCACCGACGCCCCGGTCTTCAGTAGGCCCCGGGCAGAGGTGGTACGAGGTATGACCCTCCAGCAGATCTTCGACTTCTTGGCAGTCAAGATCGACGGACAGGCCGCAGCAACACTGGGGCCGCTGGCTATCAACTGGGTTCTCACCGACGTCGACGAGACGGCCCGCCTGGAACTCTCCAACGGCACCCTTCACTCCATGCCGGGTCTGGTCCACGACCACCCCGATGCCACCGTGTCATGCGACCGGCTTTTCCTGGAGGAGATGGTGGCCACCGGGAGGACCCTCCCCGAGGTCGTCGACGCCGGCGAGGCGTCCATCGAAGGGCAGGCCGAACGTGTACTGGCCTTGTGGGACACCCTCACCGACTTCCCGATGTTCTGGCCGATCATCGAGCCCTGATCCTCGCTAGGGCGCCCCATCGACTATGACGGGACCAGGCCCAGCCGATGGAGCCAGAAGGTCTGGTTGGGTTTGGTAGCGAGTCCCAGGGGGCGCACCATCAAACCCAACCAACCAGCCAGTTGGCTTTGATGACGTTCTCTAGGGGGTGCACCACAAAACCCACAACTTCTATTGGGCCCTTCTGGCTGTCCTGCTGGTCGGGGCACTCCCTGAACGGCGATCTGGCCGTTGTGGCAGGCTTGGGGCCGAGCTGGGGCGACTGACGCCTAGAGCACTAGCAGCGGTGGGGTTCGGGGCGCGTTCCTGTTTTGCCAAAAGCGCGTTTCCGGCCACATCGGGACGACCCTGCCAAGCCCTTCGTTGTGGGCCTCAGCAGGTTTCGCACCAGCCTCTACGAGGGCGGGGACGGTGCGCCATGTGGCGCGAAACCGCGTGGCACAAGGCGCCGTCGTGGTGAAGGCTACCGGTGGCGCTGATGTGGCCCCTTGGGTCGCGCCGAATGCGGCGACGTTCGTCGTGTTGGCGCTGTTGCTGGTCGGTCACCTCAGGACCGTCGACGACCGCCTCTGGGACACCGCCAACACCCTCTTCGAGGCCCGCCTCGACGACTGAGGCCGGGTCCTACATCCCCCCGACGGTCTGGACGGCGAAGAAGGAGGCCACCGTCGGCATCTCCGGGAGGGCCAGTTCGTAGTCGGAGCACCGGACGCGCCCGGTGTCCACGCCGGCCACGACCTCCTGGTCGAAGCGGCTGGGCAGGTGGTTGGGGGCCAGCGGGTGGGCGTCCTCGGCGTGGTACTGGACGATGAACAGCGACCGTGGCGCCGACGAGGGGTTCGGCGCCGAGCCGTGCAGCACCCGGGCGTCCATGAGGTAGGCGGATCCGGCAGCCCCACTGCAGGTGACGGCCCGTTCCTGTGCCCATGCCGTCACCTCCGGGCTGACGGCACCGGTGAAGACCCCGTCGTGCCAGTGTTCGTACAGCGGTCCCAGGTGACTGCCCGGCACCACCTCGAGGGGGCCGTTTTCGGCAGTCACGTCGTCGAGATGGAACAGGACCGTGACCAGGTCCTCGTTGGTCAGGGGTCCGAACGGGAGGTCCTGGTGGAACTTGAGGTGCGTTGCCGTGCCCGGGAGCTTCGAGTTGACCTTGGACTCGCGGAACCGCAGGTTCGGGCCGATGATCTGGACCACGGCATCGAGGGCGGGGTTGTCGCGCATCACGTCGAGGTAGGCGTCGGACACCTCGATCGGGGAGGCCACCCGGCGCAGCGCCGGATGCTCCACGCTGTGGCCCGGCTCCACGTCGAAGCGGGGCCGCCCGTCGAATGTCTCACCGTACGGGCCCTCGTGCGACCGACTCTCCTCCACCCACCCCTCGAACACTTCCCGAAGTAGGGACAGTCTGTCGGGGGACAGCGCATCCTCGAGGTACAGGTACCCGTCGCGCTCGTAGTGGGCGACCTGTTCCGGGTCGAGCACCTGTGTCTGCCTGCCGGCCATAATGCGCGAAGACTAGGAGAGGCGTACCCTCCGGTCCATGACGGCAGCACCCCTCGAGGAGGTCGTCGACCTCGACGCCCACCCGCTCCACGACAAGGCCTACCGGGTGCAGTGTCGCACCGTTCTCGACCGGGAAGGGGCGATCGTCCTGCGGGGCTTCCTGCTCCCGTCGGTCGTCGAAACACTCGTGGCTGAAGCCGAGTCGCTCCAGCACCTGGCCTTCCACTCGGAGCAGACGCACACCGTCTACCTCGAGTCGGCCGACCCGACCCTGCCTGCAGACGATGCCCGCAGCCGTGACGTGGTCAGCACCAAGGGTGCCGTCACCGCCGACCTGGTTCCGGACTCGTCGGCGTTGCGCACCGTCTACGACGCGCCGGTGTTCCGGTCGTTCCTGTGCGACGTACTCGGCGAAGACGCCCTCCACGAGTACGCCGACCGCCTGTCGTCGATCAACGTCAACTACTTCCTCGAAGGCCAGGAGCTGGGGTGGCACTTCGACAACTCGTCGTTCGCTGTGACGTTGCTGGTCCAGGCTCCCGAAGGGGGCGGCACCTTCGAGTACATCGACGCCTTGCGCAGCGTCGAACGCGATGAGCACAATGTGCACGGTGTCGCCGCAGCACTCGACGGACACCCTGAACGGCCAGCGACGGCCCTCGACCAGCGGGCAGGGGACCTGGCGATGTTCCGGGGCAGCGATGCACTCCACAGGGTCACCCCCGTGGTCGGCGGTCGCAACCGCATACTCGTGGTACTGGCCCACAACACCGAGCCCGGGGTCTCGCTCTCGGAGCACGCCCGGATGACCTTCTTCGGGCGACTGGGGTGAAGCGCTTCCCCGACGGCACCTAGGCTGTCCGGCTGTGGAGCCTGAGGTCGCCATCCCCGAGGCAGCGCTCTGGCGAGGGTCGGACGTCACCTGCATCGACGACTTCGCCGTCGACCTGTACCCGGCGGCATGCGCCACGCTCGAGGAGGCGGCTGTCCGTCAGGTGGCGAATGGCCTCCACCCGGTCGATGTCGAACCCGGCTACCTGCCACTCGGTGACCTGGAGCCGACCATCGAAGCGGCCCGCCACGAGGCCCTGAACGGCACCGGCATGGTCCTGCTGCGCGGGTTTCCCGTCGACCGCCTCTCGGATGACGAGATGGCGATGTTCTTCTGGGGCATCGGACTGCGCCTCGGCCGGGCCGTTTCACAGAGCGTCATGGGCGAGCGCCTCGGCCACGTGGTCGACGTGACCGACGTCGACCCACACGCCCGCGCCTACCGGAACCGTTCCGAGCTCACCCCCCATTGCGATCCGGCCGATCTGCTCTCGTTCCTGTGCCTCGCCGCTGCCGCAGAGGGCGGCGAGAGCCGGTTCGTCAGTTCGCTCACCGTCCACGAGGAGATCAGGGCGACCCGACCCGACCTGCTCGAGCACCTGTATCGGGGCTTCCACTACCATCGCTTCGGCGAGCACGAGGAGGGCACCGAGCCGGTTACCCCCTGGCGGGTCCCCGTGTACAGCGTGTGCGACGGCCTCCTCAGTTGCCGCTATGTGAAGGAGTACGTGGAGATCGCCGCCGACGAGGACCCGAATGTCGAGATCACGGCCGTCGAGCGTGAGGCGCTCGAACTGTTCGAGGCGACCACCCAGCGCCCCGACCTGAGGGTCGCCTTCACGCTGCAACCCGGCGAGGCGATAATCGCCAACAACTTCATGGTGCTCCACGCCCGCACGGCCTTCACGAGCCATCCCGACCGCCGACGCGAGTTGCTGCGCCTCTGGATGGCCGCCCAGCCGCCGCGCCCGGTCGTACGGGAGATCGCCCTCTACGACCGGGCCTACCACGGTGGCGAGGTGGGCGTGCCGCCGCAACCGGGACGGGTGCCATCCTTCGCCAGCAGGTTCGACCAGGGCCGACGGCAGCCGTGTCACAGCAGGAACCGACAGGAACGGTAGAGGCGATCGACGCGAGGAGACAAGGTGATGACCGACTGGTACGACGAGGACGACCCGGCGATCGGCACCGGAGGCACGGCCGATTCGCCGGCGTCCAGCGGCGTCCACTGCGACGCCTGCAACTCATGGATGGACGACGGCGACACCCACTGCCCCAACTGCGGCTCCGAACGCTGACTGCCGCCCTCGCCGGGGACGAGGGTCGTGTAGGTGGCCCCGGACGCATTCGGGTGCGACGATGTCGGGGTGGCACCCTGGTGGTCTGGGCCGGACCACACCGCCGCCCGGCGGCGGATGGTCGACGTACAGTTGGCGACGCGCGACATCACCGACCTCCGGGTCCTGGCGGCGATGGCAGCGGTTCCCCGGCACCGGTTCGTACCCGCCTCAGCGCTGGCTGACGCCTACGAGGACGGCCCGCTGCCTATAGGTGCCGGCCAGACGATCTCGCAGCCGTACATCGTGGCGTTCACCCTGCAGGCACTCGACCTGCGACCGGGTGGGTCGGTGCTCGACGTGGGCACCGGGTCGGGCTACCAGGCTGCCCTCCTGGCCGAGATGGGGGCTGTGGTGACATCGGTCGAACGCCTGCCGTCGCTAGCCGTTGCCGGGCGTGATCGACTAGCCGACCTGGGCTACGCGGTGGACGTGGTCGAGGGGGACGGGAGCCTGGGCTGGCCACCGGGCGCCCCCTACGACGGCATAGTGGTGGCGGCATCGGGACCGGCCATTCCCGACGAGCTGGTGGCCCAACTGGGTGTAGGGGGCCGGCTCGTGATGCCGGTCGGCGGTCGTCGCCACGGACAGGAGCTGGTCCGGGTGACCCGGAGAGAAGAGGGGACCGACGGCGCCGTACGCGAATCGCTCATTCCGGTGTCGTTCGTGCCGTTGCTGGGCGAGGCGGGCTGGTCGCTCTAGTTGCCTGCGCCCAGCCGTTCGAGCACCTCATCCCGGGAGAGGCCCTCGACATGGAACCGCTTCGTCCTGGAGGTCATGCCGGTCCGGAGGGTCACGGACCGACGCTTCAACCCGAGTGCCCTCGCCAGGGTCCGCCGGGCGGCCTCGGTGGCTCGCCCGTTCTCCGGGATCTCAGCCACCCGGATCCGGACGAGGCCGTCGCTCACCCGGATGTCGTTGCGTCCGGCCCGCGGCGTGACCCGGACCTCGAGGATGCAACGGGGATGCCTTCCCATGCATGCAGCGTACGCCCGCAGGTCCGCCGCCGTCATCCGCGGCGCCCCCCGGGTCAGTTGTCGTCCCCGTCGTCCCGCTCTGACCCGCAGGCCGGGCACTCGTCGTCGTCCGGCTCCAGGTCTCCGGGGCAGCCGCCGACCCAGCAGTCGGTGACCTGGGTCGAACCGCACCGGGGACACACGTCCTCACCGAACCCCAGCCACTCTTCGCAGTACCTGCAGTGCTGTCGTGGACCCATCGCAGACCTTTCTCCTACGCCTTCCCTGTCGGCGTCCACCGTGACACGTCCCAGGCCGCCCCGACCGATCCGGGCTTGCGGAACACGGGTCCCCGGACCGGCGTCGGGTGCTCCGGCTCGAGGCGGCCATCACCCCGGCGCCGAACACGACGGCGTCGGCGACGTCCGGCATGCCTGTGCTCCGTTCCTCGCCGTCGGTCGGGTACGCGTCGGATCCTACGACTGCGCACGGAGCGACACGGGCCCGTACGGTCGCGCCATGGCACTTGATCGAACCCTGCGCGGCGACCTGGCGGGAGCAGACCTCGGTGACGGCTTCCACGTCCTGCCGGGACAGGGCAACGCCCTCGTCGCGGAGACCGACGCCGGACTCGTGCTGGTCGATGCCGGTTCGCTGCCTGCGGCCCCGGCCATGGTCGACCACCTCCGATCCGTCACCGGATCACCGCTGCACGCCATCTGCTACAGCCACGGCCACCTGGGCTACAACGCAGCGGTCGGGACCTGGCAGGCTCATGCCGCCGAGCGGGGTGACCCGCAGCCCCGGCTCATCGCCCACGAGAACATCCTCCGTCGGTATGCCCGCTACCGCGAGACCCTCGACCTGCAGGCCCGCATGGCTGCGGTCCAGTTCCCCTCCCGGGAGGGAGCGTCCTGGCGGCGGATGCTCCCGGCGTTCGTAATGACCGATCCCACGGAGACCTTTGCCGAGGGCCTGACCGTCGTAACGGGGAGTCGGACGGTCGAACTCCTGTGGGCGCCGTCGGAGACCGACGACTCGATCGCCGTCTGGTACCCGGACGACGGGCTCCTCTACGGCGGGCCGGCGACGCCGGGCGACGCGATTCCCAACATCGGCACGCCGCTGCGGACACAACGGTTCACGATCCGGTGGGCCGAGACCCTCGATGTACTGGCCGACCTCGGCGCCGAGACCCTGGTGACCGAGTTCGGGCCGGTCATCCAGGGGGCCGACCAGGTCCGCCGAAGGCTGTCACACACCGCCGAGGCGCTGCGCTGGCTCCGCCGGGAGGTCGTCGAACGGATGAACCGGGGGATGGGGGAGGGCGAGGTGCTCGCCGACCTCGAGTATCCGCCGGAGTTGTTCGACGAGCCATGGATGACCCCCAACTACGGCTGCCCGGACTACATCGTCCGGGACCTGTTCCGTGAAGAGAGCGGCTGGTGGGACCGCAACCCGACGACCCTGCATCCGGCGTCCCCCGGTGAGGCGGCTGCGGTGGTTCGCAGCGTGATCGGCGATCCCGATGCGGTCCTCGAGCGGGCCCGCTCCCTGGCCGAGGCGGGCGAGACCCAGCTGGCCCTCCACGTCGTCGACCTGCTGGCCCTCGCCGAAGGCGACGACCCGGTGGTGGTGGCTGCACGCGGCCTCAAGGCCGAACTGTGCCGGATCCGGGCCGACGAGGTGCGGCCCTACGTCTCGCGGGCCGCCTACCGTTCCTCGGCCCGTCTGCTCGACGGCGGGGCGACCTCCTGGCAGCAGTTGCCGTAGCCGCACCCCGGATTCGGCACCTCCGGGCTTTCCCGCCGGCGACCGTTGCGCTATCGTCCTCCACCCTGCGGGTGGACAGCAGTACCCTCAAGGATGGTTCCACCCGCAACGGTGCGGGAGGACAGGAACACAGGAACTGAAGGGTCGGTTTCCATGGCCTCACAGAGGACGGTTCACCGGTGATGGCACGTCAGGATCAGGAAACGCACCAGTTCTCGTCGGAGGACGTCTGTCGGGTCGTGGGCGAGCGGGTGCGCGACGCACGACGAGCCCTCGGTCTGACGATGGCGCAGTTCGCAGAGATCGCCGAGATCTCCCTCGGCATGGTCTCGAAGATCGAACACGGCCAGACTTCACCCAGCCTCTCCACGCTCACGAGGCTCGCCCACGCTTCCGAGGTGCCCATAACGGCGTTCTTCCGGGGTCTCGACGAGGAGCACGACGTCGTCATCGTCCGGGCCGGTGAGAGACTCGAGGTACTGCACGAGGGGACCCGGCCCGGCCACATCTACGAGGACCTGGGATCGCTGCGCGGGCCGCACCGGATCATCGAGCCGATGATGGTCACCCTCGAGTCATCCGACGACGTGTTCCCCCTGTTCCAGCACGAGGGCGTCGAGTTCCTCCACATGCTCGAGGGGTCGATGGACTACGGCTACGGCCCGAAGACCTACAGGCTGGGTGCGGGCGACACCCTGCAGATCCACGGTGAGGTGGCGCATGGCCCCACCGCCCTGATCGACGTGCCCGTCAAGTTCATGTCGGTGAAGGTCTACGCCTCACCCGAGTAGGCGGAGCACGCGGCCGGATGTCGACCGCTAGGAGTCGACGAGCACCGGCCCCGAGGGTGTGAACGCGACGGGCAGGTGCTTGATGCCGTTCACCAGGTTCATCCGCAGGCGGTCGGGTGGTCCGGTGGCCTCGAGGTCTGGCAGGCGCCGCGCCAGGCCCTCGAACATGATCTCGATCTCCAGTCTGGCCAGGTTGGCGCCGAGGCAGAAGTGGGCGCCGCCGCCACCGAACGCCAGGTGGTGGTTGGGCGTCCGCGTCAGGTCGAGGCGGTGCGGGTCGTCGTACACCTTCTCGTCGCGGTTGCCCGACGGGTACCAGAGGGTGACCTTGTCACCTGCCCGGATCGATTCACCACCCAGTCGGGTGTCGGCGGTGGCGGTGCGCCGGAAGTAGTTGACGGGGCTGGTGTGCCGGAGCACCTCGTCGACGGCGGTCGTGTCCATGCCCTGCTCACGTACCCGCTGCCACTGGTCGGGGTGCTCCATGAACGCCATCATTCCGAGGCTGATGGCGTTCCTGGTCGTCTCGTTGCCAGCGACGATGAGCAGCGTGAAGAAGAGGTCGCGCTCGAGGTCGGTGAGCTCGGCGACCGTGCCGTCGTCGAGTGTGACACGTGCCTCGGTGAGCGCCGTCCACACGTCGTCGGCCGGCTCGGCCCGCTTGCGGTCGGTCAGGTCGTGGGCGTACATCGCCATCTCGATCACGGCCTTCTCGTACTCGTCGCCCGGTTCGCTCGGATCGTCGGAGAACTCCGGGTCGCTGCCGCCGATCGTGCGGTTGCTCCAGTCGAACAGGAGGTTGCGGTCCGCATCGGGCACGCCGAGGATGTCGGCGATCGCCATGAGTGGCAACTCGGCGGACACCTGGGTCACGAAGTCGGCTTCGCCGGCCTCGCAGATCCGGTCCAGGATGAGGTCGGTCCGGGTCCGCATCACATCCTCCAGGCGGCGGATCATGCGCGGGGTGAAGCCCTTGTTCACAAGCTTGCGGTAGCGGGTGTGTTGCGGCGGGTCCGTCATCACCATCTGGAGTCCGGGACCACGACCGGGTTCGATGTCCGTGAGGGCGATGCCACCGGCGCCCTCGCGCCCCGGACCCGTCTGGTGCGAATAGAGCGTGCCGGCCCTGTGGACCTCGGTGATGTGTTCGTACGAGGACACCACCCAGAACGGCTCGGGCTCATCATCGGTGGCGGGATGGAGCCAGACCGGGTGTTCCCGGCGCAGGGCGTCGAACCACTCGTGGGGCATCCGCTCGGCGAACACGTCCAGATCGGTTAGGTCGATCTGGTCGAAGATGCCCATGTGGTATCGCCTCGGAACTTGGGTCGCCCGGTCGGAGCCTGATGCACAACGTACCGCACGATGGCCCGGGGCTCCGCCAGGTTCGGGCAGGCGGGTCCGATGGACCGGGCGATGGCGTCGGTCGGTGGGTTCTGCCCGTGGGGCAGCATCCGGGCTCCGGGTACGCCGATCACGCAGATGACGGGCGCCTGCACCGTGAGGCCGGTGGTCTCGTCGGCGGGCGAGTCGGGGGCGAAGAGGCGGACCGCCTCGACTGTGCCGAAGTCGATGTCCCGGGCGGCGAGGGCGTCGGCGATGCCGGTGGCAGGGATGCCCTGTTCGACACCGAGAAGACCGGTGTCGTCCCTTGTGGCTCGTCCGATTCTGCCACCCGAGATGCCTACCGAACAGTGCGGATACCGATTGCAGGCCTTCGCAACCGGCGGGTTCTCACTGACCAGAATTTCACTAGCAGTGATTCTAGTTGATATATATGATAGTCGAACGGTCGCGGGCATCCCGTTGTCGAAGGGGTTCTTCGACATCCACGAGCTAGGGAGAGACATGGCTACCGACATCGAACGGTTCATCGAAGCTGAAGGACGCCAGGAGCAGGTAACCGAGATCCAGCGGCGGATCGAAGCCGAGGGCATCCAGTACCTCTACTGCCAGTTCGTGTCCGTCACCGGACGGATCATGGGCAAGGGCATCCCGGCCAAGCACTTCGGCACCATTGCCAACAAGGGCTTCCAACTCGTCTACGGCTCCACGGCCAACCTCTTCGTCGACCGGCACGGCCGCTACATCGGCTACGGCCCCGAGTCGCGCGAACTCGTCGGCGTCGCCGAGACCGAGACCTTCTGCAAGCTTCCCTGGGATCCCAAGACCGCCCGGGTGTTCTGCACCCTCTTCCGCGGGCGCGAGGAGGAGGTCGACGGGGGGATGTTCCTCACCTCCGACTGCCGCGGCAACCTCAGGCGCATCCACAACGCCTTCGAGGAGAAGTTCGGCCTGCACCTGCGCGCCGGCACCGAGCCCGAGATGATGTGGCTCAAGGCCGACGCCGACGGCAAGCCCACCGTCGAGGGCATGACCAAGCCCAACTGCTACCACATCGACCAGTTCGCCGAGCTGCAGCCGCTGATCCACAGGGTGGTCGAGTACAGCGAGGCCATGGGCCTCGACATGATCCAGGGCGACCACGAGGACGCGCCCGGCCAACTCGAATTGAACTTCAACTTCGACCGGGCCGAACTCACCGCCGACCGGCTCACCACCTACCGCCAGATCTGCAAGCAGGTCGGGCGCGAGCTCGGCGCCTTCCCCTGCTTCATGCCGAAGCCGTTCATGGGCGTGTCGGCCAACGGATGCCACCACAACATCTCCCTGTGGACCGGCGAACCAGACGGGGGCGGCGAGAACAAGTTCATGCCCGAGGGCGACAACCCCCGGATCCCCGGAGCGATCGGGATGAAGGCCATCGGCGGGATCATGGAGCACCTCAGTGCCCTGACCTGCCTGGGGTCACCAACCGTGAACTCGTACCGACGACTCTGGGACACCGGCTTCTGGGCACCCGTCTTCGCCGACTGGGGATTCCAGAACCGCACCACCGCCCTGCGCATCAGCGCCCCCGGCCGCTTCGAGTACCGATCCGTGGACTCGGCGGTCAACCCCTACCTCTCCTTCGCGGGTCTCCTCAAGGCCATTGAGGACGGGCTGGATCGCAACCTGGATCCCGGCCCGCCAGAGGAGCGCAACATCTACGAGGCCATGGAAGAAGGCAAGGAAGTCAAGAAGATCCCGATGAACCTTGGCGAGGCCCTGGATGCTCTGAGGGCTGACGAGGTTGTCAAGAGCGCTCTTCCCAATGAGATGTTCAAGGTCTTCGAGCACTACAAGCGCGACGAGTGGGAGCGCTTCATGCACACCGTCACCGACTGGGACCTCGAGGAGTACCTCGACATCCTCCCGTAGGCCAGCCCGACCAACGACCAGGAGACACCGGAGCATGTGTGGCATCGCCGGCATCATCCACCGCGATGGACCTTCGGACATGGGTGTGGAGATCACCAAGATGCTCCAGTCCATGAAGCACCGCGGTCCCGACTCGACCGGCTACGCCCTCTACAGCGAGCCGGACGACCTCGTGGCCATCCGGTTCATGCTCGCCGAGCCGAGGGAGTACGGGGGCTTCGGCATCGCCGAACGACTGGAGCGCAGCCGGGCCGAGGTCGAGTCCCGCCTCGCCAAGATCGGTGCCGACCTGGCGACGATCCACAGCGACACCGGCTACGCCTTCCGGGCCACGGTCCGCTATGACGGCGACCTCAAGCCGCTGGCCGACTACCTCGAGGACGTCCCCGGGTGCGAGGTGCTCTCGCTGGGTAGTTCGCTCGAGATCGTCAAGGACCTGGGCGACGCCAACACGGTGATGGAGCAGTACAGCCTTGACCGCATCCGCGGCACCCACGCCATCGGCCACGTGCGCATGGCGACCGAGTCCGATGTCGACCTGGCCAGCGCCCACCCCTACTGGGCGTACCCCTTTGCCGACGTGGCGGTTGTCCACAACGGCCAACTCACCAACTACCACCAGTGGCGGCGCCGCCTGGAACGGTCCGGACACCGGTTCCAGTCAGAGTGTGACTCGGAGATCATCGCGGTCTACCTGGCCGAGAAACTCGAAGAGGGGTCGGACCTCGAAACGGCCATGAAGTGCAGCCTCGACGACTTCGACGGCGTGTTCACCTACCTCGTCGCCACCGGCAGCGAACTCGGTGTCGCCAAGGACGAGATGGCGGCCAAGCCGCTGGTGCTGTTCGAAAGCGACGACCTGGTGGTCATGGCCTCCGAGGAGATGGCGATCAGCGCCCTGGTAGGCCGCGAGGTCGAGACCCGGGATCCCCTCGAGCGGGAGGTGCTCACATGGCAGGTCTGACCAAGGGCAGCGTCGTCTACGACGCCCGGGGGCTCGTAGAGCCGGATCCCGAACCGCCGATGACGGCCGAGATCGACGGGGACAGGGCCGTCATCGACGCCACCGACCTGACGACCCGCAAGATCAACCTCGAGTTGAGGCGGATCGTCTACGACGGGGCCGTCAACGACGTCACGATCCTGAACCCCGGCTCCAAGCACTCGTTGGGTGTCTGCATCCTGAAACGCTGCCACATCACGTTCGAGGGCAGCCCCGGCTGGTACGCCTGCGGCCTGATCGACGGCCCCGAGGTCCAGATCAATGGCAGGGTCGGCTGGTCGCTGGCCGAGAACATGATGTCCGGTTCAGTCGTCGTCGAGGGGCCCGCCGGCTCCCTCACGGGTGCAGCCCTACGGGGTGGCGACCTGGTCATCAAGGGCAACGTCGGAGCCCGTACCGGCATCGACCAGAAGGGCGGCACGATCATCGTCACCGGCTCCGCCGGAATCAACACCGGGTTCATGATGCAGCGCGGTCGCCAGATCGTCTGCGGCGACGTAGGCAATGGCCTGGGTGACTCCATGTACGACGGGTTGATCTATGTCGGGGGCGACATCGCCTCGCTCGGGGTTGACTGCGTACCCGGCGAGATGGACGACGCCGACCACGAGTTCATCAACCGCAAGTTCGAGATCTACGGCCTCGGCACCCCACCGGACCTCAAGAAGTTCGAGTGCGGCAAGGTGCTCCACAACTACGACGCGCTCGAGCCATCCGAGCGCAAGCTCGTCCTCTAGGAGGTAGCGACGGTGCCAGAAGCCAACGACATCAAGGGCGTAGACGTCCAGATCGACACCAACCGGCCGACCGACGTAATCGGCAGGAGCAGGATCTTCACGCGCGAGGTCATCAACGACATCCACGTGAAGGCCGAACTCGGCCGCTACCGGATGCGGGGCTTCTCGATCTTCAAGAAGATCCCACACTGGGACGAGTTGGTATTCCTGCCCGGAACGCTGACCCGGTTCGTGATCGAGGGCTACCGCGAGAAGTGCGAGACCAGGACGGTCCTGGGTGCGCGTTTTGCCGCCAAGCCGCTCGAGTTGGACATCCCCGTCTACATAACGGGCATGAGCTTCGGAGCGCTGTCGATCGAGGCCAAGCAGGCTCTCGCCAAGGGCGCCTCGATGGCCGGTACGGCCACCTGCTCAGGCGAGGGGGGCATGATCCCGCCTGAGCGCGACCTCTCGACCAAGTGGTTCTACCAGGTCATCCAGAGCCGTTACGGCTTCAACCCGCACCACCTGATGCTGGCCGACGCCGTGGAGTTCTTCATCGGCCAGGGATGCAAGGTAGGCCTCGGTGGCCACCTCATGGGCCAGAAGGTCACCGAGCAGGTGGCCGAGATGCGGGCGCTGCCCGCCGGCATCGACCAGCGCTCGCCTGCCCGCCACCCCGACTGGATCGGTCCGGACGACCTCTCGCTCAAGATCCAGGAGATCCGGGAGGCCACCAACTACCAGGTCCCGATCCAACTGAAGTTGGGTTCCTCGAGGGTCTACGACGATGTACGGATGGCCGCCAAGTGCGGTCCCGACTCCATCTTCCTGGATGGTGCCGAGGGCGGCACCGGCGCCGGCCCACACCTTGCCACCGAGGAGACCGGGATTCCGCTCATGGCCGCCATCCCGGAGGCCCGACGGGCACTCGAGGACATCGGGCTGATCGATGAGATCGACCTCGTGGTGGCCGGCGGCATCCGCAACGGCGGCGACGTGGCCAAGTGCATCGCCCTGGGGGCCAAGGCGGTGGCGCTGGGCACCTCGGCCCTGATGGCCCTCAACTGCAACAAGCACATCGAGGGCGTCACCGACTATGAGGGCACGATCGGCGTGCCGGCAGGCGAGTGCTACCACTGCCACACCGGCCGTTGCCCGGTTGGCGTCGCCACACAGGACGTCGAACTGAGGGCCCGCCTCGATGTCGACGAGGCGGCCCTGCGCGTCTACAACTTCCTGCACACGCTCACGATGGAGGTCCAGTTGCTGGCCCGTGCCTGCGGCAAGACCGACATCCACAGCCTGGAGCCTGAGGACCTGGCGGCGCTCACACACGAGGCCTCCGCCATGGCCAAGGTTCCGTTGGCCGGCACCACCTACATCCCCGGAGTCAGCGAGGAGCGGGCGCTGCAGGAGATGAAGGACCTGATGGCCAGGGGCATCGCCCAGGCCGGGAACTAGGAGGCATCCATGGCCCAGAACTCAATTGCCATCGATGCCGAGGTTCTCGCCGGGAAGCGGTTCGGGTACCAGGAGGACATCTCCCTGGTCGACGACCTCGACCTGATGGACCTCACGCCCGGCAGGGACCTGAACTGGCTCGAGGACATCCACCTACTCGAGGAGGACGGCACCCCGGCGGTGTTCGACCGGAACTCGAACTCGTTCCTCAAGATCTACTTCGCTATCCCGGAGGGCCGTGAGGACGAGATCGCCCGCAAGGTGCTCATGAAGCACCTCATCTCGGGCAACTCGTACGGCATCCGACTCAAGGAGAAGCACTGCAAGTTCCATCAGGTCGAGTTGGGTCCCTGGGTTGCCGACTCGAAGTCGGTCGGCGACGACTACACACCGCCCGTGCTCGAGGGCTGGGAGCCGCCGGTTCACTAGGCCTGATTCCCAACCTGTACTTCCGCACCGTCGGCCGGGGGTCGGCGGTGTTCCACATGTCTGCATGAACCGATCGCCGACTCGAACCACGGGTTCGAGATGATCGGCGTGGGCGCCCTCGTGGCCAAGGAACTGGTCGGCGAGACGCAGGCCCTGCTCGAGCCGTTCCGCTACCCGCGGTACGCCGAGGGCCGACCGCACCCGGTCAGCAACTCGCCCTACCCCTGGAGCCAGCGCTCGGGGCGTTGATGCTCCGACCTATCGGGGCTGCCCGAGTTCATGGACCCAACGCGGCAGGCCGGCGGCCTTGACAGTGTTGGCGAACAGCCAGACATCGGTGATCGGCCCCACCCCACCTGGCACCGGCGAGATCGCCTCAGCCCTGCCTGCCACGCCGTCGTAGTCGAGGTCGCCGACGAGCCGAACCTTGCCGGTCTCGGGATCGGTGATCGGGTTGATGCCGATGTCGATCGCTATTACGCCGTCCCGGACATCGTCGGCGCCGATGAGGTTCGGGACGCCGGCGGCGACGATCAGCACGTCGGCCTGCCTGGCGAACTTGCGCATGCGTCCGTGCTCGTCGCACCAGCGGTCGCAGGAGATCACCGTGGCGTGCCGTTCGAGCCCTAGCCACATGCCCGGCTTGCCGACGTTGTTCGAACGCCCGACCCACACGATCGTGGACTGCTCGTAGAACTCGGAAGGCTTGCGGCCCGTTTCGAAGAGGTAGCGGTCGAGCATGTGGAACGCCGCCGCAGGGGTGGACGGCGTGAAGCGGGGCTCCCCCAGTGCAACCAGGCCGGCGTTCCACGGGTGGACGGCCTCGACGTCCTTGAGGGGATCGAGGCGTCGGTACAGGGTCGCCTCGGGGATCTGTGGTGGGAGGGGCCGCAGGATCAGGATGCCGGAGACACGCGGGTCGGCGTTGAGGGCACCGAGGGTCGCCAGCACCTCGGCGAGTTCGACGTCAGCCGGGAGGTGGTGCGGGGCGTAGTGGCAGCCGAGTCCCTTGGCCAGGCGGCTGAGGCGACGTTCGTAGACGGCTGCGCCGTAGTCGTCCCCGACCATCACCGTGGCGAGGCCCGGTGCACCATGCTCGGATCGCGAGATGTCCTCGCGCAGCGAGATCAGCAACTCGGCCGCAATCGCCCCGCCATCGATAACCGTTGCAGCCATGGCACCCATTCTGGCGCGGTTCGGTGATGACGGTGACCACGCATGGCCTCCGGGGCCCAGCCCTTGGCCCAGGACACCCCTTCGCTCCGACGGATCCTGTCGGTGCTCGCCTACCGGGTCGTGCCCGGTGCGTTGCGGAAGCGGAGACCGGGCGGTCGTGGTTCGCCGCAGCGTTCGAGCGCCGCCGCCCAGGCGGGGGAACTGCCCATGGCGGAGCGCAACAGGCCTGTCGTGGCACGGCCGAGCACGACGGCACCGGGTCGGGGAGCGACCCCGATGGCCAACTGGAGTCGGGCCGGGATCGTTACCACGGCGGCGGCGAAGAGGCGTCGGTAGGCCAGTCGCGTGGCAGGTGGAAGCCCGGATCCGGCCAGGAAGGCGATGGCCTCGTCGGCGGCGGGCGATGGGGCGACTGCCGGGTGTCCGGCCACCCAGGCGGAGAGTTCGGCGGCGGTGTCGGGAAGCGGCGAGACTCCGAGCCTCTCGCCGAGCCGTACCTGCTCGGCCACGTAGGCGTCTGCGTCGGCGTCGGACACGGGGGTCGGGCCGTAGGTGCGCCGGGCGGTGAGGAAGGAGTCGACGAGGGCGTTGTGGACCCACGCCCCCATGCCCGGATCGCCGGCGTCGTAGGCGGTGCCCCGGTGCGACGTGCCGCTGACCGGCCGGTGGGCGTTGCGGACGACGGTGAGCGCCTGGTCGACCTCTGGGAGTGAGCCGTAGGTTGTGGCCGACACGTAGGCGGCGGTGCGCGAGAGTCGACCCAGGGGGTCCTCGCGGTAGACGGAGTGGTCACCGACGCCGGCGGCCACCTCGGGGTGGGCGGCCTGCACGAGCAGAGCACGGATTCCGCCCACGAACGCGGCCGGGTCGCTCATGAGTCGCCAGGTGACCGATCCGGGGCCGAACAGTCCCGGGTCTCCGGGGTGGTCGAGCGTGTCGGCCAGCGGGTCAGGCGCGTGGCGGAACAGGCCGGTGGCGGCGTCGGTGATGCGTTCCCGCCAGCGGGTGATCACCGCAGGCGGGTGGTGGGAGTCGACTGCAGGCCACCCCCGGCCAGTTCTGCGACGGCGGGGACCGGGTCGGGGTCGGCGAAGAGTTGCGGATCGTCGGGCTCGAATGACAAGGCCTGCTCGTCGATCGTCCACCATGAGGCCTCGAGGGCGATGCCGTTCGGGTCGTGGAAGTAGACCGACCGCAGGATGGAGTGGTCGACGACACGGGTGACCTCGCAGTCGGCAGCCACGAGCCGCTGCTGGAGAGCGATCAGGGCAGCCTCGTCGTGGAGGCCGAACGAGACGTGGTCGAACTGGATGGCCCGTGCGGAGGGTGCCCCGGCGGGCTTCGAGAAGGTTTCGGCGCCGGTCACCTCGAAGAAGGCGATGGTGTTGCCGGGGCCCAACTCGAAGAAGTAGTGGCGCATCGGTCCGGCGCGCAACGTGGCCACGAGCGGCATTCCGAGGACGCCGACGTAGAAGCGGACCGTGGCGTCCATGTCGGGCGTGACCATGGCGAGGTGGTGCACGCCACGCCAGTCGGGGGTGTTCGGCTCCGGCGCACCACCCATGGCTTCAGTCTCGCAGTCCTGTCGAACGGTCGCCATCGCCGCGGTCAGCCGTCGGCGGCGGGTGCTTCGGAGGTCGAGGTCGTCGTGGGGGCAGACAGGCCCTCCTGGCCCTCGGGAAGGACGAGGAACTCGATGCGCCTGTTCCGGGCCTTGCCCTCCCGGGTGAGGTTGTCGGCCACCGGGTCGGATTCGCCCATTCCGAGGGGGGTGAGGCGCTCGGCTTCGACACCGCGGGCGATCAGCTGGGCGCGTACCGCCTCGGCCCGTATCCGTGAGAGCGTGAGGTTGGCGTCCTCCTCGCCGTCGCTGTCGGTGTGGCCGATGATCTGGACGCGCACCGACGGGTTGGCGACGAGGAACTCGGCGATCATCTCGAGGGTGGGGATCGAGTCCTCGGTGATGCGGTCTCCGCCGCTCCCGAACTGGATCGGAGTGTGTGCCGCCGCCGCGCTGAGGCGGGCCTGGAGGAGCAGGTCGGCCTGGTTGGCGGGCAGGTCGGGATCCTCGTCCTCGGGGGTTGCCTCCTCGACGATGGGTGTTGGTACGACGATCCGGCTCACGACGCTCACGACGTCCGGGTGGGCCTGCGCCACCCGTGTGGCGGCCTCCCTGAGTTCGTCGGAGGCCACGCGTCCTGAGAGGGCGACCTTCCAGTCGTCCACGTCGACCGTCACGGTGGAGAGACCGGCGCGCACCATGGCGGACTGCAGTTGGGCAGCCAGGTCCTGCTGTTCCTCGACGGGGTTGTCGGTGCCGCCGGAGCCGATGGCCACCACGACGAAGAAGCCGATCAGCACGATGACGAGGAGGAGCGTCCGGCGTTCGAAGAGCAGTTCGGACAGGCGACTGCGACGGGGGGACCCGTGGCGGCCCGAGCCCATGCGTCGTCGCCCGGCGCCGAAGCCGGGGCCCATGCTGCGGCCTCGACGGTCGCGTGGATCGCGCATCCAACCGGTCATCGGCTGTTCAAATTCGGATAGGGCAGGTGTCGATACCCTCCAGCCTGCCGCGTCGGTGTCCCTCTCGGAACCCCCGGCGGTTGCGAGGGCTGCTCAGACCTCGGCCAGGGGGGCAACGATCTCCTCACCGAACCGGGCAAGTGACTCCTCGGGGTCACCCCAGAAGAGGAAGGCGGGGACTATCAGGCGGGTGACGCCCCTGGCGGCCAGTGAGGCGGCCCGGTCGACGGCAGAGGCGTCCATGACGCCCTCGCCGCCCCAGATGACCTCGATGTCGGTCGGGTCGCGGTCGTGGGCCTCCGCTTCGCGGTGCATCGCGTCGAGCAGGACGTCGAGGTCGCCCTTGGCGGGGAAGAAGCCGTCGCCCAGGCGGCCGGCCCGACGGGCGGCGGCCTCGCTGTGGCCGCCGACGATGATCGGAACGGATCCGTTGGCGGGCTTCGGGTTGCTCGACACCTGGTCGAACGACGTGAACTCGCCGTCGAACGACACCCTGTCGCCGCTCCAAAGGGTGCGCATGGCGGCGACGTACTCGTCGGTGCGGGCGGCGCGGCGTTCCCACGGGATGCCGAGGGCGTCGAACTCCTCGCGCAGCCAACCCACGCCGATGCCGAGGTCGACCCGGCCGCCGCTCATGGCGTCGAGGGTGCCGAGTTCCTTGGCCAGCACGACCGGGTTGCGCTCGGGGAGGATGAGGATGCCGGTGGCGAGGCGCAGTCGGGTGGTGTGGGCGGCGGCCCAGGTCAGCCAGATGAGGGGATCGGTGAGCGGCGTATCGGACGCCATGGCCATCTTCCCGCTGTCGTCGTAGGGGTAGGCCGACTGGTAGGCCTCGGGGAAGACGACGTGCTCGACGGTCCAGAGGGCATCGAAACCGGCGGCCTCGGCGTGGGTGGCGATGGCGGCACAGCCCTCGGCGGTACCGAACGGACCGGCGTTGGCGAACATGATGCCGACTTTCATATTGGTATCCAGTCGTCGAGGGCGGGTTCCTGAGTCTCGCGGTGTGCCTAGCGCCCCTGCCAGTCGGGCGGACGCTTCTCGGCCCATGCCCTGCGTCCCTCGGCAGCGTCGTTGGTCGCGCCGGCCACCCGGCGCATGGTCTCGCCGAAACGGACTGCCTCGGCCCAGGACATGGCGGCGGTTCGTGTGGCCACCTCCTTGGTGGCCCGTGCGGCCAGTGGGGCGGCCCGGCAGAGGCGTTCGGCGAGCGCCCTGGCCTCGTCCATGAGCTGGTCGCCGGGCACGACCTTCCAGGCCAGGCCCGTCTCCTTCGCCCGCTGGGCGTCGATGGGCTCGCCGGTGAGGAGCAGTTCCATGGCATCGGCCCAGGCGACCTTGCGGGGTAGGCGGACGGCGCCGACGATGGTCGGGATGCCGATGGTGACCTCGGGCCATGAGAAGGTGGCGTGGTCGGCGGCTATGACGAAGTCGCAGGCGACGGCGGCGGTGAGCCCGTAGCCGATGCAGTGGCCGTTGACTGCGGCGATGGTCGGCTTGAATACCTCGAGGCCGGATTCGAAGGAGTTGACGGTGGGCATCTCCCAGAAGGTGCCGGGGAACTCACCGACCGATCCGGCACCGTCCTTCAGGTCGGCGCCGGCACAGAATGCCTTGTCGCCGGCGCCGGTGACGATCCCGACCCAGGCCTCCTCGTCGGCGACAAACCGCTCCCAGGCGGCGTTGAGGTCGCGCCGCAGGGCGCCGTTGACGGCGTTGAGGGCCTCGGGCCGGTTGTATGTGATGGTGGCCACGTGCCTGTGGCGTTCATACGTGGCGGCCTCGCCATACGGTCCGTCGTGGTCAGCGTCGCCCATCCCCGGACGGTAGCGGAGTGCCGGGCTTGCCGGACCTGTGCGGCTCCAACCTAGAATCTGACGGACCGTCAGAAACTGGATGCCACATGACCGACACCGCTGCACGCACGCCCATCCCGCGCATCATCAGCGTCGATGACCACATAGTCGAGCCGCCCCACCTCTGGCAGACCTGGCTGCCCCAGAGATTCAGGGAGCGTGGCCCACGCGTCGAACGCCGACGCCTCGGCGAGATGAGGTGGGTGGGCGGCGCCACGATGTACGAGTACGAACTCGACGCCCCCGACGCCCCGTGGTGCGACGTCTGGTTCTACGAGGACCTCGTCCACCCCAACAAGCGCCACGTGGCCGCCGTCGGCTTCGAACGCGACGAGATGACGCTGTCGCCCATCACCTACGAAGAGATGCGCCCCGGCTGCTACGACCCCGGGGCCCGGGTCGAGGACATGGCCGCCAACCACGTGGACGTGTCGCTGTCGTTTCCGACCTTCCCCCGGTTCTGCGGCCAGACCTTCTGGGAGGCCTCCGACCGGGAGCTAGCCCTCGCCTGCGTGAACGCCTACAACGACTTCATGGTCGAGGAGTGGTGTGGCGACTCCGACGGGGCGCTGGTTCCCCTCATCATCATCCCGCTCTGGGACGCCGAATTGGCCGCTGCCGAGGTACGTCGCAACGCCGAGCGGGGCTGCCACGCCGTGTGCTTCTCCGAGATCGCCCCCAACCTGGGCCTGCCGTCGATCCACACCGGCTACTGGGACCCGTTCTTCGCCGCCTGCGCCGAAACGCAGACCGTCGTGTGCATGCACATCGGCTCATCGTCCAAGATGCCGGCCGCATCTCCGGACGCCCCACCGGCCGTGGCCGCATCGCTGAGCTTCAACAACGCCATCGCCTCGCTCAGCGACTTCCTGTTCTCGGGCGTGCTGGTGCGGTTCCCCGAACTGGTGCTGGCCTACAGCGAGGGCCAGATCGGTTGGATCCCCTACATCCTCGAACGGGCCGACGACGTCTGGAAGGAGCACCGGGCATGGGGTGGCGTGGCCGACATCATCCCCGAGCCGCCGTCCACCTACTACTACCGGCAGGTCTACGGCTGCTTCTTCCGGGACAACCACGGCCTCGCATCGCTCGACGAGGTCGGGGTCGACAACATCACGTTCGAGACCGACTACCCGCACACCGACTCCACCTGGCCGAACACCAAGACTGTGGCCGAGGACATGATGGGCCACCTTCCCGCCGACGTGGTCTGGAAGATCGTGCGGGGCAACGCCGCCCGGATGCTCCACCTCGACATCGAAGCGGCGCCAGCCTGAGTTCACCGGAACGCTCAGGACCAACTGCACCCGGTCCGTAGACTTCCGGGCATGTCCGCCTCATCCGACGAATCCGCAGGCGCCGACCGCCTCTCCACGATCCTGCTCGAGCCCGACTGTGCTCCCGGGCTCTGGGCGTCGGTCGACTCCGGCGAGATGGAACTGCTCATCCCCGAGCTCCTCCTGTTGCGCATGGAGCAGGACCCCATCCACCGCCACAAGGACGTTCTCGCCCACACGATCGCCGTGGTCGGCAAGACCGAACCCGAGATAACCGTCCGCCTCGGTGCCCTGTTCCACGACATCGGCAAGCCGAAGACCCGGTCGTTCGAGCACGGCGACGTGACCTTCCGGCACCACGAGGCCGTGGGCGCCCGGATGGCCCGCAAGCGCCTCACCGCACTCGGCTACGAGGAGTCGCTCGTCGAAGAGGTGGCAGAACTGGTCCGCCTGTCGGGCCGCTTCAAGGGCTACTCCGACGGCTGGTCCGACTCGGCGGTCCGGCGCTATGCACGTGACGCCGGGCCGCTGCTCGGCAGGCTCAACCACATGATCCGGTGCGACTGCACCACCCGCAACAGGGAGAAGGCGGCCGGCATCCAGGTCGCCATGGACGACCTCGAGGCACGAATCCAGTCGCTTGCCGAGGAGGAGCGCCGGGCTGCCGAACGCCCAGGCCTCGACGGCCGGGCCGTGATGGAGTACCTGGGACTCGAACCTGGCCGTGAGGTCGGTGAGGCGCTGGCGTTCCTGCTGGCGATCAGGCGTTCGGAGGGCGACCTGGAGCGGGGGGAGTTGGAGGGGCGCCTCGACGCCTGGCGGGCGGAGCGGGCCTGAGAGCCGGCTCCGGGGCCCTGGGCCTCAGGGCGCGAGTATCCCGTCCATCAGCCAGACACCCACCTCGGCCACCCCCGCCTCCGAGAGGTGTACGCCGTCGAACCGGGTGTGGCGCTCGCGTTCGGAGCCGATCTCGCCGATGAAGTCCCGGTAGGGCACCGTCGCCACGTAGGGGAGGTCGGCGGTGGCGGCGACGACCAGCTCGTTGAGGCGGTCGATCCGGTCGGGATGGTTCTGGGGCCGGATCTCGCGCTTGAGGTGGGCGCCCTCCAGCCACACCACCCGTGCGCCGGTGGCACCCAACACCTCGGATGCCAGTCGGTACTCGGCCGAGATGTAGTCGTCGTAGACGGGCATCCCGATGTTGACCCACTCTTCGCCGAGCGACGGCACGAGCCGGTCGGTAACGTCCCAGGGGGTGATGTGCGCCAGGACCACGTCGGGTTCGAACACCTCGACGGCCGTCGGCCACGACACCACCTCGGGGTCGAGCATCACATGCGGCTCGACGGGGTCGTTCCAGGCGGAGCAGAGCTCGCCGACCGGACCCTCGATGCCCTCCGGGATGCGCTTCTGCCCGTAGCGGCCGACGACGCATCCCAGGTGCGCCTCGTTGAGGACCACGATCTCGCCCGGGTTCCCGAGCGCCCAGGTGCACAACGCCTCACCGATCTGCAGTGCCACCGAGTCGCCGACGACCAGAACCCGCAGGCGGTCGTCGGTGGAGGGCGGTAGCAGGCCCTGTTCGGCGCACGGGCCCTGCGACGAGGCGGCCGCCTCGACCGCCGGCCGGGTGTTGACCCAGAGCAGGCCGCCCAGGATCGCCACCACGGCCACGGCAACGGCGGAAAGCGCCGGGATCGGCTTGAGCGGCCGGTCCACCAGCGGCACCCTGCGCCTGACCACCGGTTGCTCGACCAGGTAGAAACTGGCGGTCGACACGGCGAAGGTGATCGCCAGGTGCAGCCATATCAGGTTGTTGCCTTCGATCACATCGACGCCGGGAACCAGGCGGGCAGCCCGGGTGGGCGTGACCAGCAGGTAGATCGGCCAGTGGTACAGGTAGAGGCCGTAGCTGATCTTTCCGACCCAGCGGATGATCGGTGACTCGAGGAACCAGTGCAGCGGACCCTTGGTGGCGCCGGCGCAGCCGTACCAGAACCATCCGATGCCGACCCCGAGCAGGTACGGCCAGTGGTCGAATGGGGCGTTGCCGCGCACCACGCTCACGACCACCCATCCAGCGGTGAACATCGCGGCATACAGGGCGCCCAACTGGACCCGGTTGCGGATCGGGGTGTCCGGCGCCGACAGGGAGGTCGGCAGCCACGCATGCCAGGCCGGCTCGGCCGGTTGTGCGACGCCGTAGACCATCACGCACGAAAGGGCCGCTACCAGGAGGAAGCCGCCGTGCTCGAACATCCAGGCGCTCCGCTCCGAGATCTCGAAGATGGCCCAGGCGAAGAAGAACGTGGATGCATAGGCACCGGCCACCCACCAGAGTTGCGCCCGGCGTGTGCGGACCGGGCCCCGCTGTCGCACGATGACGGCGAGGATGATGCCGGCAAACAGGGAATGCGCCCGGGTGTCCGTGCCGTAGTAGACGCGTGACGGGTCGCCACCGCCCGGGTACAGGTGTCCCATCCACCAGGTCGAGGCGATTGTGCCGGCGACCATCGTCCAGAGGATCACCGAGTAGGCGTGCTTCCTGAAGAAGTGGAGGACGAAGATCAGGTACAGCGGGGCGAAGATGTAGAACTGCTCCTCGATCGAGAACGACCAGACGTGCCGAAGCGGTGAATACTGGAAGTCCTCGAAGTACGAGACGCCCGAGAAGATCTCGAACCAGTTGGCGCAGTAGGCCAGCGCCGAGACGATCGCCCCGGTCCAGCGTGGGTACTGGTCGACGGAGACGAACAGCATCAGGTAGAGGGTCAGGCCGCCGAGTGCCACGAACAGGGCAGGGAGCAGTCGACGTGCACGACGGCCGGCGTAGGCCTTGAGGTCGATGCGGCCGGTCTTCTCGAACTCGTTGAGGGCGATCGAGATGATCAGGAAGCTCGACAGGGTGAAGAAGAGGTCGATGCCGAGGATGCCGCCCGAGACGGTGTCCGTGGCGGCGTGGTACAGCAGCGGGCCGATGACGACCCAGATGCCGCGGATCCCGTCGATCCCCGGGATGTAGGTGAAGGCGGGGCGCCCCTGTTCGGCCATGACCTGCAAACGCTACCGCCGGGTGTTCGGGCTCAGGAGGAGCGTTCCCCGCAAGGAATCAGCAGTACGTGGAATGGCGACGACCACGCCTCGCAGAAGCGGTCGGCGACGACCCGGGCCGGCTCGGGTGCGCCCGGCTCGACCGAGGTGTTGGGTTCCGACCAGCCGTCGAACCGGTCCGTGAGGACCAGCAGGTCGGCGTCGGCCAACTCGCCGGCGAGCGGGCCGCCGGGCCGGTTGGCAAGGCCTGGGTTCATTGTGAGGTGCCGGCTGGCCGGCACCAGGTCGGGGAGCAGGAAGTAGAGGAAGGTCTCGGAGTAGTTCGTGCGGGTCAGGTCGACGGGCCCCACGAACATCGAGTCGCCGGGCTCGGTCCGGGCGTCGACCTCGGCCAGCAGCGCCTCGAGTTCCGCGACGAACACCTCGTCGCCCACCGGCAGGGTCCGGCCGGCGTGGGTGATCGACGGCGTCGACCAGGTGGCCGCTCGTCCCGTGAAGGTGTCCACGGTGAAGCGCCCCAGGTGGTGTGGGGCCACGGCGAACAGCAGGCTCACGACGACGGTCAGAGCTATTGGTGCCGCCAGGTGGCGACGGGCGAGGGGAAGCCGACGTCCGAGCGCCACGGCCACGGCGATCGCGGCGACCGCGAAGACGTAGCTGCCCACGAACTTGAGGTGGTTGGGGCTGGGCCGCTGGAGGACGTAGGGCAGGATTGCCACGCCGATCAGCGCCAGGGTCGTGAAGCGCCGCCGGTGCGGGATCCGCCACAGGCGGGGCAGCGCGACGAGGCCAACCGCAACGATGAGCAGCAGCCAGAACACTGCGGCGACCTGCGCCGGTCTGGATAGTCCGGGCCACGGGTCCGGTCCGCTGATCAGGTCGTCGAGGCGGGCGAACATGTCGGCGCTCTCCGACGGGTTGGGTGGTATCGGCAGGTGCCGTCCTGGTGGCATACGGATCACGGGGTCGACGACCATCCCTTCGAACGCCGCCACCGGACCGACCAGGACGAGGTGCAGCAGGAACGGCGAGAGCCCACCGGCCAGGCCGGTGGCGAGACGGCGGCGGCGAGCCCGGGTTGTCCGCCATGCCCCGGTTCCGAGCACGACCAGGGCCGCCGGGCCGAGCACGACCTGGTGGAACATGGCCAGGCCGAGTAGGCCAGCACCGACCGCGGTCGACCTGCGTGCGCCTCCGTCGAGCACCAGTGCGGTCCCGGCACACAGCAGCGCCAGGCCGCATAGCCAGGGGTAGGCGAACAGGCCGAAGGGCGCAAGCAGCACCCAGGCGGTGAGGGCCGCAACGGTCGCTGTGCCCCGGCCCCACGGTCGGGCCAGTCGGTACAGGCCCCAGATCAGCAGTGCCCGGTAGGCGAGGCCGACGAGTCGCTCGACGAGGACGGACGGCCCCAGTGCCCAGAAGGCGGCGCCGACCGCCCAGACGTTGCCAGGCGCATAGACGTATTCGACATCACCGTGGGGCCAGCGTCCATCGAGGAACAGGTCTGCCACGACGAGGACATTGCCTTCCTCCATCGCCGTGGCGCCCATGGCCAGCATTCCCGGGAGGGGGATGAGGACGGCGGCAGCGGTGACCAGGAAGGGCAGCGCACGTACGAGTCTCGCCCCCACGGGGTGTAAGTCTAGGCGTGGTACCCGGATCGACCCGGGCGGCCTGATCCGGCCCGGCTCTGGCGACCGGGACGCGTCGAGGCTACGGTCACGCACCCACGGACGACGAGGCCGACGACACCCGGGGGGACCCCGACGAGGGGACTCGACCGGCCGCTGGCGGAGGAGGTGCCACATGAAGGCGTTCACGCCTGACCGGATCCGGAACGTAGCGCTGGTGGGTCCGCCCGGATCGGGCAAGACCTCGCTGGCAGAGGCGATGCTGTTCCGGGCCGGTGCCCTGCCACGGGTCGGAACCGTCGAGGACGGCACGACCGTCTGCGATCACGAGCCCGAGGAGAAGTCCTCCGGCCACTCGCTGACCACGGCGCTCGCCGTCCTGGAATGGAAGGACCACAAGATAAACCTGCTCGACACACCGGGCACCTTCGACTTCGCCGGCGAAGCAGTTGGAGCCGTGCACGCTGCCGACCTCGCCGTATTCGTGATCGATGCATCCAGCGGCCTCGACCACGCCACCGTGGTGCTCTGGCGCCAGGCCGCCGAACGTGGCACCCCCCGCCTCGTGTTCGTCAACAAGCTCGACCGTGAGCACACCAGTTTCGAGTCGGTGCTCGCAGAACTCCAGGCCGCCTTCGGCTCGGGCGTGGCACCGCTCGAGATCCCGATAGGCGAGGCGGAGTCGTTCCACGGCATCGCCGACCTGCTCACCGACAAGGCCTGGATCTACGACAGTGGCCATGCCGAATTGGGTGAGATCCCCGAGGAGATGAAGGCCCGCGAGGCCCAGATCCACGAATCGCTGGTCGAGAACATCGTCGTCGCCGACGACGACCTCCTCGAGCGCTACCTGGGCGGCGATGTACCCGGCTTGGAGGAACTCGAGAGGGTGTTCGGCAACGGCGTCGCCTCGGGAAATGTGTTCCCGGTGGTGTGCGGGTCGGCAACCATTCCGATCGCCGTCGACCGATTGTGCAACTACATCGTCGAGGTCGGACCCTCCCCGCAGGACCGCCCGGCAGTACCCGTCGCCATCGGTGGGATGTCGGTCGACGTCACGCCGGATCCGGACGCCGACACGCTGGTCCAGGTGTTCAAGACGTCCGTCGATCCCTACCTGGGACACATGTCGTACTTCCGTGTCCTGGCAGGCACCGTCACGAAGGACGCAACGTTGGTCAACGGGCGCACCGGTGACTCCGAGCGCTTCCGGGGGATCATGACAGTGCAGGGTGGTGAGTCGGTCGACGTGACGGTGCTGCAGGCCGGCGACATCGGCGTCGTCACCAAACTCCATGCCACGCTCACCGGCGACACGCTCTCCTCGGCTGGCCGGGCAGCGGCCCCCGCCATCGAGTTCCCGCCGGCCGTGCTCTCGTGGGCCGTGTCACCCCGGAGCCGCAACGACGAGGACAAGATGGCCGAGGCCCTTCACCGGATCCTCGACGAGGACCCGGTACTCGAGATGCGCCGTGACGACGAGACGCGCCAGACGCTCCTCGCCGGGCTCGGCGAGACCCACCTGCGGTCGGTGCTGTCGCGCATGGAGCGCAAGTTCGGGGTCCACGTCGACACCGAAGACGTACGCGTCGCCTACCGGGAGACCATCCAGACGGCCGCCGAGGCCGATGGCCGCTACAAGAAGCAGTCGGGTGGCCACGGCCAGTTCGGGGTGGCGTCCGTTCGGATCGAGCCGCTCGACAGCGGCACCGGCTTCGAGTTCGTCAACGAGGTGACCGGCGGGGTGATCCCGCGCCAGTACATCACAGCCGTCGAGGCCGGGATCGTCGAGGGCATGGCCCAGGGCGGCGGATCGGGCTATCCGGTCGTCGACGTGCTCGCCGCCGTGTACGACGGCAAGGCCCACTCAGTCGACTCGTCGGAGATGAGCTTCAAGATGGCCGGGAAGTTGGCCTTCCAGGAGGCACTCGTCAAGGCCAGGTCCGTGGTGCTCGAGCCGGTTGCCGCCGTAGAGGTCACCGCCCCGGGGGAATGTCTCGGCGACGTCATGGGCGACCTCTCCTCCCGCCGGGCCACGGTGCAGGGTTCGGAGATCGACCGATGGGGCGACCAGGTGGTCAGCGCCATGGTTCCCGAGGCCGAGCTGGTGCGCTACGCCATCGACCTGCGGTCCCTGACCGGTGGCCGGGGTAGGTTCACGGCCGTTCACGACCACTACGCACGTGTTCCCCCCGGGACCAGTGTCCCAGAGCCCCCCGGGCGTTAGAAGGGCGGGCGTCGGCCCGGGGTCAGGGGGCGACGATCAGGCATCGGCGGGGATGGGCACCGTGTCGGTGTGGGTGCCCGAGCGCAGCACGGTGCCGGCGAGTGCCTCGGTGTGGGCACCGTCAACGACGGCCAGCGTGCCGTTTACGTAGACCCGTTCGATGCCGACGGGTGCCGCCATGAGCCGCGGGCTGTCGCCGGGAAGGTCGAACTCGAGGTGGAGTTCGCCGGCGCCAATGACCTCAGGATCGAACACGACGAGGTCGGCGTGCCAGCCCTCTGCCACCCTGCCGCGCTCGCGAAGGCCGAAGAAGCGGGCAGGTACGTCGGTCATGTGGGCGATGGCCGACTCGACGCTGGCCAGTTGCCGACCCCGGATACAGTCGGCCAGCCACTCTGTGGTGTAGGAGGCGCCGGCCATGCGGTCGAGGTGGGCGCCGGCGTCCGAGCCGCCGATCATCACGTGGTCGTGGTCCCAGACTGCCTGGCGCATCAGCCAGCTGGCCGGGTCGTCGTCGGTGGGGCCGGGCCACAGCACGGTGCGCAGGTCGTCGGCGAGAACGATGTCGAGCAGGGCGTAGAAGTCGCGGACGCCGCGTTCGCGGGCGATGTCGCCGATCAGGCGACCCTTGAGGCCCTCGTTCTCGGGCGAGTAGGTGTCGCCGATGCGATAGAGGCCCCATCCGGTGAGTCGTGAGAAGACGCCGGCGTCGGGAGAGGCGGCCCGTGTCTCGAGGTGGCGACGGGTGTCGGGGTCGGTCAGGGCCGCCACCTTCTCATCGTGGGGGAGGTCCATGACCTCGCCCCAGTCGGGGAGCAGGTTGAGGGCGCAGAAGGTGTGGAAGTGCATGTTCATGCCGACGAGGATCGGCATGGTCAGGGCCATTGCCCTGCCGCCCCGCTCGGCAACCTGTTCGCAGGCTGCAACTTGGTTGCGGTAGTCATCGGGTCGTGCGGAGTCGACGGTGAGGACGTTCCAGTTGAGGGGTCGGCGGCCGGCGAGCGACATGCGGGCCATCAGGTCGACCTCGTCGTCGCGGAAGCCGTCCATGCATCCGTCGGCGACCCATTCGAGCGAGGTGCCTGGATGGTCGGCGACGACCGACGACAGTGCGACGACCTCGTCGGCTGCGGCGACACGTGACGGTATGGGTGCGCCTTCACCGTCGCTGTGGGTGTAGGAGCGGCTGGTCGAGAAGCCCAGGGCGCCGGCCTCCAGTCCCTGGTGGAGGAGATGTTGCATCTCGGAGATCTCGGCGTCGGTGGCCTCGCGGCCGACGGCATCGTCCTTCATGACCGTGCGGCGCAGGGCGCAGTGGCCGACCATGGCGGCGATGTTGACCCCGATGTTCCTGTCGAGGCGGGCGAGGTAGTCGGCCATCGAACGCCAGTTCCAGTCGACGCCGATCGCCAGGGCGGCCGGTGACATGCCCTCGACCTTGACCATCATGGCGCCGATGTACGCGGCGTCCGAGTCGTCACCGATCGGGGCCAGCGAGAAGCCGCAGTTTCCCATGACCATGCTCGTGACGCCGTGCAGGCTCGACGGCGTGGCCCAGGGGTCCCAGAGGATCTGGGCGTCGTAGTGGGTGTGGGGATCGACGAAGCCGGGGCAGACGACCTTCCCGGTGGCGTCGAGGGTTTCGGTGGCCGGGGCGCCGGCGAGGTCGCCGATGGCGGCGATGCGCCCGCCGGTTACGCCCACGTCGGCACGCATGCCGGGTGTGCCCGTGCCGTCGATCATCGTGCCGCCGGTGATGAGCAGGTCGAACATGGCCGTGAGGGTACTCGTCGCACCCGGTTGACACCTGACGGGGTGTCAGGTTTCCCGGATGTCAGTTCCTGCCTGTCGATGCGGGAGTATCGGTGGATGGGAGAACCAGCGACCGACTGCATCGACGCCCTCCTGGCGGACCTGACCGTGGAGGAGAAGGCCGCCCTCATGACCGGCCGCGGCATCTGGGACGCCAACCCCGTCGAGCGCCTCGGCATCCCGGCCCTGCGGGTCACCGACGGCCCCAACGGCGCACGAGGCGCCGGTCTGGTCGGCACCGGCACGCCGGCGCTGTGCATCCCCTGCGGTTCGGCCCTCGGCGCCACCTGGGACCGGAACCTGGTCGAGGAACTCGGGGCAGCCCTGGCGGCCGAGACCCGTGCCCGTGCCTGCCACGTGCTGCTCGCCCCGACCGTGAACATCCACCGCACCCCCCTCGGTGGTCGCAACTTCGAGTGCTATTCGGAGGACCCGGTGCTCACGGGCAGGACCGCAGCGGCGTTCATCCGGGGCGTCCAGGGGGGCGGCGTCGGCACCACCATCAAGCACTTCGTCGCCAACGACTCGGAGTTCGAGCGCAACAGCATCGACTCGGTCGTTCCGGACCGGGCGCTACGTGAGGTCTACCTGCGGCCCTTCGAGATCGCCGTGTCCGAAGCCGAGCCGTGGGGACTCATGGGCTCCTACAACCGGGTGAACGGCACGTTCGCCTGTGAGAACCGGTGGTTGCTCACCGAGGTGCTGCGCGACGAATGGGGGTTCGACGGCATCGTCGTCACCGATTGGTTCGCCGCCAAGTCCACGGCCGCCATGGCCGGGTCCGGGCTGGACCTCGAGATGCCCGGCGCCGGCCGCTTCTACGGTCCGGCGCTGGTGGCGGCGGTCGAGGCCGGTGAGGTAGACGGGGCGCTGCTGGACGCCGCGGCCCGTCGACTGCTCACCCTGCTCGAACGGACCGGGGCCTTCGACGATCCGCTGGATCGGCCCGAGGTCGAACTCGACGAACCGGCGCACCGTGCGCTCGCCCGGCGGGCCTCGGCCGGATCGATGGTCCTCTACCGAAATGAGGGCGTGCTGCCGTTCGACGCGGAATCGATCGCAACGCTGGCGGTGATCGGACCCAACGCTGCCGACGCCATGCTCATGGGAGGCGGCTCGGCGGCGCTCGTGCCACAGCACGCCACTTCTCCGCTCGAGGCGATCACGGCCCGGCTCGGCGGGGACCGCCAGGTGCGCTACGAGCCGGGGGCATTCACCGAGCGCACCACCCGCCCGGTCCGGCTCCGGCAGTTGACGGGAGCGGACGGATCGCCGGGCTTCACGGTCGAGTACTTCGACGGCCCGGCCTGGGAGGGCGAGCCCCGACGGGTCGCCACCGGTCGCGATGGGCGCCTGTTCACGACCGATGGGGCACCGTTTTCGTTCCGGGCCGTCGCCCGACTGACACCGGAGGAGACCGGCGAGCACGCGCTCACGCTCGTGCAGGCCGGACGGGCCCGGGTCCTGGTCGACGGTGGGGTGCTGCTGGACGGGTTCACCGACCCGCCCCCGCTGGGTGAGGCGTTCTTCGGGATGGGGAGCGTCGAGGTCGAGGCTGGCATGACGCTGGTCGCCGGCGAGACGGTGGAGGTCGTGGTCGAGTACTCGAGCGACGACAGTGCCTTCCTCCACGGCGCCCAGGTCGGCTTGCGCCCACCGGTGGTAGACGACCTCATGGACCGTGCCGTGGAGGTGGCCGCCGAGGCCGATGCGGTGGTCCTCGTGGTCGGCACCAACGACGACTGGGAGACCGAGGGCCGTGACCGTGAGTCCATGGACCTGCCGGGCTCACAGCCCGAGCTGATCCGTAGGGTGTGCGCCGCCAACCCCCGCACTGTCGTGGTCGTGAACGCCGGCTCGGTCGTCACCATGGACTGGGCCGAAGAGGCGCCGGCCGTGCTGCAGTCCTGGTTCGGCGGCCAGGAGATGGGCGACGCCCTCGTCGACGTCCTGTTCGGCGACGCCGAGCCGGGGGGTCGCCTGCCGACGACCGTCCCGCACCGCCTGGAAGACACGCCGGCGTTCACCAGCTACCCGGGTGAGGCAGGCCTGGTGCACTACGCCGAGGGAGTCTTCGTCGGCTACCGCTGGTACGAGGCCCGCGACATCGAGGTGGCCTACCCGTTCGGCCATGGCCTCGGCTATACGACGTTCTCCTGGGGAGATGCCCGGCTGGGCGAGGTGCCGAGCGCTGCCGAGCTGGCCGACGGGGCGACCGTGACTGCCACCGTCGCCGTCACCAACGCCGGCGACCGCCCGGGCAGCGAGGTCGTGCAGTGCTACGTGGCCCATCTGGATCCGGTGTTCGCCCGACCACCCCAGGAGCTCCGGGGCTTCGCCAAGGTGCACCTCGAACCCGGCGAGACCATCGATGTGTCGATTGAGCTGGACCACCGTGCC
>MPMB02091225.1_pt1 | contig 46309 bp, 41 predicted proteins | sample 1617371 | NCBI WGS metagenome assembly MPMB02 (sample SAMN05944808, study PRJNA350692) | marine metagenome | biome: marine; feature: ODZ; material: water; isolation source: 300 m water sample filtered on 0.2 um supor filter | place: Pacific Ocean | collected 2012-04-08 | depth 300m m
GAAACCAAGGGCGGCATCTGTCCCCTGCCCCTCCGGTTCAGTCGCTGCAGTAACACCGATTGCTCCGGAACGCCCGGCGACACCAGCATGGCGTTGGCAATGCCGAAGGTGTCGTGCTGAGGCCGCGCCTCAATGAGGCGCATTCGGCGCCGTGAGGTGGTAAGGCCCAACTCCATCATCGAGTTGCCGCCACCAGCCTCGACATGGCAGACCGCACAGTTGATGTGCAGATAGGAACGGGCTCTCTTTTCGAGATCCTCTGAAATATTGTATGGGTTCACCAAGTGTCCTGCAGGCTTGCCACTTCGTTTCGGTGGATTGTTGAACAAACCAATATGGGAAAGCGTGCGCAGTTGGTTATCGGTGATAGAGCCATAATCGCGATTCCGATTCGTGTTGTGGCCAGTGAGGCCGAGTACAAAACCGGCTGCTCGACTATGACAAGCCATACAATCCGCCCGACTTGGGAAAACCCAATTCTGCCGTCGAAATCCGCCCGGTGACTTGGAATCAGCCACGCGAAATGTCGCCTTCGCCCCGTCGCGGGGAATGAGTTCGGCGTCGGTTTGCGCTTCGTTCCACCCATACGAATAGCCGACCCATTCGTTTTGCTGCCGCAACAGAATGCGCGACTCGACGCGGAACTGCTTGGCCAAGCCGCGGTGATCCTCCCGCTCCACGGACAGCGTCTGCACCAGCGCCGAACCGTTGGGGAAAGTCCATGGACGGCTTTGGTTGAAACCAACTTGCTCTTCACCTGGAACCGCCATCCAGCGCTCGGCCAAGGCGCCGTCGTTCCAGCCCGGGGCAATCACCAAGTAACCGATCACGCCCGGCCGCATCTCGTGCGTCTCGGTATTGGCAAACAAGCCTGTATCGCTCAAGCGAGTTGGGAAAGGCAGCGTCCGTTGAACTCTGGGCTGCGGCACTATTCGGTAAAAGCCGCTGCCATGATCGACAACCAGCAGGTCGCCCGACCGAGTCGTAGCAAACCCCACGATCGCCAGTGCAGTATCGGCAAATTCGCGTTGCGACACGACCTTCTCGCCGCTATGCCTGATGCCCCAGATCTTCCCTGTGTTGTAGTCGCCGTAGACAAAATGCCCGCGTAAATCGGGCCACTTTGCCCCGTGGTAAACTACCCCACCCGTGATCGAGCGCGCCTCCGAATGGGGATGCTCCGCCGTCGGCAACGTCAACGGATGCGGGCCAAGTTTGCGATTGAGGTAAAACGGGTGGCTCCCCTCGTAAACGCTCCAACCGTAGTTCTCCCCGGGACGTATCAAATGCACAGTCTCCCACAGGTCCTGCCCGTTGTTACCGGCCCAAACCTGCCCAGTCACCGAGTCAACAGTCAATCGCCATGGGTTACGCAGTCCGTAAGCATACAGTTCCGGCCGAGCATCCGGCAGATCAACGAACGGATTATCCGGCGGAACAGTGTACGGTTTTTCCTCTGAAGTATGCGCTATGTCGATGCGTAGCACGCTCCCGAGCAGATCATCGAGCGTCTGTCCGGAGAACCATTTGTCAGAGTCGCTCGTGCCGTCGCCAGTGGAAATGTAGAGCATACCGTCGTGCCCGAATGCGATGCCGCCGCCATCGTGCCCACGGGATGACCACTCTATGATGACATGTTCGCTCTGTAGATCGATCGACAAATCCGGCTGGTGATTGACGACAAAACGCGAAACTCGGTTCCCCTTTTCCCCATCGAACTTGTCCGTTTTCAGGTTCGTGAAAAGGTATATGTAACCGTTGTCCGCGTAATTCGGATCAAAACAAAACGAATAAGCGAGACGCCCTCGCAACTCGATAAGCACCTTTCGCTCCTCCACCATCGGATCGTCTCGAAACGTAACCAACTCAGCAGGTTTTCCATTCGACTCGTGCAGCAGCGCGAACAACTGATCACTGCCAGGCTCGGGTGCGATGAACATCGGTGCGCGCCAAACTTGATTGGTGTATATCTTCTCGACCGTGTACGGCGGTGGCGTTTCCGGGGTGCCAATAAGACGCTTGTTCTGCCAAATCTCGCGCTCGGCCAAGCCGAACGGTTTCTCGTCCTGCGCAATCACACCGCCGCCCAAGCCAAGTGACAAGCATGCGGCCACAAGCAAAAAACCGGGGGCAGAAGTGAAGTATAACAGGTTCAACCTGGACATGGTTGGAGCAAATCTAATGGGGGCGGCGGCTTGGGGCAAGCAAAGCGCTTGGCGAAACGGAACTTGTTGGCAACAGTAGCGTCGTCGAACATGATGCCGCGCATGGAACTGAACGGGAAAAACGCGCTCATTACCGGGGCGAGTCGCGGCGTCGGCGCAGCGACAGCAATCAAGTTGGCCAAGGCAGGATGCAATGTTGCCATCAATTGCAACCAATCCATCGACCGCGCCAAGCAGGTGGCCGCTCAATGCCGTGGCCTCGGCGTGAAAGCCATTGTCGTGCAGGGCGACGTGGCCAGCGATGCCGATTGCCGGCGCATCGCCACCAAATCGGTCGAGGCGCTTGGCCAACTGGACATCCTGATCAACAATGCCGGCACAACGCGCTTCATCAACTTTCACGATCTGGACAAGGTGAACGACAACGATTGGGAACGCATCCTCGGCGTGAATCTGAAGGGCCCGTTCCAATGCGCCCGGGCTGCCCGCAAGGCACTCGAAGCCGGCGACGGCGGGGTAATCGTCAACACCGCTAGCGTGGCCGGCATCACCGGAGCGGGCAGTTCCATTCCCTACTGCGTGTCCAAAGCCGGTGTAATCAACCTGACGCTTGGCTTGGCACGCACGCTTGGCCCGAAGATTCGCGTCAATGCGGTCGCGCCAGGCTTCATCGAGGGCGAATGGCTGCAAAGAGGCCTTGGCAATAGCTTCGAATCTGTCCGCAACAAAAAAGCCACCGAAGGACTGCTGGATGCCGTCAGCACACCCGAGGACATCGCCGACGGCATCCTGTCCATGATCACTTGCGCCAAGGTCACCGGACATATTTTGACCGTGGATACCGGTCACACCATCGGCCCTCGCATCGGCTCAGGAATTTGAGCAAACCAAAACCCGAAAAGACAGATCGTCTGGAGAAATGGAAGCTGATGGCGTTGGATAATCGCAACTTGATGGAGCATTTCCCGCGCTCAATTCGGTCGCAATAATAGGACCATCAAGGCTGGGGCAATTAAAACACCACCAAACAGAGAAGTACCGTCACGATAAAGAGAATCACGGCCGCAATCACGCGATCCCTCGTGGGGAAATCGAGGTTCAACTCGGCCGTCCAAGGCTTGGGCCGATTGCGCTTGGCCAAGCGCTTGGCGTCACCTCGGCCAACGTCGGTGGCCAACGGCAACTCGCGAAGATTGGGGTCATCGTACGGCTCCTCCTCCGGCTCGTCCGGCGGAGTGAAGGTCAGCGGCTCGTCTGTCTTGTGCGCCAGTTCGCCGACCTCCATGGTCAGCGCCTCGCCCGGCTCCGCAACCATGACCTCCAGGCTGGCCGTCTTTGAGGCAGTCTTGCCAGCCAGCGCCTCTTGGTCATCTTCGATTCCCGAGTGGGCGGCGGAGAAACCGACCGACTCGGGCTTGCCCGATTTTGTGGATTCGCCACTCTTCCGCCTCTCATTCAGCGGCGGTTGCGCCAACTCGATTTCCCCGAAGCTTTTCCCCTGAATAGCGATCAACTGCTTGAGCTTGGCCAGTTCGAGCACGGCAAGAAACGTCGTGATGACCTCGAGCCGGCTCCCGGCCGACTCGAATAACTCGACGAACGGAATGGTTTCTCGCTTCGAAAGGATGCCCCGAATAAGGGCGATCTTCTCAGTGACCGTCCATCGGTCGGCAATGATCTCCCCTGTTTTGTCAGCGCGTTGTTTTTCGGTTTCCTCAAACTGCCTAAGCACCTGGTTCACGGCGTCGATGAGGTCGAAAATAGACGCCTCTCTTGCCGATTGCGGCGGTAGTGGCGGCACTTTCGGCTTGGCCCCCTGCCGCTCAAAACTCTGCTCCCGCTCCCACTCCATCCGCCGGAAATCGTCTGCGGCATCCTTGAATTTCCGGTACTCGACGAGCTGGCGGATCAGGTCCCAGCGCGGATCCTCTTCTTCGTCCTCTTCAGAAATCACCTGTTGGTCGACCGGGAGCAATTCCTTGCTCTTGATGTACATGAGCGTAGAGGCCATCACGATGAACTCGCCGGCGAGGTGGAGGTCGAACTGTTTCATCAGCTCGATGTACTCGCAAAACTGATCGGCCAGCTTGACCATGTCCACCTCGTAAATGTCGACTTCCTCCTTGCGGACGAGATGCAACAGGAGGTCCAGTGGGCCCTCGAACACTTCAAACTGGTACCGCAACTCACTCATTGGCCTGCCGTAAGAAATTCGAGGATGGGAACAGCCTGATAGACAACCCGCAGTTTCCAGTCGGTGAACGCATCGCCGATGGTCAGGACACCGTACGTGTCGAACTTGTAACTGTTGCCGCGGCCGTAGTAGCTATCTGGCGCAACGTTGAAGGTCCACACGGAGCCGTCCTTCAGCAGCCGCTCGGCACCATGCTCCAGTTTGCACTTGCTGCGAAGGACAGCCGCCGTGGCGTTGGCCTTGGCCAGGCTATCATGCTCGTGCCAGTGCCGGAAAAGGCCGTTGCCGGCGACCAGGCGCCGCATCATCGGGTTGACCGCAGACGAATGTTGGTGCGCCCGGAAGACGCCCCGCAGCCGGGCCGTCGCACCGGCAGAGGCGTCGAGCACGATCCGCGTTCCGGCCTTGCCGTACACGTACCCGCGCCCCTCCATGTAGCCCAAACCCGGCTCGCCAGCAAACACGGTGAAGTCGTTCCACATGAAGCCGTTGATCATCGGTGACATCGGCGCAAGCGGCGTGTAGTCCCGGATCGTGGTTTTCAGGAAATCCCGACGTGTGAGATCGGCCGTGTCAAGCAGGCCCGGGTGCTCCACTAAAAAAGTGCCGCCGGTCATCTGGCCGAGCAGTTGGTACGCGACCGCCGGCCTGGCATCAAGCAATGCGCCTGGCAGGTAGCCCGGCTCCATGCCGCCGTGGTTGCACTGGAGAAAATCCGCGCCGCTGCCGACGTAAATCACCACCGGGAAAAAATCGTACAGCCGGCCGATCAGCGCCGGATTGAACCGGTTCGCGTATTTCTTCTGGCACTCGGCGAGAAACCCGTAGGTGGGAATCATCTGCACGTCCTCGTGATTACCGCGAGCCATGAACACCCGCTCTGGGTTGGCCAGCTTGAGCCGCAGCAGCGTGTAAAGCACCTCGATGCCGTAGTTGCCGCGATCCGTGTAGTCGCCGAGGAACACCAAGTAACGGTTCGGCTTGGCCAAGCGAAAGCCTTCCAGCGTGCCAACCTGGTTGAGCGAATCAAGCATGGCGATGAACGAGTGAATGTCGCCGTGAAAATCGCCGTGAAAGATCACCTCACTGCCGGGCGGCACCTGCAGCTTTTGGGCGAACGGCTGAAACGGAATCGGCGGCTTCAGGAAATAGGCGCGGTTGGTGTTGAAAAACTCGTCCGCCTTGGGCTTGCCACCGACCCAGTTTGCAGTGGGACTCATCGAGCCGGTCTTGAACGACTCGAACGCCGCCCGCAAAGCGCTGTCTACCTCCGCAAACGAAGGCAGCGCCGTCTGGAGCTTGGCCGTTCCCGCTTGACCAAGCAGCATACGGTTGCTGGGAAGCTTGGCACAGGCGGCTCGCCATTGAGCGAATTCGGGATACTTGGCAGACCGATAGGGATTCCCGTCCGCCGGGACGGTTTGTGCCAAGCCAAGCACTAGCAATAACAATAGCGCCTGGCCAATCGGTTTCCGGGGGTGACTTCTCCTTGGTCGCATCTTCCAGCCGGTCTCAAAAAGAGTGCGCCCGCCGAGTCGCCCATTCAAGGCAAAAGGAAAGCATTGCGCCATCCCGCCGTACCGCCTAGCTTTTGCCGAACTGTTCGTCATGAAAACTGGAATATTCCAAAGAATAATCAAAATTTGGACGGTTCCCTTGGCCGCGTTATTCGGTGCTTTGAGTATCTCGGCCAGTGACTGGCCCCAGTGGCGCGGCCCCACCTCGAACGGGCACGTGGCCAAGGGCGATCCACTCCCCAGCAAACTGGGCGATTCGCCCAGGATTCTCTGGCGCATCAAGACCGGCCCCGGCCATTCCGCGCCGGCGACACAGGGCAACCTGCTAGCCGTCTCCGAGGAACAGGGCGACACCGAGGTGCTGCGCCTCCTCGACAAGCGCACCGGCAGGCAACTCTGGAAAACGGCCTACGGCCAGACATATGAGGACGAATACGGCGCCGGGCCGCGCTGCGCGCCGCTGTTCGACGGCGACCGAATTTACGTCCAGACCTGCCGCGGCGAACTGAGCTGCTTCAGCACCCGGGATGGCTCCAGGATTTGGGGTGTCGATTACCAGTCCCTATTCAAGGTCAAGTGGATCAAAAACAAAAAACAAAACGAGGCCGCTGCCGCGCGCCGGGGCTACAGCGGCACGCCGTTGATCGATGGGGATCACCTAATCTGCTCGGTGGGCGGCGTCCCCGGGACCGGCGTCGTCTGTTTCGACAAGTTCACCGGCGATGTTGTGTGGAAATCGCAGGATGACCTAGCCAGCTTTGCCAGCCCGTTGATCACCACGCTCGCGGGCCGGCGACAGTTCGTCACGCTCGGCGCCGAGAGGCTCTTCGGCGTGGACACCAAAACCGGCGAACTGCTCTGGAACCTGCCGTTCCCCACGCTTTATTTTCGAAATGTCGTCACGCCTATCGCCGCCGGCAACAGCGTGATCGCCGCCTCCCACTCCGAGGGCATGCTCTGCATGGGCGGCAACGGCAACGCCGGTGAAGCCGTTCGCAGGTGGAAGGATGCCAAGCTCAAGATCAACCTCGCCACGCCGGTCGTCGTGGGTGGCAGCCTGTACGGCTTCGCCGAGAAGGACCGGTTCATCTGTGTCGATACCGCCAGCGGCAGGCTGAACTGGGAGGAGCGCGGCTTCGGCAAATTTTACGCCTCAACGCTGACGGACGGCAAGCGACTGCTTGTGCTCGGCCAAATGGGCGAACTGATCCTGCTCAATCCCAACCCGGGGGAATACGAGGAACTGGACCGGGTGCAGGTCTGCGGCAAAACCTGGAGCTTCCCGGCCTACTCCGGCGGCCGGCTCTTCGTCCGCGACCAGAAAACCCTCCAGTGCCTCCAACTCACCGGCGAATAACGCACTTGGCCAAACGCTTGGCCATTGTCAGACCGTGTCCGGCGTGGGGTGGATCCACGGGACGGTGTAGGGGCGGCTGAGGAGCCGGTTGGCCTCGGGGTCGCCAATGACGGTGTGGTTTTCCGGATCCCACCGCAGGGTGCGGCCACCAAGCTTCTGCGACAGGTTCGCCAGAATGCAGCTAACGCTGGAAATGTGGCCCTGCTTGATGTCGGCGACCGGGCGACTGCGCTTGGCCACAGCATTGAGGAAATCGATCATGTGCACGCGAACAGCCGGGGCGACGTGCCGCTCGAGCGCCTTCTCGGTTTTGTCCTCGGGGTACTCCTCCAATTCCATCTTGACGTCGCGATGAACCGGCTTGGCCTCGCCGCCGCGCGGGATGAAGTCGTAGCTGTTGACGCTCAGCTTTAGTGTGCCCTTGTCGCCGTAGAGGAAGGCCGCCCACGGATAGTCGGGATCAGGCGCGTGCCCCCAGGCACGGTGCTGCCAGACGACCTGCAGGTCGTCGAAGTCGAAGCACGCCGTCTGCGTGTCGGTAGTGTTGGCCTTAGTCTGCTTGTCAACGAGAATACCGCCCTGCGACACGACGCTGCTCGGCCAGCCGAGATCGAGCATCCAACGGACCGTGTCGAGCATGTGCACGCACATGTCGCCGACGATGCCGTTGCTGTACTCCATGAACGCACGCCAGCCGCGCGGGTGGCAAAGCTCGTTGAACGGGCGACTCGGCGCGGGACCGCTCCACATGTCATAATCGAGATTCGCTGGCGGCGGGCTGTTGGCCGGGTTGCTGCGGTTGCGCATGTGGTAGTAGCAGCATACTTCCGCGTGGGCGACCTTGCCGAGCAGGCCCTTGGCGACGATCTGCTCTCGAGCCTCCATGAGATGCGGCGTGCTGCGGCGCTGCGTGCCGACCTGCACAACGCGATTGTATTTTCGAGCCGCAGCGAGCATCGCCTGGCTCTCGACCACGTCGATGCTGGTCGGCTTCTGCACGTACACGTCGCATCCGGCCTGGACGGCGGCGATCATCGGCAGCGCGTGCCAGTGGTCCGGCGTGGCGATGAGCACGAGATCGAGCTTGTTTTCTTTCAGCAACTCCTGGTAGTCGCCGTAGGTCTTGGGGCGGTTGCCGGACTTTTGCCGCTTGGCCACCATGTCGGCCGCCTCGAAAAGCATCGTCCTGTCGACGTCGCACAACGCCACCACATCGACGGGGGCAACCTGAATGAGCCGGAACAGGTCAATCTTGCCGTACCACCCGGTGCCAATCAGTGCGACACGCTTGATCGGCCCGCTGGCGATGTCGGCCGCGGTCGTGGCGATGGAAGAGTAAGCCAGACCAGCCGCGCTGGTTCCCAGAAAAGTTCGACGGTTCACGCGCGTGGTTTAACCACTCGGGCATGCAAACTCAAGCTTGCCCATACACCGGATTGCCCTTGGCCAGGCGGGCGGATAAGCTGCCGCCCATGCGTCCGTACAGGTTACTGTTTGTTTGCATGGGGAACATCTGCCGCTCCCCTGCCGGTGAGGCGGTGATGCGCCACCTGGTCGAGGCCGAGGGCTTGGCCGGGCGGGTCGAGTGTGACTCGGCCGGCACGATCGCGTTTCACACCGGCAACCCGCCGGATCACCGCATGCACTCGGCGGCGGCCGGACGCGGCATCACGACCAACGGCCAGGCGCGACAGATTTGCGATGACGACTACCATTCGTTCGACCTAATCTTGACGATGGACGATGAGAATCTGGTGAACGTCCGGAACATGGCCCCGGCCGGGGAGTCCCCGGCGCAGATTCGGCCGTTCTGCGATTTCGTCACCGTCTCCACCGCGACTGAGGTGCCCGACCCGTATTACGGCGGGTCGAAGGGATTCGAGACAGTGCTCGACCTGCTCGAGGACGGCTGCGCCAGCCTGCTTGAACACGTTCGCAGCCAAGTCGCCGGTTAACCACCAATGTGGGACGAGATCGTCGAGCAAATCTGCGCAACCACCGGCGAGGTGTTCCGACTGGCTAACGCGCGGCCGGTCGGCGGCGGGTGCATCAACGAGGCGTACCGGCTCGACGGTGACGGGGGCCCATTCTTCGCCAAGCTCAACCGGGCCGACGAATTATCGATGTTCGAGGCCGAGGCCGACGGACTGCGCGACATCGACGCCACGGGGACGATCCGCGTTCCCCGGCCCATCTGCCACGGCGTCAGCGGGAGCCGGGCGTACCTCGTGCTCGAGCACATCGAACTGGGCGGGGGCGGTTCGGAAACGGAACTTGGCCGCCGCTTGGCCAAGCTGCACGCCGCGCCGCGGGCGCACTACGGCTGGCGGCGCGACAACACGATCGGCAGCACCCCGCAGCCGAACCCGGAGGGCGACGACTGGGTGGCCTTCCTACGTGAGCACCGGCTGGGCTTCCAATGCCGCTTGGCCAAGCGCAACGGATTGCGGCTCGACGACGCGAACAAACTGCTTGGCCAACTCGACCGTTTTTTTACCAACTACGAACCAAGACCGTCACTGCTGCACGGTGACTTGTGGTGCGGCAACGTGGCGTTCGGGCCAGGCGGCGAGCCGGTGATTTTCGACCCGGCGACATATCGCGGCGACCGGGAGGCGGAGTTTGGATTGGCGGATATGTTCGGTGGTTTTGGAAGCGCCTTTTGGTCGGCGTACGAGGCGGAGTGGCCACTCGATCCCGGTTACAGCACACGCAAGCTGCTGTACCGCCTTTACCACACGCTGAACCACTTCAACATCTTCGGCGGCAGCTATGGTTCAGCAGCGGAGGGAATCGTCGGCCGCTTGCTTCAAGCACTGTAAACAGATAATTCCCGGCGATGCCGGCCGGGGGGTTGGTGAAAAACGATTTGATTACTCGGCGGTGGCCGGTTACACCTCAGCCTCGGCCTCCACGCCGGCGGCCGCGCTCGGCCCAGTGACGGTGTGCTGCTCGATGGTGTCGATCCGATAGCGCCGTGACTCATTATTGACCTCGAGCTTGGCCTCCTCGCCAGGTTTTTTACCGAGGAACGCCTGGCCCAACGGCGTGAGGTAACTGAGGATTTGGTTGTCTGGATCGCCGTCCCAAGCGCCGAGAATGATGAATGTCTCCGGCTTATTGGTCTCGAGGTTGGTCACGCCCACCTTGTTGCCGACGGTGACCTGATCGGTCGTGGCATCGGAAAAGTCGGTGGCCCGGGCGCGTGTCAGATCGACTTCCAGTTCGCCCTTGCGGGAGAGGAGCAGTTTCTGCGTTTCCTTGGCCGCCTTGAACTCGTGATTCTCACGCAGATCGCCATAGCTGCGTGCGATGGCGATCTCCCTGGAGTTGGCGGGAATCTTCTCCTTGACCAGCTCCTCGTACTCAAGTTTGCGCCGCTCGAGGCTAGGCCAGGAGACGACAAGAGTATTGTCCTCCTTGACCTGATCGCCGGAAATCATCGGCTGGATTGAGGGGAACTCCTTGACGATGCGGCCCAGTAGCGAGCGCTTGTCCATGTCGTCAAAGCAGTTGGTCGACTGCAGCGCGCGCACCAGGTCCTCGATCAGTTCAACGTCAGCGGAACTGATCAGGTCGGTTACCAGTTCCTGATCGCTTAGAATCAAATCCCCCAGCTTGCTGGTTTTGCGATCCTCAAACCGGTCATTTTCAATGGCGGCCATCATCGCACGGAACACTCCCGGGCCGAGGATGTCGGCAAAGCTGTCGGAACGGTTCTTGCCTACCCACAGCATCAGGTCGGTGCTAGCCTCTCGCTTGCTGATGAGTCTTGTCAGTCTGGCCTTGAACTTTTCGAAATGACCGGTGTCGATGAGAATCTGGATCAGTTCCCCCACCAACCGAAGCCCGGTCTCGTTGAGCAGCTTGAGGTAGGTGTCGACCCAGATGTCCGGATGGGCTTCGCGAAAAGCCTCCAGAGCGAGCTTCTGCTTTGTGGCGGAAAGGCCCTCGATCACTCCGGCCAGATTGTCCGCTTTCTCAAAAATGTCGTCTGCTCTCAGTTCCCCTTCCTGCGGCTGGTCGCCGGACTGTGTGCGGATGGCGTCGCGCAGCAGGATCGCCTCGAGTGCCAGTGACGGCTTGAGTGTCAGATGGTTCTTGATGGCGGTGTTCAGGATGGCCACCACCTCCTCCAGCACTGCCTCCTTGTTTTCGACATCGTCAATACCCTTGCAAAGCTCACTGGCCGCGGCCAACTGCGCCTTCAAGCCCTTGGCATCGCGGATATTGCTCATCAGTTTGTCCGTCGGGGAGAGTTCCTCGGCGTGGTAGACAATCGGCTCAGTTTTCTTGACCGGCAACTGAAAGTGCCCGTCGCTCTTCATTTCCTTCTTGGCGTTGGCCCACCATTTTTTCCAGTCCTCCTCGATGACATCCGGCACCAGCGACTCCTGTATCTGCGCGATGGTCGACTGCCCGCCGTAGCTCTCGAGCACCAGCTTGATCAACTCGAGGTGGTGCAGGGCGCCCATGCGTTTCAGGCCCGCCAAGTCGGTTGCCTTACGCGCCAGAATATGGCTCGAACTGAGCGGACTGAGCACCTTCGCGGCAAACCCCAGGTCCATCGGGTGTCCCGGCTTGGACTGGAAGTCGATGGTGATCTTGGCCATCAACGTGTCCACCGTGGTGATCTTCCCAAACCCCCACGATCGGTGCGTGCAAAATCCAGCCGTCACCAAATCCGTCAGCGTATCCGTGAGCTTGGGATCCAGTTTCCCATCGAGCACCAGTCGCTTGAACTCGCTCTGGAGTTGATCGGATTGCTCTGTGGTGGTGGTTGCTTCCTCGGTCATTTTTTCGCTCATCAGGTAAAACTCGGCCTGCGCCGCCAAAGCCGGCATCCTAGCGGCGTGTCGGGTAGAAAATCAAGACAAATTGTGCTTCAATCTTTGTTGCGCTCACAACAAACGCAGCGAGCCGTCGAGCCAATCCTCGCTCGCCAATTCCGGTCCGCCGCGCTCTCAAGCGTCGACACCGGACTCTGCCGAGAACTCGTCTCCGGCTGCGTTCGATGGCGGCGGCTGCTTGACTGGCTGATCGAGCGCGCCACCGAAGGCCGAGAACAGAAACCGGCCGTGCGGGAGATTCTCCGGCTCGGCCTGTACCAGATTTTCTTCCTCAACCGCATCCCCGAGCACGCCATCGTTGATGAGAGTGTCCGCCTGGCCAAGGCCGAGAGATGCCTCGGCCAAGCCGGTTTCATCAATGCCATGTTGCGGCGCTTCCTCCGCGAGCGGGAGCAAATCACCCGTGACATTGCGAATCTGCAGGAGGAACGCCCGGCGCTTGGCCAATCCCACCCCGACTGGCTTTTCGAGCAGTGGGAACAGCGCTGGGGCCGCGAAAAAACCATTCGCCTCATGGAATGGAACAACCAGCCGGCCCCGACCTGTGCCCGCGTCAACCGCCTCGTCACCGACCCCGTACACTTGGCCAAGCGTTGGGATGACGAAGGCGTTGAGGCCACGCCAATCAACTGCGACTGGGCCCAACCGGACAGCCTGTTTCGCCTCCGCCAGCACCCCCCGCTCGAGTCACTCGGCAGCTTTCGCGACGGCCTGTTCTACATTCAGGATCCCAGCACACTGCTGCCCGTCGACCTGCTCGATCCGCGGCCGGGCCAGGCCGTACTCGACCTCTGCGCCGCGCCTGGCGGCAAGACTTGCCACATCGCCGGGCAAATGAAAAACGAAGGTCAGCTCAGCGCGCTCGACACCAGCGAATCGCGGCTCGGGTTGCTGCGCGAAAACTGCGACCGCATGCGCGTCACCTGCGCCACGCTTGGCCAAGCGGATGCCGTGGCGACGGGCGAGTACGACCGGGTGCTCGTCGACGTCCCCTGCTCCAACACCGGCGTCATGCGTCGTCGGCTCGACCTACGCTGGCGTCTCAGCCCCGGCCAAGCCAAGCTGTTCGCCGACGAGCAGCTCAAGCTGCTTGGCCAAGCCGCAGCACACGCCAAGCCAGACGGCCAACTCGTGTACAGCACCTGCAGCATCGAACCGGAGGAGAACAATCAACTCGTCGCCCGCTTCCTCGAGGCCAACACCGGATGGGCACTCGCCGACGAGCGCATGCTGCACCCGGTCGAAGACCACATCGACGGCGCCTACGCCGCCCGCCTCACGCGAAAGACAGGCGATAAGCGCCCCGGCCGGCCAATCGGATTTTTGGTGAAGCAATAATCCCGGACGACTGGGCCGTTGATGAGGTGTTCCTGGATGATGCGCTCGAGGACCTCAGGTGTGCAGGAGTGATACCAGGCACCCTCCGGCAATGGGGCCTCGCGTGCAGACCCGGAGACAGTTGGCCTTGGTGCGGTGCACTTTTGGCTCGGTGCCAACGAGGCCAAGCTCCTTGAGCCGGGTTTTCAAAAACGCCCTCGACTCGAGGCCGCCCGCCTTGTCGCAGCACTTGGGCTCGGACTGGTCGGCGCAGAGAAAAAATGTGACGCTCAATTTTTTCCAGCCCGAGCGTTGCCGAGACTTTCTCGAGTTGCTCGTCCGCCACGGGTTATTGGATCGGCTTGAGTTCGCGTATCCAGACGTTCCGGTAACGGACCGGGTTGCCGTGATCCTGCAACTGGATGTGCCCGGGGCCGTGCACCCTGTACGGCCGGGTTTTCTTGTGGCCGAGGATTCCCGGAATCTCCACGCCGTGCTGGGTGAGCACACCATTGTGCAGTACGGTGATGCGCGCCTTCTTGACGACTTTGCCGTCCGCAAACTCAGGTATCTCGAAAATGATGTCGTACGACTGCCAGACTCCCGGAGGGCGGGAAGCGTTCACCCGCGGCGGACGGAAGCCGTAGAGCGAACTGGCCTGACCGTCCGGGTAGGTGAGGTTGTCGTAGTTGTCCTGCACCTGCAATTCGTAGATCCCGGCGAGGAAGACGCCGGAATTACCCCGCCCCTGGCTGCTGCCCTTCACCTCCGACGGGCTTGCCCACTCGATGTGAAGCTGCACGCTGCCGAATTTCTGTTTCGTGCGGATGGTGCCGGATTTTTTTCCGCACTCGAAGTAGCCGTCGCCAAGCGTCCACTTGGGCGAGTTGCCCTTGCCGTCTTCCCACGCGTCAAGATTGGTTCCGTCGAACAGCACGATCGCATCGGAGGGCGGCGTGCCCGGCACATCGCTCGGCGCCACCGTGCCGGGATGAATCTGGTGCGGCTGGGGGCGGAACGGATCGTGCACCACCCACGGGGTTCCGGGAATCTTCGGCGTGTTGGTGTAGCCGAAGCGCACGCCCTTGAGCGACTCAAGCTCGACGATCCGGTAGCCGCTCATGTCGCTGGCGCGGTTCGGGGAGGAGATGCCGCCGGTGTACGACACCACGCCGATGATGTCGGATTTGCCAAGGCGGCTCCACTCGTCGCCGGAGCGGTACTCGTAAATAAAGAAGGCCCCGTCGAAGCCAAGCCGCAGGCTGACGGTATCGGCAACATCGGCCTGCCCAACGAGAGAGCGTTCGCCATCGCGAAAGCGCACGGCATAGATCACGCCCTCCGACCGGAACACGGAGGCGTAACTGCCTCGCCCGGCGCTCAGAAAAATGCCGCCGCTCCCCTCGATGGAGATCTCCTGCACCATGCCCTGAACGAGGCCGCCCAAGTCGCGGCGTTTCACCTCCCAGCCGCCGGTACCGGGAATCTCGGTGAAATCGCTCCAACCTTCCCTAGAAAAGTCGGCATCCTCAAAGTGCACCTTGTCCGCCGCTTGGCCTGCAACCAGCCCAAGCGACAGAATCACCGCCGTAAAAAACGTTGTTTTAGTCATGATAGCAAAAAATCGGGTACGCATTTATAACAGCTTAGCCAAGCGCACCCTAGCGACAAAAACAAATTATTTCAGAAAATGGCTTGTGCAGCAGCAGACCATTGACTAGTTTTTTTGCCCTTTTTTCGAGGAAGGGGACCAGAACCAGATGCAGAAGAAAGCCAAATCCATCAAGACGCGCAAGTCAGTAGCCAAGCGGTTCAAGATCACCGCCTCGGGCAAAATTGTCAGGAATCGCCCCGGAAAACGGCACCTTTTGGCCAGCAAAAACGCCAAGCGCCGCCGCAAACTCGGAACCCCGGCGCTCGTGGACAAGACCGATTACGCACGGGTGATGGAAAATCTGCCGTTCAGCCGCTGAGGCTTAAACCCGTCAATTCAATTCAATCATGAGAGTCACCAACGCAGTCGCCTCCCGCAAACGCCGCAAGCGCATGATCGAAGCCGCTAAGGGTTTCCGTCTGCGCCGCTCTAAACTTTACCGCTACGCCAAGGACGCAGTCGAGCACGGCCGCCAGTACGCCTACCGCGACCGCAAAAACAAAAAGCGCACCTTCCGTGCCCTCTGGAACCTGCGCATCAACGCTGCAGCCCGTGACGCTGGCATCACTTACAGCCGCTTCATCGAGGGTCTCAAGGCCGCCAAGGTCGAAGTCAACCGCAAAGTGCTGGCCGACCTGGCCGCAACCGACTCGGTGGCCTTCGGCGAACTGGTGAGCACCGCCAAGAGCGCACTCGAGGCCAAGGGCTGAGCAATTGGCCAAGTTGACTTTTTGAGTGGGCGGTCTTTAATGGCCGCCCTCTTTTGTTTTCAAAAAGGGAAACGTGAGCCATGTCATTCCTGGACGAAATCACTCCGCTGAAGGAAGCCGCCCTGCAGGCGCTCGAGGCCGCCGACAGCCTGGCCAAACTCGACGACGTGCGCGTGCTGTACCTCGGAACCAACGGCCAATTCACCGGACTGCTCAAGCAGATGAGCGGCTTGGCCAAGGAGGAACGCCCCGCCATCGGCAAAGCAGTCAACTTGGCCAAGGCCGAACTCACCCAGACGCTCGATCGCCGACGCAAGGAACTCGAACTCGCCGTCGCCACTCCGCAACGCGCCACCGACTTCACCGCGCCGGGCCGGCGCCGACCGCTTGGCAAACAGCACCCGCTCACGCAGGTCACCGAGGACATCGTCCGCAGCTTCCGCAAAATCGGGTTCGCCGTCGCCGACGGCCCGGAGATCGAGAGCGAACGCTACTGCTTCGACGCTCTCAACACCCCGGCCGACCACCCCGCTCGTGACACACAGGACACTTTCTTTTTGGACACTGCCGACCGGCCGCTGCTCCGCACTCACACATCGTCGGTGCAGATTCGTGTGATGGAAAAGACCCCGCCGCCGGTTCGAATCATCGTGCCGGGCCGCGTGTACCGCCGAGACACCGCCGACGCCACACACAACCCGACCTTCCACCAGATTGAAGGCCTGTATGTGGACAAAAACGTCACCGTCGGCGACCTCAAGGGTACGGTGGAGTTTGTATTCAAAGAACTGCTAGGCAAGGAAGTGAAGCTGCGTTTTCGGCCGCACTACTTTTCCTACACCGAGCCGAGCCTCGAGATTGATTTCAGCAGCCCACTCGTCCGCAAGATGGGCAAGGAATGGCTCGAGATCGCCGGCTGCGGCATGGTGCATCCGGCGGTGTTTGAAAACGTCGGGTACGACCCCGGGGAATGGAGTGGCTGGGCGTTTGGCTTCGGCATCGAGCGCATCGCGATGATCCGCTACGGCATCAGCGACATCCGTTTGTTCTACGAAAACGACCTCCGGTTCCTCGACCAGTTTTAGCGCTTATAGCCAAGCGGAGCGTATGCCGTCTGGATAAATTTATTCCCAAGGGCACGAATGCACTTGATTGGTGTTTGCCAATTGTTACTTTTTCGCAGTCGCGAGCAGGGCTGATCTACAGCGCAAACCAAAACCGCGACCACTCCGAAACCTGACGTGAAAATATTCGCTGGCAGTTCCAACCTTCCCCTTGCCGATGCCATTTGCAGTAACATTGGCATCGAGCCGGGCAAAATCTCCATCACCGCATTCCCCGACGGGGAAACCTTTGCCAAGATAGAGGAAAACGTCCGAGGTGAGGATGTGTATGTGATTCAATCGACCTGCCCGCCGACAAATCATCACTTGATGGAGCTGTTCATCATCATGGACGCGCTCAAGCGGGCCAGCGCCGACCGCATCACAGCGGTGCTGCCGTTTTACGGCTACGCCCGACAGGATCGGAAGGATCAGCCGCGTGTGCCGATCTCGGCCAAGCTCGTGGCCAATCTGCTGGTGGCTGCCGGGGCCAACCGCATTTTGACGATGGATCTGCATGCCCAGCAGATTCAGGGCTTTTTCGACATCCCGGTGGATCATCTGTACGCCTCGCCGGTAATCTTCGCCTATCTTAAATACGCCAAAAAGGAGAACCAAGTGGTTGTCAGTCCGGATGTGGGCGGGCTAAAAATGGCCCACGCCTACTCGGAAATGCTCGGGGCCGACCTGGCAATCGTCGCGAAACGCCGCACAAGCGCCACCGATACCGAGTCGGTTGGCATTATCGGCGATATTGAGGGTAAAAACGCACTTTTGGTCGACGACCTCACCGAAACGGCCGGCACGCTGGTGAATGCAGCCTCCATTCTCAAGGAGCACGGCGCAGCGAGCGTTCGGGCCTGTGTTTCGCATACAATTCTTAATAATTTGGGTATCGATCGGCTGAAGAACTCTTGTATTGACGAACTTATAACAACTGATACAGTCCCCCGCCCCGAAATCGAGGGGTTGAACATAAACACCCTCTCCGTTGCGGGATTGCTGGGGGAAGCCATCCAGCGAATACACAACAATTCCTCGGTGAACTCCCTGTTCCGGTTCAAGGGAGCGCGTACCACCTGAGCACCGCCGAGGGAGGCAGTTTTTGGTAATATTACATGAAAGCAATCTCGTTGGCCGCGATTCCGCGGACGTTGATTAAAACGACAGGCAGCAAAAAAGTCCGCCAAGGCGGAGGGTTGCCCGGCGTTGTTTACGGCAATGGTGAACCACAGAGCGTCGAGCTCGAAGCCAAGCAATTTGGCAAAGCGGTAAAATCCACCGAGGCGAAAAACTTCCTTGTGGAACTGGAAATTGAAGGCAAAAAGAGCAGAGCACTTGTGCAGGATATCCAGAAGAACCCCCTGACAAACATGTTCATCCATGTCGATTTCAAGCGCCTGACTGAAGACAGCGTGGTCACAGCCCAAGTCCCGCTGCAACCTCTCGGTACCGCCGAGGGCGTGAAGCTGGGCGGGGTTATGTTGACGCCGATGCACACAATCACGCTAAAAGGTCGGCCGGCAGACATCCCAGAAAGCCTCGAGCCGGACGTCAGCCATCTAGAGGTGGGCCAATCCATTTACCTGGAGGAACTCGCATTGCCAAAAGGGGTCACCGCTATCGGTTCTCCAAAGGCTCTGGTAATCGCAGTTGCCACCTCACGCATGCAGATGATGGCCGAGGCCGAAGAGGCAGCTGCGGCAGAGGCAGCTGCGGCAGAGGCAACCGCCGAGGGCGAAGCCCCAGCAGAAGAAGGTGCCAAGGAAGAAGGCGGCGCCGATGCTGCCGAGGGCGGGGACAAGAAGGAAGGTTGACAAATTTGAGCGACGACCCGCCGAATTGGCAGGACCGTCGTGTTCTTTGAGAAGGCCCGCGTATGGAAGAGACATACCTGATCGTGGGCTTGGGCAATCCCGGGAAGAGTTACGCCGACACCCGGCACAATGTCGGGTTCATGGTGCTCGATCGCTTGGCCAAGCGCCAGGGTGCCGAGTGGGAAGTGAACAAAAAATTCGCAGCCCACTTGGCCAAAGGCACTCAGGAAAGCAACACTGTCTTCTTGTGCAAGCCACAGGGCTACATGAACTTGAGCGGCCAAAGCGTGGTGCCCCTGGCAAAGTTTTACCAGATCCCCTTCGGGCGGATCATGGTGGTGGTCGATGACCTCGACCTGCCGCTCGGTGCCATACGCATGCGCCCCGGCGGAGGCACGGGAGGCCATCGGGGCCTGGATTCCATTCAGGGATTGCTTGGAAAAGACGATTTTTCGCGGCTTCGACTCGGGATCGGCCGGCCGGAGCCGAATGGTGATGTTTCCGGCTTCGTGCTGGGCAAATTTGCTGAAGCGGAAACCGAACTGCTAGAACGGGTGCTGGAAACGGCAGCGAACCAACTCGTCTGCTGGGTGCTTGAAGACATCCAGCAGGCCATGAACAATTACAACGGGGACTACTCCCCAACAGGGAAAAAGACAGATGACGAAATACGAAGGAACGATCATCCTGAAGGAAACAGGACGTGAAAGCACCGTCGAGGAACTGCAGACCCTCATCTCAGCCGAGATCGACACGGCCGGCGGAAAGGTCGGCGAGTTCAACGCTGTGGGCCAGAAGGACTTTGCCCGGATAGCCAACCGCAAAAACCCCGATGGCTACTACCTCGAGGTCACGTTCGAGGGAGATCCTGCCGCGACCGGCGACCTGAAAAAACGCCTACTCAAGCTAAAGGACGTCTTCCGCGTATTCTTCACTAAGCCGGCGTGAATCGCGGATTGATTTCGAAGGTGCAAACCGTTTAAACTGCAGTCATGGCAAGCTTCAACAAAGTGATCCTGATGGGCAACCTGACCCGTGACCCTGAGTTGCGTTACACCTCCGGCGGCACCGCGATCGCCAAGCTGGGCCTCGCCGTCAACCGCGTCTGGCGTGACACCGAGGGGCAGCAAAAGGAAGAAACCACCTTCGTGGACGTTGATGCATTCGGCAAACAAGCCGAGACCCTCGGGCAATACATGCAAAAAGGCCGCCCGATTCTCATCGAAGGCCGACTCAAACTTGACCAATGGGAGGATAAAAACACTGGCCAAAACCGTAGCCGACTGGGCGTGGTGCTCGAGCGTTTCACCTTTATCGGCGGTGGCGCCGGCCAAACCGATGGCGGTGGCGCTGCTCCGCAGCAATCCGCTCCACCCCCCTCCCAACCCACGGAAGCCCCCCCCGCTGACGGCCCCGGGGAAGACGATGTCCCGTTCTGAACACAACCTTACGCAAAACAAAGTAAATCATGGCTAAGACTGACGTTATTTTAATCAAGAATGTGGATGGGTTGGGCGGAGAATCCGACCAGGTCAATGTAACCACCGGGTACGCCCGCAATTATCTCCTACCTCAGGGGCTGGCCATCCCATTGACCGATGGCAATGAGCGCCGCCTCGAGGCGCTTCGCAAGGCTCGCCTGGCCCGGGAAATCCACGAGGCAAAGGATGCCAAGGAACTGTCTGCAAGTTTCAAACACCTGATTTTACTGTTGAAGGTCAAGACCGGCGACGCTGGCAAAATGTACGGCTCGGTCACCCCGGCAAACATCATCGAGCAGCTCAACGAGCAGTTCGAGATCAAACTCGACCGCCGGAAGGTTCACCTTGAAGAGCCAATTCGCACCGTGGGCGACCACGACGTCGAGTTGCGGCTGCATTCCGAGGTCAGGACCACTCTAAAGGTTCGTGTGGAAAGCATCAACCCGCTTCCGGAAGAGAAAGCCGAACCCGCAGCAGAGGAAGCCCCAACCAAGGCTTAAGCCAAGTCTACCAACTCTCGAAAAAAAAGCAGGACACACAACGTCCTGCTTTTTTGTATTCTGGAAGGAAAATTTAGGAGTGCTTGGCAAAATCACCCGTGCTTTTCGATCAATTGGCGGAACTCACCGAACATTCCGCTCGAGTCATGCGGGCCGGGCGAAGCCTCCGGGTGATATTGAACGCAGAACACCGGCTTGGTCTTGTGGCGCAACCCCTCGACCGTCTGGTCGTTGAGGTTGATACGGTTCACCGACACATCGCCTGGCAGTGTGTCAGCATCGACCGTGAAACCGTGGTTCTGCGAGGTGATCTCCACCCGGCCGCTCTCGAAATCCTTCACCGGCTGGTTGGCACCGCGATGGCCAAACTTGAGTTTGCTCGTCCTGCCGCCCATGGCCAGGCCGAGGATTTGGTGGCCAAGGCATATGCCGAAAATCGGCAGCCCCTTCTTCAGCAACGCCGCAACTGCCTCCGCCGCGTACGTCACCGCCACGGGGTCGCCGGGGCCGTTTGAGAGAAAAATGCCGGCCGGTTGGTGCCTGAGCGCCTCCTCCGCCGGAGTGTTCGCCGGCACCACCGTCACCGCAAAACCAGTCTGCCGCAGCTTGCGCAGGATGTTGTACTTGATGCCAAAATCGTAGGCGACAATCGGGATGTCCGCCGCCGGCATCGGATCGCGCTGTTGACGGCCGTCCGACTCACTCGGCCCCTTGGGCAACCGAAACGCCGGGCTCAACTCGTCTTTTTCATCCCACCTAAACGCCAACTCGTGGGTAACCTCCTTCACATAGTCCACGCCGACCAAACCGGGCCACTCCTTCGCCTTGGCCAAGGCGTCCTCAGTGGTGGTTCCATCTTCCGTCGTGAGATAACCGTTCATCGCGCCCCTGACACGTAGCTTTTTGGTCAGAGCCCGGGTGTCAATGCCCTCAATGCCGGGGATGCCGTTGCGCTCCATGTAGTCGCCCAGTGAACTGTCCGCGCGGTAGTTGCTCACGACCGGCGACAGTTCATGCACGACAAACCCGCTGGCGTGTGTCTGGTATGATTCCACATCCTGCTCGTTGACACCGTAATTGCCAATGAGCGGATAGGTCATGCTGATGATCTGCCCCTTGTACGACGGGTCGGTCAGGATTTCCTGATAACCCGTCATGGAGGTGTTGAAACACACCTCCCCGGCGATCGACGCCGCAGCGCCAAACGCCTGCCCCTCGAAAATGGTGCCGTCCTCCAGTGCAAGGATGGCTCTTGGCCCCAAGCCAGACATCGACGGGGAGATTACTGACACGGCACCCAATCGGCAAGCACGCCGCAAGATTGCGGACAACTTGACCAAGCGCGGCGGCGTGACAGCCAAGCTTGGTTTCCCTATCCTGCGCCGAGTGAAAACCATTTCTTTTCTGGCCAAGTTTATCATCGCCGGCTCACTGTTCGATCCAAGCATCTTCGCACAACAGGAGCAGTACCTCATCCATCCCGACTCGAAAAAGCAGGCTGGCGTTCCCAGCGGCAAAGTTACCCAGGCGGAGTTTACCGACTCCACGGTGTACCCCGGAACGGATCGCGACTACTGGATTTATGTGCCGGCACAGTACAAGCCTGGCCAGGCGACCAGCCTGATGGTGTTTCAGGACGGCAAAGCCTATGTCAATGGAGCCACCATCAACGCGCTCGACAATCTCATCCACCAAGGTGACATCCCAGTGATGATCGGCGTGTTCATCAATCCAGGCGTGGTGCCGCCGCAAAACGAAAACGCCCAGGCCCGCTTCAACCGCAGCCTCGAGTACGACGACATGAGCAATCGCTACGCCCGGTTTTTGATCGACGAACTGCTGCCTCATATCGAGCGGGAGCACGGCATCAGGTTTAGTTCCGACCCGAACCAGCGCGGCATCACAGGGGCAAGTTCCGGCGCAATTTGCGCCTTCAACGTCGCCTGGCACCGGCCCGATTCGTTTCGCCGTATTTACTCGACCATCGGCACTTACGTCGGCCTTCGCGGCGGCGACGAGATTCCGACGCTGATCCGTAAAACCGAGCCAAAGCCGCTCCGCATCCTTCTGCAGGACGGCGAAAATGACCTGAACATTTACGGCGGCGACTGGTGGATCGCTAACAAAATGATGCAGCGCGCACTCAGTTTTTCCGGCTACGAGTTGAAATACGAATGGGGCAATGGGGGGCACAGCCGCAAACACGGCAACGCGATTTTTCCCGACGCGATGCGCTGGCTTTGGCACAGCGATGCTGGCGAGGTGAAGACGCATTACGACCAGTGCCGCAACGAGGCGGTGCGCTTCCTCGAGCCGGGCGAGGATTGGCAACTGCTGAGCGACGGCCACGGCTGGGCCGAGGGCTTGGCCGCGATGCCGGATGGCACCGTGTTTTTTACCGACGTGCCGGCATCGAGAATTTACCGCATCGGCATCGACGACAAAGTCGAGTTGTTCGCCGAAAACACCGGCCGCGCCAACGGCCTGCGCCTTGGCTCCGACGGTCTGCTCTACGGCGCAGCCAATGGTGCGGGACAGATTGCCGCTTGGGATCCGGAAACGGCCAAGCGCACCGTCGTCGCCGAGGGCGTGAAATGCAACGACCTCGTGGTACGACACGACGGAACGATTTATTTCACCAACCCGCCCGAGAACAAAATCATGATGATCCGCAAAGACTCCGGCAAAGCGGTCGGCGTGGATGACTTCCGCAATCCGAACGGCCTCACGTTGAGTGCCGACCAGACGATGCTGTTCGTCGGGCACTTCCCCGGCCGGTTTATTTACAGCTACACCATGAACGACGACGGCACGCTGGCGAACAAGCAGCAGTACTACTACATGCACGTGCCGCCCAACTCACTGGAAGGACACCTCGACGGCATGTGCGTGAGCCGCGATGGCTGGCTCGTGGCCGCCACCGAGTTGGGCGTGCAAATCTGCGATCAACTCGGTCGCGTGCACCTGATTTTGCCCAAGCCGCGCTTGGCCAAACGCGTGTCGTACACGGCCTTCGGCGGCAACGATTGGAAAACGCTTTACATCGCCACCGGTAACCGGGTTTACAAGCGGCGAACCAAGCTCACCGGCGCGCAACCGTGGCGGGCCCCGGTCAAACCGCCCCGTCCCCGTTTATAAGCCAAAAACGGCTGTTTTTCGCCGTCATAGTCCCATATAACCGTTGACACTTAAAGTGTCACGCGTATGATTTCGCGCCCTTTTTTCGGGGGTAAATGGCCAAGCTGACCATCAACGACATCGAGCTTCGCGGTAAACGCGTGCTGATACGCGTGGACTACAATGTGCCCATGGCCGAGCAGGACGGCGCGATGGTGATCAACGACGACACCCGAATCCGCGCCACCCTCCCGACGCTAAAGTTGATGATCGAAAATGGGGCGAAAATCACTCTCGCCGCGCACCTTGGCCGACCCAAGGGCGAGCGCGTGCCGTCGATGAGCCTGCGCCCCGTCGCCGACAAACTCGCCGGGTTGGTCGGCCAGCCGGTTGCCTTCTGCGACCAGTGCGTTGGCCAAGCGGCCGAGGACGCCGCAACCAAGCTGGAGGACGGCGAACTGTTGCTGCTGGAGAACGTCCGCTACCATGCCGAGGAGGAGACAAACGACCCGGCCTTTGCCGGGCAACTCGCGCGCGATGTTGACATTTTTGTGAATGACGCTTTTGGCGCAGCCCACCGCGCGCATGCCTCCACCGTCGGGGTGGCCAACATCATTGCCGACCGCGGCGGCCAATGCGCAGCTGGTTTGCTGATGGAACGTGAACTACAATTTCTCGGCGAAGAACTCGAAGCACCCGATAGCCCGTTCGTTGTCATTCTCGGCGGCGCGAAGGTCTCTGACAAAATAAAGGTGATCGATCGCCTGCTCGAGAAGGCCGATACGATCCTCATTGGCGGCGCGATGGCGTACACCTTCAAGCTGGCGCGCGGCTTTGGCGTGGGCGATTCACTGGTGGAGCCGGACAAGACCGGCATCGCCCAGGCCGCGCTGGACAAGGCAACGGAACGCGGCGTCGAATTCCTGCTGCCAACGGACAACCTGATTTCACGAATGAAAGACGGCGCCTGGGCGGATCCGGAAGTGAACAACGCCCAAGACATCCCCGACGACAGCGAAGGGGTGGACATTGGCCCCGGATCGACAGCCAGGTTTTGCGAGGCGATCGCCGGCGCGAGGACAATTTTGTGGAACGGACCGATGGGCATCTTTGAGGATGAGCGCTTCGCCGGAGGCACGTTCGCGGTGGCCAAGGCCGTATGCGAGGCGACCGCCAACGGGGCCAAGAGCATCATCGGCGGCGGCGACAGCGTGAAGGCGCTGAACAAGGTCGGTCTCGGCGGCCAAGTCACCTTCATGAGCACCGGAGGCGGCGCGAGCCTCGAGTTTCTCGAGGGCAAGGCACTTCCCGGCGTCGCGGCATTGGCCAACAAGTAATATTTGCGAATGGAAAAAGAACGAAAACTCTTCATTGCCGGAAACTGGAAGATGAACAAGACCATCGCCGAGTCGCTCGACCTGGCCAACGGCCTGATTCGCGAGCTCAAGGACGTTACGGAGGTGGACATCGCCATCTGCCCAACTTTCACCGCGCTGGCCGCGGTGTCCGAGGCGGTTTTCGATTCGAACATCCGGCTTGGCGCGCAAAACATGAGCCAGAACAGCTACGGCGCCCACACCGGCGAAATCGCCGCCGGGATGCTGAAGGAATTCTCCGTTCGGTACGTCATTCTCGGCCATTCCGAGCGGCGCCAGTACCAGCGCGAGTCGGACGAACTGGTCGCCGCTAAGGCCAAGGCCGCCCATGAGGCCAGCCTCAAGCCGATCGTCTGTGTGGGCGAACAACTCGAGGATCGTGAAAGCAGTCGCACGGAGGAGGTCGTCGGTTCGCAGGTCCGGGGCAGCCTGACAGGCTTGACCGCGGATCAAATGGAGTGCACGGTCGTCGCCTACGAGCCGGTCTGGGCGATCGGCACCGGCAAAACCGCCACGTCCGCGCAGGCACAGGAAGTGCACGCGTTCATTCGCAACCTGCTGGGCGATATCTTTGACGAGGACACGGCCCGGCGCGTGCGCATCCAGTACGGCGGCAGCGTCAAACCGGGCAACGCGCGGGAGTTGATGACCCAGCCCGACGTGGATGGCGCGCTGGTGGGCGGCGCCTCGCTGGACGTGAGAAACTTTTCCGAGATTATCCTAAACTCGATCTGACAAACAAAACACGAAATCATGAGTGTCCTGATTGGAATATTGACAACCGTACTCGTCCTGAACTGCTTCTTTCTGGTGTTGCTGATCCTGATTCAGCTGCCAAAGAAAGAGTCCGGCTCCGGCTTGGCCTTCGGCGGCGGCACGCTGGACATGGCACTCGGTGCCGGTGCAGGAAACGTGCTGACCAAGCTCACCAAGGCTTCCGCCTCGCTTTTTCTGTTGCTCTGCCTGGTGCTGGCCATCATCGGCAATCCCAGCAAAAGCGACATCAGCGAGCGCATTGGCGCCCAAGCGCAACCCTCCTCGATACCTGCCTCGGTACCGGCCCCAACACCAACCGGCACGCTGGATTCCGTGCCGGTTCAGGCTGAAGTGACCGACAAGGTGGATGACGCCCTAGCCGGTGCCGCTGATACCCCAGTGCCGATAACCCCTGAGGCTGGCACGCCTGCGGCTGCCCCGGAGAAACCGGCTGTGACACCGGCCGCACCGCCGGAGGGCGGGGAGAAAAAATAAGCGAGACACCATGACTTTCAACGGCGTTCCTGTGCATCGGCTGGGGACGCTTTTTTTGTGCCTGTGCCTGCTTGGCCAAGCGGGCTGTTTTCAGCGGCACGAACCGGCCGACTTCGTCGTCATCAACGGCCCCGACCCCGAGTCCCTTGACCCGGTGATCATCACCAGCCAGGCGGACGGACGCATCGTCTCGGCGATGTTCGAGGGGCTCACCCGCTTCAACGCCGTTACCGCACAGGCCGAGCCAGCCTTGGCCAAGGGCTGGGAGATTTCTGGTGACGGCACCGTTTACACCTTCCACCTGCGGGACAGCATCCAATGGTCCACCGGCGGGCGGATCACCGCGCACGACGTGATTTACTCATGGCGCCGCGCCATCAATCCCGCCACCGCCAGCGACTACGCCGGGATGCTCTTTTACGTGAAGAATGCCGAGGCCATCAACAGCGGCAAACTGACCGACCTTAGGCGGCTTGGCGTACAGGCGATCGACGACAAAACCGTGCGCGTCGAGTTGACCTCACCCACTCCGTTCTTTCTCGAGTTGTGCGCGTTTTGGACGCTGGCCGTCGTGCCGGAAAAGGCAATCGCACAGCACGGCGATCAGTGGTGCCTTAGCAAGCCCCTGCCGGTGAGCGGCTCGCACTCGCTCGACTTTTGGCGCGTGCGCGACCGGGTGCGCCTCCGCAAAAACAATCTTTACTGGGACGCAGCCAACACCCGAAACAACGTCGTTGACTTCCTGCCGGTCGAGGCGGCGGCGACGGCGATCAACCTCTACGAAGCCGGCCAGGCCGATGTCATTTGGGACAAGAGTCTCGTGCCGCCCGAGCTGCTCGACGCCCTCAGCCCGCGACCCGACTTTCACAGGTTCGACTACCTCGGCACCTACTTCGTGCGGTTCAACACCACGAAAAAACCACTCGACGACCCGCGCGTCCGCAAGTCGATGGCACTGGCCATCGACAAGGCCCGCTTGGTCGCGAAATACACCAAGGGCGGCGAACGCCTGGCCGAACACTTCGTCCCGCCCGGCACCGGCAATTACACCTCGCCAAGCGGCCCAGCGCACGATCCCGGCTTGGCCAAGCAACTACTCGCCGAGGCCGGCTACCCCGGCGGCAACGGTTTCCCGGCCAACTTCGAGTACCTGTTCAACTCGAACGACCTGAACAAAAACATCGCGGTCGAGTTGCAGCGCATGTGGCGCGACACGCTGGGCATCCAGATCAAGCTGCGCCAGGCGGAGAATAAGGTGTACCTCGCCGCCCAAAGTGCGCTCGACTACCACCTCTCACGCAGCAGTTGGATCGGCGACTACAACGACCCCAACACCTTCCTCGACATGTTCATGACACAGAATGGAAACAACCGCACCGGCTGGGCGGACGCCGACTACGATCGACTCATCCGCCTGGCCAACGCCACCCCCGACTTGGCCAAGCGCAACGCGCTGTTCCGCGAGGCGGAGACGATACTCATAGCCGACGAGTTGCCGATCTTCCCGCTGTATTTCTTCGTCGGCATCAATATTTACCACCCGGAGCGCATCGGCGGCATCCACCCGAACATCCTCGATATCCACCCAATCAGCGCCATATACACCAAGAAAAACGCATCAGCGGCGAAAAAGTAAAAAAAAGCGTTTTAGCGCTTCACATTTGCCTCGGTTTTTAAGACATTTGCCGCCCTTTTCGCCGGGAAACCAATTGGCAGAAAACCCAAGTGCTTGGGCTTCAAGGCTTTTTGACTCCTTTGCAATAGTAGAAAAATGAGTGAATCCAAAGAAAACGCCCCGTGGGTGACGTTCCGCCCTGAGATCAAGGTTCTGGACTGCACCGTCCGCGACGGGGGCCTTATCAACAACCACCTTTTTGAGGATGACTTCGTCAAGGCTGTCTACGACACCGCCATCCAGGCCGGTATCGACTACATGGAACTGGGCTACAAAGCCTCCAAGACGCAGTTTGCCCGGGAGGAGCACGGCGACTGGAAATACTGCGACGAGGATGATCTGCGCCGGATCGTCGGCGACAACGACAGTCCGCTCAAGCTCACCGCCATGGCCGACGCCGGCAAGACCGACTACAAGACCGACATCCTGCCGGCCGAGCAAAGCGTGCTCGACTGCATCCGCGTCGCCACTTACGCGCATCAGATTCCGACCGCGGTGGACATGATCAAGGACGCCCACGACAAAGGCTACGAGACGACCTGCAACATCATGGCCATCAGCACAGTCGCCGACTCCGAGATCGACCAGGCACTGGACACGCTGGCTGAGACGCCAGTGGACACCATCGTCGTGGTGGACAGCTACGGGGCACTCTACCACGAGCAGATTCGGGAACTGGTCATCAAATACGTCGCCGTGGCTAACTCGGTCGGCAAGGAGGTCGGCATCCACACGCACAACAACATGCAGTTGGCGTTTGCCAACACCATCGAGGCCATCATCCAAGGCGCCAACCGCATCGACGCCACCATGCTCGGCCTGGGCCGCGGTGCCGGCAACTGCCCGATGGAACTGCTGCTGGGCTTCCTGAAAAACCCGAAGTTCGACCTTCGCCCGGTTTTCAAACTCCTGCAGGAACACCTGATGCCGATGCGCCGCACCAAGGAGTGGGGTGCCCTCATCCCGTACGTGGTCACCGGCATCCTCAACCAGCATCCGCGTGCTGCCATGCGCATCCGCGCCACCGAGGACAAAAACAAGTTCCTGGACTTCTACGACGCCTGCATGTCGGAGGTCTGAGCCGAAAAGAGAACGGTTGCACATCTGGAGTAGAAGGATTCGACCCAAATTCACTTCAGCAACCTTGATTTTTTCCGCCTAGATTAATGGAAACATTAGGATTTATAATAATGTTGATCGGCGGACTCGGGGGTCTAATAACTGTAATAGTCCTTCTTATAGCAGCATTTCAGGAAGGTATCGGCTGGGGTCTTGGTAGCCTGTTTTGTGGTATCGTCTTGTTGGTCTTTTGCATCAAGAATTTCTCGGAAGTGCAAATGCCATTTCTGGCTAACATCGGCTTTAGTATTTTGTTTGGCATTGGAAGAGCAATGGTTGGTTGATTCATTTGCATTCAACTCGTCGCAACAATCTTCATATTATTCAAGGCGGCCCAACGGCCAGTTTTTTCTTTCCCGCTGGCATCAGTAATCCTCCCCCGCTAACGTCTCTTCGTGGATGCGCGCGAGGCTTTGGTGGTTTTGAATCTGCTCGAGGGGATCGGGCCGGTTCGGGTGCGGCAATTGCTCAAGTTCTTTGGCGATGCCACCAAGGTGCTGCAGGCGAGTCGCCCCGCCCTCATGCGCGTCAAGGGCATCGGCGACGACCTGGCCGGTGCCATCTCTAAATGGCAGTCAACCACTGACTTGGCGGGTGAACTCAAGCGCGTCGAGGAGTTCGGTACGCGGCTTGTTTTTCAGGCCGACGACGAGTACCCGGAGTTGCTCCGCGAGATTTACGACCCGCCGATCGTCCTCTATTTGAAGGGCCGCCTGCTGCCGGAGGACAAAAACAGCATCGCGATGGTCGGCGCGCGGCGCACGACGCATTACGGGCAGGATACCGCCCGCAAGCTGGCCTACCAACTCGCCGGCCACGGTGTCACGGTGGTCAGCGGCGGCGCACGTGGGATCGACTCCGCCTCGCACCAGGGTGCGCTCTCGGGCAAAGGCCGCACCATCGCCGTGCTCGGCAACGGCATCAACGTTGTTTACCCGGCCGAAAATGCGGAGTTGTACGAGCGGATCGCCAACAACGGCGCGGTGATCACCCAGTTTCCGTTCAATCGCAAGGGCGACAAGCAGAGTTTCCCAATCCGCAACCGCATCGTCGCCGGGATGACGCTAGGCACTGTGGTCGTCGAAGCCGATCTGAAAAGCGGTTCGCTCATCACGGCCAACATGGCTGCCGACAACAACCGGCAAGTGTTCGCCGTACCTGGCCGGATCGACTCACCGCAGAGCCGGGGCTGCCACAACCTCATCCGTAACGGCGCTGCACTATGCGAAAACGCAGAGGACATTCTCACCGAGTTCGAGCATCTGTTCCCCAACCAAGCGCTTGGCCAAGCGGATGACTCCGAGCCGATGCCGCTGGCTAATCTCACGGAACAGGAACAAGCCGTGTTCGACGTGCTCGAAACCACTGAGCAAACGATCGACACGATCATCGCCAACAGCGGCCTGCCGACGCCGACGGTTTCGGTGGCTCTGCTCGGGCTGGAAATGAAACGCTTGGCCAAGCAGCTCCCTGGCAAACTCTTCGCCCGCCGCTGATTTACTTGGCAACAGTCTCGATCTTGGCGGCGGCATTGGCCCAGTTGATGGGCTTGTTGGGCAGGATGCCGAGGTAGAGGATTGCGGCGACGCAGAGGCCAAGCGCAACCCGCGTTGGCCAGGCGACTGCCACCGGCGAGTCGTCGGGCGTTTCTTTCGACCAGTAGATAGCGCGGATGATGCCGAAGTAATAATAGATCGAAACTACGACGCCGAACACCGCCACGGCCAGCAGCGCGAAGTAACCGGCATCACCGAACGCCTTGGCCGCCACAGATTTCACCAGCAGGAATTTGCCGAAAAAACCGGCCAGCGGCGGGATGCCAGCCAGCGACACGGCGCACAGCGTCAGCGCCAAGGCGAGGAACGGCGAGCGTTTGTTCAAGCCCGCGAGACAGGAAATGTCCTCGCCCTCCCCCTCGCGAGTGACCAAGTTGATGATCATGAACGCCGCCACGAGCGTGAACAAATAACCGGCGAGGTAATACAAAATCGCCGCCGTGCCGTCGCCCGACTGGGCCACGATGCCCATCAGCAGATAACCGGCGTTGGCGATGCTGGAGTAGGCGAGCAGACGCTTGAGATTGCGCTGCGGCAGGGCGCAGAGGTTACCGTACAGAATCGTCAGCGCGGCGACAACCATCAGCATGCCGATCCATTGGGCGGTGAGTTCCGGGACAACGCTGCCAAACAGGCGAATCAACAGCACGAAACCGGCCGCCTTCGAGCCGACCGCTAGGAAGGTCGTCGTGGGCGTCGGCGCCCCCTGATAAACATCCGGCGCCCAAACCTGAAACGGGAACGCGGAAATCTTGAACGCCAACCCGGCAAACACAAACAGCATGCCAAACAAAAACACGTTACTCCCCAGCAACCCGGCGTGCGCGTCGCGGATCGCGTCGAACTTCAGGCTACCGGCCTCGCCGAACACGAGCGCGATGCCGTACACCAAAAACGCCGACGATACCGCGCCTAGGATCAGGTACTTCACGCCCGCCTCGAGCGAGTGCATCCGGTGTCGTTGGAAACTGACGAGGATGTAAAACGTCACGGTGATCAACTCGATCGAGACAAACAGCAGGCTGAAGTCGTTGGCCGACGCGGTAAACATCATCCCCGATAACGCAAACAGGATGAATGCTTGATACTCCGACACGCCGCTCCTCAACCGCGAGGCGAAGTCCACCGCAAACACCAGCACGAAGATTGCCGCCAACAGGAAGAATCGCTTGAAAAACAGCGCCAAGCCATCGAGCCGGTAAATCCCGCCGAACGCCTCGTCGCCGGCCAAGCCAGTGTAGCCACTGCGAAAGCTCAGCAGGAACACGAGGCCAAGCGCCCCGGCAGCAATCCAGCCAAGCGACGGGCGTGCCGACTCAGACAGGAACAGGTCGGCGAGCAGCACGAGCAGGCCCAGCGCGATCACCATCATCTCAAGTTGAACAAATTGCAGTTGACCGTCCATGTCGACTTATTTCCCGGCCGCCTCCGCGGTTTGTATCTGGCCTGCGATCGCAGACGGCTTGGCCAAGCTCACGATCTTCGTCACCTCGCCCTCAATGCGCTTGGTCAGCAGGCCCGGCGCAAAGCCGAACACCAGCAGCGCGGCCAGCAGCAAGCCAAGCGCCGCCGCGATCAGCGGACTGGCGTCGGCCGCCTTGGCCCAGTCACCGCCAATCGGCCCGTGCAGGATGTTGCGAATGGCGCGCATCATGTACAGGCCGCCGATCACCAGCGCACTCCACGCGGCGATAACGGTGACCGTCTTGAGACCGGCCGACCATGCAGCAAAAAAGATCATCACCTCCCCGGCGAAGTTGGCAAATCCCGGCAGGCCGCAGCCGGCCAACATCGCCATCAGCAACGCCGACCCAGCGAGCGGCATTTGGCGCAGCAGCCCACCCATCCGGCTCATGTCCAGCGAGCCGGTCTGCCGGTACAGGTGCCCGCTCAAGCCAAAGGCCAGGGCGGCGAGCAGGCCGTGGGCGATCATCACCAGCACCGCGCCGGTCAGGCCGATCACGTTCAGACTGGCGATGCCGAGGAAAATGAAACCCATGTGAGCCACGCTGGAGTTGCCGATGAGCAGATTGAGGTCTTTTTGGCGAACCGCCACTAAGCCGCAGTACAGCAGATTGGCCAAGGCCAGCCACGCCAGCACACCGAGCCAGCTTTGCGCGCCTGCCGGTGCCATCGGGATGGCCACGCGGATCAGACCGTACAGGCCGAACTTCTTCAGCACGCCGGCGTGCAGCATCGCGGTGGCGGTCGGCGCAGCACTGTAACCAAGCGGAGCCCACGTGTGGAATGGCCACAGCGAAACCAGGATGCCGAAGCCGAACATCAGCAGCGGGAAAATCCACCGCTGCGCCGACTCGGCAATCGGCGTCGCTTGCACCTTGGCGATCAAGTCCGGGATGCTGAACGACTCCGCACCGGTCTGCACGTACACGCCGATCAACCCGATCAGCGCCAACAACGCGCCTAGACTGAGGTAGAGCGTGATTTTGTAGGTTGCATAATTACGGTTCGCCCCCCTGCCCCACACGCCGATCATGATGAACGTCGGCACCAGCGCGAGCTCGTGGAAGAAGTAGAAGAAGAACAAATCCATCGAGGCGAACGCGCCAAGGATGCCGCCGATCATCAGGTTGAGCAGGATGTGAAACTCCTTCACCCTGTGCGTGATGTCGTCTGCGCAGCAGGCCGCCGCGAAGGCCACGATCGCGCCCATTAAAATAATGCCGATGTTGATGCCGTCGGCGGCCAGGTGAAAATTCAGCCTGAGGCTCTCGACCCACACGACCTTGGTTTCGAACTGAATGCCGCCGCCTACCTTGAACGTGCAAAACGCAATCAGCGCGCATAGCAGCGTTAGCCCGGACGCCCCCAGCGTGATGCCGCGGATCACCCGCCGTTGCCTGCCGGGAACGAACCCAACGGCCGCGGCGGCGAGCAGTGGCAACAGAACAATGATCAACAACCAATCCATTTCCCGATCAAGTTAACGTGAAAATCAAAAGTGCAACCAAGCCGACTGCGAACCAAAAGGCGTACGTCTGCAGGTTGCCTGTCTGGGCCAGACGCAATACGCGTCCCGCCAACTCGGTCGTACCGTGTGTACCGCGCACCAGCAACCCGGCGATCACCCAGCGGTCGATCGTGTCTGCCAGCTTGGCCAGGTTCTCCTGCACATTGTCGATGCACCATTGGTAAATTTCATCGAACCAAAACCGGTCGCGCAGCGCCTTGGCCAAGCGACCAAACCTGGCTGGAAGCGGGTCGGCCTCGGCACCGTTGTACAGTGTATTGGCAACGAGCATGCTGAACACCAGCACGACCACCGAAGCGGCCAGCACCAGCGGATTCGGCGCGTGGGCGTTGAAGTAACCGGCGAGCACCGACGGTACCGCGAGCAAGAGCAGCGGCACAGTCATCACGGCGGAATTCTCTGCTGCATTCTTGGCGTGTGCCGATCGCGGTTCGCCCATGAACGCCACGACGAAGAGCCTCGTCATGTAAAACGTTGTCAGCAAGGCGACGAACACGGCAACGAGGAACAGTAAAATGTTGTTCTCCAGCGCAACATCAAGGATGGCTTCCTTGCTGAAAAACCCGCTGAAGAGTGGCACGCCACAGAGCGCCATCGTACCGATCAAAAAAGTCCAGTACGTCCGGGGCATCCGCTCGCGCAGCCCGCCCATTTTCCAGATGTCCTGCTCATGATGCAGCGCAACGATCACCGAACCGGCCCCTAGGAAGAGTAGCGCCTTGAAAGAGGCGTGCGTCGTCAGGTGAAACATCGCCGCGTCGGGCGAACCCAATCCCACCGCCATCACCATGTAGCCCAGCTGTGAGAGTGTCGAGTAGGCCAGGATGCGCTTGATATCGTCCTGCTGCACGGCCATCAGCGCAGCCATCAGTGAGGTCAGCCCGCCGATCCACGCGATCGCCTCCATCGCCCACGTGCCTTCGATCAGGAAAAACACACGGCATAGCATGTACACGCCGGCGGCCACCATCGTCGCGGCGTGGATGAGCGCGCTGACCGGCGTCGGTCCTTCCATTGCGTCCGGCAGCCATACGTGCAACGGCGTCTGGGCGGACTTGCCCATCGCCCCGCAGAAAATCAGGAACCCGGCTAGACCGGTGATCGCTGCCGTCTCGCCGGGGACCACCTTGGCCAAGTCGGCAAACCGAACCGAGCCAAGCACGGCCCAGACCATTAAGATGCCGATCAGAAAACCAAAGTCGCCGACGCGGTTGGTGAGAAAGGCTTTTTTGGCGGCATCGGCCGCGCTGGGTTTCTCGAACCAAAAGCCGATCAACAAATAACTCGAGACACCGACCAGTTCCCAGAAGATGAACATCATCACGAAGTTGTCGGCCAACACAATGCCGAGCATCGAGAAAATGAAGAGGCTGAGAAAAGCGAAGTAGCGCTGGAAGTCGCGATCCTCCCTCATGTAGCCGAGTGAAAAAATGTGAATCAAACTACCCACGCCGGTGACGACGCAGAGCATCAGTTTGCACAGCCCGTCAATCTGCAAACCGATGTCGATCTGTAGCCCCTCGATCTTGAGCCAAATAACGTTTGGGTGCAGTTCGCCGCCGGCAGCAATCAGCAGCAGCGTCAGCAAAAACGAACCGACGACGGCACCAACGGACATCGCTGCGCTGGCCTTGCGCGAGCGAAATGCGCCCAGGCCAATGGCCACCGCCGAAAACAGCGGGAGCAACAATATGAGCCATGCAGCGGTGTTCATTGGTTACAGTTTCATCGTGGCCAAGTCCGCCACGTCGGTGGTTTGGCGTTTCCGATACAGGGCAACGATCAAAGCCAAGCCGACGGATACCTCCGCCGCCGCGACGGTGATGATGAAAAACACCATCACCTGGCCATCGAGGTTGCCGTTGAATCGCGACATGGCCACGAGCGCCACGTTGGCCGCGTTGAGCATCAACTCGAGCGACATGTAGATGATCAGCAAATTGCGCCGCACGATCACGCCCAGCAAGCCGATCGCAAACAGCGCGCCACTCACCAACAGATAATGGCTCAGGGTTGGTTCCATCAGCCTGGCTCCTTTCTGCTCAACAAAATCACGCCAACCATCGCCACGAGAAGCAAGACGGAGACGATCTCGAACGGCAAAAGAAATCCTTTATCCTTGCTGAACAGCGCTTGGCCAAGCGCGCGTGTGCTACCGACCGCCTTGACCAGCTTGGCCTCCGTTTGATCCTCTTCTGCCACTTCGTGCTGCTGAGGGGCTTCGCCGTACGTCGATTCGAGCGAACTTTTGTAAACCAAAAACAGCGCGCCGACAGCCAAGATGCCCATGGCCAAGCTGACAAGATTCAGCTTGCGGCGAGCCGCCTCCCGGAGGTCGAGCAGCATGACCACAAACAGGAACAACACCATTACCGCCCCGGCGTAAACGAGGATCTGCACCGCCGCGAGAAAGTACGCTCCGAGCAGCACGAACAGTCCCGAGATCGAGATCATCGTTGTCACGAGAAACAACGCACTCGTCACCGGGTTGCGGCTCAGCGGATTCGCCACCACCAGCAGCGCGCTCAGCACTGCCAGCCCGGCGAAAATATTGAACAACGTTCCTTCCATACCTCAGTCAAACCGTCAGTGAAACGCCGGTTGCTCGCCAGCCTCGCGAGTTTTCGTTTCCCATTTTTTGATGCCCTCGTCCACGTCGCACTGGACATGGTGATTGTAGGCCCGCTTGTCCGCTCCGCCCAGCGCGAGCAGTTTTCCCTTATTGTAGATCAACTCCTCGCGGGTCTCACCGTTGATTGCATAGTCTTCCAGCAAAAAGATCGCCTCCTCTGGACAGACCTCCTGGCAAAAACCGCAGTAGATGCAGCGAAGCATGTTGATCTCGAACTCTTCCGGCATCTTCTCCGCACCCTCGCGATCGACCACACCACTGTCGCCAGGCGGCGTGATGCGGATGGCCTTCGGCGGACAGATAAACTCGCACAGCTGGCACGACACACACTTCGTCTTTTCGTCCACGTCCTTGACAAGATACGGCGCGCCACGGTAGCCGGTCGGAACATCCCACTTTTCCTCCGGATACTGCATCGTGGTCTTGGCGGTGAACTCCTTCTGTTTATCGCCATACACCTCTGAACGTTTCCACGAGAAAAAGTGACGCAGCGTAACCTTGAACCCGTTGATAAGCGTCGGCAAATACAACCGCTCCCACCAGGTCAGTTCTGTGCGTTTTACTTTCATCGTCCCGTCCTTAACTGTTCAGCACCCACAGCACAATTGCCGTGAGAATGATGTTGGCCAAGCTCGCCGGCAGAAACCGCTTCCAGCCGATGTTCATCAATTGATCATAACGGAAACGCGGCAGCATCCAGCGTATCCAAATCATCAGGCCAAGGAACACCGTAATCTTCGCAATGAACACGCCGATGTGCACCAACCCTTTGCCAAGCGACTGGGCCGGTGTGTTGAAAAAGTCGCCGAGCGGCAGCGTCCAGCCGCCGCAAAACAGCACCACCATTAGCGCTGAGCCCGCAATCATCGCGGCGTATTCGCCCATGAAAAACAGCGCGAACCGCATCGAGCTGTACTCGGTGTTGTAACCTGCGACCAGCTCCGTTTCCGACTCCGGCAAGTCGAATGGTAGCCGGTTGGTTTCCGCAAAAATCGCGATCAGAAAAATTGCAAACGCAATCGGCTGCTTAAACATCAGCCAATCTAAAATACTCTCGTGCTGATAGGCGACCACGCTGGAGAGGTTCAGTAACCCCGTGTCATTTAGGTAGTCCGACCACGCCGTGGATTTATCAATCAGTTCAGCCTGCCAAGCAGGATCGGCCGCCAGCATGAACACCGGTACAACCGCCAAGCCCATCGCGATCTCGTAGGAAATCATTTGCGCCGTCGAGCGGATGCCGCCGAGGAACGGATATTTCGAGTTCGAAGCATAGCCAGCTAGCACAACGCCGTACACTCCCAGCGACACGATGCCGAAGGTAAACAGGATGCCGACATCAAGATCAGCGATGACCATCTTCTGTGTCCCGAGCATCGAGCCAAACGGCAACACAGCAAGCACCACGAACGACGGCACCATCGCCACCGCTGGGGCCATCCAATAAAATACTTTCCGCACATGAGCTGGCGTGAAGTCCTCTTTTACCAGCGCCTTCAGCCCATCGGCCAGCGGTTGGCCAAGACCAAGCAACTTGATGTTTGTGAACGGGATGCCAACGCGGTTTGGCCCAATACGATCCTGAATCCAAGCCGAGATGCGGCGCTCGGCAACGACCGAGTAGGCGACCATCGGCATCACGACGGCGAACACACACACCACCTTGAGCAGCGTCAGCACCCATGCTTGACCAAGCAGTTCTGTGATCGAGGCGAGCATTACAATTTCACATCCGCACCGTTATCGCCCAAGCTGGCCCACGTCAACCCGGCGGCCTTGAACGCCTTCACCTCGTCGGCCATTTGGTTGAACAAACCCTCGATGCTGTTGAAGCCGTCGAGGCCGGTGACGTTGTGCACGAGCTCGTGCAGCACTTCCCACTCCGGCATCGCGTCGCCGGACGGCTCGAGGGCTTTTGTAAATTTCTGCACGCGCCCCTTCACGTTCGTGAACGTGCCGCGCTTCTCGGCGTGTGAGCAACCCGGCAGCAAATAGTCGGCCTTCCTCGTCGTGGCGTTGGGCAAAATGTCGCTGACGATGAGCATTTTCAACTTGCCGAGCAGCTTGGCGTCGATGCCGTGCTGCGTGACGTCCTCGCCGTACACGATCAGCGTCATGATTTTGCCGGACACGATGCCCTTGACGATGGCGGACAATTTCGAGCCAACGCGCTGGGTCGTGACACCGATCAACTGCGCGCCGGTGGTGTTCGGGTTGCGATCGCCGGCGACGAGCAGATGATCGGCCTCTCCATTGCGGGGTACGGAGTCGGTCAACGCCTTGTAGCGCTTGGCCAATTTATTCAGCAGAAAAAGCTCCTCGTTGGTTTGCCGCGCCGACGCGACGATCGCGACCGAGCCTTCGGCGGCCTTGGCTAAGTGCCCGGAAATCTCCCGCAACGCGCTTGGCCAAGTTGTGTTTCCCCGCGGCCCGTGCAGCTTGCCCAAGCGATCGTCGCGACCGATCCACTTGTAATCGAGCCGGCCCGCGTCGCACATCCAGCAACTGTTGACCGCGTCGTTTTGGCGCGGCTCGTAGCGGTACATCCTGTTTTCGCGCGAGCCGATGACCGTGTTGCAGCCGGTGCCACAGCCGGTGCAGAGGCTTTTGGTTTCCTTAAGGAACCAGACGCGCATCTGAAAGCGGAAGTCATCCGACGTCAAAGCACCGACCGGGCAGATGTCCACGGTGTTGAGCGTGTAGTTGTTGTCGAACGGCTGGCCGGGATAGCTTGAAATCGCGTTGTAGCTGCCGCGGTTCACGATGCCCAGGGCATCGTCGCCGACGACACTGGCGGTGAAACGGATGCAGCGGGTGCACAACATGCAGCGCTCGGCGTCGAGTGTGATGCGCGGGCCAAGGTCCACCGCCTTTGGCTTGTGTACCTTCACCTCGGCGAATCGGCTCTCTGGCTGGCCATGATCAACCGAGTATTCCTGCAGTTTGCACTCGCCGGCCTGGTCGCAGATTGGGCAGTCGAGCGGATGGTTGATCAGCAGCGACTCGAGCACCGCCTTCCGCATCTCCTTCGTCTCAGGGCTGCTGGCGTAAATTTCCATCCCCGGCACGATGCCGGTCGCGCAACCGATGACTCCGCGCGGTGTCCCCGGTTCGTACGGAAGCTGCATCGGGAACACCTTGGGCGAACCATCCTCGTTGGTGGGCGCCTTGCCGTCCGGACCAGGGCGTCCCGGCATGGCGACGTGCACGAGGCACATTCGGCAATTGCCTGCCACCGGCATTTTGGGGTGATAACAGTAGTGTGGAATCTCGATGCCGGCCTGCTTGCACGCCTGCAGCACGGTGGTCGGTTCCGGCTTGCCCTGCCAATTGGGCATGGTGCGCGGCACCTCCACGGCGCAGCCGTCCACTTTCACCGTGACGGTTTCGACTGCTGGTTCTGTCCGCTTGGCCGCCATCGCTATCTCGTCGTGGCCTCCGCGCCGCGCTTGGCCAATCGGGTCTCGTCCTCCGCACCGCGTTGCTCGAAGTCGTCGCGGAACTTGTCCACGAAACTCAGCACCGGCCAAGAGCACGCCTCGCCGAAGGCGCAAACCGTGCGGCCCTGGATGTTGTGCGCAATGTGTCGTAAATACCCGGCATCGCCCTTCCGCGCTTGACCGCTGCGCATGCGCTTGAGCGCCTTGGCCATCCATAGCGAGCCTTCCCGGCACGGGGTGCATTGACCGCAACTCTCGTGCGCATAAAAATCAGAGAGATTGCCAAGTACCTCGATGATGTCCACTGAATCGTCGAGCACGATGATGGCACTCGAGCCGGACATCGAACCGCACTTCATCAGCGTGTCGAAGTCGTACGGGATGTCGAGCAGGTCGAGTTTTTGCTCGACGACCTCCCCCCGCTTGTCCTTGCTTTTGATGTCAAACTTCTCGCCGGCGCGGAACACTTTTGATGATGAACCGCCAGGAATGATGGCCTGCAGCTTGCGCCCGTCGTGCAGTCCATGACCGAAGTTCTTGTGAAAGATCAATTCGCCGAGGGTGGCCTTGCCAACCTCGATTTCGTAGTAACCGGGTCGCTTGACGTTGCCACTCAAGCTGACGATGCGAGTGCCGGTGTTGTTCGGCGTGCCCAGCGCAGCATAGGCATTGCCGCCCATGGCCAGCACGTTGCGGACGTTGCAGAGGGTCTCGACATTGTTGACGATAGTCGGGCACATGTAGAGGCCAAGCGCAGCTGGAAAGTACGGCGGCTTGATGCGCGGATACGGCCGTTTGCCCTCGAGCGACTCGATGAGTCCGGTTTCCTCGCCGCAAATGTACGCGCCCGCGCCTCGATGCACGTGAATCTCGAGATTGTATTTTGTGCCACAAATACCCTTGCCAAGAAAGCCATTGGCCTTGGCTTCGTCGATGGCATGGTTGAGGATTTTTGCGCCCTCCGGGAACTCACCGCGAATGTAGATGTAGGCCAGCTTCACATCGTTGGCGTAGCACGACAGGATCATGCCCTCGATGAGTTGGTGCGGATCCTTGTAGATAATCTGCCGATCCTTGAACGTTCCCGGCTCGGATTCGTCAGCATTGCAAATGAGATAGATCGGCTTGCCGGACTTACGATTGACGAAATTCCACTTCATGCCACAAGAGAAGCCCGCTCCGCCCCGGCCGCGCAGGCCGGACGCCAGCACCTCCCTGCGGATGGCCTCCTGCGGCGTCACCACGGCGCCCTTAACCTTCTTCGGCTTGAGCCGGAACGCTTTTTTCAACGTCTTGTAGCCGCCGTGTTTCAGGTAACACCCGATGTCATTCGTGTAACCCGCCTCGTCGGCGTGCTTCAAAACAAGTTTGGTTTCTTTCGGCATTCAGTGATTCGAGCCTTGACTCATCCAGCTCACTTTTAATATCTATTCCCGCGCGGCGTTGCCGAATAGTGTAACGGTAGCACGAGTGACTCTGACTCACTTTGTCTAGGTTCGAATCCTAGTTCGGCAACCATCTTCATTCGTCGTATTTCTTCAGGATTTCATCCGCCCCGTCGTTCGAGACGTTCTCGTAAAAATCATCGTTGCACATCATCACCGGACCGGTGCCGCAACTGGCCAGGCACTCGGCGTACTCGACACCGTATTTGCCGTCCTTCGTCCGCTGCAACCCAGGCGCATCCGCGTCCAGACCAAGTCGCTTGCAAATGTGCCCGTGCAGCTTGGCGCTCCCGGCCAACGCACAACTCAACGTGCGACAGACCCGCACCACCGTCCTGCCCGGATCTTGCTGGCGCAGCATCGGATAAAATGTCACCAACTCGTGGATGTTGATCGATTTCAACTCCAGCCTGGCCGCAGCCCATTCCTCGGCCTCGGTGGAGATGTACCCGAACTCCTCCTGCAACGCATGCAGCACCATCAACGAGGCACTGCGCTTCTCCGGGTAGTTTTTCACAAGCCGGTTGATTTCGCGCTCCAGTTTTTTGGGAACTTCTAAACTCATCGGTCGCATTCCCCCATCACGAAATCGAGCGATCCCAAAATCGCCACCACGTCGCTGATCATGTATCCCGGCAGCGTATGCGACAGGATGCTCAGGTTGGCGAACGACGGTGCGCGAATCTTCAGCCGGTACGGCACGCCACCGCCCTTGCTCATGATGTAAAAGCCAAGTTCGCCCTTCGGATTCTCGGCACCAAAATAAACTTCACCGGCAGGCGCGTCCTGCCCATGCGTGACGAGCATGAACTGATGGATCAACTCCTCCATGCTGGAGAGCACCTTCTGTTTGTCCGGCAAAACAACCTTGCCATCGTCCACGCTGACCGGGCCGCCGGGCAGCTTGGCCAGGCACTGGTCGAGCAGGCGCACGCTCTGTCGCATCTCCTCCATCCGCACGAGGTAGCGGTCATAACAGTCTCCCACCTCGCCGTACGGCACATCAAAGTCGAGTTGATCATAAACGAGGTACGGATGCGCCTTGCGCAGGTCGTACTCGACGTTGCTGCCGCGCAGGTTCGGGCCTGTCAGGCCAAAATCTATCGCTTCCTCCCGACTGATCACGCCGACGTCCTTCGTTCTATCAACAAAAATCTTGTTGCGCGTCAGCAACTTGTCCGTCTCGCCAATGGCCGCGCTGACTTCCTTGGTGAACTTGGCCAATTCGTCCGTCCAACCCTCCGGCAAATCACGCGACAACCCGCCAATGCGCGTGTATGTCGTCGTGAACCGTGCCCCGGTCAGAGCCTCGATCAGGTTGTATATTTTTTCGCGTTCGGTGAACGTGTGCAGGAACACCGTCAGCGCTCCAACGTCCATCGCAAACGCCCCAAGGCCAAGCAGATGCGCCGAGATGCGTGCCAGTTCACAGCAAATCACCCGGATGTATTGGCAGCGTTCCGGCAGCTTGTCGTGAATGCCAAGCAGCTTCTCCACCGCCAGCGAGTAGGCAACGTTGTTGGCCAACGGCGCAAGGTAATCCAGCCGATCAGTGTACGGAGTGAACTGGTTATACGTCATGTTCTCGGCGATCTTCTCGTCGCCGCGATGCAGGTAGCCGATTTCTGGGTCGGCCTTCGTGATAATCTCGCCATCGAGCTCGAGCACCAGCCGCAACACGCCGTGCGTTGCCGGGTGCGACGGCCCCATATTCAGGATCATCTTCTCGCCCTGCACATCCCGCAACTCCTCCATCGCCTGCGCCGAGCGCGCCGCGGAATCCTTCACCTCGAGTTGCCGTGTTGCCTCCATCGTCACTCTTCGGGATTGCGCGCCCGCGGCTCGCGCGCGGTCGGGTCGTCGCCACCTGCCACGGTGACAAATGGCCCGCCCTCAAGCGGTGCCGCGTCGGTGAACGCCACGTCCGGCATCTCGCTTGGCTTGCCTGCCAACGGAAAATCTTTTCGTAACGGAAAAAACGGATAGCCCTCCCACATCAGGATTCGCCGCAGATCGGGATGCCCGGCAAACCGGATGCCCATCATGTCGTACGCTTCGCGCTCGTGCCAGTTGGCCGTACGCCAAACCGCCGATACCGTGGGAAACTCCGACGCCTCTTCACCCACGCTGGTCTTCAGGCGCAAGTGGCAACCGTGTCCGTAACCGTAAAGGTGATAAACCGCCGTCCAGCGCGGTGTTTCCTCGTGGTTGTCGATGGTGGTAAGGTCGACCAGGAAATCGAAGCCCAGTGACTCCCTGGCAAACAGGCAGACCTCGGTAATTTGCGAGGCCTCCGACACCTCAAGCGTCAACTCGCCGCGAAACTCCACCGGCACAGAGACAATCTCCTTGAATTGTTGCTCGAGCTTTTTGGCCAGTTGCTTCGCGCTCATCCGGATCTCAGGCGACTGCCGCCTCCCTGGCGCGGGCTGGCTTGGCATCCTTGACGTGAGGCTCGTTTGAAATCTTGTTTTGCAGACGCATCAACCCCTCGAGTAACGCCTCCGGGCGCGGCGGGCATCCGCTAATGTAAACATCCACCGGCAGCATCCGGTCCACCCCCTGCAACACAGCGTAGCTGCGGTACATGCCGCCGGTCGAGGCGCACGCCCCCATCGCGATCACCCATTTCGGCTCCGGCATCTGCTCGTAAATCCGGCGCACCGCGAGCGCCATCTTGTAAGTGACCGTGCCCGCTACAATCATCAGGTCGGATTGGCGAGGCGAGAACCGCATCACCTCCGCGCCAAACCGGGAGATATCGAACCGGCTCGCCCCCGCTGCCATCAATTCGATCGCGCAACAGGCCAGTCCCATCGGCATCGGCCAGAGCGAATGCTTGCGAAACCAGCTCACCGCCGCGTCCAATCTGGTGTGCACGACATCCCCTTCAACCTTGGAATTGTAGCCTATTTCAGTGCTGCTCATGACAGCTTTACAACGCTTGACGCCGAACCTACAGCCGTCCCTCAGATAGGTCAAAATGAATTTGTGAAAAATTTCACAAAGTCGATCTGATGCTGTCGGTTGGTTTCAATTACGATTGGCCAAGCGGTCACTGATTCAGTCGAACACGAAAAAATCGGGCGTTATCGTCAGGTTGCAGTCTTGGGATGTATTCGACAGTATCCCCTGTACCATTAATGACTTGGGCTTGTTCCCATCGGCTTAAGTCGGCAGAAGACTCGATTATGTAGTTTTTTCGTAGACTTGAGGCAAAATTGACCGAAAACGGACTTACTTTAACGTTCAAGCTTAATTTTTCATCGCTATTTTGGTCTGATTCTGATATTAACGTTACCCAAGCGCCTGGAAATTGGTGGGCTTTCCCAAATAATGCGAAGCTCAAGTCTGAGCTGGTGCGACTGGCTTGGTGCACTTCCGCTGCGATGATGTTTACTCCCTTGGCCAAGCGGCTGCCGTCCACCGCGAACGTGGCGTAGGCGTTCTCGTCCACGATCGTGCTGCTGGCGAAGGTGGTATGCCGGGCGGTGCGCGAAAGATTTCTGTCGCGGTACACTTCCCTGCCGTTCAGATAAACGGCCGCCGCGTCGTCGCGGAGCAGCTTGAATGTCAGCCGGTCAATCAGTTCGACATCATCCACTTCGAATGTCTGCCGAAAATAGACCGTGGCACGCTTGTTTTCCGGGTTGGTGCCGTAGCTGATTTCTGTGGCCTCGTTGCCGCTCCCGTAACCAAGCAATCCCGGCCCGGCCTGCCACCCGCTGTCGTCAAAGCCCAGCTTGGCCCAGTCGCGGCTGGGTTCCGTCACTCCATCATAATAGCTCCACAGCCCGCCCACCGACACGAGCGTCTGCTCCAGCGTCGCATCGGCCTTGGCCAGGCGGTACAGGAAACGATCCACGCCGGAGAAACCGTCATCCGGCGTGTATTCGAATGTGCCGTCGGGCCGAAAGGTCAACCGGCCGTGTTGCGGCTTGGACAGGAGTTGCGCGTTGGTTGCCGGCGACACACCGGCGTCGTTGGCCAGCACGCCCTCCTCGCGCTTGGCCAAGCGCAGGGTTTCGCCCGGCTCAACGACAAACTCATCCGCCCGCGCCACCATCAGGCCCTCGGCCAGGGTCGATGTCTTTTGTGTGTCCACCGACCAGGCGGTGCCGAGTTTGTTTTGCGAATGCAGCCGGTAGTACAGGATCAACCCCGCGCCCAAGCCGTCAACCCGGTGGCGGAGTCGGCCGGCGGCATCGGGTGTAACCTCAAGGGAGTGATCCCACTTGGCGGCGTCCGGACCGCCGTCACTTTTGCCCCAGACGAAAAACACCTTTGTGGTGTCCGGCACCATAGTCAGGCGGCCCGCGAGCGTAACCGACTCCTGCGTTCGCTCGACAGGCGGTTCGCAGATGACCTCCGGCAGGCGCGATTTGCCGCGATCCGTGGCGACGATCTCGGCAACAATCAGCATGTCGGAACTGGTCAGACCGCTGTTTAAACCATGAATGGCGAGAACATTTTTCCCGGCGCGCAACCGCTCCGTGTGCGCGGTAATATCGAACGGCTCGAACTGCACTGTCAGTGAGTCGTCGTGTATCGTGGTTGCGCCGGAATTCCATCGCGGATTTGGCGGTGCGTTAGCGGACGCCACCCGTTTACCGTTGAGGTAGGCGACGAAACCGTCGTCGTATTTCATCCGCAGCCCGAGTTGCCCAATCGTCGCCGGATTGTCGATGTCGAAGGCGTATCGCAGGTAAAGCGACTCGGTTTTGTTGTAGAGTTGCGCGCGGAAGTTCAGCGCGGAACTGATGAGGGACTGATAGCCGCTGCCGCGCTCGTAGCCGGCTCCCTGACGGCCGCGTTTCCAGGTTTTGTCGTTGAACTCCAATCCAGTCCACGAGCTGTCGTGGCGGTCACTGGTCGGCACCCAGCCGCGTGCGTCATCAGTCGAGCTCAGGAGCGTGTCGCTGACCCCGTCCACGATGACCTGCACCGTGCCGTTGGCCCGTTGTCCAAGTGCGTCCTCGATCGTATACTCGATCACCCCGGTGCCGCTGGCAGAGTTCTTCGCCTTGAAAGTCAGCAGGCC
>MPMB02043668.1_pt1 | contig 45425 bp, 37 predicted proteins | sample 1617371 | NCBI WGS metagenome assembly MPMB02 (sample SAMN05944808, study PRJNA350692) | marine metagenome | biome: marine; feature: ODZ; material: water; isolation source: 300 m water sample filtered on 0.2 um supor filter | place: Pacific Ocean | collected 2012-04-08 | depth 300m m
AAGATTCCGACCAAGCGGTCACCGTCCAGAACCGCCACCGATCCGATCATTCGTTCATTCATGAGAACGGCTGCATCGAGCACGGTGTCATCGACGCTGCATGCGGCGATGGGGCCAGCGTTGCGTTTGGAAAGAAGCCAGGAGACAGTGGGCATGGAGCACCTCCCGGGGGAGTCGGTGTTGCCGCTCCCGGCAATGATGATGCCTTGCAGTGAGGCAAAATGCAAGGTCAAAGCATTCAGATGCCTTCCGGTTGGATCAACTGCGCGAACAGATCGAACTGTTTGCCCTCACTTGGCGATACCCGGTCCTGTCCTCCGCAATACCGTACGTTCGTCGGTTCCCCTTCTTCGCAAGCGGAAAGCACGCTCACATCGTGGTCAGTCCGATGCCCCAACTGTCACCGCCACAATCGGAAACACACACCGCTCCGCTCCGCGAGACATCGTTTCATAGCGGTCATAGTCAAACCAAAACCCATGCTTGTTGGCATCAATGCGGTCGAACCACAACTTGTCGAGGCGGCAGAGTACGGTGGTGAGCAGCGGCAACTCGTGGGCCCGAAAGAAGTCAGCATAGAAGCAGCGACTGATCTCCATGCGAACTTCGCCCTCCTGCTGCGGTATGGTCCAGTCGAAGATAGCGCCGTATTGCGTAAGCCCGGCGCCGAGCGACGATTTGACGCGATCCAGATTGCCTCGGCAGGAGCGGAGCAGCAGCCATACACCGAGCCGAAGCGTCCGCGTGTCAAATCCGCGTGTGGAGGCTTCGCCGAGAAACTCGATGGCCTCTTCGTCAGTTTCGAAATGTGGACGCAGCACCTGATAGGCCGCAAGAATCCAGGCGGTCCATTCGAGGTGCCCCCGCGATGGCGGATCGATGATCCGCATCCGATCCGACACCATGATCTCGCCGGCCTTCCATGAAATCGACCGCATGACCGCTGTTCGTTCTTTCCGATCGAGGTTGAGTGGCGACCCGAGTAGAGATTTGTGCAATGCCTTTCGAATGGCTCTGGCGCAGAAATGGCCAAAGATCAGGTGACGCAGCAGGCCGGAGAGTTCCTTCTTCATGCGGGCAGGGTAGCATCGCCCCATGCATGGGCTGATGATGACATTGGTGATTATGACGGTCGATTTGTCGCTGATCGACGAGTTGGAGCCGCTGTACCCAGATCGTGTGAGCCCCGTGATTGAGGAGGTTCGGCTCGATGCGGCCCGCGGAACCGTGGCGGGGATTCACCTTGTGCTCGGGGATGCTGCGGAGCCAGCCATCCTGAAGTTTGATGGGGCTGGCAGGTTCGCCCACCGGTGGTACCGGCTGCATGATGTGCCCGTCGAGGAAAACACTGGTCTCGGCAGCCGCACCGAGCGGTTCAAGGGTGATGTGAATCCACATGTCATTCGGCGGGCGCCGTTTCGGATCTACGAGGCGATGGAACCGGTAGACGGCCCCATCGTTGGCGAAGGCGCCTATCGACTGGAGATTCAAGTGCCCGCTGAGACAGCACCCGGCACCTTCGAAACGGCGATTGAGGTGTCCCAAGGAACCGATCTCAAGCGGCATCCGCTGACGCTGGTTGTCCACGAAGCGGTGGTGCCTCCGCCGGGGCGTGATACGCTCGGGTACACCAACTGGTTCAGTCCATCCAATATCGCCGCCTACCACGATCTGGAGCCGTGGAGCGAGCCGCATTGGGACATGATGCGCCGCTACGCCAAACTCATGGCGAAGGGCCGCCAGAACATGTTCTGGGTTCGGTGGCCGGACTTTTTCAGTGAGCAGGATGGTGTGTGGATTCTCAACGACGAACGCCTGATTCGATATGTGGATCTGTTCACAGGTGCAGGGCTGTACTGGATCGAAGGCGCGCCGATGGCGGGTCGGCCCGGAGGTGATTGGGGAAGCGCGGTATTGGAGCTCAAACTCGGTCGGGTTCCCATGACCGGGGACGAGGGACGAGTCGTCTTTGCTGATCAGTGCCGGCAACTCAGGGAGGTCATCGAAGCCCACGGATGGTCCGATCGCTGGGTGCAGCACATCGCTGATGAACCCACCGATGTCAACGCCGCCGATTATGCGATTGCGGCCACCATGATGCGGGAACACCTTCCGGGGCTTCCGGTGTTCGAAGCGACTATGAGTCGGGCGTTGGTGGGCGCAGTGGACATGTGGTGTCCGCAGGTTCAGGCGTGGCAGGCCGAACAGAAGTTCTTTGGTGAGCGCAAGGTCGCAGGCGATCGGGTGTGGGTCTATACGTGTCTCCGTCCGGGCGGCCCGTGGCTGAATCGACTGCTCGATCAGGAGCGGCTGCGGCAGGTGTACTTTGGATGGGGGGCCGCAAAGAACGGGTGGGACGGGTATCTGCACTGGGGCCTGAACCACTGGAAGGCCGATCCATTCGAGCAGAGCGTGGTTGATCACCCGGCGATGCCCAATACCGACAACCGCTTGCCGGGGGGCGACACGCATGTCGTCTTCCCGGGTGTGAACGGTCCGTGGTCCGGGTTGCGCTTCGAGGCGCACCGGATCGGCATGGAGGATCACGAACTGTTGAGCCAGCTATCCGCTTGCAACCCGCAGAAATCGGCGATCATCATCGATGACATCTTCCGAGGTGCGGATGACTATGAAACAAAGGTGCCCCGATACCGCGCCGCGCGGCGATTGCTGCTGGAAGCACTGGACGAAGGAACAACTGCCATGCAGATCGAGATACTCGGATTCCCGGGATGCCCGATGACCCCGGGCATGGAACGATCCGTCCGCGCTGCCTGTGCCGCAGTGGCGCCGGACGCGATCATCGTCTCAACCGACTTGTCGCAACTTTCAGAAACGGATCAGCGGCGGTGTTGGCCGTCGCCGACGGTCTTGGTCGATGGTGCAGATCTCTTTGGCGCAGCGCCCGCTGCAACACCCGCCATGGCATGCCGCGTGTATCCCGGTGGATTGCCGGAGGAGGCTGCCGTCCGCCAGCGGTTGGAGCAGCGGGCCTCCGAAGATCACTGATTCTGGGTGATGGTCTGCCGGATGGCGGCGGCCTGGTCCGTCCGTCCCATTTCGTCGTAGGTTTCAGCCAGTTTCTCGATGGCGTAGCCGCGGTATTCGTCGGAGATGGAGGGATCGTTCTGGTCCATTTCAATTTGCCGCTCAAGGAGTTGCATGGATTCGTCGTGGCGACCAAGCAGTCGGAGCGTCTCGCCGCGATAGATTCGTTCCCACCGTGGCAAGTTCTCGTTAGGAGCGAAACGATCAAGAGATGGTTGGAGCCGCTGCAACAGTTGCAGTGCCGCTTCTGGGTGGCCTCCCGTGTGGCCGAATTCCCAGGCGTTCTGGAGGAGCATGCTGATGACAGGAGGTTCAAGATCGGTGGCCCCCATCGGCGCAAGCCGATCGATGATGGTCATGAGCGTTGGCGGTGGTTCTTTGGTCGGACTTGTACACAGAAACTCCAGTGCGTCCCTCCCCTGCTCGTTTGACTGGAATTGCTCGGACGTCATGTCCTCGATGAGTTCGCCGATCAATTGGGCTGCGGCGTCCGGTTGGCCGTGCTTTCTAACTTTCTCGGCGATTTCCCAAGCAGTTCCGAGCGTGTCCGGGTTGTGGCGACCGAGCGAATCTGCCTTGCTCGCCAAGTGTTCGCGTCCCGTTTGCATGGCGTAGGCCTCACGTCCTTCAGCAAAACTCGTGACGATGTCCATCGTTTTGACATCAAAGAACTCGTGGTGACCTATCGGGAACCATGCGGCCAAATTATTCCATGCTGAATCGATTCGACCTCGGGCCTTGTCCACGGCACCAAGGGCGAGGTAGGCGTGGGCAAGGGTCATTGAAAACATCGCGGCTTCCGAGGCGTGCTCTCCGGAGTCAACCTTCTTGAACATGTCGTTAAGTTCAGAGGAAGCCTGATCGAGCACTGTTTCGTATGTCACATCCCGCCCCCATGAGACATCACTGTTTGTGGGCGGCTCAAGCATCCGCAATGCGGAATCAATTACATTCTGAGATCGGCTCACTTGCCGATGCAATTCTTGATTCATGGCAGCCTGCGTCGATGCAAGCACACTCAACGCCGCGACGCCCAGTACCAGCAGAATGACGAGAATGATCGACAGCACGACCGGGGCTCGATGCCGTCGGTACAACAGTTTCAACTGATATGTCAGGGTCGGCCGGCGAGCCGTGATGGGTTCGTTGTCGAGATAGCGTTCGATGTCCTGACGCAACTCGACCGCTGATTGATAGCGGCGGTCTCGATCCTTCTCCAGGGCCTTGAGGCAGATTGTTTCGATATCGCCGCGGAGGAGTCGAATGATGGTGCTGGGTTTGGTCGGCGCATCCTCCCGAACGATTCGGGCGGCTTCATGAATCGGTCGGTTGCTGATGTCATACGGCGGCGTGTTGGTGAGCAGTTCGAAGAGGACGACGCCGAGTGCATACACGTCGCTGCGGACATCGATGTCGTTTGGATCTGCGTCACACTGCTCCGGCGACATGTATTGCATGGTGCCGATGAGCGCGCCCATGTCAGTCTGTAGTGTGGTGACCGCCATATCGCTATCGGTTGACCGCGCGACGCCAAAGTCGATGATCTTCGGATCGCCACTGCTGGTAACGAGGATGTTGCCAGGCTTGAGATCGCGGTGAATGATGCCCTTCTGGTGCCCGTGATGCGCTGCATCGCAGACTCTTGCGAACAGAGCGAGCCGCTGACGGGCGTCGAGTTTCTTGTCTTCTGCATAGTGCGTGAGGATGCGTGAGCCTGCGAGATATTCCATGGCGAACCATGGCGTGCCCCCTTCGCCCTGGTCGCTCATGCCAGCTTCGTAGATCTGGGCGATGCCGGGATGGCGGAGCCTCGCGAGTGTCTGCACCTCGTACTGAAATCGCCGGATTGCCGAACGGGATGTGACGCCCGCGCGAATCATCTTGAGCGCGACGACACGGCGAGGGGTCTCCTGCATCGCTTCATACACCGCTCCCATGCCACCTTGGCCGATGACCCGCTTGATCTTGAAGTGTCCGACGGTGCGACCGATCATCGGATCGGGACCGCGTGGCACCTCCGGTTTGCCGCGGAGCATTTCTGCCGAGCGATCGATGGTGGGTTCTTCGGAACTATCCTCGGGAGAGTTTGCAGCATCTGCGTCGAGATGGTCTGTATCGCTCATGGATGGGTGCAGCATACAGACACCGGCGATGCCCACGGGGGCTGAGTTTGGCTTGGCGGGCTTCGGGGCGATATCCTGCCCGCTATGTCAATGTTTACGGTATCGCTGGCGACGTTGTTGGCCGCTGCTGATCCGGGCGGATCGGTGGATCAGGCCAAGGGGGGCGCGGATACGGAACTTGTCACCATTCTGACGATGCTCGGAATCGTGGTGGGTGCCGCAATTGTTGCGCATGTGGTAGTGGGTTGGCTGCTCGGACGGCTTGCCCGCCTCTCTCGTGGTCGGTTGCGATGGGGCGGTGTAGTAGCTGACGCGGCAAGAATGCCAGCTGGGTTGGCAATTTGGCTGATTGCTTTCACATTTGTGCTGGAGCACGGCGCTGCATTGTGGGGGCATTTTTCACATGGTGATGACAATGTCGCAACCGACATAGATCACTTTGTACATCTGATATTGCCCACGATACGAATCATCATTGCGGTGTTCTGCGGCACGCTCTTTGTGGCTCGGTCGGTTCGCCGGTCTCAGTATGTGATCAAACAACAAGCGGCAGAGTCCGGCTCAGAGATGGACATGACGGCTCTTCAGGCCCTCTTCGGCATCGGTGTCGTTTTTGTGTGGATCATCGGAGTGATTGTCGGCATGCAGTCGCTCGGGATGAACATGAGCGCGATTCTGACGATCGGCGGCATCGGATCTGCTGCATTTGCTTTCGCGTCCAAGGATGTCATCGCCAACTTCTTCGGTGGCATCATGGTGCTCTTCAACAGGCCGTTCCGAGTAGGGGACTGGGTGGTCATTAAGGGTATTGAAGGAGGCATTGAACGAATCGGCCTGTATGCCACGCACATCAGAACGGGCGACAAGCGGTTGGTATATGTCCCGAATTCTGTATTCGTCTCTGGGGTGATTGAGAATACGTCTGAGCGGACGAATCGGCGACTCAGTGAGACGATCGGTGTGCGGTATGACGACTTTGACGCCGTGGAGTCGATTATCGCCGACTTGGAGCAACTTTTTGCAGGTGATGAGTCCATCGATCACGATCAGGCCGTTCGCGTTTCGTTCGGCGGATATGGTGACTCAACAATCGACATCTCGATTCTGGCATTTACAAGTACGACTTCGACCGCTGAGTTCGCCAAAATTCGCGAGCGTCTCATGCTTGAAGTTGGTCGCATCGTGCACAAGCGCGGCGCTGATTTTGCCTTCCCGACCATGACGGTGGATATGCCGGCTCAGACAACGTGACCTCCGATGATGGTTCGGTGAGTTCGAGTGCAACTTGTGCCGAACTCAAACATCCACACGACAATCCGCTCCCCGATTATCGGAGAGCGGATTGATTTTGTACAAGACTGCGGTCGAGTAAAGTGGTTTACTCGATCCCGCGACCTTCCTGTTTGTCCTGTTCGTTACCGATCAGGGCGCCAGTTCCGGCGCCGATCGCGCCACCAACGCCCGCGCCGACTGGTCCGGCGATCAACGCGCCACTGGCTGCGCCAGCGCCGCCGCCGATGAGCGCATCTGTGCCGGCGTGGGTATCACACCCTGCAAGTCCGGCAGCTGCCAAGGTGGTGAGTGTGAGTGCAATGATGGTTCGCATAGTGTGGATCTCCTGTTTGGGACAGTGTGTCATGAATGGTGCCGCCGTGTCAATGCGGGGAACCGGGTAGTTGCTCGTTTGGCCAAGGATTGAGAGTGTGGCAGGCCCTTCCTGTCCGTGCGACATAATCCTGATGGTAGGCTTCTGCCGGGTGGAATGTATGGGCGGCTTCAATATTGGTAGCGATCGGGAGGGTGTATTTTTCCGAGTTGCCGAGTTCCCTGATGGCCTGCCGGGCAATTTTCTCCTGCTCCGGCGATGTGAACCAGATGCCTGATCGGTACTGCGTGCCGATATCCGGACCTTGCCGGTCGACTTCGGTCGGATCGTGCATCCGAAAGAAGGCATCCACGAGTTCACGATACGAGATCTGCATCGGATCAAACAGGACCTTGACGGTTTCGGCATGGCCGCTGGTGCCCGAGCACACTTCCTCGTAGGAAGTGTCACCCTCCTTGCCTTGCATGTAACCGCTTTCTGCGTCAATGACACCAGGCCCCTTGCCAAAGTAGTGTTCGATGCCCCAGAAACACCCGCCTGCGAAGTAGGCCACCTCTGTCGGGCCTGGTTTCATGGTGACAGGCACGTCTGAGCCTTGTTCATGAAACACAAGGGAGGCGGAGTTCAGGCAGTGTCGCTCGCCAGTGGGAGCTGGGCCGTCTGCGAAAACGTGTCCAAGATGTGATCCACATCGAGCACATTCGATTTCGGTTCTGGACATGCCATGTGAACGGTCATCTACGCGAGCAACATGATCGACGTCATAGGGCTGGAAGAAACTGGGCCAGCCGCTGTCTGACGTATATTTGTGTTCGCTCGAGAACAACGGAAGACCACAGACGACACAGGTGTATATGCCGGGTTTTTTGTTGTCCAGAAGCGTGCCACAGAATGCCGGTTCGGTACCTGCTCGCTGGGTGATTTCGACGGTCTTCGGATCGAGTTTGGCGACCATGGCCGCATGGTTCGCCTCATTGGGAGGCGTCAGGTCAAACCCACTCTTGGAAATGGAGGTCATGGGGTGTTCATCCTGTCGGTCAGGCTGCGTGGCGGCGGAGTCAGCGTCGTGTGGCGGGTGGCAGGCAAGAAGCAGAAATCCGGTGAGAAGGAATGTCAGGAGACACCGCATCATGTCATGGTACGCAGCGGAAGTGGGCTGGCGTTCTCGCTTCCGGAGGGTTTCGGTACGATGTGCTGGATCATGCGGATGGAACTGGTCAAAACGTTTCGATTCGAAGCAGCCCACTGGCTGCCGACCTTTGCCGAGGGGCACAAGTGTCGGCGGATGCACGGCCACTCATTCGAGGTTGATGTGGCGGTATCCGGATCTGTCGATCCGGAGAGGGGCTACCTGATCGACTACGGCGACATCTCTGCTGCGTGGGCGCCGCTTGACGCCAAACTTGACCATCGCCTGCTCAACGAGATTGAGGGGCTTGAGAACCCAACCAGCGAGATGCTCGCTGTCTGGATCTGGGAGCGTCTGAAGCCCTTGCTGCCCATGCTGGAGGCCATCACCGTGCACGAGACCTGCACCAGCAGCTGTGTATACCGCGGCTGAAGCGGTACCCCTCGGTGCTCTACACTGTGCGGCCCAAAGGAGGCCCTCACTATGTCGGTTATCCCCGCTGTTCATGTCATAAACGGCATCCGTGTTGATGCGATGAAAGCATCGGGCACCTTCGCTGATGTCAATCCTGCTACCGGCAAGGTGCTTGCCGAGGTTCCTCTTGACGGAGCCGCCGCGGTGGACGCTGCCGTGAAGTCTGCGGCAGAGGCCTTCCCTGCATGGTCGCAGACCCCGGTGGGCGAGCGATGTCAGGTGCTCTTCGCTTACAAGCAGGTACTCGAAGATCACTTCGAGGAACTGACCGATCTGATCGTGTCCGAACACGGCAAGAACGTGCCGGAGGCCCGTGGTGACGTGCGGAGGGGGATCGACTGCATCGAGTACGCCTGCGGGGCGCCCTCGCTGTTGATGGGGCGGACACTGCCTCGAATCGCCGTGTCGAGTTCCTTCAGCCGCGAACGTGACGAGAACATTCCGCTTGACAGCACGATGGAACGCGTCCCGTTGGGCGTGTGCGCCGGCATCACACCCTTCAACTTCCCGATCATGGTCCCGATGTGGATGTGGCCGATGGCGATCGCCTGCGGCAACACCTTCGTCCTCAAGCCAAGCGAGAAAGTATCGCTGTGCGCAGTCCGTGAAGTGGAACTCGCCTACGAAGCAGGATTGCCCAAGGGCGTGCTCAACCTCGTGCTCGGAGGTGTGGAAGCCTCCACGGAACTGATCACCCATCCAGACGTCAAGGCCGTCTCTTTCGTCGGTTCGACGCCCGTCGCCAAGCACGTTTACGCCACCGCCACGGCGGCCGGCAAGCGCGCTCAGTGCATGGGTGGCGCGAAGAACTGCATGCTCATCATGCCGGACGCGAATCGTGAAGCGGCAATTGACGGCGTCCTTGGCTCTGCCTTCGGAAACACCGGGCAGCGATGTCTGGCCGGATCGGTCGCCATTCCGGTTGGAGAAGCCGCCGAGTGGTTCGTGCCTGCAATCGTCGAGGCGGCCAAGGGCATCAAGACCGCCGCAGGCAGCGAGGCCGATTGCGGCATGGGGCCACTCATTGATGCGGCGAGTTGCGAGCGAGTGACCAAGGCCATTGAAGCGGGCGTCGCAGAGGGGGCTGAGTTGCTGCTCGACGGGCGAGAAGCCGCGATGCCGAGCGGCGACTGCTTCGTGGGGCCAACCGTCTTTGACCGCGTCACCCCCGGAATGTCCCTTGCCGAGAATGAAATCTTCGGCCCGGTCCTTTCCATTATGCCACGAGCGACGCTTGATGATGCCATCGACGTGACGCAACAGTCGCCTTTTGGAAACATGGCGGTCATGTTTACATCAAGCGGCTACGCAGCGAATCGCTTTCGTACCGAAGCGGGTGCCGGCATGATCGGCATCAACGTCGGCGTTCCGGCGCCGATGGCGGTGTTCCCGTTCTCCGGATGGAAAGATTCATTCTTCGGAACGCTCCACGCCAATGGCGAGGATGCGGTTCGCTTCTTTACTGAGTGCCGAATTCTCGTCAGCCGCTGGTTCTGATTTGAAAGGACATCCATGGCCCGCATCACTCGCGCTGCGATCATTCAAGCATCCAATGCATTGCCCGACTCGACGGACGTGCACGCCATCAAGCAGGCAATGATCGACAAGCATGTGCCGCTCATCGCGCAGGCCGCTGAGCAGGGGGCGCAGATCTGTTGTTTGCAGGAGATCTTCTCCGGTCCGTACTTCTGCGCCGAGCAGGACATTCGCTGGTATGAAACCGCCGAGCCGGTGCCGGACGGGCCGACCGTCACACTCATGCAGCAACTCGCCAAAGAGCACGGCATGATCATGGTCGTGCCAATCTACGAGCAGGCCATGACGGGCGTGTACTACAACACCGCTGCCGTCATCGATGAGCATGGTGAGTATCTCGGGCGCTACCGCAAGCACCACATCCCGCACTGCAATCCCGGCTTCTGGGAGAAGTTCTACTTCACCCCCGGAAACGAGGGATATCCGGTGTTTCAGACGAGCGCCGGAAAGATCGGTGTGTACATCTGTTATGACCGACACTTCCCGGAGGGGGCGCGGGCACTCGGTCTTGCCGGGGCGGAAATCGTGTTCAATCCTTCTGCCACCGTCGCTGGGCTCAGCGAGTACCTCTGGAAACTCGAACAACCCGCGCACGCTGTTGCGAATCAGTTCTATGTCGGCGCGATCAACCGCGTCGGTACTGAGGCCCCTTGGAACATCGGCAAGTTCTACGGGCAGTCCTACTTCTGCGATCCTCGCGGACAGATCATGGTCGAGGGGAGCCGCGACGATGACGAAGTCGTGATTGCCGATCTCGATCTGGACCTGATCGAAGAAGTCCGGAATACATGGCAGTTCTTCCGCGATCGCCGCCCTGAGACCTACGGGGCGCTGACCGAGGGATGAGCGGATCACTGAGCAACGCCGACCTCGCGCCAGTTCCGCCGGAGCAGCGAACTTGGTCCCGGTGGAACATCGCGGCCCTCTGGATCGGCATGGCGATCTGCATTCCGACCTACATGCTCGCGGCCGGGATGATTGCCGCCGGCATGACTTGGTGGCAGGCGGTTCTGACGGTGCTGCTTGGCAACATGATCGTGCTGGTTCCGATGATCGCCAATGGTCACGGCGGCACCAAGTATGGCGTGCCGTTCCCGGTGCTGGCTCGTGCGAGTTTCGGAACGGTGGGGGCCCACATCCCAGCAATCGCTCGCGCAGTCGTGGCTTGCGGCTGGTTCGGCATTCAGACGTGGATCGGTGGCGCGGCCATCTATTCCATTCTTGGAGCTCTTGGGTGGATCACGCCGGCAACCGAGGCGGACATTCTGCCGTTCCTCGGTATCTCGATTGGGCAGTTTCTGTGCTTCTTCGCTTTCTGGATTCTGCATGTCGTCATCGTGCTAACCGGAATCGAGTCCATCAAGTGGGTGGAGGCCTACGCGGCGCCGTTCCTGATTGCGTGCGGCGTGGCGCTGTTGATCTGGGCATTCGTTGCCGTTGATGACAGCATGACACTCTTCACAAGCGGCACGTCGCGTGAGGAAGGGGTGTCATTCTGGACGATCTTTTTCCCGCAACTGACTGCCATGGTCGGCTTCTGGGCGACGCTCAGTCTGAACATCCCGGATTTCACCAGATACTGCCGAAGCCAGCAGGACCAGGCCGCCGGACAGTTGCTCGGGCTGCCCTCAACCATGACGCTCTTCTCCTTCGTCGGCATCATCGTGACCGGCGCGACCGTCGTACTCTACGGCGAAGCGATCTGGGATCCAGTAGCACTCATCGCTCGCATGGGCTCGCCGCTTGTTGTGGTCATTTCGATGATCGCGCTGCTCATTGCGACGCTCTCGACCAATCTGGCCGCCAATATCGTCAGCCCGGCCAACGGGTTCTCGAATCTGGCCCCCTCGGTGATCGGGTTCCGTGGAGGCGCGATGATTACCGCGGTCATCGGCATCCTCATCATGCCGTGGCGTCTCATGACGGACTTGTCGGATTACATCTTCGTGTGGCTGATCGGGTACAGCGCGTTGCTCGGCCCGATCGCAGGCATCATGCTCTGCGACTACTTCATCGTGCGGCGGACCGAACTGAATGCGGATGCCCTGTATGATCCAGAGGGGGAGTATGCCGGTGTCAGCGTCGCAGCCATGCTGGCCCTGGTGTTTGCGGTGCTGCCGAATCTGCCGGGGTTCATCAATGCGGTTACCGCAACCGCCGGAACCGAAGAGGCCTTCTTCCACGTGTTCTTTGATCAGATCTATGGGTATGCGTGGTTCATCGGTCTGCCGCTCGCGATGCTCTTCTACTTGATCTTCAAGATACTTCCCGTCACCGGAGACAACGCCACATGACCGATCAGCCTGTGATGCCGACCTGCACGCATCAGCCTCGCTCTTATGAGGGACCGACCCGCGAAGCGGTGCTTGATATGCGACGCGAGTTCCTCTCGCCGGCGCTGTTGACCTACTACGCCGATCCGATCATGATCGTCGAGGGGCACATGCAGTGGCTCTTCGATGAAACCGGGCGACGCTATCTTGACGGCATCGCCGGAATCGTCACGGTCTCGGTCGGCCATTGTCATCCCAAGATCGTCGAGGCGGTACGTGAGCAGAACGAACGCCTGCAGCACACGACCACGATCTATCTGAATCCGAACATCGCCGAGTTCGGCAAGAAACTCATTTCGACGTTTCCGCAGGACTCGGGGCTCGGTGTGTGCTACTTCACCAACTCCGGCAGCGAGGCCAATGAACTGGCCATGCTGATGGCCCGGTTGCATACCGGCAATTTTGACATCCTCGCACTCCGCAATGCCTATCACGGCCTGAGCAATCAGGCGATGGGCCTGACGGCGCTGCACTCGTGGAAGTACCCGTATCCGCACGGATTCGGCATCAAGCATGTGAAGTCGCCGGACCGATATCGCGGGCCTCATGGATACGACGATCCGGACGCGGCTGCGAAGTATGCGGCCGAGGTCGAGGATGTGCTGCTCCACGCCACGTCTGGCGCAGTCGCCGGCTTCATCGCCGAGCCGATTCAGGGTGTCGGCGGAACCGTCGAGTTGCCGGATGGATACCTCGCCCGCGTGTATGAAATGATCCGCGCTCGTGGCGGTCTCTGCATCAGCGATGAAGTGCAGACCGGTTTCGGCCGTACCGGCACGGCCTTCTGGGGCTTCGAGAATCAGGGGGTCAAGCCCGACATCGTCACAATGGCCAAGGGCATCGGTAACGGTGCGCCGCTGGCATGCTGTGTCGCTCGGGCCGAGGTGGCGGACTGTATGAAGCAACGTCTGCACTTCAACACCTATGGCGGCAATCCAGTTTCGATGGCGCAAGGTCTTGCGACACTCGACGTGCTGCTTGAAGACAACGTGCAGCAGCATGCCGCCGATGTAGGCGGGTATCTCAAGCAGGGCCTTGAGGATCTGCAGTCGCGGCATGCGATCGTCGGTGATGTCCGTGGTCAGGGGCTCATGCTCGGCATGGAACTCGTGACGGACCGCGATGCCAAGACGCCCGCGACCGCCGAGACCGCCAAGGTGCACGAGCGGGCAAAGGATCTGGGATTGCTCGTCGGCAAGGGCGGTCTGTACGGAAATGTTTTACGAATCAAGCCGCCCATGTGCATCCAGCGGGATGACTGCGACTTCCTGTGCAAGGTGCTTGATATTTGTCTGAGTGAGGTGTCCTAGATGTCAATACTCATCAAGAATGGCAGGGTGATTACCGCGGACGCAGATCGCCATGCGGATGTTCTGATTGAGGGGGAGACAATCGCCAAGGTGGCCGATGTCATTGATTCGGCGGATTGTCCTGGCGCAGAAGTCATTGATGCCCGCGGCAAGTACGTCTTTCCGGGCTTCATTGATCCACACGTGCACATTCATCTGCCTTTCATGGGAACGAACGCCATCGACGACCACGCCTCGGCAACCAAGGCGGCGCTCGCTGGCGGCACGACGACGGTGATCGAGATGATCTGTCCCGGCCCGGACGATGAGCCACGCGCCGCGTTTGATGAGTGGAAGGGACTCGCGGAAGCGGGGGCCTGCTGCGATTTCACCTTTCATCTCTCGGTGGTGCGGTTCGATGATGTCGCCAAGCAGCAAGTCCGTGACTTGGTTGCCAATGACGGCGTCGCGAGTTTCAAGGTCTTCCTTGCCTACAAGGGTGCCCTCGATATCGCGGACGAGCAACTTTTTGAACTCATGGAGATCGCCAGGGAACTCGGCGTCATCATCACCGCCCACTGCGAGAATGCCGAGGCGGTCGATGCGATGCAGAAGCAACTGATCGCCGATGGAAAGACCGGGCCGCAGTGGCACGAACCATCGCGGCCGCGGTGCGTGGAGGCAGACGGAGTCAGTCATCTGTGCGCCTTTGCCGAACTGACCGGAGCCCATGTCTACATCGTGCACACCTCCTGCGGCGCCGCAGTGCGGCAGGCCATGGAGGCCAGAAATCGCGGCGTCAATGTCTTCGTCGAGGCGGTGGCGCCGCACCTCGTGCTCGACAAGACCTATGCCGAACGGCCCGACTTCGAAGGCGCTAAGTACGTCATGTCCCCACCGCTTCGTGACGCAGAGGAGCACGAACACCTCTGGAAAGCCCTCGCTTCGGGCGACATGGTCACGATCGGAACCGACCACGCGCCCTTCAACTTCCGGGGGCAGAAGGACATGGGGCGTGAGGCATTTACGCTCATTCCAAACGGGATTCCCGGCGTTCAAGAACGCGTTGATCTGATTCACACGCATGGTGTTTGCGAGGGGCGGATCGACTTGCAGACCATGGTCAGCGCCTGCAGCACGCAGGCAGCAAAGATTTTCGGCATGTACCCCCGGAAGGGCGAAATCGTCGAGGGCAGTGATGCTGATGTGGTGATCTACGACCCCGCCTACAAGGGAACCTTCACGCAGTCAGCCAGTGAGAGTCAAACCGACTACTGCGGCTACGAGGGGGCGCCCCGCAAAGGCCGGCCGGAACTGGTCCTCCTCCGCGGCGCCGTTGTCGTCCGCGATGGCCGCTATGTCGGTGGTGGCGGCGGCGGGCAGTACATCGGCAGGGTGCCAACGCACTAGTCTCCCGTCTCTTCTCTTGTAAAGAAGTGCAACGGCCGGAGGACGTTCTAGTCGTTGGACACAAGCCGATCGGACTGCTCGACGAACTTGTCGCCTTCCCACTCGGTGTCTTTCTCGACCATGCCTTCCCGCCGCGCTTTGGCGGCAGCCTTGGCCTCCGCTTGTCGGCGGACGAGATCGGCATGGGTGCTGAAGTAGGGCAGACTCGCTCCGCGAAAGTCGTCTATCGAGGCGAATTCGTGCTGATCCATGAACGCGGCGAGTTGCTCGCACATGTCCTTGACCATGCCGTATCCATGAATCATGACGCCGGTGCAGACCTGCACGGTGTGGGCGCCGAGCAGGATGAACTGGGCCGCGTCCTCACCGGTTTCGATGCCGCCAATGCCACTGATCGTCGTCTCGGGAAAGTCTTCGGTCTGCATGCGGGCGAGTTCCATCACCATCCGCAGCGCGATCGGCCGCACTGCCTTGCAGGAGTATCCGCCCGGCACCGCGTAGCCCTCGACCGTCGGCATCGGGCGCAGTGTTTTGAGATCAACGCCCATCACGCTGAGAATCGTATTGATCGCTGCAAGCCCGTGGCATCCCGCCGCAAGCGCAGCGCGTCCAGGGTCGACAATGTGTGTGACGTTCGGTGTCATCTTGGCCCACACCGGAATGGTCGCTGCTTCCATTGCCCAGCCACTGACTTCCGCCACGATGTCCGGGTTTTCGCCCATCGCCATGCCCATCTTCCGCTCGGGCAGGCCGTGCGGGCATGAGAAGTTGAGCTCGAACGCATCAACGCCGACGTTCTGACATCGCTCGACGATCTCGATCCACGCATCGCGGCGATACTCCTCCATGATCGACGCGATCAAAATTCCTTCTGGGTGCGCATCCTTGATAGCCTTGAACTCATCGAGCCACGTCTCAAACGGCCGGTCGCTGATGAGTTCGATGTTCTCCCAACCAAAGACTTCCTTCGATCCCTCTGCACGCATGCGTGCATACCGCGGCGCGACGTTGGTGACCTTGTCGGCTTCGAGGCTGATGGTCTTGGCAACAACACCGCCCCAGCCTTCGGCGAAGGCCTTGTTGATGACATTGGCATTGGTTCCGGGGGGTCCCGAACCGATCACGAAGGGATTCTTGAACTTCAGCCCATTGACGGTTACGGCGAGGTCGGTCATGGGATGGATGGTATCAGTGGGGGAGCCGCTCGGCGATTCGGACGGCATTGAGCGCTGCGCCGACCCGAAGTTGATCTCCTGCGGCGACCAGTGAGGCACTCGTTGGGTCATTCATGCGAAGGTGCCCCACCAGTACGTCGTCGCGACCTTCCGCCGCAAGTGACGTGGGACTGCAATTGCCGAGCATCGTGATCGCATCACATCTAGAGAGTGCTGCGGCTACGTCGTCCGGTGCGACTGGACGTTCCAAGTGCACTGTGATCGACTCAAGGTGGGCGCGTCGAACAGGGACCCGCATGCACGTCGCAGCGATGGGGAGATCTGGAAGATCGAGCAGCCTCCTCGATTCGCTGATGAGTTTGTGTTCTTCGCCGGTGAGGCCGGTATTCGGATCGACTGCCGACTCATGGCGAAACACATTGAAAGCGAGTGGTTCGCCCAGGATCGGCGATTCAGCCGGGTCGCCCTCCTCGAGTTCGCGCAAGGCCGCTTGCCCGGCTCCGGAGATGGCTTGATAGGTGCTGACATGCAGGGATGTGATGCCAAATTGTTTCAGCGGCGCGATGGCAGTCACGAGAATGGTGGCTGTGCAATTCGGGCTGGCAATGAGGCGGGGCGCTGCATCCAGCAGATGCCCATTGAGAGACGGGACCACAAGCGGCACATCGTCTAGTTCTCGCGATGCGGCCGAGAGATCAATGACGGTGGCGCCGCGACCAATGAATGTTTCGGCCAGTGCAGGCGCCGCGGCACTCGGGACGGCGAGGAATGCCAACTCACACGCTTCGATATCACCACCTGTCTCAATGGCGTCCTGCCGGACGCCACGCGACCGCAGAATCAATTGCAATTCAACGCCGACCAATCCGGTTGCGCCCGCAATGGCGATTCGGTCGAGTTCAGGAAGACGCATGACGTGGGCGGTCCGAGGCCAGGAGAAGCTGGACATCGCCGACGAGCGTGCCGGGTTGAGCGTCCAGGGAGGTCACCCGGAATGGCAGTTGTCGCTGCTTGGCGAGCCTGACGGCCTTGGCCTGCACGACTTCGTTATCGAGTTCCAGAAGATCATCCCAGTGCATCTGGTCAAATCGTGGTGGCGCAGCATCATGCAGCGATGGGTCGTGTTCGTAGACGCCGGTGGCATTCTGCAGCAAGGTGCATGAGGCCCCCAATTCGGCGGCGATGAAGACAGCGGAAAGGTCCGACCCGCCGCGACCGAGCAGCCGCCTAGCCCCGGAACTCCCCACTCCAGCGAAGCCGGGAACGACCAGAACGGGGTGCTCATCAAGCCTCTGCAGAATGGCCGCTACGTCTAGCGAGATAGGGTCCGCATCGAGTGGTGGCCCGCTGGCCCGTAAACCGATGTCGTGCACGGTCAGGGCTGCGGCATTCACACCCATCGCTTGCAGTTGGTCGGTGAGCCGGGTCACCATGATCCGCTCGCCGGACGAGACATGCTCTGCGATTTCGTCACTGGAGGTCGACGCCTCCAGCGACACCGATTGAAACAGGGCATCGGTCACGCCAGCGGGCGCGGAGACCACCACGATCAGTTGTTCGTCCGCAACCGCGATCGACGCAAGATGGATGGCCATTGCGGCGATGTCGGCCTTGGTACCGAGGACAGAGCCACCGCACTTGATGACATGAACAGTGTTGGATGAGTTCATTGAGTCAAAAGATACCCTCTGGTGCGGTATAGAGCGAGAAAAACGACAATGAGCTCCCTTACGCATGAGAAGTTCGTTCTTCCGTTCGTCGGGCACCAGTCTCGAATTGGGTGTCTGGTAACGAGGCTTGAGCTTTGCTCCACAGACGAAGATCACTGATATTTGCGCGAGACGGTTATTCGTTTGAATTGCCCTGCGGACTCATTGAAGGTAGGTTGGGGCATCGATGAGGAAGAAACCGTGAGACATGGCTTGGTGCAATGGGCTGCAGTGGCGATAACGGCCGCTTCCACAGTCGTGGCCGTCGCCTCCGCCCCATCGAATTGGATGATGTGGGTTGAGGGTGATCCGCCCGACTGGCCATCCGTCGTGAAGTGGACCAAGCAGCAGACGATGCCCTGCGACAAGTTGGTCATTCGCCTGATCGATCCGGATGCGGAGAATGGCTCGGGGACGGACTTCAAACTGACTGCCGGCATGAGCGCCCCGGTACTCGACTGCATCAAACAACTCCGCGACGGCGGCTTCACCGGCGAGATCGGCATGCTGCCGTACTTTGATGGCAACTGGGTTTGGGAGCCGGGTGGTGTCACGGTCGGCACCGAGTGGGAGAAGCCGTTCTACTGGGCCAAGCAGGCCAACGAAATTTTAGCCGCTGCGAGCGTGAGCCCCGGCGTGTTCGAGATCAACTTCGAGAATGAGAATTCCGGTGGCATTCTGCAGGTCAGCGATGCGACGCTGCTGGCGGTGCAGGCCTTTCAGGCGACGCTCTGGCCGCAACTCTCCGGCAGCAGTGGTTTCATCGGGCTCGCGGCCACAAAGGGGTACACCTCGGCACTCAACATGTTGCGGTGGACCACCACGCCGCTGTCCGGCAGCGGTTTCGCCGATCCTCCACTCGCTTCAGGCATGCTCGAGCTCTACAACATGTCCAAGTGTTGTCCGGGGGGGAGTAACTGCGAAACGACCTTTGTGGATGCCTATAGCACGCCGCCGCAGACACCGAATCCGAGCCCTGCGAGCCCCACAACCATCTATACCCGCGCCGCCGCAGCGGCCGATCCCGTCACCGACATCCTTGGGACGGCCACCGCTGTTTGCCCGCCGCAGTCTGACTTCGGCTTCCTCTTTGGAAACAAGACACCGCCATGCACAGGGACGTATGCGCCGCCAGACTGCATGAGCGGAGCCGATATGTCGCGTGTGTGGTTGATGTACAGCACCGAGACGACATCGCTTGGCACCATTGACGCCTTCGGCACGTGGAGCAATGAGCCGGGACAGGGCGCGAGCATCGAGACGTTCAAATCCTTCTGCGTGGCCTTTGAGGAGGCCTTCTATACGCAGTACTGGAACAGCGGCAGCCCTTCGGCCAACGCCAAGCCGCCGCGATACGGCGTGTTTCATCTTGAATACCTGCCCGATTCCTGGAAGCCCGCGACCTGCGCCGCGGATCTCAACGGAGATGCCGTCGTCGATCTTCCCGACGTGATGTGCGTTGTCAACGCCTGGGGCTCGGTCGCGGGTGATGTCAACGGCGATGGACAGACGAATGTGGCGGATCTGTTGGTGGTGCTGGCAGCCTTTGGCGGGTGTTGAGAAAAAAGAATTCAGGCATTATCTCGATATCTGATCACACATTTATCCAAATGTGCTGACAGAAACATCTTGCATTCGCGGATTCATGGTGACTGCGGGCCCGAGCGTCAAGGCATGGGGCTTGCCCAATCCGAAGGAGTACGCGCTATGCAGCACAACGTTTCTTTTTTTGCAGTTCTCGGGGCGCTCGTCGCAGCAACGGCCGCTGCATCTGCCGCCACCGTCGATCTGGCCTACAGTTCCTACGACGTCGACCAAGACGGCTGGCAGGTTCGGGATACAGTCAATGGTGTGACTTCCTACTTCCAGCCAGGATGGGTTCCCGTTGGCGGCGTACCCACCGGACATCTCGAGTTCGCGGATGTCACCCCCGGCGGCTACGTCTTTGAGGCGCCCACGCAGTTCACGGGCGATTTTTCCGCGGCATTCAACAACGGTGGCGTGTCATTCGACTGGATGGCTGACATGGTGCAGAGCGGCAAACGGGCCAGCGTGATCTTCTGGAGTGGCAATATTCGACTCTCGGCGGCCAGCAATCCGGATCCAGCACCCAATGTCTGGCATTCCTTTGACTTCACTTTCGATACGAGCGTCAGTTGGATGGTCAACTATGGTTCCGGAGGGGCGTCGCAACTCGCCACCATGAACGAGATAAATAGTGTTCTTGCCAACGTCACTGGCATGGACATCACGGGTGAGACTTGGACGGGAATCAATGAGACAACGTGGCTGGACAACCCCCGGATCTACATGAATGTCCCGGCTCCGGGCGCTTTGGCACTGCTTGGAGTGGCCTCGATCATTGGTAGTCGGCGCCGCAGAGGCTGAGCATTTCTTGCATCTCAGAAAATGGGTCAGGTACCGCCTCGGTACCTGGCTCGTTTTTCTTCCAAATGTTCTGACAGAAACACCTTGCATCCGCGGATTCCTGATGACTGCAGGCCCATACATCACGAAACCCGGGCCCGCCCAACACCACAAGGACTCAGGACCATGACACGCACTACGACACTTATCGCCGCCCTCGCCACGCTTACCGCCGTCTCGGCCACGGCCTCCGCTACCACGCTCGCATACAGTTCCTTTGACACCGGCGACGAAGGTTGGACCGCCCAGCAGGGCCCGGCCGGCAGTCCGTATGCCGTGAACTGGAATCCAACCGGCGGCGTGCCCACCGGAAACATCAACTACTGGGATCAGACCTCGTACGACGCAGAATGGTTTTCGGCCTCTGCGAGCTTTCTTGGCGGAGGCGACTTTTCGTCAGCTGTCAACAACGGCGGCGTGTCCTTTGACTGGGCTGCTGATCTGGGTTCAGCCGCGCAGATGGTCCAGATCGCCTTCACGATGGGCAGCAACCAGAGCAGCGGCGCTGTCCTGTGGGCGGATGCCGTCGCCACTGTTGACGGCCATTGGTACCACTACGACTTCGGGTTCGACCCCTCCACGACGTGGATGATTCAGATGGTCGGAAATTCCCCCGCAGTCGCCACGGCGTCCGATCTGAACAATGTGCTCTCAGCCGTCGACGGAATGTTCATTACCGCCGACACAGTGGACGGTATGGACGGCAACGTTTGGTTGGACAATCCCTTGATCTATTCAGTTCCGGCTCCGGGCGCCTTTGCCCTGTTCGGCCTCGCGTCCATCGTTGGTGCCCGGCGTCGCCGAGGCTGAATCGATCATCACTCACTTCTTGCTCAAATGGGTCAGGTACCGCTCCGGTACCTGGCCCTTTGTGGTTGATCGGGCGGCCTCCTGATTGCAGCAGACGATCTCGCCAACGCCGGAATTAGAGATCGTAAATGGTGAGGGCCCTTCCCGTTTCCTTGAAACGGAAAGGGGAAGGGCTCCAAGGAGTTCAGTTGAAGAAGAACAGTTAGCCAGCCGCGGGAGCGAGTGCTTCGATGGCCCATGCGGCTTTCCACATTGCCATCGACATGCACGTGAGAATCGCAATGAGCGCGACGGCGAAGATGCATCGCATCGCAGGGCACCCTCTGGCTTTGCCTGTGCAGCAGCAGTTTGAATCGTCGGATGAGTTTGTCACTGCGGATCTCCTCTGGGTATGACGTCGTGACGGAACATTGTGTCGGCATGAGTAGGTCTCACGCTGCAATAAGCGTGAGGAAAGTGTCTGTGCTGCCGCGCAGGGCTATCGGACGGTGATGTGGATGCTGCCGGTATCGGTGCGGAGGGATGACGTCTTATCGCCGTTTCCGACCGTGACTGCGACGTTGTGCTTCTGAAAATTGCGGTTCGTGATGTGCGATGAGTCGCCGTCACTGGGGTGGCCGTGAAACTCACGCGCGGTGCCGCGGCGGTGGCATTTGCCGTTGCGGGCATCGTGTCGATGTTGATGGCGTACTCATATTGATGAACTTCTTCTTCGGTATCCGAGTGGGGGCGTATCGGCTTCAGAGACCTCGCCAGAGCGGAGTCCAGACTCAACGAGTATCATGCTGCGAGGCTCCCTGCGTGCCAGAAAGGATGCTATGGCTCATGTACAAGCGGAATACTGATGGGATCAATGACATCATCGGACCGGCATTCGGCACGAGGTTCCTTGACAGTCCGGTTCCCAAATATCACATGCCTGACGATCAGATTCCGGCCGATGCCGCCTATCAGATCGTGCACGATGAGTTGATGCTTGACGGTAATGCCAGACTCAACGTGGCGACCTTCGTCACGACGTGGATGGAGCCGCAGGCCAAGCAACTGATGGCCGAGGCATTCGAGAAGAACATGATCGACAAGGACGAGTACCCGCAGACAGCGGAACTCGAGTGTCGATGCGTCAGCATGCTTGCTGATCTTTGGAATGCGCCGAGCGACAAGAAACCCATCGGCACGTCCACGATCGGCTCAAGCGAGGCATGCATGCTCGGCGGCATGGCCATGAAGTGGCGGTGGCGAGAGCGGATGCGAGCTGCGGGCAAGCCAACCGACAAACCCAACATCGTGATGGGTGTCAATGTGCAGGTTTGCTGGCACAAGTTCGCCAAGTACTGGGACATCGAGCAGCGGCTCGTGCCGATGGAGGGCGATCGGTTCCACCTCGGGGCCGAGGAAGCGCTCGCCCTGTGCGATGAGAACACGATCGGCATCGTGGTCATCATGGGTTCGACCTTTGATGGTTCGTATGAGCCGGCAAAAGAGATCAACGACGGCCTTATCAAACTCAACGCCGAGAAAGACTGGGATATTCCAATCCACATCGATGGCGCGAGCGGCGCGATGGTGGCGCCTTTTCTCCAGCCTGATCTCGAATGGGATTTTCGTTTGGAGCGGGTCAAGTCCATCAACACCTCAGGCCACAAATACGGCCTTGTCTACCCGGGTGTTGGTTGGGTAGTCTGGCGGGACGAAGTGGATTTGCCGGAGGATCTCGTCTTCAAGGTGAATTACCTCGGTGGACAGATGCCGACCTTTGCGATCAATTTCTCGCGTCCTGGAAATCAGGTCATCGCGCAGTATTACAACTTCATCCGGCTCGGACGCGAGGGGTATCGCCGGATTCAGCAGAAGTCGCAGGACGTGGCGATGCACTTGTCGAGTTCTATCGAGAAGATGGGACCGTTTGCTCTTCTCACGAGGGGCGATGACATCCCGGTCTTTGCATTCCGATTGAAGGATGAATGCAAAAGTTGCTGGGATGTTTTTCAACTTTCTGAGCGAATGTTACACCGCGGTTGGCAGGTTCCCGCCTACACCTTCCCGAAGAATCGCGAGGATCTCGCGGCCCTTCGAATCGTGGTCAAGGAAGGCCTCAGTTGGGATCTTGCAGATGAACTGCTGAACTGTCTGAAACAGTCGATCGAGTCCCTCGAAGCCGACATGGCGGGGAAGGAGGTTCGGTCGGTTGAACCGGTCGACATCAAGACCGACGAGCATGAACGAAAGAAGTTCACCAAATGCTGAGTGGTGCCGATAAAGTGATCTCGAAGGCGGCTGCATCAAATGGGATTCAGCCCCACGGTTCCAAAGGGCATCCCAAACACGCGATCGGATTGTTCGCTTTTCTTGCCATCACCTCGTCGATGGTGATGACCATCTACAACTATCCGGTCTTCGGGACGACCGGCTTTGCATTGGTGTTCTTCCTGCTGGCAGCGGGACTGCTCTGGTTCGTTCCAGCTGCCCTTGTGTCCGCCGAAATGGCGACCGGTGAATCCGGGTGGTCGGATGCGGGAGTCTTCAGTTGGGGGACAGCCGCGTTTGGCAAGCGGTGGGGCTTCGTGATGATCTACCTGCAGTTCATGCAGATCACGATCGGTATGATTGCGATGCTCTACTTCGTGACCGCCGCGTTTGCGACGTTGTTCAGCCCGGCATTCAATGAGAACGCGCTGCTGAAATTCGCCACGGTGTTCTGCGTGTTTTGGCTCGTCACCATCGCCAACTTCTGGGGCACTAGGGTCGTAGCGAAAATCGCGACATGGGGTTTTACGATCGGCATTCTGCTGCCAGCCACCTTGGTTGTTGCGCTTGGCATCATTTTTGTGATGGGCGACAACACGATCAACATTGTCATGGATTCCAAGACCTTCTTCCCCTCATTTGCCGAGACCGCGACGCTGGTGGTGTTTGTCTCGTTCATTCTGTCCTTCATGGGCATCGAAGGATCCGCGACGCACGTCAACGATCTTCGGAACCCCGGCCGCAACTATCCGCTGGCCGTCTTTGTTCTCGTCGCGGGCGCCATCCTGCTGAATTGTCTGGGCGGCCTCACGGTGGCAGTGGCGATTCCGGCCAAGGAGATCAACCTCAGCGCCGGGTTGTACGAGACGATCGGCAGGCTGCTTGAACTCTACTCGCTGCATTGGCTGGTCTATCCCGCAGCGGTCTGCATCGCGTTCGGTGCGATTGCGGAGATCAGCAGTTGGGTGTCGAGTCCGAGCCGTGGCTTGCGATTTTCCGCTTCACAGGGCTTGTTGCCGCCGTCATTTGCACGTCGTAACAAGCACGGCGTCTCTATTCGCATCCTCCTGATTCAGGGCATCATCGTGACGGCTTGGATGCTGCTGCTGACATTCGGTACGTCCAGCGGTCAGACCACCCAGAAGGACAGTGGCGCGGGCAACGTTGCCTTCTTCACAACCGAGGCGCTCACCGTATTGACGTACCTGTCGATGTATGTGCTGCTCTTCCTGTCGTATCTGAAACTCAAGGTGAAGCATCCCAGCAATCCGCGGAAGTTCAGCATGCCTGCCTGGCTCGGATGGATTATCTCGCTTGTTGGTCTGGCGGCGACCCTGTTTGCCTACGTCATCGGCTGGTTCCGGCCCTCTCAGATTCCCGAGTCATCGTATTCGGCCTATCTCATGATTCTCGCCTGCGGCTTCATCGTGATCTTTGTGATCCCACACATCATCTACCACTTCGCCAAAGATGAATGGGGCCAAAAGGCCCGCGATCTGATGGTTAACGACGACTTCTCCAAGTCCCTCGCCGAGCACGGCGTCAGCGATGAGGAAGTGAATCAGGCCAACCTCGCCGCGGCGCATGGGGGGGTTTGAGCAAGGGGGTCAGGTGACGATCCCTGACGCTGGCACCGCGTCTCCCGAACCAGCAGCGATGCCACGAGCGATAGCACGAGGCACGCGGTTAACGGGATGAATGCGATGTTCAATTCCGCCATGGTGTAGTTGCTCGTGCTCGTGACATGTGGCCGCTGCCAAACCAGAAGCGCCCCGATGATGGGACCAAATCCGGCGCCGCCACCGATGAGCCATGTGTTGATAAATCCAAGTCCGATGCCTTCACCCCCGATGGGGCTGTTGTCATCGCCGATGGCATAGGCGACGACATTGCCGCAACCGAAGAAGCCCATGCCGAGCAGGCACGCGCGGCCGAGCCACACCGAGTCACCGATCACAAAAGCAAGCAGCAGGAACGATGTCAAGGCACCGCCGCTGCCGATGATCATCGGCAGTTTGCGACGCTTGATCTTGCCGGAGAACCAACCGAAAAAGAAACTTCCTGGGATGGCGCCCACGAAAACCAGAGAAGCCATGCTCGCAGCAGCCGTAGGCGAGAGGCCAAAGATTCGCTCCAAATACAACGATCCCCACACTGCGCCAAATGTCATGAAGACGGTTGCAATGGTGGCTGCGTACACCCCGCTGATCCACATCTGCATTGAGCACACGGTGGTCTTGAGATGTCTCCACGCATCTCTGGCACTAAGGGGGGGGGGTGCTTCCGGAGGGCGGCGTGTACCTGCGGGGTGATCGCGTACTACGAAGATGATCCCAAGCATGACGATCGCGCCGATCGCGGCAAGTGCCCCGATTGTCCATCGCCACCCAAACTCAGTTGGCTGAGCCGCCAAAGAAAGCACATTGTCGGCACCAATGGCACCGATCATGCCTGCCATGTTCGTCAAACCGATCAGAATCGAGAATCGCTCCGGCGCAAACCAATGCCGAATGAGCATCAACACCGAGACGAACGAGAAACTCGCCCCAATGCCGATCATCATGCGGGCGAGTGTGGCGGTGAGCACCGAATCTGCCTGTGTAAACAAGAAGCCGCCAGCCACCGCCACACAGGCCGCGATTGCGAGTGGTCGTTTTGGTCCAAAACGATCGCCAAGCAGTCCTACCGGAATCTGCATTGCAGCGTAGATATAGAAATAACTCGCCGCAAAGAACCCGAACTGCATCGCATTGGCGTCAAATGCGTGCTGCAATTCCGATTTCATCGCGCCCGGAACCACCTGATTTGTGTAGTCAAACAGGAAGTACAGGGTCCCAATGATCCAAACGATCCATGGAAAAAGCAGATGGCGGCGGGTTGAATTCGCTGTCGTGGTCATGGCTGCGAATGATATGGCGATCCTGCCACATTCGAAGCGAGGGCATGGAGTTGTGCATCTGCGGTCATTGGATATTGCGAGTTCACTCGGAGTCCATCGTTCCTGTGCCGCTGCTCGTCATATCCTGCCCACCGTGGATTCAGTATGTACTGCCAATGCCGTCCTCCGGGAACTCGGTGACAATCGCCCCCCAATCGTGATTCTTACAGGCGCCGGAATCAGCGCCGAGAGTGGCCTCATGACATTTCGCGGAAATGGCGGGCTGTGGGAGGGACACCGCGTTGAGGATGTCGCGACACCCGAAGCGTTCATGCGCAACCCTGAACTCGTGCATCGTTTCTACAACGAGCGCCGTTCGCGGTTGCAGGCTGCTGATGTCGAACCAAACGCAGCGCATATGGCTTTGGCGATGCTCGAATCTCGGTGGCCCACCTCCGTCACAGTTATTACGCAGAACGTCGACAATCTGCACGAGCGAGGCGGCAGTGCCAACGTGATCCACATGCATGGCGAACTCATGAAGATTCGCCACGCCGACACCGGTGAAGTTCGCCACTGGCAGGTCGACTGCGACGCTACCACCCTTGACGGCCGATGGCGTCCTCATATCGTCTGGTTCGGCGAAGCGATTCTGGAACCAGAGATCATCACCGAAACCCTCCGAGCGGCCGGACTCTTTCTCTGTATCGGCACCGCCGGGCAGGTCTACCCTGCCGCAGGATTCGTCCATGAGACCGCTGGGCCAAGCGTCGAGTTCAATCTCGAGCCAACAGCGATTACGGCGGCATTCGGCCATTCCCTGCATGGTCCCGCCGCCGCCACGCTTCCGGGGTTTGTGGAGGCGTTGATGATGGCGGCGGGGTGAGTCCCGGTACCATCTGGCCCGTTCAACAACCACTTGACCCATGTTTGATCGCCTGCACACCATCTGGGCCCTGTTGAAGGGGCAGCGGCTTCGCTATGCCGGGGCCCTGCTGTCGCTCATCGTGGCGGCGGGCTTGTTGTATGCGGTGCCGATCGTGCCTCAGATTGTGTTTGACGGGGTGCTCGTTGACGAGCCGCGGGAGGGGTCGTGGATCGAGCGATTGGGGTTGTCGTTCATGGGGGGCCGGGACTTTGTGTCCGAGCGGCTGTGGATTCCCGCCCTGTTCGTGGTCGGTCTGACCCTCTTGGCCGCCCTGGCCACCTACTTCCGGGGGCGGTGGGTGGCGATTGCGGCTGAGGATGTGATTGCTCGGTTGCGGGACCGGCTGCACAACCATCTCAATCACTTGCCATGTACGTGGTATGACCAGGCCGAGACGGGCGACGTCTTGCAGCGGTGCACTTCGGATGTAGACACGCTTCGCAATTTCCTCGCATTGCAGGTCATCGAGATCGGCCGGGCGATCGCGATGCTGCTGATTCCACTGCCGCTGATGTTCATGATGGACTTTGGCATGTCGGTCGCATCGCTGGTGCTGATTCCCGTGATCGTGTTCTCGGCTTTCTTCTTCTTTGGCCGCGTGAAGACGATCTTTCGAGAGAAGGACGAGGCTGAGGGGCGAATGACCGCGTGCGTGAACGAGAACCTTCACGGCATTCGTGTTGTGCGAGCGTTTGCCCGGCAGGAGTTCGAGCGGGAGAAGTTCCGCGCCCGCAATGACGATCACCGCCGGCTCGACTACCGCCTGTACGCGGTGCTCGCGTGGTTCTGGTCATCCTCGGATCTGATCTGTTTCACACAGAAAGCCATCGTGCTCATCCTTGGAGCCTATTGGGTGGCGACCGATGTGCTTGAGATCGGCACCTATTACTTCTTCATCGCAGCAGTGTCGCTCTACGTCTGGCCCGTTCGGATGCTGGGTCGATTGCTTTCGGAACTTGGTAAGGCAGTCGTGGCCGTCGATCGAATTCACGAGATCCTCGAAACCCCCACCGAAGAAGTGACTGGGACGGCGGCGCCACCGCACGGTGGCGGCGAGATTGAGTTTGCTGGCGTCACGTTTGCGCACGAAGAGAGTTCGCCCGTCCTCAGCGACATCTTCCTCACCGCCAGGGCCGGCGAGACCCTCGCGATCGTGGCGCCATCCGGGGGCGGCAAGTCGACGATCATCAATCTGCTGCTGCGGATGTATGACTGCGATGCGGGCGTGATTCGAGTGGATGGCGTGGATATCACTACGCTCGACCGTGGTCAGCACCGCGCCCGCATGGCGGTCGTGATGCAGGATCCGTTCCTGTACTCACGATCCATTCGCGACAACATCGCCCTGGCCCGCCGCGACTCGACCGACGATGAGTTGCACGTGGCCTCGCGCGTGGCATCCATTCACGACTCCATTCTTGAGTTTGACCAGGGCTACGAGACTCTCGTCGGCGAGCGCGGCGTGACGCTCTCGGGCGGGCAGCGGCAACGTGTCGCCATCGCGCGGGCGCTCCTGCAGCGGCCGGATATCCTGGTGCTTGATGATGCGCTCAGCGCCGTGGACACTCGCACAGAGCGGCTCATTCTGGAGGCGCTTCGGGATCGGCGTGGTTCCCAGACCACCATTGTAATTGCACATCGCCTCTCGACGCTCATGCAGGCCGATCAGGTGATCGTGCTCGATCACGGCCGCATCGTGCAGCGGGGCACGCACACTACGCTCGTCGAAGAAGCCGGTATGTATCGCAGGCTCTGGGACATCCAGACCACCATCGAGTCGACCGATGAACAGGGGGCGGCGTGATGAGCGAGCAAGCCTTCCTGCCGGAAGACGAGTACGACGGTGGGACGTTCGACTGGCGTCTCTGGCGCCGGATCATTCGGCACGCCAGACCGCATCGGCGGTGGCTGCGGATCATGCTCTTCAGCGGTGTACTGCTGGCGGTCATTGAAACGCTGTTGCCGCTGAGCAATGCGTGGCTCATCGATGAGGCGGTGGCTGGGAGGGCGGGCGCAGCCTTCTGGTGGCTTGCTGGTATCTATCTGGTGCTTGCGAGTTCGTTCTCGGTGGTGGTGTGGTGGTTTATTCGCGCTGCCGGGCGGCTGACGACTGGCGTAGGCTTTGACCTGCGTGAGCAGGGCTTTTCCAGATTGCAGGATCTCTCGTTCTCGTACTTCGATACCAGACCGACCGGGTGGCTCGTGTCGCGGCTGACAAGCGACTGCACGAAGATCAGTCATTTGCTCCCGTGGTTCCTGCTGGACCTCGCCTGGGGGAGCTGCTTCATCATCGGAATCGTCGTGGCGATGATGTTCATCGATTGGCAACTGGCATTGTGGGTGCTGGTGATTGTGCCGCCGCTGGCACTGGTGAGTTGGTATTTCCAGCGAAAGCTGCTTCGCAGCAGTCGGCAGGTGCGGCGGACGAACTCAATCTTGACCGGCGTGTACAACGAGGGCTTGATGGGCGTCCGCACTACGCGGGCGTTGGCACGTGAAGAGGAGAGCCTTCGAGAGTTTCGTGGTCACTCGGGCGACATGCGGCGGTACACGGTTCGCAATTCACTGCAAAGTGCCGTGTACCTGCCCTGCATTATCACGCTTGGCGCCGTTGGAGTTGGCATGACACTTTGGAAGGGCGGCGTTGATATTCAAGTGGGCGAAGGGCTTTCGCTCGGTGATCTCATTGCATTCATGCAGTATGCGGTACTTTTCTCGATGCCCATTCAAGAAATCGCGGCGCGCATCACCGACCTGCAGGCAGCACAGGCGGCGGCGGAGCGTATTCAGTCGCTTATCGAGACCGAACCAGAGATTCAGGACAGCGAACGGGTTCGCAATGCGGCCGAAGCCATTCCACCCGGCATCAGTACGCTCGAATTCAAGCATGTTGACTTCTGGTATCTCCCCGAGGAGCCCGTTCTGCTCGACTTCAACTTCACCGTGGAGCCCGGCCAAACCATCGCATTGGTCGGCGCCACAGGTGGAGGCAAGAGCACCATCGCCTCGCTTGCCGCCCGCTTCTACGAGCCGCGCCGGGGCGAAATTCTCGTTGACGGCGTTGACTATCGGAAGCGTGAATTGCACTGGCTGCAGTCACAATTCGGCGTGGTGCTGCAGACACCGCACCTGTTTTCCGGGACCGTTCGAGAGAACATCCGCTATGGCAGACTCGAAGCAACCGACGCCGAAGTCGAACAGGCGGCTGAACTCGTCAATGCCGCGAATTTCATCAACGAGCATGAGGATGGCTACGACACCGATGTCGGTGAAGGCGGCACCAAACTCTCCGTTGGACAGCGTCAACTCGTTGCGCTTGCTCGCGCTGTGCTCGCCGATCCGCAGATTTTCATCATGGATGAGGCCACCAGTTCGGTTGATACCGAGACCGAACAACTCATTCAACAGGCTATCGATACGGTTCTTGGAGGGCGGATCGCGCTGATCATCGCTCATCGCCTCTCCACGATTCGATCGGCCGATGTGATTCTGGTCATCGACGATGGGCGCATCGTGGAGCAGGGCAGTCACCGCGAATTGTTGGAGTCCAAGGGACGCTACTGGCGGCTCTACACACGACAGGAAGCCGAAGATGCCGAGGCTGCGATCGGAGACGAGGAGCCATCGCAGGATCAATGATGCAATCTGCAGTCCGGCGCACATTGCCAAGTGCGATAGAATGGACCGGATGCTGAGCAAAGTATTCAAGGCGTATGACGTGCGGGCGACCTGCCCGGATCCACTCAGTGAGTCTGTGGCGTTTCGCATCGGCTACGGCACGGCAAAGTTCCTGCTTGGTCAGGGTGAAATTGATGCCTTGCCCGAAGTATCGCGCCGACTGATCGCGGTTGGACATGACATGCGGCTGACGAGTCCGGCCATGGTGACGGCTTTGCAGAACGGGATGCGAGCAGCGGGAGCCGATGTGCTTGATGTGGGTCTTGTCGATACGCCGTTTGTTCCGTTTGCCGTAAACCATGCCCAGTGCATCGGCGGCGTGCAGACGACGGCGAGTCACAATCCGGCGAACTACAACGGGTTCAAGATCAGCAAGATGTTCGGCAAGCCCGTGGGGGAGCAGACGGGTCTGATCGAGATTCGGGAGATTGCCGAGGCTGCGGCGGACAGTGGCGAACCGATCGGCAGCCGAACCGAGGTTGATCTCTGGGAGGCCTACCGGGCTCATGTCCATCCGATGCTCTCAGACGGCTTGCGGGATGGGACCGAGAAGATCCGTGTGGCGATCGACGCCTCCAACGGCATGGCCGGAACGATGGTGCCGAAGGTCTTCGGCGATGTGCCTGGCATCGAGATCATCGAAATCAACTTCGAGAACAGCAGCGGCACGTTCGTGCATGAACCCAACCCGCTTGTTGAAGCGAATCTGGCGCAGGTCCGGAAGGCGACCGTGGATGAAGGATGCCAAGTCGGCATCTGCTTCGACGGTGACGCGGATCGCTGCATGGTGGTTGACGAGGGGGGGGAGATCATTGGATGTGATCTCATCACCGGCTGGCTCGGGCAGCGGTTTCTCAGAGCCGCAGGCGGCGGCAGCGTCGTCTTCGACTTGCGGAGCAGTCACAGTTTGGCCGAGATGGTGCGTGAGGCGGGTGGCGAGCCGGTCATGGGGCGGGTCGGCCACGTTTTTATGAAGCAGGCGATGGCCGAGCACAATGCAGTCTTCGGAGGCGAACTCTCCGGCCATTTCTACTTTGCCGAGAACTTCAATGCAGATTCTGGTGCGATGGCATTTGCGGCAATCTGCTCGGCGGTTCTGGACGACGGTCGGCCACTCAGTGAAATCATCGCTGGTGCCAAGCGGTACTGCCAGTCAGGCGAGATCAATTTCGAAGTAGATGACAAGACGGCCGCGATGGAGCGGCTCGTTGACGCATTTCCGGATGCCGAAATATTGCGGCTCGACGGGGTGACGGTTGATCTTGGCAACTGGTGGTGCAATGTGCGTCCGAGCAATACCGAGCCGCTGCTGCGGCTGAATCTCGAGGCTGGCAGCGAGCGGGAAGTCGCCGAACATCTCGCCGAGGTGGCGCCGCTGCTGGGAACCCAAGTAGCGCATTGATTTCGCAGGGGGTCGTCAGATATTCGGCTCTTATTCCCCGGGGATGGTCGTAATCACGCCGCTCCATGGACTCGAAGCCGTCGCATACAGCTTCTTTCCGATGCGTCCGGCACGCTCGCCGTGATAGCCGGCTTCGCACGCAAGCCGCATGGCGTGGGCCATGGAGACCGGATCGCTGCTGTGGGCGATGCCGGTGTTGAGCAGGACGCCATCAGCGCCGAGTTCCATGGCGATGGTGATGTCGCTGGGTGTACCGACGCCGGCATCGACGACAAGCGGATAGTCGGGGTCGCCGCCGTGCTCGGGGTCTTTGAGCAGGTCGCGAATGATGCGGATGGCGGCCGGGTTGGCGATGCCGCGCCCGGAGCCGATGGGGCTGCCCGCCGGCATGACGCTGGCGGCGCCGGCATCGCGGATCCGAGTTGCCATGATTGGGTCGTCGCTTGAGTAGCACAGCACGCAGAAGCCATCGGCAACGAGTTCCCTGCATGCTTCAAGGGTGCCGACCGGATCGGGCAGAAGTGTCGCGCGGTCGCCGAGCACTTCGAGTTTGACCCATCCAGCGCCGGGGTTGCCCAACTGCTCGAGCAGATCGCGGCCGAGTCGGGCAACCCGAACGGCGTCGGCGGCATCGAAGCAGCCGGCGGTATTGGGAAGCACCGTGTACCGATCAAGATCGAGATAGTCCAAGAGCGAGCGGCCCTGCTCATCGAGCAGCCGTTCGCGGCGGACAGCTACGGTGACGGCCGAGCATCCACTCGCGTCGAGCGCCTCCTGCATCACTTCATAGGATTCATACTTTCCGGTTCCCACGATCAGCCTGCTGCTGATCGTGAAGGGGCCGATTGTCAGCGGAGAAACAGTCGGGTGCGTGGCAGTCATGGTCATGGCAATGGTCTCATCCGCCACCGACAAGGGTGACGATTTCAATGGAATCATCGGGCTGAAGCGCAACAGCGTCGTGGTCACGCCATGGGACGAGTTCGCCGTTTCGCTCGACCGCGCAAGGCGTACCGGTCTTGCCGAGGTGCTCAAGCAGGTCGGCCACCGTGGCGTGGTTGGGCAGATCGGTCGGGGTATCGTTGACGGCGATCTTCACAGCACTGCGATGGTATCAATGCAGCCACATCATCAGAAGGGTGCAGATGATGAAGACCGGAATTAGGATCGGAATGCTGTATCGGATCGCATATCCGAGGAAGGAGGGCATCGGGATGCCGGATTGCTCGGCGATGGCCTTGACCATGAAATTCGGGCCGTTGCCGATGTAGGTCATTGCGCCCATGAAGACTGCGCCGAGCGAGATGGCGATGAGCTGCGTTTCCACGATCCATCCGCCGCTGAGCAACTCCATCGCTCCTTCGCTACCGGGGGTTGTGCCGGCCTGGGCCAACTTGAAGAACACCAGATAGGTCGGAGCGTTATCGAGCACGCTTGAGAGACCTCCGGTGATCCAGAAGTACATCCACGTCTCGGTGAGCGCCGCAGCGATGGAATCGCCCTGCGCCTTGAGCACCATCAGCGGTACCTGCATGGTGATGAAGATGCCGATGAAGAGCGCTGCTACTTCGATGATGGCTCCATAGTTGAACCTGTTGGCTTCCCGTACATGTCGCCGCGTCGTGAGCAGGGACAACGCGACCATGGCGAGCATCAGCAGTTCCCGGAGAAAGTCGAAGGCGATGAACTCGGTTGTGGGGATCGGCCTGTCCGGGCTCACGAAAGCGACGCAGATCACGATGCCTGCGAGCCAGAGGATGTTGATGCTGCCCTCGATCCGGATCGGCTGCACGTTGGCTTTGTCGAAAATCTTGACTGCGGGTGGCTCCTTGGCGTACATCGCCAGATCCCAGAAGAAGTAGATCATGAGCAGAATGCTGCAGGCGACGAGCCACTCGATCCACAGACCGAAGGTCCATGCGAATGGAACCCCTTCGAGGTATCCAAGGAACAGCGGCGGGTCGCCGATGGGCAGCAGTGTGCCACCGATATTGCTCACAAGAAAAATGAACATCACCACCGTGTGGACCTTGTGTGTCCGCTCGCGGTTGGTATTCAGCAGCGGTCGGATCAGCAGCATGCTCGCGCCAGTCGTGCCGATGAAACTTGCAATACCAGCACCGAGCGCAAGCCACCCTGTATTGACGACCGGATGTGCCCGCATGTCGCCGCCGATGTGGATGCCGCCGGAGATGACATACAGGCTGAAGAGCAGGATGATGAATGGCACATACTCCTGCAGGACTGCGTGATCGAGCGTGGTGCCGACGCTGTGCCAACCTTCCACAATCCACAGGTAGATCAGCGTGGCCAGTCCGCAGAGGACAGCAACGAGAAACCGGCTCAGATTGCTGTGCCACCAGCCAGCCGTTTTTGGAATCAGCGGCAACATGGCAATCGCGCCGAGAATCAGCGCGAAGGGAAGTGTGCCGATGATCCATCCATCCGGCGCGTGGCTGTGGTGAGTCTGCTCATGTTCACCGAAGAGGGCCGCCGCGAGCGCCAGCGTCATGGCAATGCTGCCGCCGATGCAGATGAACCACGTCCAGTACCGCGGTCCGGCCGTGCCGTGCTGCTCATGTGTGGTCAGATCGGTAGACATGGAAGGGGGGGCAGGATAGCCAAGGAACTCAGTCCGAGGGTGCGATCCGATCCAGCAGCCATGCTGCGAACGCGGACTTGCTCATGCCCACCGGGGCCTCCGTGGACTTTCCATCCGAGGCGATCAACGTGGCGGTGATGCACTCGGCGTCCATGGTCTCAAGGGGGTTGGCCACGATGGCATCCAGATTCTTGTGGACCAGTTTGGCTCGGGCTCGGGTGTCGAGCTCAGCCGCGGGTTCTAGGGCAAACCCGACGATGCGTTGATCGGGACGTTTGCTTGCTGCCACCCCCGCGACCAGATCCGGGGCGGGCTGGAGCGTGAGTTGAATTGGCCCCTCATGGCGAGACAGTTTGGTTCCGGGGGCCGCGGTCTCGGGGATGAAGTCGGCGACTGCGGCTGCCATGATCAGCAGGTCTGCCTTGGGAAATGCGTCCTCAAGTTGATGCTGGAGGTCCGCGGTCGTTTCAAACCGTATACAGCATCTTTCAAGCTCGCTGGGCGGCTCCATGGCCCCTCGGCTAAGCAGCAGGGTGACTTCATGGCCGCGGCGGAACGCTTCCAGTGCAACCGAAATGCCCATTCGGCCGGATGATCGGTTGGAGAGCACTCGGACGGCATCCAGTGGCTCTCGCGTCGGACCAGCAGTAATCAGGATTCTCACGGTCTGAAGGCTACCCGCATCGTCCCGCCCACGTTTTCATGGCCGGTCGGTACGATGGTGCACCCCCGCCACCGAGCACCTGTGGGCCCCTCAGATCAGTACGGAGTTGCGTCAGCATACACCCATGGCCAAGCGAAGCAGAGCACGTCGCAAACTCGGGCAGATGCTTCTTGGGGCGGATGTTGTTACCGAGGAGCAGTTGGAAACGGCGTTGAAACTGGCCAAGGGCAGCGGCAAGCGTCTCGGCGAGTGTCTGATCGAATCAGGCGCCTGTGGTGATCTGGAAGTCTCGCGGGCGCTTGCTGAGCAGTTCGGCATGGAATTCAATCCGCTGGCCTCTGCCGGTGACATCGAGGGCATCGATCTTTCTTCAGTTCCCAAAGATGTGGTTCGCAAGCATCTCGTCGCTCCTTGCGGGTCCAGCAATGGGCGAATGAAACTGCTCGTGCATGATCCGATGGATCTGGAACTGCTGGATCTCCTTCGATTCCGTCTGAAAGCCGAGATCGATCCGGTGCTCGCCCCACGGAGTGCCCTCAAGGCATACATCGATGAGCAACTCGGAAGCGGCGAAGCTGTGGCGAGCGGGTCATTGGTGACCGAATCGATCGATGTTTCAGTTGATACATCTGTTGATCGCTCGGTCGACGCCTCTGTGGACATCGGCGGCGATGGCGAGCAGGCACCCGTTGTCAAACTCGTCAACAAACTCATCCAGGAGGCGGTTCGTGGTCGCGCTTCGGATATCCATGTCGAGCCCATGGCAGACCGTGTGGTGCTTCGGTACCGCATCGACGGGGTGTGCCATGTTCGTGACAACCTGCCCAAACGAATGCAGTCGGCACTGCTCGCTCGACTCAAACTGATGTCTGGTGTGAACATCGCCGAAAGACGCATTCCGCAGGACGGTCGCATCAAGATGGATGTTGATGGCGACCAGATTGACTTCCGTGTCAGCGCGTGCCCTGCCTATCACGGTGAGTCGATCGTGCTTCGTATTCTGCGTCCCGACTCTGTGCGGATCGGCCTGCCGAATCTCGGCTTTGAGCCGGACCACCTGGAGAACTTCAACCGCATCATCCGCCGCCCCAACGGAATTTTTCTCGTGACTGGACCGACCGGCTCGGGCAAAACAACGACGTTGTACTCGGCGCTTGCTGTACTCAACCGCCCCGATCGAAAAATCATTACTGCGGAAGATCCGGTGGAATACAGTTTCGCCGGCATCAATCAGTGTCAGGTGAATGAAGGTATCGGCCTGACGTTCCCGGCGATTCTCCGTTCGATGCTGCGACAGGCTCCGAATATCGTGCTGATCGGCGAAATCCGAGACCGCGAGGTTGCGGATATCGCCATTCAGGCCGCGCTCACCGGCCACCTCGTGTTCTCGACCCTGCATACCAACGACGCGCCATCAGCTGTGACCCGATTGGTTGACATGGGCGTCAAGCCCTATCTCGCGGCCAGTTCGATACAAGCCATCATGGCCCAGCGGTTGATTCGGGTGCTCTGCGAGGAGTGCGCCGAGGTGGATCCAGAGCCGGATGCCCGGCTGCTCAAACTCGTCGACATCTCTCCGGAAGAGGCCGAGGGCAAGGTGATGCGGGAAACAGGTTGCGGCAAGTGTGGTGGCGTGGGCTTCAGGGGGCGGAAGGCCATCTTTGAGATGCTCCAGATGACGACTGAACTGCGTGAGATGGCCTTCGCCCATGCGACCGTTGCGGAAATGAGGAAAGTGGCGGTGCGGAGCGGCATGCGTTCGCTTCTGCAGGACGGCAAAGTAAAGATTCTCAACGGCGTCACGACAATGGCGGAAATCGCCCGATTTGCCCAAGCAGACGTTCTTGTAGCCGCCAATATGGATTCTGAGTAGGAGACCCGTATCATCTCTCCCACAGGAGGGTGTGAGGACAGACATGTCAAGCATTCAGATCGATCGACTTCTCGACACGGTGATCCGCCAGGACGCCTCGGACCTTCACATCTCCGTTGGGCGCAAGCCGACGCTGCGTCTGAGCGGCAAACTTCGCAGCCTCGACACCAAAGTGCTTGAGAACGAAGACACCGTGGCGCTCATGAAAGCGATCACTCCCGAGCGATGCCAGCAGGAACTTCAGGAGCACGGTAGTACCGACTTCGGTTTTGCATACGGCGATCGGGCTCGCTTTCGAGTGGCGGTGTTCCGGCAGCGTGGATCGGTGAGTATCGCTTTGCGGCTGATTCCGAATCAGTTGTTGACATTCGATCAGATCGGGTTGCCGCCAATCGTACGTGAACTCATTCGGCGGCCTCGTGGTCTCTTTGTCGTGACCGGGCCAACCGGATCGGGCAAGACGACCAGCCTCGCGACGATGATTGACCACATCAATACAAACTTTGATCGGCACATCGTGACGGTTGAGGATCCCATCGAGTACTACCACTATCACAAGAAGTCGATCGTGAATCAGCGTGAGGTCGGTGTCGATGTGCCGAGCTTTTCGGAGGCTTTGCGACGGGCGTTGCGTCAGGATCCAGATGTGATTCTGGTGGGCGAAATGCGTGACCTCGACACGATCGAGGCTGCGATCGCCGCGGCCGAGACGGGACACCTGGTGTTCGCGACGCTGCATACCACGGGCGCTTCCGGCACCATCAACCGAATTATCGATGCATTTCCGACCAATCAACAGGAGCAGATTCGGGTGCAGCTCTCGGTGACGCTGTTGGCCGTTCTTTCACAGGTGTTGCTCTCTCGGGATGACCAGCCCGGGCGTATCGCCTCGTATGAGTTTTTGGTGGTGACGCCGGCCATTGCGAACCTGATCCGTGAAAACAAGACCTTCCGGATCGATTCGGCCATCCAGACAGGCAAGAAATTCGGTATGCAGTTGCTCGATGACCATCTTTGGAGCCTGTTCGAGCGGGGGGCGGTCTCGGCCGATGAGATGATCGACAAGGCTCGGGGGCCTTCAGAATTGACCGATCGGGTTCACAAGGTGGGCAAATCGGTGGGACGGACCGAACTTGATCAGGCAGATACCACCAAAGCGTGATGTAATATTATTGCAAATGGCCGGTGGCGTGGGCAAAAAAGAATCTCAACGGGGCTTGATGGGGACGGACTCGGGCGGCATACTTAGGGGGTCTTGGCTCTGGGATGCTGCCGGTGGCGGCGGGTATCACAGCGGAGCGGCCCGGACACGTGGCGTGGGACCCCGTTGGTAGACATAGGGAAGGCCCATGAGCGACGAGACCAAACAGCAAAACGAGGGCGAGTCCGCCGATGGCGAGCGGAAGCGGCGATCAACTCGTCGCAGTTCAAGCAGCACCCGTACACGCCGGCGGCGAGGTGAGGGTGGGGCTGCGGCGCAACTGAAGGGCCGGCGGTTCGGACGAATTCTCACCAAACTCGGCAAACTCAGCCGGGAAGAGGTCCACAAGGCGCTTGCGATCCAACGGAAGCGGGCGGAGAAGGGCGACCGGAGCAAGGTCGGAGAAATCCTGATCGAACTGGGCAAGATCACCGAGCAGGATGTACTGCAGGTACTCGCCGGGCAGATTGGGCTTGAGTTCATGGAACTGGATCCTGAGGCGATCGACGAGACGCTGGCCGAGCACCTGCCTGCCGAGACCGCGCGGACCTACCAGATCATCCCGGTGGCCTTCGATGCCGAGCGCAAAGCAATCACCATCGCGATGAAATCGGCGGACAACTACCGCGCTGTCGATGATTTGCGGCTACTTATGGGGTTTAAGGTGCAGGCCGTCGTGGCACCCCCAGCTGCCGTGGATGCTGCCCTTGAACGACTCTATGCGTCTGCCACCACAGGCTCGACCATGCTTGACGTCATGGCGGCGATTGAGGATTCGGACACGCTGGCGGCTCTGGAAGGCCGGGGCGAGTCCATCGATCTCGATCAACTCGCCGCAGCCTCCGAGGACAACAAGGTCATCAAACTACTGAATCTCGTGCTGCTCCAGGCGATCAAGGACAAGGCCAGCGACATTCACTTTGAGCCGTTTGAAGACGAATTCAAGATGCGATATCGCATCGACGGTGTTTTGTACGAGATGGTCCCACCACCGCCTCACCTGGCGCTGCCCATTGTGTCTCGCATCAAGGTCATGTCGAATTTGGACATCGCCGAGCGTCGGCTTCCTCAGGATGGTCGCATCGAGTTGACTGTTGCTGCGAACCCGATCGACCTGCGTATCTCGGTACTTCCGACGATGTACGGCGAGTCCGTCGTGATGCGTGTGCTCGATCGCAGCAACGTCGAATTGGCGATCGATCGCATTGGTCTGCGTGACGACGAGCTCACGACGATGAACGAACTCATCCGGAAGCCCAATGGCGTCATCCTGATTACCGGCCCGACCGGTTCGGGCAAGACCACGACGCTGTATGCGGCGCTCAGCGCCCTTAACGAGCCTACGGAGAAAATCCTGACCGCCGAGGATCCGGTGGAGTACGACATCGATGGGCTTGTGCAGTGTCAGGTGAATACCGATCAGGACCTGACGTTTGCGAAGCTCCTGCGGTCGTTCCTGCGGCAGGATCCCGATACGATTCTCATCGGTGAAATTCGCGATCTCGAAACTGCACAGATCGCGATTCAGGCGGCATTGACCGGCCACCTCGTGTTCTCGACGCTTCATACCAACGACGCGCCTTCGACCGTGCTTCGAATGGTCGACTTGGGCGTTCAGTCATTCTTGATTACCGCCACCATCGAGGCAATCGTCGCACAGCGGCTCGTTCGGCGAATTTGCCTGAAGTGCAAGCAGGAATACACACCGAGCGAAACCGAACTCATGGAGGTCGAGTTGCGACCGGCCGATGTGGTCGGCCGCACCTTCTTCCGAGGCACTGGCTGTGAGGCCTGCAACGGCAGCGGCTACAAGGGCCGGCTTGCCATCTTCGAGATATTGGTGATGGATGACGGGCTGCGAGAAATGATCATGACGCAGGCATCGACTGCGCTGCTCCGCACCGAAGCCCGACGCCGCGGCATGCGGACGCTGCGTGAGTCTGGAATGCTTTCGATCTACGACGGACGGACCACCATCGATGAAGTCCTGCGTGAAACCATCAGCGAGGAGTAGTCCGGCAGTCTGCCGGTGAGCACAATCCATGGCCACCTACCAATATGAAGCGCTCGACTCAGCAGGCAAGCCCACCAGCGGTACCGTGGAAGCCGACAGCAGCGAAGACGCTATCCAGCAGATTCGAGGTCAGGGTTTCTTTCCGACATCGGTCAGGCAGGGTGATGAGGGGAGCGGAAAGAAGAAGGGGCTGTTCGGCAGTCGGAGCAAGTCCTCAGGCGGGAAGAAGAAAAAGAAGAAAGCCGCCAAGCCAGCCAAGGTCAAGAAGGAAAAGGGTGAGAAGAAGGGGATACAGATCAAGTTGCCGGCCATCGGCAAGGTCAATGCCAAGATCCTGACGCAATTCACTCGCCAACTCTCGACGCTGCAGGACGCTGGTTTGCCGTTGCTTCGATCGCTGCAGATTCTCGAACAGCAGCAGAAGCCGGGGCAACTCAAAAACATTCTCGGGCAGGTCGTGTCCGATGTGGAAGCCGGTTCGACCCTCTCCGACTCTTTTGCCAAGCACCCCAAGGGATTCGATCGGCTCTACTGCAAGATGGTGGCCGCCGGCGAGGTCGGTGGCGTGCTTGATGTCATCCTGCAGCGTTTGGCCAACTTCATGGAGAAGGCCCAGCGGCTCCGGTCCCGCATCAAGGGTGCCATGATCTATCCGACGGTGGTGGTCATTATCGCCGTGCTGATCGTGACGGGCATCATGTACTTCGTTATTCCGAAGTTCAAGGACATCTTCGATGACTTCGACATCGAGTTGCCGGAGCTCACCCAGTTTTTGATCGACGCGAGTGGATGGGTGGCGGGAACGAGGGACGGTCAGTTGATTCCCGGATGGGTCGTGGTTGCATCGGCGCCGTTCTTTATCTTCGTATTCCTGAAGATCTTCCGAAAGACCAACTTTGGTCGCGCAACGATCGATTGGATTGTGTTGAAGATTCCCGTGGTCGGCGTGCTGGTCGAGAAGACCACGGTTGCTCGATTTACGCGAACCCTCGGTACGCTCGTGTCTGCAGGCGTGCCCATTCTGGAAGCGGTCAATATCACACGCGATACCTGTGGCAACTGGGTCTTCGAGCGGGCGCTCCAGCGTGTGCACGATTCCATTCGCGAGGGCGAGTCATTTGCCGTGCCACTGCGTGAGTCCAAAGTGTGTGATGGCATCGTCGTGAACATGATCGACGTCGGCGAAGAAACAGGCGACCTGGACGTCATGCTCATGAAGGTGGCCGACAACTATGACGAAGAGGTCGATGTCGCTGTTCAGTCTCTGCTGAGCCTGATCGAGCCGCTGCTGGTCGTGGTGCTCGGCACGATTGTCGGCGGCATTGTGTTGGCACTGTTCATGCCTCTGGTGAAGATGATTCAGTCGGTTTCGGAAAGCCCGACGTGATGCAGCGGCGAACTGGATTCACAATGGTCGAGATTCTCGTTGTCATGGCAATCATCGTGGTTCTGATCGGGATGCTGATCGTTGCGGCGGGTGGCGCGCGGCGCGCGGCGATGGGTTCGACGACCAGTTCACGGATCAACGCCCTGTCGCAGGCGGCCATCCGATTCGAATCAGACGCTGGCTACTTGCCGCCGCTGCTGGACAACGACCGTGCCGGGATCGATGGCCTCGAACCCAATCGGCAAACGCGGACGAGCGGGTATCCCGACTACCTCGTCACGATGCAGCGACGGTATTCCTATACGTCTCCCGCCGAGTACCTGCTTGGGTACGGCACCGAGGCCGAGGACGGCAAAGAGGGACTGGGCATTCGGAGACCGGGAGAAGACGGATTCTGGGACGCCTCTTGGAATGACGGCGTCAGTGGAGATCAGGGCGTTCAGGATGGTCGATTCGAATTACGCGAACGCAAGCCAACGCGTCACGGTCAGCAGGGCACGGTGCTCGGTCCGTACCTGGAACTCGATGACCCCGACATGGTCGGCGCGATCGGCTGGGAGGTCACCGGCAGTGATCCGGACGGCCTCGGCGAATGGGACGGCAGCATCGATCCAGCGACCAACCAGCCGATGGTGTACTTCCCGGGCGATCCGGGATATTCGCCGGAGGCACCAAAGGTCATTGTCGATGCGTGGGGTACGCCCATTCGCTACTACCGGATCAATCATCCGCCCTCGCAGCCTACGGTGCGATATCCGGCGAATTATGAGCCGATCGGCGGCGATGGGTGGCGGTATTCGCCCACGCTCAGCGAGTTCTTTGCATTGCGGCCGTGGGATGTCGGCGACAGCGAGTCGATTGTCTGGTGGTTCGATGATGGATCTACGAAGTGGGGCGACTTCAGCGAGATGACAAGTGCTTCAACTCGAGGCGACCCGACCAGCACCCGCAAGTTGACCAATGGCCGGTTCGCCTTCGTGTCCGCCGGTCCCAACCGCCGCATCTACGACTGGGCGAGAGTGGACTTTCCGGGCGAGGAGATCTCGGGTCTCTCCGACGGACGCGGCGACCACGCCGCATCGGATGATGTTCTCGCCGGTGGTTGGTACGAGGACGGCAAGGACCTGCCCTGGCTTGGCAAACCCGCCTACAACGCGGGTGTTGCCTACACCGAAGAAGCAAACCGCGACAACATCGTGGAGGTCGGCAAATGACTCGCGTGCGAACCGCATTCACGATGATCGAGTTGATGGTGGCCATCGTCATCATCGCCATCCTTGCTGCCATCACCCTCTCAATCGGCTCGGCCGTGCTTGAATCGGCCGACCGCCGCAAGACTCAAGATGTGCTCAGTCTGCTTGATGCAGCGATGACCGAGTACGAGCAGCACACGGGTCGACCCATGACGTATGGGTATGGCGATGGCGCGGATGTCCTCGTCGGCAGCGACGAACCCCTTCCAGATGTCAGTAAGTATGACATTGTGGTGCTGTTTGACGACCAAAACGAGGAGTGTTTCCGTGGCTTCTCCGAGGACTTTTCCGTTGGGCCTGGTGACTTCGACAGTTGGCAAACGGCGGTGAAGCAGCGATGCGGTTGGCAAGTGATGCACGAAGTGCTTGAGCGGCTTGATGGCGTCGCATCCTGTCGCAAGATCTTGGCTCGCATTGCCCCTCAGTTCTGGGGCGAAGGCCAAGTTGGCAACTCTACGTGGCGGATCCTCAATGATGCATGGGGCCGCCCGATTGTTCCGGTCTTCGCCGGTCGCGAGTGGTATACCCGTGGAACAGCGGCTTCGGGCGTCAATGACGTTGAAGTCGACGACACCACCAACACCTCGCTGAAGGACACCGACGGCACTATCCGGACCTTCGAAGAGCGGGCATTCGGTCCGGCCAAGGGCGAACGCATCTACTTCATGAGTACCGGACCAGACGGTCGCTACGGTTGGGTCAACTTCACCCATCCAACCGGCACGGACTTTACGCCCGACGCCGAAGACGTCCGGTACCGCAGAACCGAGGACAATCTTTACTCGTACGAGGTCCGCCAGTGGTAGGCCCCCGGAACAACACAGCCGAAACCGCCAGAGCCGCTTTCACGCTTATTGAGTTGCTCGCCGTGGTTGCGATTATCGGGTTGCTCAGCATCGCCACAGTCGCGTCGTATCAAGCCATTGCCAACGATGTCCGTCGAGCCGGCGCGGTGGAGCAGGTCAAGTCCATGCTCGCTAAGACGCGGATGTGGGCGCTTACCAACGCGAGAACGACGGCGCTCGTTTTTCGTCCGGTGGTTACCGCCGCTGGCGTGCAGCAGATCGAGGGCGTGTTGGCCCAGTTCTCTGGAGATGCGTTCCGCTACGTACCAGAGGACGGGTTCATGGGTGTGCAGAGTCAACCGATCGTGGCCCGATTTTTGCCCGTTGATTCCGGCAAGCCCATGCTGCTGGCAGAAGGGGTTGGCATCGCGGCTCCGTGCCATCGGATCTCCAATGTGAACAGTTCTGTTACGGAGCCACGGCTGTATCTCGATGGCGACAAGCAGTACCTCGCGGTGGGCAACTTGGTGACCATGCTGCCCGAAGCACCGGGTGTGATGATTGCAGTGCTGTTTGCTGGGGATGGCAGCCAAACCGTGCTGATTCCAGAGGCTGATGCCGACTGGCTGTGGGTGGATTTCAATGGTGATGGTGGCCAGCGTTATGAGGGCATCGACTATTGCAATCGCACCGAAGAGTCCGGGTTTAATCCGCCGCCGGCGTGCCCCCCGGATCTAGCGGACATCGAGGCGTGGTCGCCGCCGGCAGCGGGCTGTTGGCTTGGCGCACGCTACCTTGCCAATGGCCAGACCAGCAGCGCCGATCTGTGGAATGATGACGAACGGCTTCCCATGTGCCAGCGGGCGGAGGGAGACGAGCCTCTCGTGTTGGTGGCACCGTATCTGGCTGTCTACGACGATCGCGACGCCCGCGAAGAACTCGACGCCACGCGATGGCTCGATGCCGGAACATCGCCTCTTCGCCGTCAAGCGGCCTCTCGGCGGGCTGACGACCTGAGCGGGTTCATCGACGAGAACGCCAGACAACTGCACTTCAATCCAAACACGGGCGTGGCGCATGAGGGGGCATCCCGATGACTCGCCGTGGTTTCTCATTGATCGAACTTCTGATGGCGATTTTCATCCTCGGCATCGGGCTCATCAGCATTGCAGCACTCTTTCCGGCAGGCATCTTGCTGCAGCAGCGGGGAGAGGACGAATTGAATGGCCCCATCGTCGCTGCTCATGCGATCGAACTGATTCGGAACAGACTTTCTCCGGATGACTTTGGAAGCTGGTGGGATCTTCATGATGCTCAGGTGGAGTATTTGGAGTGGTATCACGGTGTTGGTGGAGGAAGTGAACAGGATGACATGGTGATTGGCAAACTAGGCATCGATTCGTGTTGCCAACCTGCCGCCTGGATGGACCATGAGTCATGGCCG
>MPMB02164686.1_pt1 | contig 43922 bp, 31 predicted proteins | sample 1617371 | NCBI WGS metagenome assembly MPMB02 (sample SAMN05944808, study PRJNA350692) | marine metagenome | biome: marine; feature: ODZ; material: water; isolation source: 300 m water sample filtered on 0.2 um supor filter | place: Pacific Ocean | collected 2012-04-08 | depth 300m m
ATGGCAGCGCCGCAAGGTAGGGCAGCCCAGACCACGCCGTGACGGCAACGGTGGTCCACATCAGGATCTGAATGGTCCAGGCCGACCAGGCGTGCAGGCCGGGCGGGACGATAGCGATCAGCACCATCACAATGGGAATGGCAATCGATTGAAACATCATCTTGGCCTTGCCGCTCCACTTGGCTCCAAAGGCCAGCCCGCTCGATTCAGCGACGCCGCGAATACTGGTGACGAAGATCTCGCGGGCGAACATGACGACAACCATCCATGGCGCGAGGCCCGAGGCCATCGTCAACAGGCGGCCTTCTTCAACCCACTGCGGAACAAGGAACCGCGGACCCGCGAGGCAGACCAAGGCTCCGAGTATCAGCAACTTGTCACAGAAGGGGTCCATGACCCGGCCGAAGGCGGTGACAACCTGCCATTTTCGCGCGAGGTATCCATCGAGGTAATCGGTGGCTGCCGCGACGATGAAGAGCCCGATCGCCACCCAGAGCCATCCCTCCCCCTCATCCGGATACCGGTACAGGCTGATCGCCACGAAGAACATGACGGCCATCACACCGCGAGCCATCGTCAGCAGATTCGGGATATGCCGGTAGGAGGCCATTGGCTGGTGCCGGAATCCTACCCGTTCTGCCCGGGCTGGCCCTCTCAGTTGCTCGTCCGTTGGACTGTTCTGGCGGCGGAGCCGCCTTGCCGCGATCCACCGGCGAACTTACCCTACCCCGTCTCCCGCCGCGGTCCCCTCGGGGCCTCTGGGTGGGTGGACACAGGCGACTCCTCGCCGCAACAGAAGGCCACGGATGGGCGCCATCCTTCCCTATATCGCAACCACCGTTGCAGCTTTGGGCTTGCTGACCGTGCTTGCCGCGCGGCAGCGACCGGCGAGACTGGGTGGCGGCTTGCTCGGCCTCGCCGGGCTGGCATGGCTGTGGATTCTGGCTGGCTCGCTTCCAGGGGGTGTCGAGGATGTGGCGGCTGAGGTCTTCGTGCTGATCTTCTCGCTGATCGCGGTGGCCGCCGCAGTACAGATGATCGTGCAGCAGCGACCGGTCTACTCGGCCCTCTTCTTTGTGCTGGTGGTGCTGAGTGTGTGCGGCGTGCTGGTCATGCTTGAGGCTTTCTTCGTGGCCTTTGCGCTCGTCATTGTCTACGCAGGCGCCATCCTGATTACATACATGTTTGTGCTGATGCTGGCACGGCAGGCCTCCGATACCGAGCACGAGGGCGAGATTCCTTCATACGATCGCGTACCTCGCGATCCGGTATCTGCAGTTGTTGTTGCGGCGATCTTCATGGGCATCGTGGTCGCAGCGACGTTCTCCGGACTCTCTGATTTGGCGCCCGCAGCTGGCGAGCAGGACCGACTTGACGCCGACGTCGCGTTGCTCAGATCTTTGCCGGGGCAGGTTCGCCGTGAAATCGAGGCCGCGGAGTTCGAAGGCACATTGCCCGAGTCACTCGATAACGTCGTCGTTGCCCGTGATGGCAAAATCCTGTTTGAGAATGAGGGAGGCGTGTCAGTTCCGCTGACGCCGCCGGGCAACACATCGCACGTGGGCTGGAGTCTCGTTGCCTCCTTCCCGGCGAGCCTTGAACTGGCCGGCGTGATCCTGCTGATGGCGATGTTCGGCGCGGTCGTGCTGGCCCGCCGTGAAGTCGAGCACGCCGAAGCGGAACTTGCGGCCGCCACCGGGGGTGATCGCGACGAGTATGTCGACTCCAGGGAGGACACGCCGTGAGCATCCTCGCTGCCGAGTTCTCAAGCGTTTCACTTGCTCACATGTTGCTGCTCGCCGGTGTGCTGATGGCCATCGGCTTGGCTGGTTTCTTGTCTCGCCGCAACCTGATCGTCATGTTCCTGTGTACCGAACTGATGTTCCAGGCGGCGATTGTCACCATGGTCGCGTTCGGTCGGTGGTATTGGGATTTCTCCGGGCAGGTCTTTGTGATCTTCATCCTGACCGTGGCCGCCGCCGAGGCGGCACTGGCGCTGGCATTGGTCGTCCTGCTGTATCGGCGACGGTCGACCCTTGATGCGGAGTCTTGGACGGAGCTTCGCGAATGAGCCCGATGGCGTTGCACATCCCGCTGATGTCTCCGGGTACCCCCGCCGTTCCCGTAAGCGAGGTCGTGGTGACCTCCGATCTTTCGTGGGCCGGTTTCATCCTGCTGCTTCCGTTGCTCTCGCTGGTGCTGTGCGGACTGTGCGCGGCCTTCCGTGTCAAAACCAAGTTGCCCGCGGTGATTACGACGGCGTGCCTTGCAGCCTCGTTCGTGACTTCTGTTTTTCTCTATCTGAACTACACGCCGCCTGGCGAAGTTGTGCCGCTGCTGGACTGGATCAACCTGAGTTGGGGCAGCGGGCAGTTTGAGTCGTTCTCGGCGAACTTCTCGCTCTACATCGATTCGCTCTCGCTGCTGTGGATCATGTTCGTGACGGGGCTCGGCACGCTCATCACGTTCTACGCGAGCGAGTACATGGAGCCGGATCTGGGCAAGGGCTACAGCCGCTTCTTCGCCGGCGTGAGCGTCTTCCTCTTCGCCATGTCGGCCCTGGTGCTCTCAGACAATCTGCTGATGCTCTACCTCGGCTGGGAGGGCGTCGGCTTTGCCTCCTATTGGTTGATCGGCTACTACTACCAGCGGCCCGCCGCGGTAGCCGCGGCGAAGAAGGCTTTCATCGTCAACCGCATCGGCGATCTTGGTTTGGCGCTTGCCGTCTATCTCATCTGGACCACTTTCGGGACGGTGCAGTACGACGAATTGATGACGGTGCTGCACGATGGCACATGGAAGCATGTCTACGACACGTGGACGACATCGGCCATCCCGTTTCTGTTGATGCTCGCTGCTTTTGGCAAGTCGGCCCAGTTGCCGCTCTATGTATGGCTGCCCGACGCGATGGAAGGTCCGACACCGGTTTCGGCGCTGATTCATGCTGCGACGATGGTGACGGCGGGTATCTACCTCATAACGAGGACGTATCCGCTGTTCATGATGGAGCCGGTATCGCTGCATGTTGTGGCGTGGGTGGGCGGCCTGACGGCACTGCTTGCCGCGACAATCGGCATGGCGCAGTACGACATCAAACGCATCATGGCCTACTCGACGGTGTCGCAGCTTGGTTTCATGTTCCTCGGACTTGGCGTACTCACAACCTATGGTGCCGCCTATCACGTGTTTACCCACGCTTTTTTCAAGGCCGTCCTGTTCCTGACCTGCGGCGCCATCATGCATGGCTTCGCCGGACAACTCGATCTTCGCAAACTCTCGGGCCTTCGGCACATCAAGGGCTGGCGGATCACGGCGTGGACGATGTTCATCGGATCGCTGGCACTGGCGGGCTTCCCGTTCACGTCGGGCTACTTCTCGAAGGACGCGATTCTCGCTGAGGCCTTTGTGACGCAAGGTCCGGGCTTTGAGATTCTGGGATGGATGGCTATTTTCACCGCCGGCCTGACCGCCTACTACACCTTCCGCGTGTGGTTCCGTGTGTGCGCCGGGCCAGTCAAGTACGAGCCGGGTGAGGAAGCACATGGCGATGATCATGGAGGCGACTTCCATCCCCACGCTCCGCGATTTGCCATCAACTCGGTGCTCATCATCATCGCCATCGGATCGTTGGCGACAGCGGTGCCGTACTTCCTGAGCAATCATGCCGATGCCAATCTCACAGGTGGCTGGGTGGCCGACATGGTGCACGACTCGACTGCCCGTGAGGGCCTGCCGGGATTCGCTGCCGCTACCGATCACGGCTACACAGCGGATGCGGGGCATGGTCATTCGACGCTCCTGGGCATGGACCCGCATTACGCGATGTACTGGATCTCCGGCACGGTGGGCTTGATCGGCCTGTTCTTTGCAGTCTGGCTGCACCTGTGGAGGCGAGCAGATGCCGATGCGCTTCGTGGTTGGCTGCGAGGTCACGCCCTGATCGCCTGGCTGCCACGGGCAATGGAGCGGAAGTGGTATGTCGACGAGTTCTATCACGTTCTGCTTCGAGCACCGCTTTGGATCCTCGGGCACTTGTGCTACGCCTTTGATCGGTTCATTATCGATGCGGTCTTCGTCGATGGCATCTCCCGTATTCCGCGTGGGGTCGCCCGCTGGTTACAGCCGCTGCAGAGCGGGGCCGTGCAGTCACACGCGGTCGTGATGGCCGGGGGCGCTGGCATCATCATTCTGCTCATGGCGCTGTTCATGCAGTTCGGGTGGCTGGGAGGAACGCTCTGATGTTGGGTGTGCTGCTCATGTTGGTTCCGCTGGTGGCTGCGGTCATCATCATGTTCGCGCCCGCCCGCGCCGCCCGTGGCGTGGCGCTGATCGGCACGCTCGTTGGGCTTGGTCTTGCCATCCTTGCCGCCATAGATTTCAACGGGTGGGGGAGCGGGGGATGGGGACTTGAGTTCCATCGCGACCTGCTGCCCTCGCTCGGTATTTCGCTCACGTTCGGCGCCGATTCGGTATCGATGCTGCTCGTTCTGCTGACGGTGCTGCTGATGCCCCTGGCGGTGATCGGGTCATGGACGGCCGTGACCGAGCGGCTCAGGGAGTACTACGCGTGGCTGCTGGTGCTCTCGACGGCCATGATCGGCGTCTTCCTGGCGCGTGATCTGCTTGTGTTCTACGTGTGCTTCGAGTTCACGCTCGTACCGATGTTCTTCCTGATCGCCATCTACGGCAGCACAAACCGCGCGTGGGCGAGTGTGAAGTTCTTCCTCTACACCTTCCTTGGTTCGCTGTTTGCGTTTACCGGCTTCCTCTATGTGGCTTGGGCCAATGCCGAGCACGGGGGCGTGTGGTCTTTTTCCATTCCAGACCTTGCTCACTTTGCGTCCACCGGGATGACCAGCACCGAGCAGGCGTGGGTGCTGCTGGCACTCATGGCCGGGTTTGCCGTCAAGATTCCGCTCTTCCCGGTGCACACGTGGCTGCCGCTGGCCCATACCGAAGCGCCCACGGCGGGTTCGGTGCTGCTCGCGGCTGTGCTGCTGAAACTCGGTACCTACGGGCTGTACCGGTTTGTGCTGCCCATGACGCCCTCCGCCGTGGTGGACTGGGCGCCTCTCATCGGTATTCTGGCGATTGTCGGTATTCTCTATGCCGCCCTGATCTGTTGGGTCCAGACCGATGTCAAGAAATTGGTCGCGTACTCCTCGGTGAGTCATCTTGGTTTCTGCGTACTCGGCTTGTTTGCATTGAACCCGCTTGGTTTGCAGGGATCGGTGCTCTACATGATCAACCACGGCCTCTCGACCGGTGCGCTCTTCTTCATGATCGGCATGATGTATGAGCGGTATCACACCCGCGACATGGGTGTTGTTGGCGGACTTGCGGCGAAGATGCCGGTGTGGTCCTTCTTCATGGTCTTCTTCGTACTCGCCTCGGTTGGACTTCCGGGCCTCAACGGGTTCGTCAGCGAATTTCTGTGCCTGATCGGTACGTTCGCAGCCGGCGACGTGGGGGCGTACCCCGGCGTCCTTGGCCCATGGTTCGCGGCTTTCGCGGCGCTTGGCATGATCTTCACAGCGATGTATCTGCTCATCATGGTTGGCAAGGTCGTATTCGGACCACTTCGAGAACCGGCTGGTGATCATGGTCCGCTTCCCGCCGACCTCACGGTTCGGGAGATCATCGTGCTTGTGCCGCTTGCCGCTGCGTGCATCTGGATCGGCGTGCAGCCCGACATCATCATGGATTCGATGAGCGGCGCGATCGAGCACACGCTGGCGGTGTATCCGGACCTCGTGTCGCCGGTCCGCGAGACGGTTGCAGGAGCGATGCCATGACCGAGCGGCTGTGGATGCTGATTCCGGAATTGATCGTGCTCGCCGGTGCCGTTTCATGCGCGATCATCGGTATCTCCCGCAGTGTGGCAGTCCGGCGGAGCCTTCCGATCGTGGCCTTCGTGACACTGATCGTTGCGCTTGTGGCGACTTGGATCGTGTATCAGGACGGCGTAGCAAGCCTTGGCAGTGGCGACTGGGCTGTTCCCATGCCGTGGCTGGGCAAGAGTCTCATTGGTGTTTCTGTGGTCGTTGGTCTGGTTCTCGTGCTCGTGCAGGCCGGATTTGTCGATCACTCCTATGAGGATGCCGTTGCAGCGGGCCGCAGTACATTTGATCCGCTGCGTACATCTCGCGGTGAGTACTACGTGTTCTTCCTGCTCAGCCTGTGCGGCCTGATGCTCACGAGTGTCGCGCCCGATCTGATCTGGCTGTTCCTCGCCCTTGAACTCACCTCACTGCCGACCTACATCATGGTGGCGATCGGTCGAATCGACCGGCGGGCCCAGGAAGCGGCGATGAAGTACTTCTTCCTCGGCGCCATGGCCGCGGCCATCTTCCTGTTCGGCTTTGCCATGCTCTACGGCGCGACCGGAACGATGAGTCTTGTCGGCATGAAGGATGTACTCACAGCAAGGTTGGCCGAGACCGGTTCCATCGGCACACTCGCCACGCTCGGGCTGCTGCTCTCGATCTTCGGCATCGCCTTCAAACTCGCTGCGGCGCCTCTGCACATGTACGCCGCCGATGTGTATGAAGGTGCGGCTGCGCCGGTGACCGCGTTCCTCGGATTCGTTCCGAAGGCGGGCGGCGTCGTGGCGCTCATGCTCATTCTGTCGGTCACCGGCTGGATGGAAGAGGGCGGATCACTGCCGGAAGCGGTACTCATCACGCTCTGGATTGTGGCCGTTCTGACGATGACGCTGGGCAATATCGGAGCGCTCCTGCAGACCCGCGTGAAGCGAATGCTCGCCTACAGTTCGATATCGCACAGTGGCTACATTCTGATCGGCATCATCGCAGGGCCTGGCGACGGATTCGTCGCGGTGCTGGTGTATCTGCTCGCCTACGGACTCAGCAACACGGCGACCTTTGCGGTGCTGGCAAGTTTGAAACGGGGTGGCGGCGAGGTCGAGACCCTCGACGATCTGACCGGATTGCGAGAGCGGCATCCATCGATGGCGTGGGCCATGGCAATCTCCGCCGGCTCGCTGCTCGGCTTCCCGCCGCTGCTTGGTTTCTGGGGCAAGTTGCTGCTATTCATCGCCGGTATTGCCACGGGCCACATTGTGCTCGTCATCATCGCCGCCATCAACAGCGCGATCAGCGGTTGGTACTACCTGCGATTGGTGGCGTTGCCGCTGACCGGTTCACCCACCGCTTCAAGCCGCAGCGTCGAGCGGGGCGATTGGAACGGTCCACGCATCGCTGCTGTCACGGCCTGCGCCGCCGTGATCGTGTTGCCGCTTTTCCTCGGTGACATCATCGGTGAGGCCGAAGAGGGGGTTGGTGTGGCCGGTCGTGAGGTGCCGCATCAGGCAGGCGAGGACGTTGCCGCGGCGGGGGCCTTGGTCAGTCTCGGTCGGGTCAGCCCCTGAAGAACCAAGCCGAGGGCCGTTGCCGCAAGCCAAGCGAGCACGATCGTGGACCCTCCCGCGGCGCCGCCGAGCCAGTCTGGTGTCATGTTCCACATGTCCAGAAGTCGCGGCAGCGCCGTCAGCACCAATCCAGCGCCGGCGGTCGCGGTCAGCAGGACTGCCGCGGCGGTGGTGAAGAAGGTCGAGAGAATCAAGCCTGCCAGCGCGGCAATACCGGCTGTTGCCAAGACGACCAGCCGCGGATCGGGAGGGAGTGTTTCCCACGCGTCGCGGAAGGGTACGAGTTTCTCGTGGCGTGCCAGTTCCATGGTGTGCTGCGTGATGTTGGGGGGGAATGACACGGGGAGGATCGATCGGTGGGTCGTCGCCTGTTCCAAGGGTGTTGCATCCGGTGGTTCGCCAGCAAGTTCGTCGACCGGCAGTCCAAACAGACCCGCCACCGGTGGTGGTGGCACGTTGTTTTCGGTGAGATGCAGCACCGTCCAGGCCACCGATCCGCCAAGAATCGTCAGTGTGATCGCCAGCAGGGCGCCGGCCAGCAGTTTGTAGGCCAGCAAGGCCACGCAGGCGATCACGATGGCGCCAACCACCGGTGCCACCCACTGCGGCCCGATATGCGTCTGTTCCCAGATCATCATGCCCCCGAGTCCCCCCAAGCCGAGTCCCATCGCCCCGACCGCCGAGCGAAGCACCCAGCCCCCGGTTGCCCACAGCACGATTCCCACCGCCAAGGCCGCCAGTATCCACGGAAGAGTGCCCGTGGTGGCGGTTTCAGTGATGGTGGCGAAGTAGTACATGAGATGATCTATCGGACACCCACTGATTGGGAGTGGAGGATTGGAGGTTTCGTCCTCTGTCAAACGGATCCGTAGGAGTGTGCCGGCTCAGGGGAGTCGATGGGAGGTGGGGAGAACTCTGGTTGGTAGTATTCGCCGATGAGGAAGAATCAATGCGTGTTCCAAGCTGCTGCGGCAGCACTCGCTGTGGCGCTGGGAGGGATGGCTGCTGTGGCAGATGAGCAGGACCACGCAGGGCACGCCTTCCCGGCGAATCGGCTGGTCGATGAGACCAGTCCCTACCTGCTCCAGCATGCCTACAACCCGGTGCACTGGTATCCGTGGGGGGAAGAGGCTTTCGAGGCCGCCCGCCGGGAGAACAAGCCGATCTTTCTGAGCATCGGGTATTCCACCTGCTACTGGTGCCACGTGATGGAGCGAGAGTCGTTTGAGAACCCCGAGGTGGCGGCGGTGCTCAACGAGTACTACATCCCGATTAAGGTCGACCGCGAGGAACGGCCCGATGTTGATGACATCTATATGACCGCGGTGCAGGTGATGACCCGCCGCGGCGGTTGGCCGCTCTCGTTGTGGCTCGAACCGGACACGCTGAAACCGTTTTTTGGTGGCACCTACTTTCCGGTAGAGGGGCAGGGCCAGCGTCCGGGGTTCATGCAACTGTTGCACGGAATCCATCAGGCGTGGTTGGAGCAGCAGCCGGAACTTCGCGTCCAAGCGGACAAGGTGGCCGACGCCGTCACCAATCGGCTCGCGGCGGTGCCCGAACCCGAACTTCCAGATCCCGGTGTGGTTGAGGCTGCAGTATCGCAGTTGATGTCAACCTACGACGCCGCGAATGCCGGCTACGGCGGTGCTCCGAAGTTTCCGATGCCGGTCCATCTCGATATGTTGATTGAGACGGCTTGGGATCGACCCGATGTGCAGGCGTCACTGACGCATACGCTCGATCGGATGGCGATGGGCGGCATGTACGACCATGTGGGCGGAGGCTTTCACAGGTACAGCACTGACGGGCAGTGGCTCGTGCCGCACTTTGAGAAGATGCTCTACGACAACGGCATGCTCGCCTCCGTGTATGCAGAGACGTTTGATCGAACCGGCGATGCCTACTACGCGGAGATTGTGACCGAAACGCTTGACTACGTGCTGCGGGAAATGATTGACGAGACCGGCGCCTTCTGGTCAGCGCAGGACGCAGAGTCGAATGCCCGCGAAGGGCAGTCCTACCTCTGGACGCCCGACGAGATCCACGCCGCCATCGACGAGGGCGGATTGCCACCCGAGTGGGCGAACTTCGCCATCACGCTGTACGGACTCGATCGTGGCACGAACTTCCGCGATCCACATCACCCCGGCGAGCCCGCCTCGAACGTGCTGTTTCTTTCTGGTCGGCCGGATGCCTTGGCGGGTGGTTTCGGTATGACCACTGCCGCGTTGCAGGACCGGATCGAAAAGATCAATACCGCCATGCTGGCGCGGCGGGATCGCCGTGATCAGCCGAGCACGGATGACAAGATTCTCGTCGGATGGAATGGCCTGATGATCGGTGGCATGGCCGATGCGGGTCGCATTCTTGAGGCACCTCGATACATCGACGCTGCTCGCTCCGCTGCAGATTGGATCAAGGGGTCCATGTGGAGTGATGAGGGTGGACTGAAGCGAACGGCTCGGGCCAAGCAAGTCAGTGACATCACGGGTTTTTTGGAGGACTACGCTTTTCTGGTGCGGGGACTGCTCCGACTGTACGAGGCCACCGGTAACCAGGATGATCTTGCGTGGGCGACCACGCTCATGAAGCAGGCTCGCAGTCGATTTTTCGACACCGAGCAGGGCTGGCTTGATGCGCCTGATGGCGACTCGAACCTGTTTGTCCGAGGGCGATCGTTGTACGACGGCGCAGTGCCGAGCGGGACGTCGGTCATGCTCGACAATCAACGTCGTCTGCACGAGTTGACCGCAGATGCTGCGTGGCTTGGCGAAGCGGCGGACACACTCAAGCCCATCGCGGCCACCCTCAATCGGAGCCCCCGCGGCTCCGGGCAGGCGATTGCGGCGCTGCATCATCTGCGTACCGCCGATCCGGGTCGGTTCAATGCAGCGGTTCCGAAAGCAGCGAAGGGGCCTGTCGAGGTAGGCGTTGATTCCAAGCAAGTGCGACTGGATACCAACGGTCGGGGCGAGATCACGGTTGTGATGCAACTGAAGTCCCCATGGCATGTCGCGCTGCCGGGAACCAAGGATGTGATGCCGGTCCGAATTGCGTCAGCGACACCCGGGATTGAAGTCACGCCGCGATGGCCTCAGGGGAAGACCTATCAGGATCAGATGGGATCGATGCAGGTACTCGAGGGTACGGCGAGAATTCCAGTCACCGTCATGCGATCGAATGCCGCCGAACCCACGCTGGAGCTCTCGGTCAGTTGGCAGGCTTGTGATGACAAGATCTGCCTTCGCCCCGAAACGCAGACTTACGTAGTTGAACTGGTGGACGGGGGCGATTTCTGATGCGAGCCCCTAGAGAGCGCCGTTTGCTGGACATCGCCTTGCTGACGACCGGTGGCACGATCGACAAGACGTACGATCCGCTTCGCGGCGTGCTTCGCAATGACGTCAGCGTGCTCGATGTGATGCTCGAAGGCATGGAATTGGAAGGCGTGTCGCTCCATCGTGTCGAAGTCCTGAACAAGGACAGCCTCGACATGGATACGGAGGATCATCGCCAGATCGCTGCGGTGGCCAAGGAAGAGGCTGGGCGGCGAGATGGGGTGGTGATCGTCCACGGCACCGATCGACTCACCTGCACCGGCGATGCCATCGTTGAGACAACAGACGATTCTTTGCAGGTTCCGATCGTGTTGACCGGGGCCATGCGACCTTGGATCATGCGAAACAGTGACGCGCCGCAGAATCTGACCGAATCACTTCTGGCCGTTCAGATACTTGATCCCGGCGTGTATGTGTGCATGCACAATCGTGTGCTGCGATTGCCCGGAGTCCGGAAGGATCCAGAGCGTCTTCGATTCGTGTATTCATCTTCTTTCCAGAGCGAGTAAGACTGCATGTCCCAGATGAGCGATTTCACGAGTTCCCTCTCACAGCGGCTCCGCCACAAGTACCGCACTGCTCCGGTTCCGAGTACGAAGATGCCGCGAGGCATTCCGTACATCATCGGAAACGAGGCGGCCGAGCGGTTCTCGTTCTACGGGATGAAGGGCATTCTCGTCATTTTCATGACGAGTTACCTCTTCATGCTGCCGGGAGCCATCGGTAACGAGCCGATGCCCGAATCGAAGGCAATCGAGAACTACCACTTCTTCACGACGGCGGTCTACTTCACGCCCATTTTCGGCGCGTTGATCGCCGACATTCTGCTTGGCAAGTATCTGACCATCATCAGCCTGAGCATCGTCTACTGCGCTGGTCACGGTGTATTGGCATTGATGGGCGTGAACGATGGAGTCAATCCGGGATTGATGCTCTTTCTCGGATTGGGACTGATTTCGATTGGGTCGGGTGGTATCAAGCCATGCGTGTCGGCCCACGTGGGCGATCAGTTTGGGGCGACGAATGGGCACTTGGTATCGAAGGTGTTTGGATGGTTCTACTTCGCCATCAACACAGGGGCCTTCCTGTCGACTTTGATGACACCGTGGTTCCTGGAGTGGTACGGGCCGCATCTGGCATTCGGTATTCCGGGTGTACTCATGGTGATCGCCACGATCGTGTTCTGGATGGGGCGGAAGGTGTTCATTCATGTGCCTCCGGGTGGTCTGAAGTGGTTCAAGGAAACCTTCAGTTGGAGGGGCATTAGCGCCATTTTGAAACTCAGCGTCATTTACATCTTCGTAGCCGTCTTCTGGGCGTTGTTCGACCAGACCGGCTCATCGTGGGTCCTCCAAGCAGAGAATCTCGATCGCAACTGGCTCGGAGTCGAGTGGCTCTCCTCGCAAATTCAGGCCGTGAATCCGATCATGATCTTGATTCTGATCCCGCTCTTCTCGTTCTTGATCTATCCGGCCGTCAACCGTGTGTTCAAGTTGACACCGATTCGGAAGATTTCGATCGGCCTCTTCATCATGGTGATCGGATTCAGCATGGTCGCTTTGCTCCAGGAATCGATCGACAGTGGTCTGCGGCCGAGCATCGGCTGGCAGATTGCTGCCTATGCGATTCTGACTGCCTCCGAGGTCATGGTATCGATCACCTGTCTTGAGTTCTCGTACACGCAGGCGCCGCGGACGATGAAGTCGATCATTATGGCAATCTTCCTCGTGAGCGTTTCGCTCGGCAACGTGTTTACTGCCGTGGTGAATCACGTGATTCAGGTCGATTCCAACGCATCGCCGGCGAAGCAACTCGCCGCATCTTTCGGAAAGGACCATGTGAGCGGCGAGCATGCCGACCGCGACCGCGCTGGTGACGCAGCGAATGCGAAGATGAACTACGAGGAGCTTCCGGACGGTGGCTTTGCTCTGAAATTGGCTGGCGTCGACGGCGTACTCGGTTCCGAAGACGACATCAGACTCGGGTTCGCCCCCGAAGGCGACATGTCCGGCTTCGTTCAGGACGAGGCTAACGCGATCAAGCAGGGGATCGACCGCATCGGAGCGTACTGGGAGACCAATCATCGGTTGCCGACCGTCGATCAGGGAACCGAATTTGTTGAGCAGTTGAAGGATCCATGGGGGCAATCTTTGCGGTATCAGTTGAAGAGCGACAAGTTGTTCATCGTCACCAGTGACGGCCCCGACAAGATCTGGCAGAGCCAGTACGACATTCGGGCGGAAGTCGATGTCACCTCGCTCACCCGGGTTGAGCAGGACAAGGCCGATGCAGCGAGCGAAGGCGGTGACTGGCTCGCGTGGTCGCATCCGGAGCAGACGTGGCTGGAACGCCGGCAGGCGGAACTCGATGCCGATGAGGCGGCCCGCAGCCAGAGCGACGACGCGAGCACCGACCCGGACGAGACTCCGCCGGGTACCTTCACGACCAACATCCGCTGGGATGTCGGCGGCGCGACAACCATGACCGGCGCTTCCTACTTCTGGTTCTTCACGTGGCTGATGCTCGGTACCGCGATCGTATTCGTTCCGGTCGGATGCCTCTACAGACCACAGACCTACCTCCAGGAAGAGGCCGAGTGATCCCTCGCTACTGTTCGACTGCTTCCGCTCTCGGTTGATTCGTCTGGGTGGGCGGCGAAGCCCCACGCATGCCACGCACCCGAACCACGTTGGTTTCTGGATCAAGCAGGACATACGGCAGCATTGGATCGGTGGTCCGGCGGGCATAGAGCGGCACATGATCGACCCGGCAGATGCGGCTGAGATTGGAGAGATCCTGCCAGTGCAAGCCGTCTGGCATGGTCAGCAGGAAGTTGCCCTCGTGATCGTGGACGGCATCGATGGAGCCCTCAGCGAGAGAAATGACGCGATCTGAGTTCGCCGCCATTGGCCTCCAGACCGCAATGCGTTGGCGGATCGGATGATAGAAGATGACTTCCTCGAATCGGGAAGGCTGCAAGCCTTGCACGATCGAGCGGTTGGCGGTTGCCCGAAGAGCATCCCATCGATTGGCGCCGGCCATGATCAATGCCTGCTTGATCGAAGATTCGAGCGTGTCTGGCGATTCGCCATCGATCGACACGATCGAGAGTGTGCCATCCTCACCGAGCCGCCAAGCGGAGAGCCGGCTGCTGCGGTCGCTCCACATGGGAAGTAGCCATTCGCCATCATTTACAGGTAAGACAAACTCACGCTCATCCTGAAATCGGATGGCAAGGGAGAACTCGATTTCCTGTTGGGTTCGAACACACCAAGCAAGACGCCCGCGTGGGCCGAGGCTGGGCATGGTGTTGACATGTTCGTCCTGCACAAGCCACTGCAAGTTACCGGTTCGCCAGTCGATCTCGCCGATCCAGCGACTCCCGTCAGCACGGGGAGATTCCACCAAGAAGCCTTCATCATCGGCAGAATCAGTGAGGAGAACGGATCCGCTGATCGTGTTCTGGAGGCGGATGCCACTGCGGCTGGGGAGCACTTCCCAAATCTCAATCTTGGCATCCTCTGGAACCGAGGCGCCGGGCAATGCCAGCCGCATGGCATTGCTTGGGATGTCGCCAGTGCTGGTGGCGATCCATTGGCCGTTCGGACTGAGCAGGGGGAGGGTTGTCGAGTTCCAGGGGATGGCTCCAATGCCCCATGAGTCGCCTTGAAAGGATGATGAGGCGAGTTCGTTGGCAATCAAATTCTGCTCGGCGAGTTGATTGAGTGCCGCAGCGGTTTCCGCAGTGAGCGGGGTTCGCTTGGGCCACTTCGATTTATGACATCCAGTCCCCAAGACCAGAAGAGAGCACGTGGCAACACTGATAGCGAGATGAGCGGTCATTGCTCGTGCTCGTCATGTGGGATCAACTCGATCAACTTGGGCTGAAAAGCATCGATTTCACTCTGAGTGTTGGATTGGCCAGGCGGGATGGCACCGCTTCCGGAGTATGACCCGTGCGAATTTCGAAGCCGCTCATGGACATTGAGATCAATGATCTTCTGGGCCTCTTCGAGTTGCTCGGCGAGCGGACGGGACACGGATTCAAGTCGTTGCAGATCTGCGAGGTTGAAGTTGGTGTAGTTGTCAGTTGGTCGTTGTACGACGGTTGGCGTAATAAATGCAATCAGTTCCGTGCGGGTCAAATCTTCCTCGTTGTATTCAAACAGTTGGCCGATGAACGGAATATCCGCAAGCAGTGGGATACGCTGACGGAGGATGGTCTCCTGCTCTTTGAGTAGCCCGCCGATCACAATCGTTTGGCCGTGAAGCAGGATTGCATTAGTGGTCACCTGCTTGCGACCGAATTGCTGAGTATGGGTATTTCCTACGTGGACGGTGCCGAGGACATCGGAAAGTTCGACGCTGATCGAGAGGTCAACGGCGCCCTCCTCGGTGATCCGCGGCCGGACGTTCAGGAAGACGCCGATGTTCTTGTACTCGATGGTTGTCGAGGTTTGCGGGCTCCCGGAAACTCCAGTTTCGACGGTTCCGGTTGCAATGGGGTATTCCTTGCCCGAGAAGAACACGGCCTCCTGATTGTCAGCAGTAAAGACCCGCGGCTCCTGGATAATCCGAGTGTTCGTGATCGAGTTGAGCGCTTCGATGACCACGCTGATTGGGTGGGCTCCGAGTGTCAGCGTATTGGTCTGACTCTTACCGAGCAGATTAGTGATCCATTCGATGGGTGACATCGTAATCCCTGCTGTTCCGACTACGAGCGCGCCCGTGTTAGGTTGTTGGTTGTGCCCCAATTTCATTCCGAGATTCAAGGCATCGCCGAGATCAACCTCCACGATGGTGGCGGCAAGCATCACTTGCCGACGAGGCTGATCGAACTCTTCAATCAATTTCCGCATCGGTTCCCGATAGGATGGTGGCGAGAGGATCGCAATCGCATTTTGGCGGATGATCGGCATGATGCGAACTTTGCCAATGAGGGCCGATTCCGGGGATTGCTCGTCCGCGTTGCTGGCATTGCCCCACGGGAACTGCAAGTCACTGCCCCCTTCGGATGTGTCCGGTCCGGTGATGTTGATGCCGTCACTTGCCGAGAAGCCTTCCGCACTTAATCCCGTGTCGGGTCTTGGCAAGGAGACGCGACCGCCAGATTTGGCGAGGAGGATGTTGAGCTCTTCCGCAAGCGAGACTGCATCGGCATATTTGAGTGTGATGACATCTGGGAGCCCTGCGTCTGTGGGTTGATCAATCTTGTTGATCATGTTCTCGATAAACGTAAAACTCTCGACCGTCTTCGCTAGCACAAGCAATGCGTTCCGATCAGGGAAGGCCTCGAACTGGTAGACACCCGCGACGCCGACCGTCGCATCAGCCCGGTTGCCTTGAGCTTGCCCGCCGGTTCGGCCGCGGCTCGCCGAGGAAGTCGACGAACCGCCGCCAAGTACAGTCGTCAGCAGATCCTTGACCTTGATGGGATCGGTGTGCTCCAAGATGAACATCCGCGAGGTGCCGTCCGGTCTCGGGAGGTCCCACACATTTTCGACGAGTTCCGTGATCTGGTCGATCGTGCGAGGCTCGCCCTGCAGCGTCACGGTGTTTTGCTGCTGGTTGACCGTCAACCGAAGTTCCGCCTCCGGCACACCCTCGGAGGAAGTCGTCGTCGCCGCGGTTCTGGTGCCTCCGCGGCTCTGCGCATTGCGATTGCCTCGCGTGGTGGTGCTTGTTCGGCTGCTTCCGGAACTCCCGCCCTGCTCGAACAACTGGAGAATGTTCGTCTCGATTTCGGCCGCGTCGGCGTACTGGAGCCGGAACGTCCGGATGACCGGCTGTAGCCATTTGCGATCGAGGTCGCGGATGATCGTTTCCATCTGCTGGCACAGCCCGATATCGCCGAGCACCATGATTTGGTTGGAGAGGTCGTCTTCCTGAATGCGAGCCCAGTCTTCCGGGAAGAACGATGAGATGTCATCCTTGATCTGGCCTGCGTCCGTATTCTCGACCTGGAAGATCTTGAAGATCAACGTTCCGCGGTCCCCTCGATCCGCGAGCGACACGCCGGCGGGTACGACTTCCATTTCTCCCAACTGACCGATCATCTTGTCGAGCTTGCCGATGAAGATGACGTTGGCTCGCTCGATGATGCCGATGTCATTCATCCGCAGATAGGTGAAAATGAAATCGAGCGCCTCGAGGCGAGGCATCGGCTTGTCCGCGACGATGTTGAACTTATCGGCGGAACTTGGACTTCTGGGGGAAGTCTTTATGCCGACCGGCATGACGACCTTGCCGGTTTCCAACGCGATGAACTCGACGAGTTCCTCGAGTTTGACTTCCTTGAAGGCCAGTACGACCGACTCGTTCTTCACCGGGCGGCGGTCGCTGCGAATGCTCTCGGTGGTCCAAGTGACGGGTTCCGCGGTCTCCTCTTCGGCCTCGGGGACTTCTTCTGTGGCGATCAGTTCGTCATCCTCGGATCCGAGTTCGGCTGCAATTTCCTCTTCAGCGATCTCTTCCTCGATCTCTGCAATTTCCTCGTTGATTTCGATCGCCTCTTCTTCCTCGGTGGGGGGCTCCGTGACCGGCTCCACGACCGGCTCCGGAGCCGGTGGCGGCGCTGGCGTTGGGCGATCGCCTTGAGCGGCGGCCGGAACGCATGCCAACCCGGCAAGCAGGCTCACGCACAGTGTTGTCACGATCGATGGTGTGGCCACAAGAGGTCCTCTCTGGGATCGGTTCGAACCAACGCGGCAGGATCGGGTGTATTCCATTGAAACACGTGTCTTCATTCGGGGTGCATCCTTGCAGGTCGGCTCTCGTCCACGGTCCGAGTTGGTGAAGATGTCGGGAGTTCCAGCACGCCCGACAGCGTGTTATTGTCCAGCAGTTCGTCCGGACGTTCAAAGACAGGCACCGTGAACGGCCCGCCGTCTTTCCACATCAGTTCAACACTTCGCGGGGCGTCGACCGACACGACTTCGATGTTGTCCATGCTGCGGCCCACGGGAATGACCATCAGACCGTCGCCCGAGCCGACACGAAAGAAGACATCGCTTCCATAGATCGCAATGATGTCGGGGCCAGCGTACCTCTTGGGGCGGTTGTCGACCTTCGGCTGTTCGGTGACCTTGGGGGGTTCCGGCTTGCATGTATCGGGGCCGCAGGTCGTATCCTTCCCCTTGAACCGGCCACCTCGTTCCCGACAGGCGTCGCGGCGCATGATCGTGCATTCCTCGTCAACGCAGCAGGCGCCGATGGGCTCCGGCGGTTTGGGTTTGGGTGGCGAGTCGGGCTCGAAGAAGAACGAGCGTCCGTGGACGCGATTGAGGTCGGTGCGGTGGGTCTCGTCGTGGGTGGCGATGAGCTGCTCGTAGGTTCCATCATCGAGCATATCGCCTCCTCCGAGCGACCCAATGGCGGCCAGTACCGGGATGACGAGCCAGAGCCCTGCGATGAAGAGCCCCGCAACGCAGGCCATGCTGATGCCAAGTGGACCTTGGAACTGCGATCGATCGATCATCGACGGGTCCCTCCGCGGATCCATGCTTCGATGGTCAATTCCACCTCGAGATTCAGCCCACCAGTTTTTCCCTGCTGCACGCGGGCGCTGTTGATGCTCTCGAGTTCCGGGCTGTCTTCGAGAGCGCCGAGAATCTCGATGGCCTTTTCCTCCGGCGCCTCGAACTTGAGCGTGGCCTTGATGCGGTCGATGCCCGTCAGCATGCTGCCTCCGACCTTGGCGGTGCTCGATGACTCGTTGAATTCGTAGGCGCGAATACCGAACTCATCCATGATGGCATTGACCGCTTCGAGCATGGCCTGCGACTCGTTGGCCCGCTGCGAGGGTGACACCATCGGCCCGTATGCGACGACATTGGCTCGCTGGGCAGCAGCCTGCGTGGCAGCTCGATCGACTCGGTCGACCTGATTGCTAATCTCATCGGCGGCGCCGCCCCAACTCGCGGAAATCGGGGCAATCAACTCAGACCAGAACAACACCACGAGCAGCCCGACTCCGAGCAGCGCAATCATCCGCCCACTGCGGGACATTCGCTCGTATTCCTGACGGGCGCGTTGGGCAAACTGGCTGCTGGTACTCACGATCCGTCCTCCCTTGGGATTTCACGGAGGTGGGCGAAGAGCCGTTTCCAATAATCGTGCAGTTGTTTGTCAAGATCCGGATCGGTTACCCGCTTTCGGGCGGCGGAGACTTCATTGACCTTGGCAAGCGTCTCCGCGCGGCCGAGGGTAGCGATCTGTTCATCGCTGAGAATCTCCGGGATCGCCCCGAGATCCTCCGCGGAGAGGTCGCCGCTGCGAGCCCCTTCGCCAGCAATGCTGCGTGAACCTGTGTCGCCAGCCGACACGTCACGACCGCCGCGGTCGGGTCGGTTGGAGCCGCCGGTCGAGTCGGTTCTGCGGGGCACATCGGGCGTGTTGCCGTTCAGCGAGGAGGGAGGCGGTACGCTTCCATCGCCCGAGGGGGTTCGATCGACACGTCCATCAGGCGGCACCGAAGCGACACTTCCGGAGCCGCTTGCGTGAGGGGTTGATGATGGCGTGGACGTATCCCCGGCGGTTGCTTCGCCTGGTTTCCAGATCGCTGCGAGGCTGCGTCTCGGGGCGGGGCCACCCTCGACGGTGGTGGGCAGTTTGTACCGTCGCTGCTGGTGTGTCCAAGCGGCGAAATCTTGTTCTTCGGCGTAGTTTGGGCGAATGGCGGCGGATCCAATCGTGGCGTCCAACGTGAAGGACCGCATGCCGAGGTTGCTCTGCGCGTCCCAGTCGACTGTGACGTCCTTGAAAACGCGTGACGCCTGCATCTGCGACTTCATGGTGCCGATCAGTTCGGCCGCGGACTGCCCCTCGAAGGCCGTTGCTTCGCCACTGATTCGCACCGGCTCGCCTGCACTCATCTTGACGCGGTCGAGTTTGATGCCCAGAGGAGTGGATGCGGCGATGTCAGCGAGCAGTTTGGTGACGGGGATGGATCCGCTGCCGAGTTGGGCGTACATCTTGTTCCGCTGCTCGACCATGGCCGCAGTGGTGACGGCATCGTCGAGGCTGCCGTGGGCGAGCCGCAGCAGTCCGTATCGGATGCCGTTTGCGACCATCGGCCCGAAGAGCAGAACCAGTATGAACAGGACAGCCAGTCGCGCGGCGACAGAGGGCTTGGACAAGGTGTCATAGGCACGCTCGCCGAAGGTTGGTTCGTGTTCGGGAAGGGAGGGACGGAGTACGGTGAGTGGGGCGAGGTCATCGGTGGTCGCCAAGGCGCACGCAATCGCAATGCCGAAGAGGGCGGTGTCTTCCAGAGCCATGTCACTGCACCGCGATTTGATCGCCGATCTGGCTGACTCGGGCAGCGAGAGAAATGGCTGATCGGCTGCCGATGATTCAACATGAGCAGCGAGCGAGCGGGCTTCCTCCAGCGGCCAGTTTGCCTGCACGGCGGACTCGGTGACCAGCCGGCTGGCCGCATCGGGCCCCGAGAACTCGGCGATGTGGGTGGAACGAACCGCCAGACGTCCCCGCCCCGCCAGCGCCAGTGCGGTGCTGCCGTCGGCGGGGTCGTGCCAGATCAGCGGCAAGTCCGCTCTGGTTTCGCCCATCAGCGAGAGCAGCCCGACAACGTCCGGCACGCCAATGACGTTCTCAATCCCGGCGGGCAGCCGAATGGGATGCCGCTCGGGCCACGCTACGGCGACACCGAACCGAACATCGTCGGCGGATTCGCTCGGCAGCACGGTGGCCGCGATCCGGTGTGGCGGCGCCGAATCGCCGAGCCGCTCCGCCGCCGCCTCGTGTAGTTGGTGGTCCAGGGTGGCTTCGTCGCCGCTTCCGAGTCGGATGGATCGACAGAGCATCGCTCGCGCCGGGATGACAACACGGGTTGTTCCCTCTTCGTCGCCGCACCACCGGGAAACCTCAGTTTCGCCGAGCCGGGCTGTGTCTAGCACGCGAATTCCCTCGCTCGTGGGCATATACCGGAGGGCGGACCAGCCGCCATCCACCCAGTGCAGGAGGGTCATCGAGGTCCAAGACGAGGTATCGGAACCAAGTCTGCTCATCGGGGGGAGGATATCCGAATGGGTTCCACCGCGACCCCCCCGGGGACCGTCCTCGGGGTGAGCAGGGGTGCCCCGGCTCAGTCTTCGCGATATTCGAGAATTCGCACGGGAAGCGTGGAACGATCGACCACCATGTTGATTTCCGCAACCTCGTCGGTTGCGGCACTTCGGCCTCGCGAGCAGATGGCGAAGACGTTGCTGTTGGTGTCGAACATGGGGATGAGCTGCGTGAGGGCCTGTTCGTCGATGTCCTGGAGATCCCGGAAGTCCACTGGACTGGTCAGCCCGCTAGCTCGGCGGGTTCTGAGGCTCAGCAGGCCATCTACCAATCGCTCGCCGCCCTCAAACATCGCGTAGAGCGTCTCGGGGGGGACCGTATTGATGTTGATTCGACCCCAGTCGCGGCGGTGGGATGGCGTCAGGGAGGTTTCAGAGAGAATGGCGGCAACCTCATCCCGGGTGTAGACGATTTCGGAGGACTCAGTTTCCTCTTCCTCGGCATTCTCGTCGGTCGATGATGCCGTTTCTCGCCCCAATGCCGCGATCAGTTCGGTAGCGCTGAACTCGCCGCTGACGGCCGAGGAGATGATGGCATCGGCTTTTTCGGGTGGAAATTCCAGATTCAGCAGATCCATTCGCTCGATGAGTTCGTCCGCGTCGGTTGCCAGCAACCAGATCCGGGGCAGTCCGCTCGCGGTTGCTCCGTCCGCGACTGAGCGGACCGTCAACATACGTGCCCAGCCACCGTTGAGGACACCCGATTCATCGTCCCATGGAAGCGTTTCTTCGCCGTCGTCCTCTTCCGGATCGAGCATGGCGTTGAGGTTCCAATCTTCGCCACGGATGTCATTCGGCTCAATACCCGCGACGAGTTCAAGTTCGGCCACGCTTTGCAGTGGGGCGTTGCGGGGTTCGTACCGCGCGTCGAGAGAGAGGTAGTAGTCGCGTTCGACACCGAACTCGGAGGGGTCGTCGTCTTCGTCGATCCAATCCTCGATGGCCGCGTACACGCCCCAGGCCAGCGGGCCGAACATCATGTCGATGTAGCCTCGCTGTTCACCATTGACATTGAGTTTGGCGTGTTCGTCGAGTGGCCCCGCAAAGGGTGTCACCGTGTCGCCGCTGGCATGCTGAATGAGCCACGAACCACCTGTGAGTTCGCCTGTGTGTACGCGTTCAAGGTCGGTCACCTTCGCGTAGGCATCATTCTGGACGGGATACCGCGTGTGGAAGGCGAGTGTGGCAATCGTTGCTTCGGCCCCGGCCCGTGCAGCCCAACGTGCTCGGATGTGCTCCATCGTGTCGCGGCCGAGCATGGCCATGCGATTGGTGCCAACTTGCAACGCGGCGACGAGCATCGCGGCGATGGTGAGGCCCCAGATGACGGCCACCATGGCGCTTCCGCGTCGTATTTGGTTCATGGACCACCTCCGGGGCGGCTGCCAGCGCCGGGCCCGCTGCTCCCGCCGCCTTGAAGCGTGGCGCTGCCCCCACCGGGACCGATGATGACTGTGCCCGCTGGTGTCTCGATGGATGTGCCGCCCGAGGGGACACCGCCGGTTCCAGTTCCACCCGTTCCGGTATCGATTGCTTGGCCATCGGGCAGGGGAGCGCCGCTACGCGGAATCGGGGGCGCTGTCGCGGTGGCGACCGCATCGAGGACATCGTCGTACAGATCCATGTCGAGCCCAAAGCGTTCGATGATTTCTTCGGTGAGCAGGACATCGGCCATTTCAACCGGCATTTGGCTGCGATCGATGGGAACCACCGTTCGCAGCATGGCGAGCGGGTGATCGGCGGGGGACTCGCCGGGCGCAGCCCCGCTGGCGGTGATGGTCAGCCGAAAGGCCCATGGCAGACCTTCTTCGTCGCTGTCCCACTGTTCAAACCAGTTGACGCCATTCCATGCTTCGATCTGCAACTCAAGAATGCCCTCGACAACCGGTGTGATGATGCCGCCGCCGCGTGGATAGGCATCTGGCATGGCATCGCGTCTCTGCCAAAGTACCGGACCCAGATCGTCATCTTCGATGCGATAGTGTGTTTCAAACTCAAGCCCATCACCGTTGTAGCGGATGTCGCGGGTGGCTTGCAAGCGGTTGTTGAAGACGATGATCTCGTCTCGATTTAGTTCCATTCCATCAAGCGTCATGGTGTTGTCTGCAAGCAGGACGCGAGTGAAGAAGAGATCGTCCCGCCGAAGAAGCGACACGAGGTCGCGCCTGACCATTCGCATGGCGGCGTCGACGCGGAGGTGCGCATCGATACGAGCACGGGTTGTGTTGCGTGATTTGGAAACCTGCTGAATCGCCACACCCATCGCCAGCAGTACACCGGCAAGCAGCACGCCGGCGAGCAGGAACTCGAGCATTGTGAAGCCGCGTCGGGTCGATCTGTGTCGGTGTCGATTCATCAGCCGCCATCTCCAAGCGGCTGCGCTTCTTCCTCGTCCCACGTCCGCCCCTCGCGGTCGAGCGGTTCCTCCGGCTTCCAGTTGACCGGGTCATCCTCGTCGCCCTGTCGCGGGGCGATCAGGGTGTCGATGGCGACTGACATGGGGCCACCTCGATCTTGCCAGGACACGGTGGCCCGGGCGTTCCAAGCTTCCCAATCGCTTGGTCGAGACAATTCCAATACCCAGTTGAACCGTTCAAATGGCGGTTCGAAACGGCCCTCCATCGGTTCGGATTGCTGATAGACAGCCGGCCCGACCGCCACCACCATCGCAAGCGCCTCGTCGGCGAGCCACGACGCGGTCAAACGCCATTCGCCGGTCTGTTCGGCTCGCAGGGCCTGACTGGCCATCGAAAGGGTGACCGCAAGGCCAACGCCCAACAGGAGCGCGGCAATCAGTACATCGAGCAGCACTACGCCGGTGCGTATGCGTTCTCGTGGCATCACCAGTCCTCCTGCCAGCGTCCAGAGGTATCCAGATCGATGGCGGTACGAGGAACGCTGCTGTTCGGTTCGTTTCGCATCGAGTCCTGCTTCAGCGGTCTGAGCGAGCACGAGTTCAGGGTGAGCCGGACCGACCGTGGGTTGCGGGGGTCGTCGCTCTGGAGCGTCACCTCAAGGCTCGGACGAGGCTGCCCCGGCAGATTGGTGATGGGTTTGTCGGAGGGATCGACCCAATCGCCCTCGACGAGAAACTCCATCGCTTGCACGGGTAGGAATTCTGGAAGACGCACCTCCCGCACGGAGCGGTCGGGTTGCCACCCGTCGTTGAATTCGTCCCGTTCGCCACGGCGGATGACCAGTTGCAGGCTGTTGCGTTCAGGGTCCATACTGATGCCGACCGGCTCGTCGGCGAACTCGCTGCGGATGGCGTACATCAGCATGAGATCACTGACTTGCTCGGTGGCGAGATCGAATTCACGACTGCGGCCGCCAGTGAGCCGGCTCACCAGTACGACCGCGAGCATCGCCATCAGCACGGTGACGACAATGACTTCGATCAGCGTGAAGCCGGTGTGCCTTGGCCTATTGCGTGATGTCCGCATTGATTTGATCACCGCCGGGTGCCTTGTCGGCACCGAATGACATGATGTCGTAGTCGGCGTTCACGTCACCGGGAACGCGCACGATGAAATCCAATCCCCACGGGTCGGTGACATCGGTGACCTTGGGAAGATAGGGGCCGTTCGGGCCACCGCCCTCCTCGGGGCGAAGCGTGAGGACGGTCAGATCGAACCCGTCTTCCGGCTGGGGCTGGCCGATGTCGATCAGGTAGAGCGTGAGGGCCTGGCTGATCTTTGCGGCCTGCGTCTTGGCGATTTCCGCCTGCCCGCGGCCGAAGACACCCATCACTCGTCCTGCGACAACTGTCATGAGCAAGGCGAGCACCGTCACAATAACGATGACCTCAACGAGCGTGAAGCCTCGGCGGGCGAGTGTTCGGCGGCGGGTGAGGGTGTGGTTCATGTGGAGGTCTCCAAGGGGGTGTGGTCAACCGGCGATGTTCTGAAGTTCAAGGAGGGGAAGCAGAATGGCGGCTAGGACGAATGCGCCCAGTGATGCCATGATGATGATGAGAATGGGAGGGAATGCTTTCGTGAAAATCTTGATGGACACGTTGACCTGCCGATCGAAGGCCGTCGCTGCGTGGCCGAGCATTTTTTCGAGTTGCCCGGATCGTTCACCGAGATTGACGACTTGCACCAGCAGCGGCGGGAACAACCCGGACCGCTCAAGCGGTTCGGCCAGCGGCCGCCCTTCGGTTACCTGTCCATGCACATCATCGATCGCGCGCATCATGGCGGTATTGACGAGCGTATCGCGTGTGATGTTCAGACAATCCAGCAGCGGTAGCCCCGCAGCGGCGAGCGTGCCCATGGTCCGGGTGAATCGGGCGACCGCTACATCTCGTAGCAATTGCCCGAGGACCGGAATCTTGAGTTTCCATGTGTCCCACCGCAGGCGGTTTTCGGGGGCCGCGATCCAGAATTTCCAGAACAGCACACCTCCGACGATGCCCGCGATACACAGGATCCACCATGCGGCGATGAAACCGGCGAGATCCAGCAGGATCTGTGTTGGCAGCGGCAATTGCTTCATGCCAGCGGCCATGAGTGGCTCCATCAGGCGGGGAATCAGGACGGTCACCAGAATGATGGCGCTGCAGAGAATGAGCACCGCCACCATCAACGGATAGAAGACGGCACCGAGGATCTCGCGTCGCAGTTCGATACTTCGCTCGAGCAGGTCAGCGAGTTGATGCAGCACGATGCTGCTGTCGCCGGAGGCGTCCGCGGCTCGAAGCATGCCACCAATCAGATCATCGAATGGTGGGCCGTAGGACACAGCGGCCTTGTGCAGGGACTCGCCAGCCTCCACTCGTTCGATCATGTGGTCGAGCACAACTGGTGCGGCGTGGCCCGAGGCCTGCCTGCGAATCGTGCGAAGGGCCTGCATGAGTGGGAGCCCTGCTTCGAGCGCCGTGGCGAGTTCTCGCATGAGCGAGGCCACTTCCGTCTTTTTCATGTTCGGTCGGCGTGTGCGGCGGCTTGTGGACTGGCCCGTCGTATGGGAAATGCTCGCACGAGCGGACGCGGCTGCAACCAGCGAGGTGGCGGTCTCGCCGCGCTGCAACAGTTGCCGCGTGGCATCGGCCCGGCTCGCGGCCGAGATGGAGCCACGGCGGGCTCTGCCGGTTGTCGTGATGGCTTCGTACTCGAATGTCGGCATGGGCTACTCGAAAATTTCCTCTGCGTCCTGAGTGGCGCGGAGTACTTCCGGGACAGTCGTCACACCTTCACGGGCGCGGTCCATGCCGTCCTCCCGCATGGTTCGGAAACTCTTTGGGAGGCATTCTGCGATGCCTGTGTTCACGGCACCGCCAGCGATGGCCCGCCGCAGGTCGCCTGTGATCCGGATCAGTTCGAAGAAGCCCACGCGTCCGCGGTAGCCGCTGCCGCTGCACTTGTCGCAGCCGGCACCGATCCAGACCTTGCCGCCAAAGGTCTTGGCCTCGGTGTCGGGAAGGCGAGCGGCGATGTCTTCCGGCATGGGGATTTGTGTGCGGCAGTGCTCACAGATTCGGCGACCGAGCCGCTGCGCGAGCAGCCCCTCAAGGACCGACGCCACCAGATACGGTTCGGCGCCCATGTCGACGAGTCGCCCGATCGAACTGATAGCGTCATTGGTATGCAGCGTCGAGAGAATGAGGTGGCCGGTCAGGGCCGAGCGAATGGCGATGTCGGCTGTTTCTCCATCGCGAATCTCGCCCACGAGTACGACATCGGGGTCCTGACGCAGAATAGACCGCAGCCCCGAGGCGAAGGTGAGCCCGCGTTTGGCGTTGACGGGCATCTGGTTGATGCCGGGGAGTTCATATTCGACGGGGTCTTCGATCGTGATGATCTTCTTGGTCGGGTCAAAGATACGGGTGAGCGAGGCATAGAGGGTGGTCGTCTTGCCCGAGCCAGTCGGTCCTGTGTTGAGCAGGATGCCGTGCGGCTTGGCGAGCAGGCTGTCCATTGCCGATTGTAGTTCTGGTCGTATTCCGAGCGTGTCGAAGTCAAGCCGCAATTGGCTCTTGTCGAGAATACGCATCACGACCGATTCGCCGTAGAGCGTCGGGACGGTGGAAACACGAATGTCGATCTTTCGTCCTTCGTATCTCAGCGAGATCTTGCCGTCCTGCGGCACATACCGCTCGGCGATGTTCATGCCCGCCATAATCTTGATGCGGCCGATGAGCGCCGGTTGCAAGTGCTTCGGTGGCGGGGGCTGCATGTGCAGCACGCCGTCGATGCGGTAGCGAACCGTCAGTTCATTCTCGAAGGGCTCGACGTGCACGTCGCTGGTGCGGGACTGAATGGCCTCGATGAGAATGAGGTTGACCAGATTGACCAGCGTCGGCTCTTCGGCCATCCGGTGGATGTCGTCGGTTTCGAAGGCGTCGAGGTTGTGCTCAAGGTCATCGCCGTCCGCTTCGGTCTGTCCGCCGAGCAGGTCGGCCATTTTGGAGGCTGTCGTGCCGTAGTGCTTCCGAAGCAGTTCGGCGAAGATGCCAGGGTCCATGCCCTCACGCTCGACGGGAAGTCCGGTGAGCACGGCGATTTCATCGGCGGCTTCGGTGTCGAGTGGATCGAACATCGCCAGCACCAGCGAGTGACCCCGCCGCATGATCGGGACGATGCGAAGTCGCACCGCGACTTCGGGTTCCACTAATTCAATGGCTGCGGAGTCGGCTTCGACCGGTCGCTCATGCCAAGCGAGCCCCAGAAGGTCCGCCCTGGAGCGAATGGCGGCCGCTTCCTCGTCGATGGTGCGGTTGGCGGTCAGGGTTTCTTCGGCCGCCTCGCCGGTGTCATGATCGAACTGCGTGGGATCTCGGTCCATGTTCAGTCGTCGCGGCCCTTGCCGCCGCCGATGGGCGCGGCCGGGCGTTCGTTTCCGAATGTCTTGTCGGGTCCGGTCAACTTGCCGCTGGCGGTTTCGCCTCGTTCCTTGGCATTGCTTGGCTTGCCAGCTGCGCGAATGCCACCCGGGCCGCCTTTGATTGCATTTGGATCACCCGGCTTGGGGCGTGGCATGTAGCGAGAGGCACCGTCCAGTTCGGAGAAGAGTTCCAAGCCGAGCAGATCTCGGAGCAGTTCAACATATCGGGTGCCGAGTTCACGTCGCTGTTGATAAAGTTCGCGAGTCGGGTCCGTTGGGCGATCAAGCGTTTCGCCCCGGAGTCTGCGGAGTCGGTTCTGAATCTTTGCCTCCTCCAACTCGGGTTCCCACTTTCGGGTCAAGTCCAAGATCGCCGTATTGATCGCATCGAGTTCCGCCCGGTACTCAGCGAAGAGGTTCTCCACGGCTGCGAGCAAGTCCGCGTCGGCGCGGACGGTCTCGTTCTGCATGGCCGCCTTGAAGATTCGCTCTGCGGGTGTCTGGCGATAGGCCCGGGCATAGCCTCGTTTGAGCGCCTCGCGGCGGAAGGCATCGCCGTGGGCGCCGAGCAGGCCAGCGATTTCTTCGATGGCGGCGTCGGTGATGTCTCGAACTCGGATGCGGGTAGCGAGTTCCTGCCTTCGTTTCTGCACATCCCCTTCATCGGTGGTGCCGTTGTTGATCTGTTCGAGCAGATTGAAGTTCTGTCTTGTCGCCTCGGCCCGTTCGACAAGTGCCTCGTGCAGGGCCAACTCCCATTGCAGGTTTGCTTCTGCCAGAGACGTACCAGCGGCGGGCTGGAGATCGAGATCACGTAATACATGGTCAATGTTCGTGTTCTCGCCCGAGAGTCGTCCCTCCGGGAGCCGTTTCTCGCGATCGAGTCGACGGTTGAAGGCCGTCCAAGCGGACTGTTGTTGCGGGTCGAGGATGATGCGGATGTTCTCGACGAGTTGGAGCCCGAGCACATCCCGCTGGCCTGCCCAACCTTGGATAGGTGCGAGAACGGCTTTGACGATCGCATCCTTGTCATCGCCCAGTTCGCCGACGTTGTTGGCGACGTCGGTCACTTGGTTTTCCATGCCGTCGAGGCCTTCTTGAAATTCCCGTTCATAGTCATCGAAGATCATCTCCGCGATGAGTTGTTGCTCCTCGGTGAGGTTCAATCCCTCGATGAAGAGCAGCAGATCGCGGCTGAAATACTCGGGCTTCATGATCGCAGGGAGGCTGCCGAGACCTTGAGCGGTGGCGGCGATCCCAATCGAAAGGGCGGCGAGAAGCGAGAGGCTGGCATGCAGGAGGTGGGTGGGGGTCATGGGGGTTCTCTCCAAGGATCTCGGGCTCATGATCGGGGTCAAGACCACATCAACGATGGATTGGCCCATTTATGGCAGTGAAGATAAGAAGCCGGTGGCGATTGTACTCCCCGAGGCGGAGGTTTCAGCCTTTCCCGGGCGTGATGGTCCGTTGTTCGATGCGTTTCTCGGACACGGTTTGGACGATCCTGTCCACGTAGATCCCCGGTGTGTGGACCTGATCAGGGTCAATGGAGCCTGCTGGGACGATTTCTTCGACTTCAGCGACCGTGACAGCGCCGCACATGGCGACAGCTGGATTGAAGTTCCGGGCGGTCTTGCGGTAGACCAGATTTCCCACTTCATCAGCCTTCCAAGCCTTGACCAGCGAGAGATCAGCCTTGATTCCAGCCTCCAGAATATGGGTGTGCTCGCCAAATGCCCGGTGCTCCTTGCCTTCTGCGACAACCGTGCCGACCCCGGTTCGGGAGTAAAAACCAGGAATTCCGGACACGCCGGCTCGCATCCGCTCGGCCAGCGTGCCTTGCGGGGTGAATTCCAATTCAAGTTCGCCCGCGAGGTACTGCCGCTCAAACTCGGCGTTCTCGCCCACGTAGGAACTGATCATGCGTCGGATCTGCCGCGACTGAAGCAGCAGGCCGAGCCCCCAGTCATCAACGCCAGCATTATTGGAAACCGCGGTCAGCCCCATGACGCCTGAATCTCGCAGGGCGATGATCAACTGCTCAGGAATTCCGCACAGTCCGAAGCCACCAACGGCGACGGTCATGTCATCGCGGGTCAGTCCGTCCAGTGCTTCAGCCGGTGTCGAGTAGATCTTCTTCGCCATGGTACGACCGCGTTTTTGTATCTCAATGGGGCTCAGTGGCCCGAGGGTCCAGCACCATGCCGGTGCTCACAAGCGGCTTGCAGGATAGCGTGCGAACAGGGTGCGGGAGGTGGGCGTGAGTCAGCCATCCGCCGAGATGCATGGCGGCCGCGGGTCGGTGCTCATGGTCTGCCTACTCGTCGCGCTTCCGACGCGATGGTCTCACCGCCGCTCAAGGCCGATGTGATGGTTCGTTGTTCGATGCGTTTCTCGGACACGGTTTGGACAATCCTGTCCACATAGATCCCCGGCGTGTGGACCTGATCAGGGTCAATGGAGCCTGTTGGGACGATTTCTTCGACTTCAGCGACCGTGACAGCGCCGCACATGGCGACAGCTGGATTGAAGTTCCGAGTGGTCTTGCGGTAGACCAGATTTCCCACTTCATCAGCCTTCCAGGCCTTGACCAGCGAGAGATCGGCCTTGATTCCAGCCTCCAGAATATGGGTGTGTTCGCCAAATGCCCGGTGCTCCTTGCCTTCCGCGACAACCGTGCCGACCCCGGTTCGGGTGTAAAAACCAGGAATTCCGGCCCCGCCGGCTCGCATCCGCTCGGCCAGCGTGCCTTGCGGGGTGAATTCCAATTTGAGTTCGCCCGCGAGGTACTGCCGCTCAAACTCGGCGTTCTCGCCCACGTAGGAACTGATCATGTGTCGAATCTGCCGCGACTGAAGCAGCAGGCCGAGCCCCCAGTCATCAACACCGGCATCGGTGGAAACCGTGGTCAGCTCCGTGACACCCGAATCCCGCAGGGCGATGATCAACTGCTCGGGAACGCCGCACGGCCCGAAGCCGCCAACGGCGATGGTCATGTCATCGCGGGTCAACCCGTCCAGTGCTTCAGCCGGTGTCGAGTAGACCTTCCGTGTCATGGTACGATCACGTTTTCGTGTCTCAATGGGGCCCAGCGACCCGAGGATTCAACACCATGCCGGTGCTTACGAGCGGCTTGCAGGATAGCGTGCGAATCGGAAGGTGGGAATGAGCGAATCGTCCGCCGAGTTGCAGGGAGGCCGTGGGTCAGTGCTCATGGTCTGCCTACTCGTTGCGCTGGCCGCATTGCCCGACGCGATGGTCCCGCTGGCGCTCAAGGCAGGGGTGATGGATCGGTGGGGAGTCTCGCCATCGGCGGCGCACTGGTTTGTGGCGGCCTCACTGGTGGGGGCCTTCCTTGCGGTTCCGATGCTGCGCCGACTTCAAGCAAGGTTCGGGCCGGGACAATTGGTGGCGGGGGCGGCCCTGATCAATGGTGTGGCGCTGGTGGCTCTGTGGAGCCCGGTCGGGTTCGGAACCGCGCTGGGAATTCGGGTGTTCGAGGGTATGGCGGACCTGCTCTCCCTCGCCGTCCTGCTGGGATTGCTTGAGGCGGGAAGTCAGCACCGGGCGGGGCGACGTTTCGGCCCGGCGGGGCTCGCGCTCATGCTCGGTCTGGCCATGGGGGCGGTGGTCGGCGGCACCACGGCACCTTCGATCGGAAGCGGTGTATTCCTGATCGGTGCTGCCATGTGCCTGCTGCTGGCCGTGGCCGCCGCGGGGTGGTCCGCCCCGCTTGGCCGCATCGCCGCTCGGCAGATGCGGGTTGCTGAAGCCATGGCGAGATCCGGGCGGCGTTCGCCGTTGTGGCCGGCGCTCACATTCGCGTTCGGCGATCGGGCACTCGGCGCGGTGGTGTCGGTGACGGCGACGCTGTATCTCGTGGACGAGTTGAACCGCTCGAGCGCATTCGTTGGCTGGGCCGTCGGTGTGTCGCTGGCCATCCTGGCACTGGGCGCCTGGCCTGCCGGCTTGCTGGCCGATCGCATCGGGGCGATTCCCGTTCGTGTCGTGTCGGTTGTGGGATACGCAGGTGCGTTTGCCGCCCTGGCCGCAGCGCCGTGGATGAACACGACCGCCGTGCTGCTGGTCTTGGTGGTGCTTGGAGTCGCCGGGGCCGGCCTGTATCCCACGACGCTGATCATGGCGGGCCGCGCCGGTGGCGGTCCCGTGGACATGGGTGGTGTGCATGCGATGGGATCACTGGGCTACTTCGTCGGCATCGTGGGGGCAGGCATGATGCTGACCGGAGGACCGAGCGTTGGGCAGTATCAAGCGGTCCTGCTGATGTTCGCGACGGTGTACTTGCTGGTGAATGTGCCCGCCGTGGCCGGAGCGGGTCGTCGGTAGTCCATGCGTGTCCTCGCTACCGGTACCGCACCCACCGCAGCAATTCCAGTGGCGAGGGTGGCTTGCCCTGCATCAGCACACCGACGCGGAAGATGCGACCGGCAGCCCAGATCATGCCACCTGCACACACAATCGCCCACGCCAAGGCAAGCAGCACTTCTAGAAGTGGCAGTGGCTCTGGTGCCGCGGCAATTCGCAGCACCATGACATAGGGCGAGAGTGGGGGGATGAAACTCGCCACGACCGCGACGGTTCCATTCGGGTCTTCTGTGACTACCGGAATGAGCAGCAGCGGCAGCATGAGAACGAGCATCGCCGGTCCCATCAGCGACTGGGCTTCCGTGATGTCACTCACCGCGCTGCCGATGCCAGCCATGATTGCAGCCATCATGAGGTAGGCGATTATGAAGAACGAGCCGCCAAGGACTACGTCGCCGATTGACACGATGTCGAGCGCCGCAAAGAGCACCATCATCACCACTGCGACGATGAGGTACATCGCAAGCATCACTACCGAGACGCCGGCAAAGCCGAGAATCTTGCCCGCGAGCAGGCCGGTGGGACTTGTGGCGCTCAGCAGCACCTCGATGACCCGCGTGGACTTCTCTTCGATCGTGGACATCAGCAGGTAGTTGCCGCCGGTTACCACCACAATCCACATGAGGCCCATGAAGGCGATGGGAACCAGGTATCGCGTGAGTTTCGACTCACTCTGTTCGCCGCCTTCGCTGCCGATGCGGATTGTCTCGATCGAGGGGCGATCGACCGCTGCGCGGATCATCTCGGGCGACATTCCCATGCCCCGCAGGCGAGCGTCCACAACGGCCTGGCGTGTGCTCTTGGTGAGCAGATCGACATGGCTGGTTGCTGCCTCCGGTGCCAGCCAGATGATGGCGGAGCCACCCTGCGGCGCTTCGGGGTCGAGACTTCCGCCGGCGACTTCGATGGCACCGACCCACGATCCATCGCGGATGCCTTCCTTGATGGCATCGAGTTCGCTCGCGGGACGTGTCTCCAGCGTGAGCTGCGATGTGTCCGGTCGCTTTTCGGCTTCGGCCTGCTTGCTTGCTTCCACCACGGCGGCTTCGAGGGCTTCCTCAGGTCGCTGCGAAGAGCTGGCTGGTGTGGTCTTCGGTGATGGCGGAGACAGATTCTCCTCCAATGCCACCATGAGGGATGGTCCGCCATCGATGACAGCAAGCGGCCCCTTCATCGGTGGAATGTTGGGCTTGAGAAACATTTCCGCCCCAATCGACACGAGGACGATCACGACGGGAACGACCACCGAACCGATGAAGAAGGCCTTGGTCAGCACGGTGTGCCGGAACTCTCGCCCGGCCACGGTCAGCAGGCGGCTCATGGGGCGTGCCCTCCCGTGACCAGGCGGGTGAAAATGTCGTCGAGGGAGGGTTCACGGAGCGAGACGGAACGAACGGGGGCGGCCTCGATGACGCTTCGCATGACGGACTGTTCATCGACGCCATCGTCCACGTGCAGTTCCAGTGGATCGCCGTTTTCCTTCGGCTCACCGACGCGCGTGCCGGGGATAGGGGGGAGCGTCGCGTCTGCGGCCAGTTCGACATTGATGATTCGTTCCCGGAATCGTGCGCGAATGTCGTCGATGTCGTCATCGAGCAGTTTGACGCCGCGATCGATCAGGAAGATGCGGTCACACAACTGTTCGGCCTGATGGAGTATGTGCGTTGAGAAGACGATGGTGCGTCCCTCGTCGTGCAATTCGCGGATCACCCGCGAGAGCAGGGCGGCATTCACCGGATCGAGTCCCGAAAAGGGCTCATCGAGCACGATGAGGTCCGGTTCGTGCAGCACGGCGGCGACGAACTGGACCTTCTGCTGCTGCCCCTTCGAGAGTTCCTCGCATCGACGGGGGAGTGCTTCGGGCAGTTCCAGTCGTTCAAGCCAACTGGCCGCCGAAGCGTCGGCCGCGGCGCGGCTCATGCCTTTGAGCCTGCCGATGTAACGAAGGAATGCCCGCACCCGCATACGCCGATAGAGACCTCGCTCTTCGGGCAGGTAGCCGATGCGGTCCTTTGCATCGAGGGCCGACCGACCGAGGACTTCGATGCGACCTTCGTCGGCATAGATGATCGACATGATCATGCGGATGGTCGTGCTTTTGCCGGCGCCATTGGGGCCGAGGAATCCGATCAGAGATCCCTGCGGAACGGTGAGGTCGAGGTCCCGCACCGCGGTGATTTCGCCGAAGCGTTTCGTGACGCCTTGGATGGAAATGGTCGCTGCAGGATCAGGCATCTGGAGATTCGTCTGGCGGTTCGGGGAGGGGGGGCAGCGACTCAGGCGGAGCGAATGTCTCGGGGGGGACAGGCTCCAGTGATACCTGCTCGAATGCCAACTTCATGTGAACATCTGCATGGTCGATGGACACCGTGCGGAACAGTTTGAGCGGTCCGACGGGTTTCCAGTCACCGAAGCGAATCGTCACATCGGCTGGTCCGAGCGGACCGCGCTCGATGAGGCGTACGCCGAGCAGCAGGTCCGTACCGGCAGCGAAGAACAGGTGATGGATCTGCGACGTCTCATCGACCATCCGCACTTCGTAGGCCTTCGTGCCGTCGAACGTGGATTGGCCAATCGTCTCGAATTTCTTGGCTCGTGCCGGAAGCGTGAGCGCCAGTTCAAACCAGTTCGCCCTGCGACGTCGCTGTTCAACGACGGAAGCGTCGAGCAGTTGAACGGTCGTGTCCTCGCCCAACTGCAGCGATTCCCAGCCAACCGTGCCATCGCTTCCAAAGCGGCTTCGCCCGAGGTTGGGGAAAGCCATGTCGAAGACACACCGCCCGCCGTCGGCGACGGCCCATTCGAATCGGCCGGTTTCGCTCGCTCCAGGAAGATGGATTTGGCCTTGAGCGGACATGGACTGCACGCTGCGAATGGCGGCCTCGCCTCCGACGGCTCGAATGAAGCGCTGCAGAAGCACGGGGCCGCGGGGCAGAGGATCGGGCTGTTCGGTATCCGGAGCCGCAGCGAGCAGCAAGCAGGCGGTGAGCAGCAATGGGATGGAGCGGAAGCGAGTCATGGAGGAGCAAGGAGGGGCATCATAGGGGTGCTGGGGCATGGGGCATGCTTGATCCGCTCATCCGGATATGCGGTTGAATGCGGCGTCTGTTGGCGCTATGCTGGCCATCGTATGGGTGCATCTATTCTTGATATTGCCGTGAAGCGGCCACTGGTTCTCGACGGCGCCATGGGTTCGACGCTCCAAGGCATCGATCTGGATACCGAGCAGGACTACCTCGGGCATGAGAATTGCGTGGATCTGCTGGTCCGCTCTCGGCCTGATCTCATCCAGTCCATCCACGAGTCGTACCTCGCGGTCGGCTGTGATGCGGTCGAGACGGACACTTTCGGCGCCAATCCGCTGGTACTCTCGGAGTTCGATCCGGAGATAGCCCGGTGGACGATTGATTTGAACCGGGAGGCGGCCGAGATTGCCAGAGCCGCCTGCGACGCGCATGCATCGGCAGAACATCCGCGATTCGTGTTCGGTTCCATGGGGCCCGGTACGCGTCTTATCTCGCTCGGTCAGATCGACTGGCCCACCATGCTTGCCTCCTACGCCGATCAAGCCCGCGGCTTGCTCGCTGGCGGCGTCGATGCCTTCCTCATTGAGACCGCGCAAGATCTGCTGCAGGTCAAGTGCGCCATCAACAGTTGTTTGCTGGCACTGGAAGAAGTTGGTCGTTCGCCGCGAGAGACACCGATCTTCGTGAGCCTCACGATCGAGTCCACCGGGACCATGCTCGTGGGCACCGACATCGCCGCGGCCGCGACGGTCCTGAAGGGGTATCCGATTGCCGGGCTCGGCTTGAACTGCGCGACTGGCCCGCGTGAGATGCTGCCGCACATCGAGTATCTCGGCAAGCACTGGGATCGGTTGATCTCGTGCGTACCCAATGCTGGCCTGCCGGTGCTGGTGGATGGGCGCACGGAATTCCCGCTTGGCCCCGATCCACTTGCCGACGCCGTGGCCGACCTTGTCGGCCGTCTCGGAGTGGACATCATTGGCGGTTGCTGCGGCACCGGGCCGGATCACATCGAGCGGCTCGCCAAGGTGGCTCGCGAGACTGAACGCCCCGTCCGCTCGTTCAAACGGCCTCTCGCCGCGTGTGCCAGCCTCTACACGCCAATGCCCTATCGACAGGAACGTTCCTTCTTCATCGTCGGCGAGCGGATGAATGCATCTGGCAGTCGCAGGTTCAAGCGGTTGCTTGAAGGCGAAGACTTCGATGAGATGATCTCGCTCGCGCGGCAGCAGGTGCGAGAGGGCGCCAATTGTTTGGATATCAACGTCGATTATGCGGGGCGTGACGGTGTTACCGACATGGCTCGCGTTGTATCAGAGACGGTTCGGCAGGTCGATGCGCCGATCATGGTCGATTCCACGCAGTGTTCCATTCTCGAGGCCGGATTGCAGCACGCTGGCGGCAAGTGCGTCATCAACTCGGCCAACTTCGAAGAGGGTGAGGAGAAGTTCGACCGTTTGTGCACGCTTGCCCGAACCTATTCGGCGGCTCTGGTCATCGGCACGATCGACGAAGACCCCGAAGAAGCGATGGCTCGTACTGCCGACCGGAAGTTCGAGATCGCTCGCAGAGGTATTGCCCGCGCGATTGAAGTGCACGGCCTTGCAATAGAAGACATCTTCATCGATCCGCTCGTTCTGCCGGTTTCAACGGGCATGGACGAGGATCGCCGTAGTTCACTTGAACTCATCAAGGGTGTGCGTCGCATCAGCGAGGCGTGGCCGGAGGTGCAGATTACCTGCGGCCTTTCGAACTGTTCATTTGGACTGAAGCCTGCCGCCCGGCAGGTGTTGAATTCCGTGCTGCTCTGGGAACTCATGGACGCGGGACTGACCAGTGCCATCATGCACGCTTCGAAGATCCAGCCGATGAACCGCATTGACCCGCGGAAGAAGCAGGCGGCGCTGGATGTCATCCACGATCGCCGGGCCCTTACGCACGGCGGTACAGGTCTGCCCGCCGATGTGACCGACGAGTCGCACGATCCTTTGCAGTGTTTCATCGATCTGTTTTCTGATGAGGATCTGGCTACTGAAGCCGAGGTGGTCGAACGATCGCTTGAGGAGCATCTCCAGTCGCACATCGTTGATGGTGAAACAAGAGATCTGGTGTCGCATCTCGAGGCGGCGCTCGCAACCTACACACCACTTGAAATCATCAATGACCATCTGCTCGCCGGGATGAAGACTGTGGGTGAACTCTTCGGCTCCGGCCAGATGCAGTTGCCCTTCGTGCTGCAATCTGCTGAGGTGATGAAGCAGGCTGTCGGGCATCTCAAGGCCAAGATGGATCGACAGGAGGGGGCCACCAAGGGCCACCTCGTGCTCGCGACCGTCAAGGGCGACGTCCACGACATCGGCAAGAACCTCGTTGACATCATTTTGACCAACAACGGCTGGACCGTCGAGAACATCGGCATCAAGCGAACGATTGATGAGATCGCGCAGGCGTGGCGGCGGACCGGCGCCGATGCGATCGGGATGTCCGGACTGCTCGTCAAGAGCGTCATGGTGATGGAAGAGAACCTCGCAGAGTTGAACGCACTCCGAATCGACGTGCCGGTGCTGCTCGGCGGCGCGGCGCTGTCCCGGCACTACTGCGAGTCACATCTTCGCGAGTTGTACAACGGATCCGTGTACTACGGAAAGGACGCGTTCGACGGCCTGCGGATCTGTGACGCGATTGCAGAGGGGCGAGAGGGATCACTTGACGTCGAGATTGACCGTCGCATCGCTTCCCGCGTCGCCGCCGCGGCCCGTGTGGAGCACATGGAAACATCTGAGCGAGACGAGGGCGATGTGGCGACCATCGAGCCGGGACGCAGTGATGTGTCCAACGACGTGGCGATTCCCACGGCCCCATTCTTCGGCAGCCGCGTCGTGGACGATGTTCCGCTCGATCGCATCTACCCATTCATCAATACAACGGCCCTCTTTCGTGGGCAGTGGGGCTTCCGTCGAGGGCAGCAGAGCCAGGGCGACTTTCATCGCGTGCTGCACGAGGAGGCCGAGCCGGTCTTTGATCGGCTGAAGGCGACACTTCGAAACGACGGGATACTTCAACCCGCACTCGTGTATGGCTGGTTCCCATGCGGGAGTGACGGTGAGGATCTGGTCGTCTTCGATCCTGCCGATCACGCCGTGGAGATCGAGCGATTCTCTTTTCCGAGGCAGACCAAACGCCGCCGGTTGTGTATCAGCGACTTCTTCAAGTCGGTCGATTCCGGCGATCGCGATGTGCTCGGTCTCTCCTGCGTGACGATGGGTGAGCGAGTCAGTGAACTTGCTCGTGAACTGTTCGAGCGGGATGAGTACACCGAATACCTTTATGTACACGGCATGGGTGTCGAGTGTGCTGAGGCCCTCGCCGAACTCTGGCATCAACGGATGCGGCAGGAACTTGGCATCGTCGGAGATGACAGCCCGCACATCAAGGAACTGTTTCAGCAGAAGTACCGGGGAAGCCGGTACTCATTCGGCTATCCGGCGTGTCCGGACATGGTCGATCAGGAGAAACTTTTCCGCCTGTTACGCCCCGATCGAATCGGTTGCGAACTGACCGAGAATTATCAGATCGATCCTGAACAAAGCACCAGCGCCATTGTGGTTCATCATCCGGAAGCCAAGTACTTCAACGTATAGAAAAAGACACCGGCCGCTGCGATTTACAGCGGCCGGTGCGGTAGTTCACAAGGTGAACACGTCGTAAGGTCAGTGCGTCTTGGCGCGTGCCTCGTTGACGTTGATGGCGCGACCATCAAGGTCCAGGCCATTGAGGGCCTCGATGGCCTTGCGGGCCTCGTCATCGCTCATCTCGACAAATCCGAAGCCACGGGAGCGGCCGGTGTCACGGTCAAGAACGACGTTCGCAGCGGTTACGGAACCGTGCTCGGAGAACATTTCGACGAGATCGTTATCACGAACGCGCCACGGCAAATTTCCAACAAAAAGCTTCACGGGAAAAACCTCGAACAGAGCAGTCACAGGAAGAGAAGAACCCGGGACCCACCTGTGACATCAGGCTCCGAGATCTCGGCCGACTTGGCCGCGTCGCGTATTGTACGGTCACCCGGAAGGGATTGGTAGAGGGCCGGGAGAAGGGGGATTATTTGGCGATCAACCGAGCCTGAAGGCCTTGTTTTGGGCCATTTCGATCCATACGGTGGGCACATTATTCAGGCCGTTCCGGGAGATCGTGGACATGGGTGCGTTTGCCCGCCCATTTACTGAGTATCTCGACCGCAACCTGAGCCCCGATGCCAGCCGCGATCGCGAACTGACTGGAACCTCCACCGAGAAGACCTGCGACGTGCAGGTTTGGCGAAACCTGATACACGCCATCATGCTGGAGCGAGATTCGATCGGGTTTGCCACCTCGTGGGTGTGGTGCCGGCGAGACCGGGAGTCCTTCAAATTCCCAACGCTTGTAGCCGGTGGCCAGAATGAGGATGGGCGTGGAGTGCATGTCACCGGTTTCGGTGACGACGTTCCATGCCTGATCACAGCGTTCAATATGTACGACATGACCTGTCAGGTGGGTGGCAGCCGGGTACTGGGCCAGTTGTTCCCGCATGGTCTGGAGCACTGCGGTGCCATCTGTTCCGGGGGTGATTCCAGGGGCGTTGAACAGGCGGGCCTTTTCGAGGTCGCTGCGTCCATCTCCGATCAGCAGTACGCGGCGATCGTCCCACCATCTCTTGACATGGGCCGATGCGAGCGTCATGGCACACGAGAGTCCCCCCACGCCGTCGCCGATTACGATGACATCAAACGGTTGCATTCAGAGAAGGGTAGTTCCGCGACGCTCAAGGTGGCGGAGGAGATCCCCGTGCGGGGACAACAGGACGATTCACGCCCATGGTCAGGATCGCTCGGTCCAGTACGTCGCGCCAGGCAGGCCGTCGATGCTGGTGGCATTGTGCTCGATGATGTAATCACGCATCTCGCCTTCATCTTGTTTCTCGATGAGTTCCGGAATCGTGGTGCGATGCCCCCCAAAGTCGTATCGGGGCACCCCAAACCCACAGGAAAACGCGATCCGATCGACCCGCTGCCGAATAATGCTTCTGCAAATCGGCTGATTCGGGAAGTTGGCCCGCAGCGTGTCGAATTAGACATGATCTGGCTCGATCACCTCGGCATGTCCTTGGAGTCGCAAGATGCCCGGTTTCTCATCAAACGAGCAGAGCATGATGCACAGTCGCCCATTTTCTCTGACGTGCGCCGTTGTTTCGATACCGCTTCCGTAGAGGTCCAGCCAGGCGATCGTCTGTTCGTCTATTACCTGGAGCATGCCCGCAAGTCCCTTGGGCGACAGGTTGATGTGCCCATCCACAGCCAGTGGCGCGGTTGCGACGAAGAACACGTGCTGCGCCTCGATGAACGTCCGGTGCTTCTGACTGATCGTCGCCTGCTCGGCCATGGCATCTCCACCGCGAAGATCCACCGTTGTGGCGGGATCCCGCATGCAGCACAGTATCGCCGATCATCCGCCAACCCGCGATGTCGCCACCGACGGAAGTCCGACGGCATGGGGACGTGCGTCGGTCAGACGCACGGTCCCCACGCATCAATCACGAGCAGGAGGTCTGCCACATCGACGACACCATTGCCATCGACATCGCCCGAGGGATCGGTAGTGCCGTAGACTGCGATCACGGCAAGCAGGTCATCTACGCCGGTTGTCCCGTCGCCGTTGATATCGCCAACGCACTGTTCCTCACAGTCGATCAGCACCGTGCCCGTCCCCTCGTCGCTGCTGTTGTAGCCGCCGACGCGGATGAGGAAGGTTTGACCTTCGAAGACGGTGGCGGTCAGGTGCGAGGTGTAGCCTCCGCAACCCGGACCGTCATCATTGCAGGCCAAGAGATCAGAATCATCTGGTGGACAGGAACCGCTGTCGTGGTAGACCACCAGATCGGTGTCGTAGTCGGCGATGTCGCAGGTCGAAACGGTCAACTCGCCGGTGCAAGGTGCCGTCCAGCGGTACCAGAGATCGTTGTAGGTCTGGCCGTCCCACTGGCAGTCGGAATGGAGAACACCATCCGTGTCTGCGCACCGCGTGTCGAAGTCATGGGATCCACTCGCGATTGTCTCGGCATCGGAACAATCGTCGTTGGCCGCACCTTCGTAGAGGTGGAACGTCACCTGGACACTGCCGAAGTTGTTCTCAGTCCAGCCACCGACTCTGACCAGGAGGCTTTGTCCCTGTGATACGGGGACATTGACCGTCGATGTGTTTGGATAACTCGAGCAGGTGGGGGACTGGTCGTTGCAGTCGAGCATGGTTCCGCCGCAACCACTTGTGTTGTCGTAGACGGCGATCACGGTATCGACCCCGCCGACACCGCAGGTGTTGACGTGGAAGGTTCCCGTGCAGGCCGCGGTGTACTCGTACCAGACATCCTTGAAGATCGTGTCGTGTCCGCAGGTGATATCGGTAGGTCCGTCGCTTTGAGCACAGGTTGTGTCAACGTTCCACGTGCCATTGCCACGAGAGATCGCATTTTCGCACGTATCATTTTCGACAGAGTCGGTCTGGCTGATGGTCAGCGTGCCGGTGCCGGTCGTTGATTCAGAGAAACTGCCGAGCCTGATGAGATACGTCTGTCCCGCTTGGACATCGGCGCTGATGGAAGACTGGACGCTGCAGGAATCATCATTGCAGGCGAGTTCCTCACTGTCGTTGGGTGGACAGACGCCGTCGTCCTCGTAGAACGCCAGAATGGTGTCGAAGTCGGTGTCGTCGCAGGTATCGACCGTGACCGTTCCGTCGCAGGTCGGGGTGTACTCGAACCAGATGTCGTTGTAGGCGGTGTTGCCGGAGTTGCCGCAATCCAGATGGGGATACCCGTCTGTCGAGCCGCCATTGTTGGTGAACGAATAGGAGCTGCCGCTTGTGACGACTTCCGCATTCGAGCAGAGATCATTGTCGGGGCGGATGTCGATTTGCGATGCGAAGAAAGTGGCATTGTTGAACCCGTGGCCATCGGACGTGTAGTTGTCCCCGTCGTGGGTGACGATCATTCCGGGCCAGTAGGTGCCCGGTTCGATGCTTGATGGAGCTGCCAGCGTGTAATCGCCGACGGACCAGTTCTCCGCACCCAAACTGTTCCAGTAGACATAGCCGTCGCACTTTGGGTCGCTTGTTGTGATGTTCTGATTTGTTGAGAGATAGAATCGAACCCGGACGTCGGAGGTCGCGCTGCTGGACATGTTCTCGACGGCGATATTTTCAAAAGTGATTGATTCGCCGGCGTGGTATCGCGATTTGTCGGTCGTAGAATTCGTCAACGAACCATTGTTCGAGTAGTAGGATTCGCAGCCCAGATCGACAAGTGAGATGATTGAAGTTTGGTCGTCATAAGAATTGCGGATGGCCCATGCGTCACCGGACTGAATTCCTCGTCCAGTCTCGACGATGTCCGCATAGAGAGAATGCATCACAGTCAGGCGGTTATAGTCATAGGTTTCCGCGCAACCGGTGCCTCCTGAAGTGCCGATGATGTAGCCAAAGACATGCCCGATTTCATGGATTGTGGTCGGTTGGTAGGGCGCTGGGTCGAAGTCTGCCTGAAACCAGTTATCGAAGTTGTCCGTCCAGTTGTAGGACGGGTTGAAGAAGACATCGCTTTCATTGAGGGAACCCGAGTCGCAGAGCGAACCCGCCCACCAAATGGTGACCCCCAGTGTCGTGGCACCCCAAGTGTAGGAGTAGCCACCGTCACTCAGATCGGAGTTGCTGGGGAAGCCTCCGAATTCATTCCAGCCGTTGTCGGCCCCGAATGTGCCCCAACTTTCGTAGGTGCGGTAAATGTCCATCCACTGGTTCCAGCACCACAACGCCCAGTTGTCTTCGTTCCAGTTCCACCAGTCTTCAGGAACCATCTCTAGATCGATGGTGAGGTCATGAGAGCCGCAGATGCAGATAGGGCTGGATCCGCGGTCAGCCCCTTGGCTTCCAGTGGGGTTCACCGCCCACGAAGGAGGTCCTTTCACTGGCCGCGTGTGCGGAGGTGCAGGCGGGACGTGTCTCTCCGGTTCATCTGAGGGCGTGTCCGCTTGTGTCGCAGGGTTCGCCGGTTCGACTTGCGCAAGTTGCACGGTGATATCCCAATCGTCCGGATTGTTCTGCAGCTCTTCGCGGATGTGATCCTTGAATGTGGCGAGCGTCATGAGCGTGCCTCGTTCGGGGATGGTCCGCGCAGTTGAAGCAATGGCGCCGTCTGCCGGAATTGCCGCTGGACTCATGTCGTGAAGCGGTTGGAAGACTGCAACAGATCCTTCGAAGTGGTCCACGTATGGCGACTGCTGAATGCGGTTTGCAGTGATTGCGGTGATGCCTCGACCGGAGGTCCGCATCGCAAGAGGGGGGCTGCTCGGTCCCTGTTCGCGAATCCGGAACACACCTTGATCGCCACCGAGTACGGGATTCCAGTACCGATCACCATCGAGCATCGTGAAGAGCAGCACCCGTTCGCCCTCTTGGAACGAAGGTGTGCCACCTACACCCATGCTGATGCCGTCAACCGTTCCGCCCGGGAGGGGCAGAATGAAGTCGTTGCCGATGAAGGACCTTGCGATCGGATCGGCGTGAACAAGATCGATCACCTCGAACGCGATCTCGGTGTGGATGACGCCATGCTCGTCCTGCCAAGTCACGGATTCGCCGACTCGGGCATCGACGATGGCTTGACTGGTGTGCACCAGTTCGGGGAAGTTCATGTACCGGTGAGCGGCTTCAGCCCACGCCGTGCAGGCGAAGACAACGAGCAGTCCATTGAGCAGCGACTTGGTCATGGCGGTCTCCTTCTCCAGCGGCTGAAGGCATACTGCGCTCGCCGCCGCATCTTGCGTTGTACCGCACCGCC
>MPMB02169587.1_pt1 | contig 40994 bp, 38 predicted proteins | sample 1617371 | NCBI WGS metagenome assembly MPMB02 (sample SAMN05944808, study PRJNA350692) | marine metagenome | biome: marine; feature: ODZ; material: water; isolation source: 300 m water sample filtered on 0.2 um supor filter | place: Pacific Ocean | collected 2012-04-08 | depth 300m m
GGCCGACATGGCCGCCCAGGCGTCGTCGCCGAGCTGTCGGGCGATCTCACCCCAGATGGTGTAGGTGGTGGTCCCGTCGGTTGTCAGTCCGTTGATCGGGTCGAGACTGTCGCCGACGATTGCCGCTACCCGGCAGTTCGTCGGTAGCAGGACTGGATCGATGAACTCGGCAACGTTATTGGGCCGTGCACCGTTGGCGAGATGCCAGAGAGCAATCAGACCGTGGGTCTTTCCTCCACCGAAACTGGTCTCGTACCGGTACACCGCATGCTCTGCATTTGGTGCTTTTTCCGGCTGCCCGGAAACACGGGCGAAACTCCCGGCGAGGAGATCTCTGAGGCCTGCAGTGGGGTAGGTCAGATCGAAGAAAGACTCTGCGTCGGCATACGCTTCATAGCCCTCCGCCCTTCGTACAACCTGGTCCAGTTGTGCCGCAAAGTGCTTGTCGACTAGGCGCCCCTTGAGAACATCGGTTCGTGGCGTACAAGTCTTCAGGATGCTCTCTAGGTTTGCCACGTAGCCTCCATGGCCGAAATGGGGTGATAGGTCAGAAGTTGAAGAGCTGAAGGGGGAACGTGCCATAGTGGCGTTTTCGAACTTTTTGTAGTCCCGTCTGACGGCAGGGACTCATGCGTGGCTTTCCGGAAGCGTTCAGGGAGTGGGTCGATTTCGTCGAAGGCACTGAGGAACGTCATGAGCCGTTCCACATAGCCGGTGCGGGGAGCATGTCTGAGATGTTGTCGGGGCCGCCGGGGTGGATGTGGACGCCCAGGGTGAGGACCCAGTTGTGGAGTTCGGGCAGGTTGAGGGGGATGTGTCCGTTGAGTTTGCGGCGGATGTGGTCGTACCGGTCGGGGCAACCGAGGCGTTCGGCGAGGGTGTAGCCGGTTCGTCGGGCGCCGAGTTCGTCCCTGACGGCACAAGCGACGCGGTGCTGGAGGTATGAAGCGGCGACCCGGGGGCGGTCCGTGTCGGTGTAGGGCTTCCATTCGGCGGTGAGGTCGCGGCCGAAGCGTTTGGGATCGGCGAGGAAGTCGGCGGGGCGGAAACCGGCGGGCATCAGCGCAGTCTTCCACAGGTGTGTGCGCGTGACAAAGTGTCGCTACTCTCTCCACATCCGCGTGACTAAGACCCGTTTTCAAGTAGCGGGGGAGTGCGCGGATCGGCGGTACCCGGACGGTCTGCCGTATGAGTTACGCAACGAAGAGGAAACTGGCGATCCGTTCGAAGAAGTCTCCGATGCCCGTCGACCATCCGGTGGCGGTGTGGCTCGACGCGTACCGCCCTGAGATCGTGTCGGCGTCGGTGTGGGTCGGCGGCCTGTCCGAGTTCGTTGCCGGCCTGGTTAGGGAACTCGACGTCGGCTTGGAGGCATCCAAGCGCTACGCGCGGGTGCTGGCCGGCGTGGGTGCGTGGTCACTTCGGCAGGGCTTCGACCTGGACAGCGAGGTGGTGCTGTGTCCGGCGACAGTCGACGCCTATATGGCCGGTGGGCTGCCGGGGGCTTCGAACGGGTCGTTGATGGCGGTCAGAGGTGATCTGCGCCTGTTGGGGACATCGCTGACCCGTGAGGCGCCGTGGGTGCAGCGTCCGGAACCCATTGCACGAACGTCGCTTTCGGCTCCCTACACGGAAGTTGAGGTGGCGGCCATCAGGCGTGACGTCTTGCGCCAGTCGACGCCGCTGCGGGTTCAGGTGGGTCGTGCAATCGTTGCTCTCGGTCTCGGAGCCGGACTCGATGGCCGCTGGAACGTCCACGTCACCGGCACTGACGTCGTCGAAAACGACGGGTTGGTGACCATCACCGTCGGCGATCCTGCAGAGCGCCTAGTTGTCGTCCGCGACGAGTTCGCCGAAGACCTCCTCGCCCTCGCCGACGACGCGGGGACCGGTCGGCTGGTCGCGGGTTCGACGTCGAAGAACGCTGCAGCCAAGGCCGCAGGCAGGGTCGTCATCGACCAGGGCCATATCTCGTTGAGCGCCAAGCGGCTCCGTTCGTCATGGTTGCTGGCCCACCTTGCCAACCGAACTCCGCTAACGGCACTGCTCCAAGCAGCCGGGCTCCGGTCGTTCGCCTCGCTCTCAGATCTCGTGCCTTTCCTACACAACGCCGGTGATCCGGCCGAGTTTCTGAGGGGTGCCTGACGTGGGTGCCCCTGCCCGCCGGGCGAACCGGAGCCTGCCGCGCCAGCAACGAATCGACCTTCAGGCTTCGCGGGCTCCCACCAACCGGGAATGGTGTGACGCGGTCACCGACATCGGTGCCAGCGGCGTCATCGGCCCTGTCGAACGGCGTTTGAAACTCCGGGACCGCACCAGTTCTCGCCTATCGACCAAGGGCCTTCTGGTGGCGTTGAGCCTCGTCGCCTATGAAACCGGCCACCGTGCCTTGATTGTCCAGGTGGTCAAACTCCTCAACAGCTTCACCCCGAAGCGCCTCAATGAACTGGCGATGCCTCACTGGCCCAATAACTCCTCCGGATACGACCTGGTGCAACGCCGCGTCACCCAACTCACTGAAGCCCTCAACGAAGGCTGGGCCGAGGTCAACACCGAAACCGGAGAGATCTCTGACTTCGACATCGACTGGTACACCCGCTCGATCCAACGATCCACGGTTCCCGTGGAACTCGTCAAAGGAGCCGCTCTGGCAGTCGACGGCACCGACATGGAGTCCTGTGGCCAGTTCCACTCCGGCGAAACCGAGGTCGTCCACGACGGGGAAGCCCAGTACCCCAACGACGAAGACGAAACCGACAACCCCAAGAGCAAGACCGTCAAGACCCGCCGCGCCAAGGTCCTCGGCATCGGACCCGACAACAGGAAGATCTACACACGAGACACCGACGCACGAGCCGGGCATCGGACTGCGACCAACACCCGCCCGACGAAGCTCTACGTGGGCCGTGAACTCCACCTCGGCGTCGCCGTTTCGGCGCTAGGTCACACCGACCGAATCGCCTACGCGAACCTCGGCCGTCCCGTCCCACAGGTCGTCATCACCAGCGCCCTGGTTCCAGCCGGCGCCCATCGGGCCAAAGCCGTCGTTGACGGCGTCATCGAAGCCCACCAGTCCGGCCTGTGTAGCGAGGTTCTCGTCGACGGCGGCTACTCGCTATCCAAACCCGAGCATTTCCACCAGCCCCTCAGGCAAGCCGGCATAGACCAGACGGTCCGAATCCTCACCCACCAACGCGGCCTACACGGCAGCATCGGCGACGCAGTCGTGATCGACGGTCAACCCTTTTCCGGGTACCTACCTACAGGCGAGCACCAACTCGAAATGCCGGCTCGCAACGCTGACTACGCATCCAGGCGAGCCTGCGTCGAGAGGTTCAACGAACGAGCCAAGCTTCGCTACACGGTCCACAGCCGCAACGCTGACGGAACCGTCCGCTACAAGTGTCCGTTCTGTGCTGGGCGCGCCCACAGTTCGAAGTTCCCGAGGACCATGAGGTCTAGGAATAAGAACTCCCGCCTCGTCCAAACCGACAAGAAAGCCAAGGTCTGCTGTACCGGCATCGTCACCGCTGACACTGACACCACCTTCCTCGACCAGAAGACCATCTTCGGCACCACCGCCTGGTGGAAGGCCTGGGGACGCCGCAACATCGTCGAATCAGCCAACGCTGCCTTCCACGGTGAGTTCGTCGATATCGGCCGCAACTACACCCGCTTCCTCAAGACCGCCAAGATCAAACTGTTCCTTGCCCACACCATCGCCGGATACAACCGCAGAACCGTCCACCAGTGGCTCCGACTCCAGAAACTCGTTGTTGACCGTGCCCCGGTGAAGACCAGGCGAAAGGCCCGCACAGGTCGCCGTCGCCGCTACGAAGATCTCCCAACCACGCCGGCAGACACCAGTTCCGACCCCTAAGTCGATCGGACCCCGTCGATTCCCGCCCCCCTTAACGGGGCGGTATCGACGCGCCCCATACTGGTAACTCACGTCAGGCAGCGAAGCTCAAGCCCCTAAACACGGCGCCTCGAGCCCACCAGGGTTCATGTACCCGCCGAAAACCTGAAAAGGCAGCGCCAAAAGCGCTGCCTCTCCAAAACTGCGAACACGTGCACGCAAAAACTGCGAACACGCCCTTGTGGAGCTGGGGGGAATCGAACCCCCGTCCGTCAATGTGTGACCGAGCGCGCTACGACCATTCCCGAGATTGCGGCTTACGGCAGCCACACCGCCGGGTCGGGCGGACCACTAGGGTCCAGCCGCGGGGTCTTTCCCCCGGGTCAGCGGTCTTTCACGCCGTCAGCGGTCTGTCCCAGCTGTCTCCACCGCTTCTGTTGCCGGGTTGCGGTGGACCGACCCCGCGTGCCGTTGCCGGTCGCAGTGACTCTCAACTACCTGACCAGGTCAGGCAGCGAGAGCGAGATCGTCCGTGTTGGCGTCTCTTTGGGTGCCCCGTTTAGGGAGTCTGGGCAACTCCGGTCGCACGACACGCCCACTGCCATCGGCGTCGAAACCGATCAGCCCCGTGGTGTGTGCGACAACCCGGAGGGTCGCCGCAACGTGCAGTCTGATGCTCAGTTGTCAAGAATCTGCGCCTCAAGGCTACCGGGTGGGGTGTGACAGGCAGCCGTCGGAGTATGTGGAGGAGTTGCAGAACCGGTAAGAATCAGCCGATGGATGACCATCGGGCAACATCGTTTCAGTTCATACCATCGAGTGCGGTGCCGCCGGTTGTGGAGAGGGCCGAGGGCTGCACGCTCTACTTCGGGGACGGTCGTGAGATCATCGATGCCGGTGGTGGTGCGGTTGCAGTGAACATCGGCCATGGTCGGACAGAGGTGGCCCAAGCCGTGGCACACGCCACCCAGCGGGTCTCGTACGTGATTCCACCATGGGTTACAGAGGAGCGGGTCGCTCTCGTCGAGACCCTCAGGGAACGGTGGCTACCCCCGGAGCTCAGCCAGGTGGCCCTCGTCAGCGGCGGATCGGAATCTGTTGACTCGGCGATCCGCCTGGCGATCAGCCACCACACGGCGGCAGGGCGACCGGAGCGCTGGAAGGTCATCGGACGTGAGACCTCATATCACGGGACGACCATGACCACGCTCGCAGCCGGAGGGCATCGATCACGGCGGCGGGGTTTCGACCACATCCTGACCGACTTCCCCAAGATGCCGGTAGCCGATGCCGAGGGCCTCGAGAAGGTCGTCGAGTCAGAAGACCCGGACACGATCGCAGCGGTGATCGCCGAACCGGTGATTGGGGCTGCCGCCGGTGCCGTCCTCCCGCCAGATGCATGGTGGACCGATGTCAGAGAGATTTGTGACACACACGGAATTCTGCTCATCGCCGACGAGGTCATGACTGGCTTCGGTCGCACAGGGCAGAAGTTCGGTATCGACCACTGGGGGGTCGTGCCCGACATCATGGTCGGCGGCAAGGGACTCTCCGGTGGCTATGCGCCCCTCGGCGGCGTGTACGCATCCGAGAAGGTGGTGGCCCCGATCGCCGAGGTCGGCTCGGGAATGATGTTCTTCACCTTCTCAGCCCACTCGGCCGCATGTGCCGCAGGCGTGGCCGCCCTCAAGATCCTCGAAGACGAGGAACTTGTTTCGGCGAGCGCCATCAAGGGCGCCGAGTTTCTGGACCTACTGGGCCCCCTCGGAGGACACCCCCATGTGGGTGAGGTGCGAGGTCTAGGTCTGATGATCGGCATTGAGCTCGTCGAGGACAAGGAATCGGGACGGCCCTACGGTCCGACAACCGGCATGGCGGGGCAGGTCGTCGGCGAGGCGTTGAGGCGTGGAGTGTGGGTCTATCCGGCTGGTGACGGCAACGCACCAGATGCACTCCTGATCGGGCCGCCCTTCACGATCACAACGGCCGAGATGGAGACCACGGTGACAGTCGTCGGCGAGGCGATTTCAGCCATCTGCGGCGACTGAGCATCTGAACGTTCAGCGGCGCCTCTTTCGGGCCATTGCCCGTTCGGCCTCACGGTCGGCCTCCCTGCGCACAAGGGCCTGGCGCTTGTCGTGCATGTCGCGACCCTTGGCCAGCGCCACCTCGACCTTGGCCCGTCCATTGCTGAAGTAGAGCGAGAGTGGGATCAGCGTCAGGCCCTCTCGTTGCATCCGATCGGTGATCCGGTGGATCTCCCTGCGGTGCAACAGGAGCTTCTTGGGGCGGTCGGGGTCGTGGCCCATTGCCTCTCCGCCGCTCATTGCATACGGGGCGATGTGCAAGCCGACCAGCCAGAGTTCGCCCCCTTCCTCCCGGGCGAACGCCTCTGAGATCTGCACCTTGGACTCGCGAAGGGACTTGACCTCGCTGCCCTTCAGCACGAGGCCGGCCTCCCAGGTGTCGAGCAGGTCGTAGTTGCGTCGAGCCCGGCGGTTGCTGGCGACCACCCGGTCGCTTGCATCGCTCACGGGGTTGAGCGTACCGGCGACCCCGCGGGTGGTCGTCGGGGGTTAGCCTCCCCGGCGTGTCAGAAGAGTCCCTCACCCTCACGCCGGATGTCCATCGGGCGATGATCAACCTTGCTCTCGACCATGTCCCCTACGAGTCCTGTGGCCTGTTCGCCGGTCCACCTGGGAGCATGTATGTAGACACGTTTTTCCCGATCGAGAACGTGGCGCCACCTGAACGACGCCGCGAGATCTACACGCTCGACGGCGTAGGCCAACTAGATGCCGAGAAGTCCGCCGATGCCGCCGGGTCGTCCATCCTGGGTGTGATGCACAGCCACACCCACACGCTGGCCTATCCGTCACCCACCGACGTCGCCGATGCGGCTCGATTCGACGAGTTCGGGGTATGGGTGTTCCTGATCGTGTCCCTCGAGCACCCTGAGCCATACATGCGGGCGTTCCGCATCAGGGACGCCGTCATCAAAGAGGTACCGGTGGCGGTGGAACCCGACTAGAATCCTGACCGAACTGGTCGTGATTACGATCGGGCAGGCAGAACACAGGCAGGGAACTCAGCCAATGGCCGTCTACTCCTCGGTGATCGACCTCATCGGCGAAACGCCGATTGTCGACGTGAGCGTTCTCAGCCCCAGCCCCGACATCCACCTGCTCGCCAAGCTGGAGGGCCAGAACCCTGCTGGTTCGGTAAAGGACCGCATTGCCCGTGCCATGGTCGCCGATGCCGAGGCCGACGGCACCCTCACCAGCGGGCGAACGATCATCGAACCCTCATCGGGAAACACCGGCATCGCCCTTGCAATGATTGCTCGGATACGCGGCTACCCGATCAAGATCGTGCTGCCCGAGAACGTGTCACCCGAGCGCCGTTCGATGCTCGAGGTCTTCGGTGCCGAGATTATCTCCTCGCCCGGCGACGAGGGTTCAAACGGTGCTGTCCGCCTGGCCCAAGAACTGGCCGACCAGAACCCCGACTGGGTGTTCCTCTACCAGTACGGGAACGAGGCCAACCCCCGTGCCCACTACGAGACCACCGGCCCCGAGATCCTCCGCGACGTGCCCGACATCACCCATTTCGTGGCCGGCCTTGGAACCAGCGGCGCCCTCATGGGTATCGGCAACTACCTCAAGGAGCACCGGCCCGAGATCCAGGTCCTGGCCGTCGAATCGCCAGCCGGCGAGCAGGTTCAGGGACTGCGCAGCCTCGAGGACGGCTTCATTCCTCCGGTATTTGAGAAGTGGGGCGGAAACGACCTCCTCGACGGAAAGCGAATTATCAGGCCGAGGGAGTCCATCGAGTGCGTCCGGCGCCTCGCTGACAAATGCGGCATCTTCGCGGGACTGTCCGCTGGAGCCGCCCTGGCCGGTTCGCTACGCGTGGCCGAGAGAGCCGCCTCCGAGAGCGGTGAAGCGGTAATCGTGTTCCTCGTGAGCGATGCCGGTTGGAAGTACCTCTCGACCGGCGCATGGACCGGCGACATCGAGCAGGTGGTGGCCGACACCGAGTCCACCATCTACTTCTAGGCTGAGGACTCGATAGGAACGCCACCCGCCCGGCGGGTGGCCAGACAGGAGGCCCTGTGCGACCAGATGGACGCGTCAACGACGAACTGCGCCCACTCAGCTTTGAACGTGACTTCACGGAGATGGCCGATGGTGCCTGTCTCGTCACCTTCGGACGCACCCGTGTCCTCTGCACGGCATCCATAGGCGAGGGCGTCCCGCGCTGGTTGAAGAACACAGGTCGAGGCTGGGTGACAGGCGAGTACTCGATGCTCCCGGGTTCCAGCAACGAGCGGATCAGGCGCCGGGTGTCGGGCCGCGACCAGGAAATCCAGCGTCTCATCGGCCGGTCGCTGCGTGCGGTGGTAGACTTGGACCTCCTCGGAGAACGCGAGGTGACCGTCGACTGCGACGTCCTCCAGGCCGATGGTGGTACGCGGACCGCCTCGATCTGTGGGGGCTATCTGGCCCTCCACGACGCCCTCACCCGCTTGGTCTCCTCCGGAGAAATCACACAGCATCCGCTGACCGATGAACTTGCGGCAATTTCCGTGGGCATCATCGACGGAGAGGCCCGCCTTGACCTCCCCTACGTCGAGGACTCCATCGCCGAGGTGGACTTCAACGTTGTCATGACCGGTTCGGGCAACTTCGTCGAGGTGCAGGGGACAGCCGAGGGAGAGTCCTTTGACAGGTCCCAGTTGGATGCGCTCGTCGACCTGGCAGCCGGCGGCATCGCCCAGATCGTGGAGATGCAGCGGACCGTGCTGGCCGAACCACCGGCACAGCGCTCGGCTTGAGTTGTCCAGTGGAGCGACCCTGCCTGGTGCTCGCAAGTGCCAACCCTGACAAGGTCGCCGAAATGGAACTGCTGCTCGAAGGCGTTGCCGAGGTGCTTCCGCGTCCCGTCGACCTCCCCGACGTGGTCGAGGACGGGGATACGCTCGAGGCGAACGCACGGCTCAAGGCCGTTGCCGTTTGCAGCGCCACTGGCCTGGCAGCTGTCGCCGACGATACGGGCCTCTTCGTTGATGCTCTGGCCGGGGAACCTGGTGCCCGATCCGCCCGGTTCGCCGGAGAGGACGCCAGCTACTCCGATAACCTCGAAATGCTCCTGCGGGAGCTAGGTGGAACGCTGGCCGGCATGCGTACCGCTCGCTTCAGAACGGTGGCGATGGTCTACTATCCGGATGGGCGGGAACTGATTGCCACCGGAACAGTCGAGGGCCACATCGCCGAGGTGCCGTCTGGAACCGGCGGATTCGGCTACGACCCCGTGTTCGTACCCGTCGAGGGCGACGGTGCAACGTTCGCCGAGATGGGAGATGACAAGCACCGGTTCTCCCACCGTGGCCGGGCACTCCGGGCGCTGGTGTCAATGCTCAACACCCCACCTGTGTCAGAGGCCGGTTAGTTCAGGGAGACCGGAGCCTGCTCCCAGGCGTTGCCGAGGAACCGGTCGAACTCGGCGTCGGTGACCGGCTCAGAGAAGTGGAAACCCTGTGCCAAATCACAGCGGAGCCTCTGCAGGTACTCCAGCTGGGCCCGGGTCTCGACCCCCTCTGCGACGACCTGCAGCCCGAGCCCCTGGGCCAACGCCACCGTGCCGGTGACAATGGCCGTGTCGTCGTCATCGGTTCCGAGGCCTGCCACGAACGACCTGTCAATCTTCACGAAGTCGATCGGGAAGCGCTTCAGGTAGGCCAGTGAGGAGAAACCCGTACCAAAGTCATCAAGGCCGATGCGAACCCCAAGCGAGGTGAGGGCTCCGAGGACCTTCTCGGTGACCGGGTTGGCGGCGATCAGGGCCGACTCTGTGAACTCCAGTGCCACCTGTTCCGGGGCGACATCGTTTGCCTCAATGGCCGCACCGACGAGTTCGGGAAAGGTCGAGTCGGCCAACTGCCGTGCCGAGACGTTCACGGCGATGCTCAGGTTTTTGCCGCCCCGGTTGCCCCAGGACGACAACCTCTCCAGGGCAATCGCGACCACACGCCCACCCAACTGGGCGATGAGGCCGCTGTCCTCGGCGATGTCGATGAACTGATCTGGCATGAGCAGTTCGCCTCCGGCCCCACGGATCCTGGCGAGCGCCTCGGCGCCGGTGACGGCACCGTCGGAGATTCGGACCACTGGCTGAAAGTGGACTTCGATTCGATCCTCGTCGAGGGCTAGGCGCAACTCCTGTTCAACGGAGTGGCGTCTCACCGCCTGGGCGCGAAGGTGGTCGTCAAAGAGCTCAGCCCGGTCGCGTCCCTGGTCCTTGGCGCGGTACATGGCCGTGTCGGCATCGCGGAGCAGGTCGGCCGGAGCCTCCTGCCCGTACCCGATGGCCACGCCAATGCTCGTGGTAACCACGGTTGACTCGCTGCCCAACTGCATCGGACGCGACAGTGCCGCCCGCACCCGCTCGGCTGCGACAAGGGCATCGGTGGTGCGCAGCATGTCGCCGATGAGAACAACGAACTCGTCGCCACCAAGCCTGGCAACGGTGTCGCCGGGGCGGACCGTCTGGGAGAGGCGGTGGGCCGCCTCATGAAGCAGGTCGTCGCCGGATCCGTGGCCGAGGGAGTCGTTGACGACCTTGAAGCGGTCCAGGTCAAGGAACAACACACCGACCATACGGTCATGGCGTGCAGCCCTGAGTAGGGCATCACTCAGGCGGTCGAGGAGGAAGGCCCGGTTGGGGAGCCCGGTCAACTCGTCGTGAAAGGCGCGCTCCTCCAACTCGGCAGCAACCTCTACACGTTCTGTCACGTCGCGGGCGTTCACGACGATTCCGTCAACTGCCGGATTACCCAGAAGGTTGGTAGCGACGATCTCCATGTGCCGCCAGCCGCCACCGGCATGGGCAACCCGTGCCTCAAAGGCCGGCGACATGCCCGGTGTCGCAAGAACCTCAGCGGCCCGTTTAGCAAGGTCCTCGTGGTCCTCGGGATGTACAAGGTCGATGACTGGCACACCTTCCAACTCGACCGCCTCACGGCCCAGCACATGGGCAACAGCCGGGCTGGCATAGACGATGTCGCCCGACTCGCTGACGACAAGAACGAGGTCAGAAGCGTGCTCAACCAGGGCCGCTAGTCGGATCTCGGAAGCCTCGACACGCTGCTGGGCGGCATGCAGGTCCGTCAGGTCCCTTCCGACCAGTGAGATCGCATCAACCGCTCCGTCAGGGTCACGGTGGGACACGAGCAGAGCGGACATTGGAACGGTGCCACCGCTCCTTCGGGCAAGGCGCAGCTCACCGCTCCAGGTTCCCGAGGTGCGGACCTCTGGAAGGGCAGTTGTAGCCAGACGGGCCTGTGACCATCCGTCCAGGTGGTCCAGCAGGACCTTTCCAGACACGTCGCCACCGCCGAGGTGTCGGCGCATCGCATCGTTGGCCCACACGAGGCTGCGGCCCAGCGGGTCAAGGATCGCCACCAGATCGGGGCTGGCTTCAAGCACCCTTGTCAACTCGTGGGCACGGCGGGCTTCGTCCACCTCGTCGGTGATGTCGGACATGCCGAGCAGCGCTCCACCCGAACCGGCGTCTGCGCCAGCAACCGGAGTTGTCGTGAGGTCCACCCATCGGATGACGCCGGAGCGGGTAACTAGCCGGAGGCGGCCACGCAGGGCTGTCCCATCGGAAAGAGACAGCGCCAGATCGGTTTCAAAGTCATCGCGACCGTCGAGGTCAACACATTCGGTCCACTCCGAGGTGTCCTGCCTCTCCGGGGAGAAACCGGTCATCGCCACCCACCTGTGGTTGGCGTACCGGGGTTGGCCGTCGGGGCCAAGCAACGCCATGCCCACGGGGGCGGCGTCGATCAGCGCACGCAGGGTGGGGTCGACCTCGATCACGTGCGGACGGAGGGACTCGAACCCCCACGCCTCTCGGCGCCGGCACCTAAAGCCGGTGCGTCTACCAGTTCCGCCACGTCCGCAGGCGGCCAGCCTACGTCGCACCCCGGCTCGGAGCCCCTATATGCGCCGGGGCCGTGGAGTGCGGTCGCTGTTGCGACGTTCAGCGCATTTCCCCGCGTCGGGCGATCACCTGGTCGATGATGCCGTACTCACAGGCCTCATCGGCAGCGAACCAGCGGTCGCGGTCGCTGTCGGTCTCGACGGTCTCGACGCTCTGGCCAGTGTGTTGGGCGATGCGTTCCTGGAGGAGCTTCTTGGTGGCGGCCATCTGCTCAGCCTGGATTGCAATGTCGGAGGCGTCGCCACGAACGCCGCCAAGGGGCTGGTGCATCATGATGCGCGCATGGGGGAGTGCGTAGCGCTTTCCGGGGGCGCCGGCGCAGAGCAGAAACTGGCCCATCGATGCGCCGAGACCCATGCAGATGGTTCCGACCTCGGGCCCCACGAACTGCATTGTGTCGTAGATGGCCATGCCCGCGGTCACCGAACCACCGGGGGAGTTGATGTAGAGCCAGATGGGCTTGTCGGGATCCTGGGCCTCGAGGAACAGCATCTGGGCGATAAGGAAGTTGGCAACGTCGTCGTTGACATCGGTGCCGAGGAAGACGATGCGGTCCTTGAGGAGGCGGTTGAAGACGTCGAAGCGTGCGATGTCGGGGCTATCGGCCTCGGAGACCGGGTGCAGGGGTGTGTCCATGTGGGGGCAGGGTAGCGGCGCGGTGGGATGGCCCGGTGGCTCAGCTGGTGATGGGTTGAGGCCCTGTTCAGGTCCTGGCTGCCTCAGCTCGCTGCCTCAGGTCGGTGACGGCGTGCCTGAGGCCCTCTGGGTCGCGGTAGAGGGCGCTGCCGGAAACCAACACGTTCGCACCGGCGGCGGCTGCACCGGAGACGGTGTCGGGTCCGATGCCTCCGTCGACCTCGATATCGCAGTCAAAGCCCTCGAGCAGCGACGCCACCTCGGCGATCTTGGGCTCCATGGTGTCGATGTAGGTCTGGCCGCCGAAGCCCGGGTTGACGGTCATCACGAGCACCATGCCGAGGAGGTCGCGAACCTGGCTGATCACGTTGGTGGGAGTGTGGGGGTTGAGAGCCACGCCCGGGGTTGCACCCAGTTCGGCGACATGGGCGAGCGTGCGGTGGAGGTGGGTGCAGGCCTCGGCGTGCACGATCACGATGCCACAGCCGGCCTCGACATAGCGGTGTAGCAGGCGGTCGGGTTCGACGACCATCAGGTGGGCTTCGAAAACCACGTCGATATGGGGTCGGATCGAGGCGATCACGTCGGGTCCGAACGTGAGGTTGGGTACGAACACGCCGTCCATGACATCCCACTGGATGCGGTCGACGCCGGCGTCCTGGAGCGCGATGCACTCTGCGCCCAACTTCGAGTAGTCGGCGGGCAGGACAGATGATGCGATCTCTACCGGTCTGGACACGGCGGCGACCCTACTCCGCGGCCTCAGCCGACCGGCGACGGAATCGGAGGCGCTGTGGATACGGGTAGAAGTCGGGTAGGTCACCACGGGCCAATTCCTTTTGAACTCCGGCCCAGTAGTCGGCTGTGAACAGGTCGCCGTGTACCTCGCAGAACCGCTCCCAGATCGAGTCGGGCACGTCTCTGGGGAACCTCATGAAGGTTGGGAACTGCTCTGGGAAGACGTCGCCGGGCTCGACTGCGAACCAGACCTGCGAGGACATCTCCAACTCGTAGTCGTCGGACTCGGGAATGGAGCGGAAGCGGCACTCCTCGAGGAGCGACAGTTCGTCATAGTCGTAGAACACGACGCTGCCATGGCGGGTCACACCGAAGTTCTTGGTGAACAGGTCGCCTGGGAAGATGTTTGCGACAGCCAGGTCCTTGACGGCGGCTCCCCAGTCGAGGGCCGCCGCCTCGGCCTTGTCGGGCGACATCTCACGCAGGTAGAGGTTCAGCGGGTAGACCTGTCGCTCGGTGTAGACGTGCCGGATCACCACCTGGTCGCCCTTGACGTGCACTGAGCCGCTCGCCTCGGCGAGCAGCTGTTCCAGTAGGGCCGGGTCGAACCTGTCCCGGTCAAAGGAGAGGTTCTCGAACTCTTGGGCGTCGACCATCCGGCCGACCCGATCGTGGTTGTAGACGAGTTTGTAGCGGCGTATGACTGCATCTCTGGTGGTGTTCTTTGGTGGGTCGAAGTGGTCCTTGATGATCTTGAAGACCACGTTGAACGACACCAGCGTGAACACCGACATGACCATTCCCGGGGTTCCCCTGGCAAGCACGAACTTGTCGTTTGAGTTCTCCAGGTGCCGGTAGAGGGAACGGTAGAGGCTTGTTTTGCCGTGCTGGGGGAAGCCGATTGCGGTGTGAAGTTCCGCCAGGGACTTCATGGGAAGAAGCGACTTGAGGAACCCGACGAGTTCGGCAGGGTTCGACCATTCCACGAAGAAGTAGGACCTGGTGAAGCTGAACAGGCGGCTGACCTGCAACTCGGTCAGGAGGAGGCTGTCTACTCTCAGCCCCTCCTTGACGTGGATGATCGGCAACACGATCGGGGCGATCCGGTTCAGCTGCCTGAGGCGTCCGATCAGGTAGGCACCCTTGTTCCTGAAGAACACCGGCTTGAGCATGTCGACGCTGTCGACCTCGAGGCCGTCCCAGGCTTCGAGCAGGAAGGAGTCAAGCCGGGCTGCGACCCTGCGTGCGTCCCCCTCGAGGTCCGCCCAGGGTGCCTCGAACCTGTACGACTCCAGAATCGAGGTGATGAGGGCAGCCGAGTCGCGGGTGCGGGTGAGGGAGGTGAACACCTCGGCCGTGGCCTCGCCACGGGGCACGCTGGTGGCGCCGAACCACCTGAGCTCGACGTCGTTGTCGACGCCGATTGTCGTGAACACGCGCCGGGTGACCGAGTTGAAATACGTCTCAGCAAGAACCATGTCGGCCCGCTGGGCGATGCGGTGCTTGAAGTGCCCGCGGGCAAGGCGCCACTCGCCACGCCTGTCGGGCATGTCGCCGAGCAGGTCCTTGACCAGCGAGACGGTCTCCAGGACCCTTTCGTTGTGCAGGTTCAGCCTCTCGGCGGCATTTGCCTCCTGCAGCGACCACTCGCGCCTCTCGAAGTGGCTCCTGGCGCGGCGCGAGATGAGGTTGAACCCGGCGACGTAGTCGACGAAACCGGCATGGATCGTGCCGGCGACCCGCCGAGCGGTTTCGAGTTCTTCCGACTCCAAGTCTCAGCCCTCCTGTCCACTGGGAGCGTCGTAGTCCTATTAGCGTGCCCGAGGATGACAGGCCTAACCGACATCAGGCGAAGATTTCCCGGATTATCGGACGATTGGAGCCGCTTTGACGGCCCGGCCGGCACCCAGGCCGTGGACACCTCCATCGAGGCCGTGGCTGAATGGCAACGAAGCGGAAACAACGCCAACAGCCACGGGGCGTTCCCGGCAGCCCGGGAATGTGACTCCCTGGCCGAAAGGGTGAGCGTCACGGTTGGCGAACTTCTGGGTGCGGACCCGGCCGGGATGGTCTTCGGCCCGAGCACCACGGCCAACATGATGGCTCTCACCAGGGCGATCGCCGCCGACATGGGCCCCGGTGACGAGATCATCTGCACCGAGCTGGACCATGACTCAAATGTGGCCCCCTGGCTGCTTGCTGCCCGTGACGCCGGCGCAACCGTTCGCATGGCGAGCCTCGACCGGAACAGCGGTCGCTTGCACACCGATGCCGTGGTCGACCTGATCGGACAGGCCACCAGATGGGTTGCGGTAACGGGAGCCTCAAACGCCATCGGCGTCATTCCCGACACGGCCGAAATCACCAGGGTTGCCCACGCTGCCGGTGCCCGGGTAGTGGTGGATGGCGTCCACCTGACGCCACATCGCCACATCGACGTGGACTCCATCGGCTGCGACGTGTTCACAACCTCCTCCTACAAGTGGTACGGGCCACATGCCGGGATCATGTGGGTCGAGCCGGACCTGCTCGATTTGCTGCCCGCCTACAAGGTGAGGCCCGCTCCAGGTTCCGGGCCGGGTCGCTTCCAGTACGGCACCCCTTCCTGGGAGGCAATGGCCGGAATCGACGCCGCGGCACGCTTCCTCATCGAAACGACCATGGCTGCGGTCCTCGAACACGAAGCGGCCGTTTTCGGTCACATGCTGACCGGCCTTCATGACATCCCCGGTGTAACGGTGGTGGGCCCGGCGGATCTCGTTGATCGGGCCCCGACGACCATGTTCCTGGTCGATGGCTACACACCCCTGCAGGTGGCCAGCCGGCTGGCCGATGAGCGGGTGGCGGTCTGGGACGGCCACAACTACGCCGTCGAGGCAATGGGACCACTCGGCCTGGATGCCGACGACGGTGCCGTCCGTGCCGGTGTCTGCATCTACATAGGCCACGACGACGTGGAGCGATTGCTCGAAGCAGTGGCCTCGCTGGCCGGCCACTGATCGCGTACTCTTCGAAGACAGCACTCGGATCGAAAGGGGGTGGACCATGCGGCGGCTAACACAGTTCAGCCACGGAGCCGGTTGAGGCTGCAAGCTCGCTCCAGGCGAGTTGGCGCACGTTGTGCGCCAGTTGACCCCTGCTGAGGCTCCCGACCTCCTTGTCGGAATGGACACCGGTGACGATGCCGCCGTGTGGCGACTCTCCGATGAAAGGGCCCTCGTTCTGACCGCCGACTACATAACGCCGGTGGTCGATGATGCGCGCGCCTGGGGGCGCGTGGCCGCCGTCAACGCTGTGTCCGACGTCTACGCAATGGGCGGAACACCGCTGCTGGCGCTCAACCTGGTCTGCTGGAACAGCGACGAGTTGTCTACCGACCTCCTGGTCGAGGTTCTCCAGGGAGCACAGGAGGTGGCGGCCGATGCCGGCTTCGTGATTGCCGGTGGCCACACCGTCGATGACCCCGAACCCAAGTACGGCCTTGCCATCGTCGGCGAGGTGCACCCCGACAGGATGCTCACCAACACGGGCTTCAGGCCGGGTGACGCCCTCGTGCTCACCAAACCCCTTGGAATCGGTGTCATAACCACCGCAATCAAGTCGGGAGATGCCCAACAAGACGTGGTGGATGGAGCCATGGAATCTATGGTCCGCCTCAACGCCGACGGGTCAGCGGTAGCGGTCGCAGCGGGAGCGACCGGTGCAACCGACATCACCGGTTTTGGCCTACTGGGCCATCTCGGTCGGGCGGCAGGCGAGTCGGCCGTCGACATCGTCATCAACCAGGCCGAGGTTCCCCTGCTGCCAGGAACCCGCGACCTGGCCGAGGCCGGCTCGATGCCCGGCGGGAGCCGCCGCAACCTGAAATGGGCCGACGAGATCCTCGACAGGGGAGGACTTGCGGAACTCGACGTGTTGCTCCTGGCCGATGCACAGACCTCGGGTGGGCTGGTGTTCGGGGCATCACCTGCCGCTGCCGACGAGGCGGTCGCCCAGCTGACGGCCACTGGCCACACCGCGGCGGTGATCGGCGACGTGGCCTTCGGAAACGGCCGCATCCGGTTGAGCTGACCCCGGCTGGGGTCAGGCCACCGATCGACAGGTACCGTCACCGCATGGCCGATGAACTGGAGTGGGACCCGGAACTCGATGAACTCCGCGCACGCGAGCAGATGGCGGAGCGGATGGGCGGCGAGGAGAAGGTCGCAAGGCAGCATGACCGCGGCAAGCTCGACATTCGACAGCGCCTCCAGAAACTTCTCGACCCCGGCACCTTCCACGAGATCGGGAAGATCGCAGGAACGGCCGCCTACGACCCCGACGGCGAACTGATCGACCTCTCACCCTCCAACTTCGTGTTCGGCCGTGGCCAGATCGACAACAGGCCCGTCGTGCTGGCCGGCGACGACTTCACTGTCAGAGGAGGAGCCGCAGACGCATCCATAGTGGCCAAACAGATTGCAGCCGAGCAGATGGCGCGTGAACTGAGGCTCCCGATTGTCCGTCTCATCGACGGTACCGGTGGCGGGGGATCGGTGAAGACTCTCGACATGAAGGCGGAAGAGGACGGCTCGAACATCGACGGTTCCATAGGGAAGGGTGCGCGAACCTATGTGCCACTGAACCCGGCGTGGGATCACGTAGTTGCCAACCTGGCCACCGTTCCGACGGTTGCCCTGTGCCTTGGGCCGGTTGCCGGTCTGGGGGCGGCCCGGGCAGTCAGCAGCCACTACTCGGTGATGGTCAAGGGCCTTTCGCAGCTCTTTGTTGCCGGCCCGCCCGTCGTGAACGCCCTTGGGGGCGAACAGGTCGACAAGGAGAGCCTCGGCAGCAGCCGGGTCCACACCCGCAATGGCGCTGTCGACGACGAGGCCTCCTCAGAAGACGAGGCATTCGAACGCACCCGACGGTTCCTCTCCTACCTACCGTCATCGGTCCATGAGCTGCCTCAACGCGGGCCAGTCACAGACGACCCCGGCCGGACTGACCGTGGTCTCGTAGGCGTCGTCCCACGAGACCGCCGCAAGGTCTACAAGATGCGGACGATCATCGAATCCGTGGTCGACGCAGGCTCCTTCTTCGAGATCGGCAGGGGCTGGGGTCGCTCGGCCATCTGTGGCCTGGCACGCCTCGACGGCTGGCCCGTGGCGGTGCTGTCAAACGACCCATACCACTACGGAGGCGGTTGGACTGCTGACTCCGCCAACAAGGTGACCCGGTTCGTTGACCTCGCCGAAACCTTCCACCTGCCCGTGGTCCACCTGGTCGACAACCCGGGCTTCGTGATCGGGAGCGAGGCCGAAAGGGCGGCGACCATCCGCCACGGCGCCCGAACCCTTTCCGCCATCTACCAGGCCACGGTGCCCTGGTGCACAGTCATCATCCGCAAGGTTTTCGGGGTTGCCGGAGCGGCCCACACAGCCGGAAACCGCTTCCTCTACCGGTACGCCTGGCCATCTGGAGACTGGGGATCGTTGCCGGTTGAGGGTGGGGTGGCAGCCGCCTACAGGTCCGAGTTGGAAGCTTCAGACGACCCGAAGGCGCTGATTGCCGAGATCACCGAGCGGCTCAACGCGGTGCGGTCGCCGTTCCGGACCGCCGAGGCCTATCTGGTGGAGGAGATCATCGACCCGGCCGACACCAGACCCCTGCTCTGCGAGTTCGCCAATCTGGCTGCGCCACTCCGCACCGCCGGACCGGCCGGATTTCCCTACAGGCCCTGAGCTGACTCAATTACAGCGACCGGGCTGTCCTGGGAGACCTGATCGCCCTCGGTCACCGACAACTCAGTGATGGTTCCGTCAACCGGAGCCTCAACGGGTATTTCCATCTTCATGGACTCCAGCACCATCACCTGGTCTCCAGACGAGACCGTGTCGCCCACACCGACGACGACCTTCCACACGACCCCGGTAACCGGTGATTCAATGTCCACCCTGCTCATCGGGCGAGTCAACCAGATCGACAGTACCGTGCCACCACCGGAGGGAGTGCGGCCGGGCACGATGGGACCGTGAGCACCTGCCCCACGATTTAGGCTGACGGATGGTCGTTGGCCAGGTGGGGGTTCCCGACGCCAACCCGAGGAGCACGTGACGCTGCCCGTTCACCGCGGCGACCATATCGGAGGGCCGACGATGACTCTAGCGGGCCCTGTGCACATGTTGCAGATGATAGGAGAATGATTTAGACTAGCCGACATGTCACAAGACGTGACAGATTCCCCCGGAGAGGCCACTGAGGTTGAGTGGATGAGCACCGAGGCTGCGGCACGGCGGCTCGGAGTCAACCCGCGCACCATCTACAGCTTCATCGACAGGGGTGACCTGAAGGCATTCCGCTTCGGCAGGGTCATCCGGCTCAAGTCCGATGATGTGGCTGCCTTTGAGGCGGCCTGCCAGATTCAACCTGGCACCCTCGGGCACCTGGTCCAGGAGTAGCAGCGAGGCCTGGGGCACCGCAGAGGAATACTCCTACGGCGATAGGGTTATTCCCGCACGCCCGGAACCTCCAAGAAGGTCCGGTGCTCCACAACCAGCCGACCAAGTCCGCCCCGAGGTCCTGTGCCGAACGCCTTCAACCCTTCTGTCTCGGCAGAACTGCCTGGGCCCGCATGGCTTGCCGATCTCCGCAGAGAGGTTGCCGAGGGCATTGATGACGTAGCCCCCCCGAGCAGCGACGAGGAGGTCTGGAGGTATTCGCGGATCGGCGACCTTGAACTCGACAGGTTCCAGCCCCTCGTCGTCCAGGCCCCACTCGTCGACCCGCTTGCGGGCCCGGGTGCCACCGACGTGAACGCTGCGACCCTGGTGCTCCGAAACGGGTGGCTTGAGGACTCCTGGATCTCTGCCGAGGCAGCGGGTCTCGGTGTAACCGCTGGCCCCATAGGAGATCTCGAGGACGGTGCCGCTTACTTTGCCTCGGTGCTGAATGTTCCGGTCGATCTGTTCGGCCACCTGAACCGGGCATTCGGACCAGAGCCGCTCGCCGTGGTGATCCCCGACGGTGTCCGACTGGATGCACCCATCGTGGTTCGAATACACACCGACGCCGATTCGTCAGCGTTGTTTCCACGACTGTTCGTGCGCGGTGGCCTCGACTCGGACGTCACCATTGTCGAACACCACACCTCAGCCGACGTCGTATCGATGGTGGCGCCCGTGCTTGAGGCCCTGGTGGAAGCCGATGCCCGCCTGAGCCACGCTCTCATCCAGGACCTCGGCACCGGGGTGTGGCAGTTCGCCCACCAGGTATTCCGAGTGGCTCAGAACGCCACCGTCGAGACCTTCGTTGCCGGCCTGGGCGGCTGTTACGCGAGGACCCGGACCGATTGTCGACTCGTTGGCCGTGGAGCCGAGGCCCACCTCACCGCCGCCTACTACGGAGAGGGCGACCAGACACACGACTTTCGAACCTTCCAGGAACACGCAGCACCCGACACAACGAGTGAGTTGCTCTTCAAGGGCGCTCTCGACGACACCTCCAGGTCTGTCTACTCAGGGCTCATCAGGGTCGACCCCGAGGCGGTCCGAACCCGTGCCTACCAGACCAACAGGAACATCAAGCTGTCTCCCGATGCATGGGCGCAAAGTGTCCCGAACCTCGAGATCGAGACTGACGACGTCGTCTGCAGCCACGCCTCGACGGTGTCTCCAGTCGACGAGGACCAACTCTTCTACCTGGAGAGTCGTGGCGTGCCCACCACAATCGCCGAGAGGCTGCTTGTCGAAGGTTTCTTCAACGACGTGGTCAAGCGGGCTCCCACCGAGGCGGTCGGCCTTGCCTTGAGGGCCGCTCTCGTCGAGCGTCTCGACCGGCGCCTGCGCAACTTCAGGCCCGAGGCGGCAGCATGAACAGCGCCCGTATCTGTGGCCTGGCAGATATTCCCGACGGCACAGCCCGACAGGTAGAGGTGGGCGGGGTCCCTGTGGCGCTGGTGCGCATCGGGGACCGCGTGCTCGCAGTCGGTGACATCTGCAGTCACGCCGAGGTGTCCCTCTCTGATGGCGAGGTGGACGTGGACGAGTGCACGATTGAGTGCTGGAAGCACGGAAGCCTCTTCTCACTTGAGACTGGCAAACCCCTCACGCTTCCTGCCACAAAGCCAGTCGAGGTGTTGGCCGTGCGTATCGAGGGCGACGACATCGTCGTGGCCAAACGATGACCACCGAAAGGGTTCTCCGCATTGAAGGACTGTGCGCCAGGGTCGGTGACACCCACATCCTGGGTGGAATCGACCTCGAGGTTCGAGCAGGCGAGGTGCACGCCATCATGGGGCCCAACGGTTCCGGTAAGTCCACCCTTTCCCACGTCCTCATGGGGAGGTCCGGCTACGAGGTGACGGCTGGCTCAGTGACGCTCGACGGTACCGATCTTCTTGGGCTCGCACCGTGGGAACGCGCACAGGCGGGGCTCTTCCTGGCCCTCCAGCACCCGACCGAGGTGCCCGGCGTGAGCCTCGAGTCGATGCTGGTCGAGGCAGCCGTGGCTGGAGGCCGCGACCCCGTCGGTATACGTGAATCGCTGGTGGTAGAGGCTGAACGCATCGGCTTCGACGAGAAGTTCCTGGACCGCCCTGTGAACGTTGATCTCTCAGGCGGTGAGAAGAAGCGCAACGAAGCCCTCCAGATGTCGGTGATACGCCCCCGGTACGCGGTGCTCGACGAGATCGACTCTGGGTTGGACGTAGATGCTCTTTCGGCCGTGGCCCGCCGTGTAGAGGACTCCACGAATGAGACCGGGCTGGGCGTACTCGTGATCACGCACTTCAGTCGCTTGCTGGAGGTGCTCCAACCGGATCGCGTGCATGTTCTCTCGCACGGACGGATTCACGCCTCCGGGGGGCCGGAGTTGGCCGAACGGCTTGAGGCTGAGGGCTATACGGGCATTCTCGGAGAGGCTGCCGACGCTCCCGAAGTGGCAGTAGAGCTGAGCCTGGGGCCCGACCCGTTCGCCGACCCCCTGGCCTGACCTCAGCCGGCTGCCTCGCTGAGGCCCTGGTCGAGCGTGTTCCATGCGAGGGTGGCGCACTTGATGCGTACAGGGAACTTCACCACGCCTCGAAGGGCCTCAAGGTCGCCAAGGCTGACGCCTGACCCCACCGTCTCGTTGGATGGATCGTGGTCGGACCCGTCGAGGTCATCGCCGTGGATAGACATCATCGCCTTGAATGCCCTGATCACCTGCCGGGCCTCGTCGACGGTCTTTCCGAGTACCGCCGTGGTCATCATGGAAGCAGACGACTGGCTGATCGAACAGCCCTGACCTGAAATGCTCACATCACAGATCGTGTCGTCGTCAACGTGCAGGAAGACCTGGACCTCGTCACCACACAGGGGGTTGAAGCCCTCGGCCATGTGGGCCGGTGGAGTCTCCAACTCGCCACGATTCCGAGGATTGCGGTAGTGGTCGAGGATTATCTCGCGGTAGAGGTCTTCTAGTCCTGCCACGTTTGTGCTCCAGGGTCGGGTGGGGGTCAGGCCGGTTGGTGGGAGAAGAACTCGCCGGCTTCGGCGAGCACATCAGAGAGTAGGTCCACGTCGGATTCGTCGTTGTATATGTAGATAGATGCCCGCGCTGTTGCACCCACTCCGAGCAGTTTCATGAGGGGCTTGGCGCAGTGGTGGCCTGCCCTCACACAGATGCCTCGCTGGTCAAGGACCTGGCTGAGGTCGTGCGGGTGGACGTCGCGGTAGCAGATGGACAGGACCCCACCCCGCTCATCAGTGTCGGCTGGACCGTGGATGGCAAGGTCGTCGCCGTGACGTTCGTTGAGGGTGCGAAGCGCGTAGTCGGTGAGCGCAACCTCATGGGCCCGAACAGCGTCCATTCCGATGGCTTCGAGGTAGGAGACGGCAGCGCCGAGGCCGATGATCTCGGCGATCGGCGGGGTTCCAGCCTCGAACTTCCATGGCAACTCGTTGGGAATGAAGCCCTCTCTGGTGACGTTCAGGATCATTTCGCCACCCCCGAGGAATGGCGGCATCGCGTCCAGCAGTTCTGCACGGCCCCACAGCACACCGATGCCCGTGGGCCCGCACATCTTGTGGCCGGTGAACACCATGAAGTCACAGTCCCACGCGGTCACGTCGGTCGGCAGGTGCGGTACCGCCTGGCTGGCATCGACCAGGCAGAGGGCACCCGCTGCATGTGCGGCGTCGGCCAGGCGGCGTACCGGTGTGAGTGTGCCGAGCACGTTCGATGCGGCTGAGAAGGCGAAGAGGCTCACCCCGTCGAGCATCTGTTCCAGGTCGGCCAGGTCGAGGCGGCCGTCGTCGGTGAGGGGCAGCCAGCGGATCTCGATGCCCCGTTCAGCGGCCAACTGCTGCCAGGGAACGATGTTGGCGTGGTGTTCCAATGCCGTGATGAGGATGGAATCGCCCTCGTTCAGGTTTGCCCGCCCCCACGAGTAGGCGACCAGGTTGATGGCCTCGGTGGCGTTCTTGGTGAAGATGACCTCCCTGGGCGATGGTGCGCCGATGAAGCACTGAAGGTGTGCCCGTGCCTCCTCGGTGGCAGAGGTGGCCTGCTCGGCAATGTGGTAGGCGCCCCGGTGGACGTTGGCGTTGATTTCCTCGTAGTACCGGTCGAGGGTGTCGATGACCTGGCGTGGCTTCTGGGAGGTGGCGCCGGAGTCCAGGTACACGATCTGGTGACCGTTCACCTGACGGTTGAGCAGCGGAAAGTCAGCCTTGATCGCAGCCACGTCGAGGGGGGTTTCGGTGTTGTCAGCTGGAACTGTCATCGGAAGGCCTCGTAGCCGTCGCGTTCAAGGCTCTCGGCAATCTCCATGCCACCTTCTGCGACGATTCGGCCATCGACGAGGATGTGGACGACATCGGGTTCCAGGTGTCGAAGCAGCCGTTGGTAGTGGGTGATTGCCACCACGCCCAGATCAGAGCGCTCCCTTCGGACCTCGGCGACGCCGTTGGCGACCACCTCGAGGGCGTCGATGTCGAGCCCGGAGTCGGTCTCGTCGAGGATTGCAACCTCGGGTTCAAGGATGGCCATCTGGAGGATCTCGTTGCGCTTCTTCTCGCCGCCGGAAAAGCCCTCGTTGACGTAGCGGTCGGCGAATGCCGGGTCCATGCCGAGGCGGTCCATCCAGTCCATTATCGCCAGCCTCAACTCGAGTACCGAGAGGTCGATGCCCTTACGTGCTGAGAGGGCCTGACGGAGGAAGTTGATGACCGATACGCCGGCGATCTCGAGCGGATACTGGAAGGCCAGGAAGATGCCTGCCTTGCCTCGGACGTCGGTTGACCAGTCGGTGATGTCATCGCCACGGAAGCGGGCCGAACCGCCGGTAACCAGGTACTCGGGACTGCCGAGGAGCACAGAGGCGAGGGTGGACTTGCCTGAGCCGTTGGGTCCCATGATGGCGTGGGCCTCGCCTCTGTCAACCACGAGGTCGATGCCACGCAGGATCGGGGCGCCATCGGTGGTTGAGGCGTGGAGGTCCGATATCTCGAACAGGGGAGCGGCGTCGGGCCCGGCACTCATGGTGACAAGCCTACGACCCTGTTTGATTATCCCTATGCCCGTAGGAGTAATGGTCGTGGTGGGTCATCGGCTACCAGCCCCGGTTCACCCACTCGTCAAGGTTTGGCGACTCGGCGCCGATGCTGGTGTCATCGCCGTGGCCTGGCATGACGATGGTGTCGGGGGCGAGGGCGGCGAAGAGCCTGCGGTCGATCGACTCGATGATCGAGTCGAAGTCACCACCCTCGAAGGTCGTGGCCCCCGGTCCGCCCGGAAAGAGGGTGTCGCCTGAGAATACGACCGGAGAGCCCTCAATCCTGAAGCAGATCGAACCGGGAGTGTGCCCAGGAGTGCAGATTGTGTGCAGGGACAGGCGGCCCACCCTGATGACGGTTTCATCTTCGAGCAGGTAGTCGTAGCTGGGGAGCATTGCCGCGTCGGCAGCGGTCACCCCGACCTGATAGCCGGCGTCACGGACAGCCGGTACCGCCTGGATGTGATCCCAGTGGCCGTGTGTTTCCAGAACGGTCCGGACATCAAGCGCCCGACAGAGCTCAAGCAACTTCTCGTGCTCGTTGGCGGCATCCAGAAGAACCGACTCGCCTGTCTGGCGGCATCGAAGTACGAACACATTGTTCTCATAGGGGCCTACAACCAGTTTGTGGATCTCGGCCTGCGTGTCGCTGTAGTGAAGGGTGTCGCTCATGGGGTCATTGTGGCCGATCGAGAGGGTGGCTGTGACACCTTGCCGGATGTGGCCGTCGAGCGGGTCGGCTGGTAGAACATCACCGTTGGTGGATCCCATGACCAAGGAGACCGTCGGGTGAACTTCGCATTCAGTGAGGAACAGGAGCAGCTGCGCGAATTCGTGCGTCAGTTCCTCGAGAACTACTCCCCTGAGACCACTGTCAGGGAACTCATGGAGACCGAGGACGGCTACGACCCGGACACGTGGTCGATGATGGCCGAACAGTTGGGCCTTCAGAGCCTCATCATTCCTGAGGAGTACGGTGGCCAGGGCTTTGGCTACGTGGAGCTGTCAGTCGTGCTCGAGGAGATGGGTCGGGCCCTGCTGTGCGCCCCGTTCTTTTCCACGGTCGTTCTGGCTGCGAACACCCTCATCCACTCCGGCGACGACGTTGCTGCAGCCGACTTGCTTCCCGGCATCGCCAGCGGCGAAACCATCGCCACCCTGGCGTTTACCGAGGAGAGTGGCCGTTGGGGCGAGGATGGAATAGAGATGACTGCGGTCGCCGACGGCGACTCATGGAGCCTCACGGGAACCAAGATGTACGTACTCGACGGCCACGTCGCCAACCTTGTGTTGGTGGCTGCCCGCACCGGTGCCGGCGTGTCGATCTTCAGCGTCGACGCGGATGCCTCCGGTCTCAGCCGAACGGCCCTGGCGACCATGGACACGACACGCAAACAGGCGCGCCTCGACTTCGACAACGTCACCGCAACCCTCATCGGCACCGACGGTGGAGGATGGGGGGTGTTGGAGAGGGTCCTCGACCTGGCTGCAGTGGCCCTGGCTGCCGAACAGGTAGGCGGCGCCCAGATATGTCTGGACACGGCTGTGCAGTACGCCAAGGACCGAGTGCAGTTCGGGCGCCCAATCGGAAGTTTCCAGGCCATCAAGCACAAGTGCGCCGACATGCTCCTCGAGGTGGAGTCGGCAAAGTCGGCTGCCTACTACGCGGCATGGTGTGCCGCCGAGCTGAACGACGAACTGCCCTCGGTCGCCTCGCTCGCAAAGGCCTACTGCTCTGAGGCCTACTTCCACACGACCGCTGAGAACATCCAGATCCACGGGGGTATCGGCTTTACCTGGGAGCACTCGGCGCACCTCTACTTCAAGCGTGCCAAGAGCTCTGAGTTGTTGTTCGGCGACCCCACCTACCATCGCGAGCTGCTTGCGCAGCGCATCGGCATTTGAGCGACTGACCACAGGTTTCTGCCTTCAGCCGCCTGTAGCGGGAATGGGGCTGGCATGATCAGGCGGTGACCTGGATCTTCATCGTCGTCGGCGTGCTCGTCGTCTTGGCCGTGGGTTTCGTGGCGGTCGGATCGGCGCTGGGGCGGCTGGAGGCAACCGTGCAGCCCGCCGTGTTCGAGGTGGACGATGTCGTGGACTGGCTCGCCGAGCGCCTACCCGACGAGGCTGCCCGGCAGTTGAGCCGCTCAGACGTGGTGGTCATCGTGGGTTGGTACCTGGACTACTTCGGATCGGTGGGCCTCGCCACCAGGCACGGACAGGAACTCGGCGAAGCCGCCATCGACGAAGGCACCGACAGGGTCGTTGCCCGCCTGGATGATGCCCTCGAGGTCCTCGTGGCCCGTGGTATGGAGGAACCCGAACCACTTGATTCTGTGTCGGTAGCGGTTGTGGCAGACCTGCTGGGTGTCTACATGGCCGAGGTGGGTGCCATTGGGGGAACTGCCGGCCCAGTTGGCGACGGGTAGCGTCGGGGCATGATTGACCGTGACGCACCCGTCTTCGTGGCCGGACACCGGGGACTGGTCGGGTCGGGGATTATGCGACGCCTGGCCGATGCAGGTTTCACCGATATGCGGACCGTCGACAGGGAGGACCTGGACCTCCGCGACCAGGCGGCTGTTGAGGCCTGGTTCAGGACTGAGGAGCCCCGCTACGTATTCCTGGTCGCAGGAACAGTCGGTGGCATCATGGCCAACCGCACACGACCGGCCGAGTTCCTCTACGACAACCTGATGATCCACGGCACCGTGGTTCACGCAAGCCACCTTGTCGGGGTACAGAAGCTCCTCTACCTGGGGAGTTCGTGCATCTACCCGCGCCTGGCCGAACAGCCCATCGTGGAAGAGGCGTTGTTGGGCGGGCCACTGGAGCCGACCAACGAGGGCTACGCCCTCGCCAAGATCGCTGGAATCAAACTATGCGAGGGCTATAGGAGCCAGTACGGCGACGACTTCGTCTCGGCCATGCCCACCAACCTCTACGGCCCGGGCGATAACTTCGACCTGGAGGGTGGACACGTGTTGCCGGCTCTCATGCGTCGGTTCCACGAGGCCCACCGTGCAGGGGTGGGAGAGGTCGAGATCTGGGGGACCGGCTCAGCCCGAAGGGAGTTCCTGCACGTTGACGACCTAGCCAACGCATGTCTGCACATCATGGACAACTACTCGGACGCGGGGCACCTCAACGTCGGCACCGGCGAGGACATCTCGATACGCGAGCTGGCCGAAATGGTCCGTGACCTCGTACACCCTGGGGCCGACCTGGCCTTTGATACCACCAAACCGGATGGAATGCCTCGCAAGGTGTTAGACGTGTCGAGGCTCACCGAACTGGGCTGGACCGCTTCTATACCGTTGGAGGATGGTCTGGCCACCACATACGACTGGTTCAGGCAGGCGATGTCTGACGGCACCGCCCGGCTCTGAAGCCTCCGGCCGGCTACTGCTGTTTGGACTTTCCGACAGCCTTCTGGGCCTTCTTCCACTCCCTTACCGTTGCAAGTGCCTCAGGGCCGTCGATATCTGCAACCGAGCGGGGGGTGTTGTCTGAGAATGGGCCAGCGGCATCCTGCCAGCCGGCGGGTGCCACACCCATGCGCTTGGCCAGGATTGCGGTGAAGATCATGGCCTTCTCGTCTCCGTAGCCCGGCAGCGAGACAAGGCGCTGCTTCAGATCGGCTCCCGAGGTGGCACTGCCCCAGAGCAGGCTGGCGTCGCCGTCGTAGTTGTCGACTATGTGCTGGCACAGGGCCTGGATGCGTTTGGCCATCGAACTGGGGTACCGGTGCACGGCAGGCTTGGTCCGACACTCGATGTCAAGAAGGTCTGGCTCCATTTCGGCGATTGCTACGGCGTCAAGTGAGCCGAGCCGTTCGAGAAGGGTCGCGGGCCCCCGGAACGCCCACTCCATAGGGACCTGCTGGTCGAGGAGCATGCCTATAAGGAGTGCCAGCGGATCAGAGTTGATGAGAGCATCGGCATCGGCGTCACCGGTTACTGCGAGGGTTCCAGGCACCGCCGGAACCTACTTCTTGGAATGGCCGATGCCGCGGCCCGTTGCCGGTACTGAATCGTGCCTACCGGGATCAGGTAGGTCGACGTCGATTCCGTGCAGGGCGATCGCCTCGGCGACAATCGACGGTTCGACGACTCCCGTCTCCGCGAGAGCAGACAGCACGGCTACCACGACGTGGCCGGTATCGACCTCGAAGAAGCGACGCAGTGCCTCGCGTGTGTCGCTTCGCCCGAAGCCATCGGTTCCCAGAACATGGAACGGCCTCGGCACCCACCGGGCAACCTGGTCGGGGACAGCCTTCATGAAGTCCGTAACTGCCACAACCGGTCCCTCGCCGTCGGCCAGCAACCTCGCCACCAGCGGCTCAACCCGGTCATCCTCAGGGTGGAGGCGGTTGTGGCGTTCGGTTTCGAGGGCCTCCTCGCGCAGCAGCTTGTATGAGGTTGCGCTCCAGAGGTCGACGCCGACGCCCCAGCGGTCAGCCAGTTCCTCGGCGGCTTCGAAGGCTGCCAGGTGGGCGGGTCCGGAGAACAGCAGCGTCGCTGAAAGCGGCCGCTCCGACGCATCGGTCATTTTGTAGAGGCCGGCGACGATGTCGGCTGGGGTGACATGGTCTGGGCGGGGTGGCATGACGTGGGGCTGGTTGTAGACGGTCACGTAGTAGAAGATGTCCTCGTTGGCCTCGGGGTCATCGCTGCCGTACATGCGCTCAAGGCCGTCGTCGACGATGGCAGCCAACTCGTAGGCGAACGCAGGGTCGTATGACTGGCACGCAGGGACCGTTGAGGACAGCACATGACTGTGGCCGTCGAGGTGCTGGAGGCCCTCTCCGGCGAGGGTTGTGCGACCAGCCGTGGCACCCATGAGAAATCCCCGGGCTCTGGAGTCGGCGGCTGACCAGATGAGGTCGCCGACCCGTTGGAAGCCGAACATGGAGTAGAAGGTGAAGAACGGGACCATCGGCACGCCCAGGTTGGCGTAGCTGGTGCCGGCGGCGATGAAGCTGGAGAGCGAGCCAGCTTCGGTGATGCCCTCTTCGAGGAGTTGCCCGTCGGTGTCCTCGCTGTAGGAGAGCAGCAACTCGTGGTCGATCGGTTCGTAGAGTTGGCCGAAGGGCGCGTATATGCCGAACTCCCGGAACAGGGAGTCCATGCCGAAGCTGCGCGCCTCGTCGGGGACAATGGGAACCACCCTTGGACCAAAGGAGTCGTCGCGAAGGAGGTCCCGGAGCAGGCCGGTGAGGGCCATTGTGGTTGACACCTCACGGCCTTCAGAACCCTTTGAGAGGCCCAGGAAGACCGATGGGTCGGGGAGGGTGGCCGGACGCCTGCTTCGAATCCGTCGCTTCGGCACGGAGCCTCCGAGGGCCCGCCTCCGCTGCATCATGTACTCGAACTCGGGGCTGTCCTCAGAGGGTCGGAAGTAGGGGGCCCTGTCCCCCTGGAGGGACGACTCTGGAATCTCCTCTTCAAGGTGCAGGCGTTCGCGCAGGTCGAGGATCTGTGACGAGGTCATCTTCTTGATCTGGTGGGTGGCATTACGGGCCTCGAAGCCCTCGCCGAGGGTCCACCCCTTGATGGTCTTGGCAAGGATCACCGTGGGGGCGTCATTCTCCTCGGTGGCTGCCCGGTAGGCGGCGTAGAGCTTCTGGTAGTCATGGCCGCCACGGGGGAGGTCGAACAACTCGTCGTCGCTGAGGTGGTCGACAATGGCTCGCAGTCGTGGGTCGGGCCCGAAGAAGTGCTCGCGGACGTAGTCGCCTCCCTCGACGGCGAGGCGCTGGTACTCGCCGTCGACAGTGGTGTTGAACTTGTTGAGCAGTACGCCGTCGAGGTCCCTGTGGATTAGTTCGTCCCAGGCGGAACCCCAGATGACCTTGATCACGTTCCAGCCGGCGCCACGGAACACTCCCTCGAGTTCCTGGATGATCTGGCCGTTACCGCGGACAGGGCCGTCAAGGCGTTGTAGGTTGCAGTTGACCAACCAGATCAGGTTGCCGAGGCCCGAACGGCCGGCAAGCGAGATTGCGCCAAGGGTCTCTGGCTCGTCGCACTCACCGTCGCCCAGGAAGCAAAAGACACGCGAACTGGAGGTGTCGTCTATCTGGCGATGCTCGAGGTACTTGTTGAAGCGTGCGTGGTAGATGGAGTTGATGGGTCCGAGGCCCATCGACACCGTCGGGTACTCCCAGAAGTCGGGCATCAGGCGTGGATGGGGATAGCTCGACAGGCCCCCCCCTGAGATCTCCATGCGGAACCTGTCGAGGTGGTGATCCTCGAGTCGCCGCTCCAGGTATGCGCGGGCGTAGACGCCCGGTGCAGCGTGGCCCTGGAAGTAGACGTGGTCGCCGGGTTGTCCGTCGTCCTTGCCCTGGAAGAACCAGTTGAACCCCACCTCGTAGAGCGACGCTGACGAGGCGAAGGTGGAGAGGTGCCCGCCTATGCCGTCAGATGTCTTGTTGGCATTGATGACCATGGCAGCAGCGTTCCAGCGGATGAAGGCGCGTATGCGGCGTTCGATGTGTTCGTCGCCGGGAAACCACGGTTGGTCACCTGTGGCGATGGTGTTCACGTACGGCGTCCAGGTGGGAGGAGCACTGCCGACGTTCAGCTCTCCGGCCCGTTCCATCAGGCTGGCCAGCATGAAGCGCGCCCTGGAGCGTCCGGCCCGGCCTACGAGGGCGTCAAAGGAGTCGATCCACTCGCGGGTCTCCTCGGGATCGCCGTCGGGTAGTTGGTGGGTGAAGCCGTCGATCACATCAGTGATCATGCCAGCGTCCGCCCGGTCCCGCACCATGACAGGTCAACAAATGGTGGTATCGACCCGGTTAGGGTCGCCGCCGATGCCCCATCAGACGACGACCGTGTACACCGATGGTGCCTGTTCGGGGAACCCGGGACCCGGCGGGTGGGCCTGGGTGGTTCCCGACGGACCGTATGCGGCAGGTTTTGATCCGGCCACCACGAATCAGCGCATGGAGCTGAGAGCGACGCTTGAGGCGATGAGGGCCTTTGACGGTCCGTTGCACGTCGTGAGCGACTCGACCTACGTGGTTCACTGCTTCAGGGACCGATGGTGGGAAGGCTGGTTGCAGCGTGGTTGGAAGAATAGTCAGCGCAAGGATGTAGCCAATCGCGACATTTGGGAACCGCTTATCGCCCTCTACCGGGATCGTGGTGACGTGACCTTCGAGTGGGTCAAGGGCCACTCGGATGACAGGTGGAACGACGAAGCCGATCGCCTCGCGGTCGAGGCCGGAACCCTCCAGATGGACCTACGTGGATAGGCACCTCGATTGGTGACCGGTGGATGCGTGCACCGGTGGTCCCTGAAGGCGTAGGGTCTGGTTACCGAAGAAGGGAGGTGGTCCAGATTAGTAGCAGATCTTGTGGGACTTCGGAGGTGGGAGGCCGCTAGGCGGCGCTGGACCACCCGGCGAGAATACGCCGACCACCCCCGGACACCGATCGTCGACACTGGTCCCCGTCGGCGTGAAAGATCGGATCCGGGAATACCAGGATATTTCTGTGGCGCGAGGGTGTGCTTTGGCACGCCCTCCGTCGCGTTCGGGGCACCGGACGTCGCTAGCCTCGGCACTCATGGACAGACCTTCGGCCTTTTCTGAGAACCGTTTCCTCGGCGACAAGAGGACCCAGCAGGTCTATGACCTGGACGAGGTCGCCGACGAGGAGGCAATGGCGGTGGTACTCGACGAGTTGATGTCGGCTGAGACCTTCATCTGCTTCGGGCCCGACACCCTCGCCGAGGCCCGGAACCGCGGCTACCGCCTCAGGAGTGTCTAGCCGGAACTGCTTGCTTCCGGGTGGCGGGTCTGGTGTCTTATGAGGTTGAGGGCGCTGCCGGCCCGGAACCACTCGACCTGGTCGGTGGACATAGTGTGGTTGGTCTCGATGTGGGTGCCTGTGCCGTCCTGGTGTGAGATGACCACGCTGACGGTGGCGCCTGGTGCAAGGCTGGCGATTCCTGTGACGGAGATGCGGTCGTGCTCGCCGATGAGGTCGTAGTCGGCCGGGTCTGCGAACGTGAGCGCCAGCACTCCCTGCTTTTTCAGGTTTGTCTCGTGGATGCGTGCAAAGGAGCGGGCCATGACCGCAAGGGCACCCCGGAAGCGTGGCTCCATGGCGGCGTGTTCACGCGACGACCCCTCACCCATGTTCTCGTCGCCGATGGCAACCCATGGGATGGCGGCCTCGTGGTAGCGCCTGGCGATCTCGGGGTAGGTGCGGGTCTCACCGTCGGTGAGGTCGAGGCCTGTGCCGACCTCGCCTGTGAATGCGTTGACGACTCCCATGTACAGGTTGCCTGAGATGTTTTCGAGGTGTCCGCGGTAGCGCAACCAGGGGCCGGCCATTGATATGTGGTCGGTGGTGCACTTGCCCTGCGCCTTGACGAGTACCGCCAGGTCGGTGAAGTCCTCGCAGTCCCAGGCGGGGAAGGGGGAGAGGACCTGGATGCGGTCGCTGTCGGGCGACACGGTCACGGCCACGCCGCTGCCATCGTCGGGCGGTGCGAGAAACGTGGGCAGGCCGAGGTCAAAACCATCTGCCGGCAACTCCTCGCCGGCACCCACTGAGAGCCGAACTTCTTCGCCTGCATTGTTGACGAGGGTGTCGTTGGCGGGGTCGAAGTCGAGGCGGCCGGCAAGCGTGAGGGCGATGACGGTCTCCGGTGAGGTTACGAAGGCGTGGGTGGTGGAGTAGCCGTCGTTGCGCTTGGGGAAGTTGCGGTTGTAACTGGTGACGATGGAGTTGGGCACCCCGTCGTCGAGGTCCTGGCGGTCCCATTGTCCGATGCACGGGCCACAGGCGTTGGCAAGCACCGTCGCCCCTAGGGCCTCGAAGTCGGCCAGCAGGCCGTCGCGCTCGATGGTGGCCCTGACCTGTTCTGAGCCGGGGGTGATGAGAAGCGGTGCCTTGGCAGTGAGGCCCTTGGCGACAGCGTCGCGGGCGATGCCAGCAGCCCGGGTCATGTCCTCGTAGCTGGAGTTGGTGCATGACCCGATAAGGCCGGCACTCACCTCGAGGGGCCAGCCGTTTGCGTTGGCCTCTGCGCCGAGGTCGGCGACTGGCCGTGAGAGGTCCGGTGTGTGGGGGCCGTTGATGTGCGGTGAGAGGGTGGACAGGTCGATGTGGATGACCTCGTCGAAGTACGCGGTGGGGTCGGCCTCGACCTCATCGTCGGCACGCAGGTGAGCGGTAAAGGCATCGGCAGCGTCTGCGAGGGCCTCGCGGCCCGTTGCCTTGAGGTAGCGGGCGATGGCTTCGTCATAGGCGAAGAGCGAGGTGGTGGCACCGATCTCAGCACCCATGTTGCAGATCGTCGCCTTGCCGGTGGCTGAGAGACTGCGAGCCCCTTCACCGAAATACTCGACAATGGCACCCGTGCCGCCCTTGACGGTGAGGATGTCGGCGACCTTCAAGATGATGTCCTTGGGGGCCGCCCAGCCGTTCAACTCGCCGGTCAGGTTGACGCCGATGAGCTTTGGCCACTTCACGTTCCAAGGGTTGCCTGTCATCACATCGACCGCATCGGCGCCACCGACGCCGATGGCGACCATGCCGAGGCCACCGGCGTTGGGGGTGTGGCTGTCGGTACCGATCATCATCCCGCCGGGAAAGGCGTACTGCTCGAGGACCACCTGGTGGATGATTCCCGAACCGGGTTTCCAGAAACCGGCTCCGTAGCGGGCACAGACCGACTCCAGGAAGTCGTACACCTCGGCGTTGTCGTCGATGGCCACCAGAAGGTCTTGGGCGGCTTCAAGCCGGGCAGAGATGAGGTGGTCGCAGTGGGTGGTGGTTGGAACCTGGACCTTGTGGAGGCCGGCAGTCATGAACTGCAACCACGCCATTTGGGCAGTTGCGTCCTGCATGGCCACACGGTCGGGTCGCAGGTCGACGTATGTGCCGCCACGCTCCAGGCCCGCAACCTCAGGGTCGTCGAGGTGGTTCACGAGGATCTTCTCGGCGAGAGTCACAGGCCTGTCCAAGCGCCTCCGGGCGACGCCCACTCGCTCATCGAGTGTGGAGTAGACACGGTTGACCAACTCGATTGGGGTGCTAGCGGAGGTGGCCATGGTTGTCGGAGGTCCTTCTTGTCGGGGCGGAGGCGGGTTTCCCGCCTGCTCTGGAGGCTAGCGAGGAGGTGGTCGGGCCCACCCGGTCTCCTGATCGGGGCCACTGATAGGTTCCGGCGATGGGAATCGTGGACGAGGACGTGGTCAGGGTCCGTGAAGAGACCGACATGGTCCGCCTCATCACCCAGCACACGCAACTCAAGAAGAGCGGCCGCCAGTGGATGGGTCTGTGTCCGTTCCACGGTGAGAAGTCACCGTCGTTCTCAGTCAACCAGGAAAAGGGCGTCTACTACTGTTTCGGCTGCCAGGTCAGCGGTGATGCCATCGACTTCGTCAGGGAGATGGAGAGCCTTGACTTCGCCGGTGCGGTCGAATACCTGGCTGGTCGTGCGGGCATAACGCTGCGTTACACGGACCTAAACGAAGGCAAGGCCCACAGTCGCCGCAAGCACCTGACCGAGGCGATCGGTAAGGCCGTGGCCTTCTACCACGACCTGCTCCTAAACGACCCTGGCGCCAGATCGGCCCGCGAGTACCTCAAGTCACGAGGTTTCGACGGTGAAGTGGCGAGGCGCTTCTCCATTGGATGGGCCCCCGACGACTGGTCTCAGCTGGCCGGCCACCTGAAGCTCTCCGATTCCGACCTGAAGGCATCGGGCCTGGGCGGCATCAACAGGCGAGGTGGGCAGTACGACGCCTTTCGGGCCCGAATCATGTTTCCGATCCTTGACGAGAGGGACAACCCGGTCGGATTTGGAGGCCGCAAGCTGCCCGACGGTGAGGGCCCCAAGTACAAGAACACCTCAGATGCCGCTGAGACCTACTCCAAGAGTCGTGTCCTCTATGGGCTGAACTGGGCAAAGACAGAGGCCGGTCGCACCGACGAGATCGTCGTATGCGAGGGCTACACAGACGTGATCGGCTTCCACCTAGCCGGCCTTGAACGAGCCGTAGCCACCTGTGGCACGGCGATGACGCCTGATCACGCCCGCAAGCTTGCCCGGTTCGCTCCTCGGGTGGTCCTGGCCTTTGACGCTGACGGAGCCGGCCAGTCGGCAGCCGAGCGGGTCTACGAGTGGGAGGAGGAGTTCGGTCTGCAGTTCGCTGTCGCAGACTTGCCAGTCGATGCCGACCCCGGAGACCTTTTTCGCACCGATCCCGAGGGGCTCCGCCGGGCTGTGGAGCAGGCACGACCGTTCCTGGAGTTCCGCATCGACAGGGTTCTGGGCAGGGGAGACATGGATACCGCCGAAGGTCGTGCCCACGCAGCCGAGGGGGCTGCTGCGCTGGTTGGCCAACACCCCAACTCGCTGGTCCGAGACCAGTACCTGGTGGGCATCGCCGACCGCTGTCTCCTCGACGTTGATCACCTTCGTCTGAGGATGCTCGAGGGGAAGGCCTCGACAGGCCGGAAAGGTGCGAGGAAGCCGTCAAGGCGTAACGCCTCCGCAACCCGGCCGGGTCCGCCTCGACAGGTTGGAAGGTTGACCCCTGAGACCCAAGCTCTACGGCTGCTGGCGCACCGACCTGACGAAATCGCCGGACACCTGTCCGACGTCTTGTTCGCCGATCCGACATCGCTGGCCGTCTACCGCTCCTTGAGTAGCCATGGTGAGATGCACGCTGCCGTGTCGGCCCTGAATGTCGAACCAGACGATGAAGCGGCTGCTGCCCTGCTGGGGCGCCTGGCGGTTGAGGATGCAGGCGACGACCAGGTGGTCGGCGTCCTGAGCCGGCTCCTTTCTCTGGCGGCTGGCCGCCTGGCTGTCGAGTTGGAGGCCATTTCACGCCGAGACGGAGACCTTGCCACCTACCAGCCCGCCATCTCATATCTCAGAACCCAGGTGATGGAACTGCGTGAACCGGGCTCGGACATTTCCACCCTGGAACCGTTGCTACGGTGGCTTGTCGACTATCGGGAGGGGAGGTCCGATGCCTGAGGCCGCCCCCACGCCACACAGGTGGACGGGGGTATCGGAGTTCGAGTTTGCCCGCCTGCTCCGCCACGGCAGAGCCAAGGGCATCCTTAGCCTGGACGAGATCATTGACGTCGTTCGTGATGCCGAGTTGACGCCTGACCTGATCCTCGGTATCAGGAGCGCCCTCGAGGCTGAGGGAATCGAGTTCGACGAGACCGTAATCGTCGAGGATGACAGCGATGCCGAGGTGGTGCGCCTCAGCCGGGCGCGCTTTCCGTCGCTCAGGGCCCACCTGGACAGCACCGGTCGTATCGACCAGGGCACCGGTGGTGACTCCACTCGCATCTACCTGCGCGAAATCGGAAAGGTGGCTCTCCTCACTGCCGGTGACGAGGTCGAGTTGGCTGCAGCCATCCTGGATGGGGCCGAGGCTGAGGTGAAGATGGCCGACCTGGCGGTCTCGGGCAGACTCAAAGGCCTGGAACGCCTTGACCTTGTTCGGCTGCGGCGTCGGCAACGAAACGGCGAAATGGCCCGTGACCGCCTTACACGGGCCAACTTGCGCCTGGTCGTGTCCGTTGCCAAGAGGTACAAGGGTCGGGGCCTGCCGCTGCTGGACCTCTTCCAGGAGGGAAACCTGGGCCTGATGCGTGCCGTCGAGAAGTTCGACGCAACAAAGGGGTTCAAGTTCTCCACCTACGCCACCTGGTGGATCCGACAGGCCATTACACGTGCGATAGCCGACCAGTCACGGACCATCCGCATTCCGGTCCACATGGTCGACGCCATGAACCGTGTCCTCCGAGCGCAGAGGGACCTGTCCCAGGAACTAGAGCGCCAGCCCACCACCGAGGAGATCGCCGACAGGGCGGTGGTCACCGACGACAGGGTGGAGGAACTCCTGAAGCTGGCCCGCGATCAGGACAACCCCCTGTCCCTGGACTCACCGCTCGGCGAGGAGCACGATTCAAGCCTCGCTGATCTCCTGCCCGACCTGGATGCAGAGATGCCCGCCGATGCGGCCACCAGGCTGATGCTGGGCTACGCGGTCCTCGAGGCACTGGACGAACTGGACGACCGCGAAAGGAAGGTCGTCCGTATGCGGTTCGGCCTCGACGACGGCCAGCCACGAACTCTTGAAGACGTTGGTCAGCACTTCGGGGTAACGAGGGAACGGGTGCGCCAGATAGAGGCACGCACCATGGCCAAGCTGCGCCATCCGCTGCGGTCTTCCAAGCTGCGTGACTACCTTGACTACAACTGAGCCATCGCTTCGTGGGGCCGATGGCAGGGCGGGCCCGCTGGTATCCTGCCCCTCGCTATCCGGGGTAGCTCAGCTGGCAGAGCGTCGGACTGTTAATCCGCAGGTCGTGGGTTCGAGCCCCACCCCCGGAGCCAACTGAGGCTTGTGTGGCCGGCCCCACGGGCCGGCCCTCAGTCCTGTTAGGGCCTCGTTAGGGGTTCCGGTTTCCCCCTGTGGAAAGGTCTGTGCTGGTTAGCCTGCGGTCACGGGAGGACCACCCGGTTCGGGCGGTGTCTCCCTATCTGAACATCCCCGAGGGCCACGACGAGGCCCAGTTCAAGTTGCACAACGACTGCGACTGATTGCCGGAGGGTGTCGGGTCAGCGCCGGTCGCCTGCCAGAATACTGGCGGGCCGGTAGCTCCGTGGTTAGAGCAGGCGACTCATAATCGCTCGGTCGGGAGTTCGATCCTCCCCCGGCCCACCTGTTCAGAGGGTTGTTTTGGTGACCCTCGGTCGTTGTCCGCGACTGGATTGTCCAAGAAGTGTCCAACGCGAGCCGCGGGAGTTGTCGTTAGATGCCGAGGGCGGCACCCAACTTTGATGCGGCAGCCCGGTCGCGTTCAGTGTCGGAGTGCCCGTAGACCGCGAGTGTGAACGCTGGGGTTGAGTGGCCGAGACGGTCTGCGACCGTGTTCAGGTCAACGTTGTTGGCGACGAGTTGGGTTGCATTCCAGTGGCGGCAGTCGTGGAGCCGCATCGGAGCCTCGACCAACTCGTCAACGGTTGCTCTGGCAGCATCACGCGCCCAGGCTTGGGTTAGGGCATCGGGATGCCACGGCTCCATTGTCGGTCCTGTCAGCAGGTACTCGGAGCGGATTCCAGCCCGAATCTGTAGACGTGCTTGTCCGGCCCGCCAGGAACGCAGCATCGACACCAGTCCAGCATCGACGGTGATCGTGCGTCGCCCCTTCGCCGTCTTTGGTTCGCTCTCGATGACCAGGTGGTTGGCGGTTGTCCTGGTTCGACGGACGGTGAGCTGGTCACCGTCCAAGTCGCTCCACTTGAGACCGGCAAGCTCGCCGCGTCGCAGCCCAGTGCCGAGAGCTAGCGCCCAGCAGATCTTCCGATAGTTCGGCAACCATTCGGCACCAAGGAACGCTTGGACGGCCTCGGTGTTCCAAATCACAGGTTCTGGGGCCTTTGCCGCCGTAGACGATGGCGGGTCGGCTTCGTCTGCGACGTTACGACCGAGCATTCTCTTGCGGACAGCGTCTGCAAGCGCCTTGCGGAGCACCGTGTGGAAGTAGCGCACCGTCCTGGGTGACCGCCCGACACCGGTCCTGCCGCCCGTGGTGAGCAACCAGTGGTAGAGGCTGTCGAGGTCTGCAGCAGTCAGGCGGTCGAGCCGGAGTGTTCCCAGTCGGTCGGCTGCCACGGCGACTATGCGCCGGTACGAATCGGCGGTGCTCGGTCGGATCGTCTGCGCTGCCGCCATGCGGTCCACCCAGTCGAATAGGTAGGACGCAACGTCCGTCGTTGTCGGGTCGGTGACGTCCACGAACCGTGCCCGCGTCGCTTCCAGCGCCGTGACCGCTGCGCGCCTCGTCGGAAACCCTCGTTCCCGTTTCCTGGTTCGGTGTCCGGTACTTGGCCCGACATCCACGTCGAACGCCCAGCCATCACCGTGCCGGTAGACACGTCCCTGTTTACTCATCTGATGCCTCCTCGGGTATCGCTGCGCTATCGACTAGCCGCTGAATGGTCGAGGGACTCGGTGTCCTGTCGAGTTCGAAACGTTCCTCCACTTCCACTGCGACCCTGCGGAGCGGAACTGGCGGGGATTCGGCCCTACGACTCACGCAGTAATCGACCAGTTCCTGTCGCTGGGCTGGATCGCCGCCCAGGAACCCGCGTGGCCCTCGCTTCCCGGGGTGCTTTGCGCGGACCCGTTCGGCCACCTCGGTAGGGGTGAGTGGACGAAGCCCGGGGTGTGGGTTCGGACCGCGGTCCACCGTGATCCCGGGGGGATCGTCGGTGAATGCCCGCACGTACTGATTGAGCGCGAACTGGCACCACTCTTTGAGCCGAATTCCTCTCGTCAGGTCGGCATTCGTCAGGTCGCCGTCGGGACGAAAGATAGTGACACCCTTTACCTTCACTGATCCGTTGTCATCCACCATTGCGTCTACCACGACCTGCCTGCCCTGCTCCCAGGTCGCGTTCCGCACCGCATCAACAACTTCGGTACCTCCGCCGCTAGTAGCCCTCAGCGTCTTGCTGCCCGTGGGAACCCAGCGGTTCGCATCGCTGGCTTCGGTGGCCACCTGGAAGTAGAGCCGTTGCGGCAAAACGGTCGCCCCACCGTCTGGCAGCGCCACGACACGGCCACCTGCGCTGCCACCGTCTGGGAGCTGCGTGATCCATACCCGCAGATCGGCATTCGGGTTCATTTCTTACCGTATTTCTGTCGCCTGTTGTTTGGACATCCATATTACGGGACAATGAGGTACACCGTCAACCGCCCACCGACTCGGAGAAATGCGATGGCATCAGAAGCCACCCTGCCGGATCCGCACAAGCGTCCGTTCTTGACACCTGACGAAGTGGCCCCGCTTCTGGGCGTGTCGAGGTCGAACGTCTACCGGATGATCAATGCCGGACAACTGCCGACGATCCAACTGGGGGGCATGCGCTCCACGCGGATCGTCACCGCTGAACTGCTGCGCTCCGTCATGGGCCTGGAGCCAAGCACCCCCACTGCCTGACCGAAAACTACGACCGACCCGGGCCCAATACGAATGAAAGCCCGAGCCGGTCGAAAGGTGAAGCAATGAACACAATACCTACGACCAGTGTCCGCCCAGGAGCAGGTAGGGATCTCGCCCGCTACAAGAGGGCCGAACGCCTCCGTCTCCGAAACGCTACGGGCATCTACATACGAGGCCGGGACAAGATGAGCCGAGGAGGACGAATCGGAGCCGGCCGCTGGTTCCTCGA
>MPMB02004871.1_pt1 | contig 40931 bp, 36 predicted proteins | sample 1617371 | NCBI WGS metagenome assembly MPMB02 (sample SAMN05944808, study PRJNA350692) | marine metagenome | biome: marine; feature: ODZ; material: water; isolation source: 300 m water sample filtered on 0.2 um supor filter | place: Pacific Ocean | collected 2012-04-08 | depth 300m m
GCCATGCGGCGGGTCGATGGCTGGCAAACGCTGGACCAAGCCCCTGTCGAGCAGCCGCTTGACCTCGCCGCATGATTGAGTGACTATCGGGATCGGGAGCTACGCCGAAAACAAATTTCCACCAACTATCGGACACGACCTGCCAAACTGTCCAACAATGTGGGACCAGCTCATAGGAGCACCCCAAAGGACCACATGAAAGGGAAAGCGGCCATGGTTGAGTATGTCGGGTTCGACGTATCGAAGGAAGAAACGGCTTTTGGTGTTATGGACAAGGACGGAAGCTGCCCCTCGAATTCCGTTGTGAAGCCGATTTTGCTTATGTGCATGTAGTATCCAAATCTCCTTGTGGTGGGGCTGCCGGGGGAAGAAGTGATGGCTATTCCGAGGTCGGATTTGACCTCTTCCTCATGGTGGGTCAGTTTTGCGGAAATTCGAGGCGCCTCGCAGGCGGCGGCATTCGACGCCGCCAGGACAATCTCTTTGGCCCCGCCACCGTCGAAAGCAAAGGCGGGAAACACGGCGCCGGCAATGCCCATGCCGGTGCCGATCCACTTAAGCCAAGCCAACATGGCGTGACGGTACACTGTGGGCCATCGCAAAGAAAAGCCCCGCCTGACAGTTGGATCAGCCGGAGCCAGGAGTGGTTCGCTGACGGCGGCTTCGGCTATTTCACGGAAGCGCGGTTGGTGTTGAAGAGGTTGCCGCCGGGACTCCTGCTTGAAAAGAAATTTTGGGTTGCCATATAGAGTTACGCCTCTTTGATTAACACATAAGGTTGTCGGAGGTCGAAATGTCTGAAGTCATGCAAAGCTCAGCTCGGCCCTGGTTGGCGAAGTTGGTTATCGTCTTTTACGTCGGCATCATCGGGTCAGTAGTGTTATATTTTGTTATGATGGGCTTGTGGTTGGCCGGTCTGATCTGAGCAGTCTATTTTTATGTGAGAGTCTGGCCCCCGGTTGCGCCCTTCCGATCTGGGCCATAGGGCCTTCAAGACGCAACTTGAATCCCGGTGCCCTCCGCCTTCCGGCGTTCTGAAGGTGAGGTAAGGCCCGGTCTGTGCCGGGGCGATGTTCAAGGAACACCTTCCAGCCAAGTTCCTCTGCAAATTCCAGCCATGCCGCAATATCGCCGCGAACGGCATCAATCCGCCGCTCAAGGGCTTCGCCGTAGTGGGCGCCCGTCATGCCGCTTCCTCCGCCTGGGTGCGCCTACCTCCCAAACCGCCGCCATCAATCCGTTATCATTACGCCCAAAAACCACCGCCGACCCTCAAACCCCCTTCGGATCATTCATGCCAGTCCGCCGATTTGGCCCATGCCAAATGGTTGGCACTTTTGCCCATGCCAAATGGTTGGCAATGCGTAAACGTCCCGCGATTTCCTCCCTTGAGGCTTTTTCGACCTCCGTCGACCGAGTTCGCTGCTGACGCCCAGCCACGGCAAGCATCCGACAACCCTTAGGCATTACGGAAGTCAGCTGCCAATCTTTCTGACTCTTGTATTGCCTTAAAATAGATGGATCGGATTACGGGGGAGAGGTTGTGGGTTCAGGGTAATGCCTCCGATGCTCGGGCACAGGGGACGCCAGATTTGCTTAATTTTGGGCGATGACACTGGCTTACGGCTAGTGGCCCGCGTCAATCAAATTGCAAAGGGTAGCTTTTCCCGTCCCCTAGGGGCGTCGGGAACGCTTGACGATATCCCCGCATCGGCCTGCGCGCCCTTTCGGGGACTTACGCGGCGCCACTGGCGCCACGGTTCCCCTCAAGCCTACCGAGAAAACGGGAAAAGCGATCATAGGGGTACGATTTGGCTGACGCGGGCCACTAGAGGGCGATTCACGTACTTAGGGGCTTATTCACGCCCTGTATAGCTTCGATCCAAAACGATCAGACCCTATGCCAAACTTCGCGAATAGGTGGCGTTTCGATGTCGCTCAAGGGGGATAGCAAGGACTGGCAATAATAAAATATCAGCTTTTCGTAGGAACGTTCCTGGTGGGCATCTGAATGATGGCCGCTCCGCAAATCGTTCCGGTCGAGAAAACTCATTCCCAGACGAGTTTGACCACGAAACTCTATCGCCGCCCGCTCGCCGTCGGCAACGCTCGGCTTGAAGCCAATACGGGTATCATCTCGATGCACCGGCATAGGAAGGACGTAGCCATGGCGCCAAATGCGGAGAAACTGGAACTCGCCTTTATCTCTTCTCGATGAGGATGAAAAGGGAGGTTTGAAAAACCCTTATTCACCGCCGCTTTAAACGGCTCATGCCCCCGGCGGAGCCGAGGGCATGTAACCTTATCTCTTCTCGATAATGATGAAAAAGGAAACTTTAAGAGAGAACCCTTTTCACCGCCGCTTAGAGCGGCTCATGCCCCCGGCTATAATAAGAAGCCGGGGGCATGTTGACCTTTTCTATCCTCTACTCGGCTAGACCAGGCCTAGAGTGACGCAGTGACGGATCTTCCTGAGCCGCCCAATCTTTCTCGTAGACTTCCCATTCGCCTTCCTCGACTTCGACTTCGCGGACAAGCGAGAAACCTCTCGACAAAATGAACCAGATAAGAGGCAACAGGCCGCCAAGTACGAACACGCCGCCGCCGATCATGCGGAAGTATGTCAAGGTTACGAACACGGATCCCCTTACGACATCCACCGAACGGGCATACCAGAGACCTTCCTGAAGGACGATCACTACCTGGTAAACTCCAACCGGGAACAGATCGAGGAACATCATCAATCCTAGTCCGATGTTCAGCGACCAGAAAGACGTCCGAACCAGCTTCGCGTTCCAGCTGGATTTATGGAACAGATGCTGGCAGCAGAACAGCATACCGGCCAGTGCAATGTTGCCTTTTACGCCAAACATGGCGGCGTGAGCGTGATTGCCGGTCATGTAGGTCGCATGCTCGAAGTAGTTGACGATCGGAAGGTTGACTAACGAGCCAAATACTCCGGCGCCAAAAATGTTCCAGAAGTTGACGGCAAGGATAAACATCCAGGCGCCTTCCATCACGAACATCTGTTTTCCCTGGCTACGGTATTCTTGGGCCCGGTCGCCTTCCTGCCGCATACGCCATGCATCAAGGGTCAGCAAGAGCAGGGGCAGAACCTGAAGGGTCGAAAAAACGCTTCCAAGCGCGATGATCCCCGTCGGTTTGGCAATCCAGTAGAAGTTATGGGAAATGCCGATCGTCGCGGTGATAAGGAAGAGCATAACGGCAAGGAAAATAATCCGCTCAGCCATCAGCCGGGTGACAAGACCCATCTGAACAAGCATGTACGCGACTATGACGGTTGTGAATACCTCGAAGGTTACCTCAACCCACATATGCACGACCATCCAACGCCAATAGTCGGCGATGGCGAAATTCGTCTCCGGGGATACAAAAATTCCGAAGAACAAGAACCCAACCATGATGCCGCTGCCGTAAAGAAGCCATGCGGGAACCGACCACATGTTCCTCTTCGTCAGCCACGTCCGCACGCCACGGTAAATGATGAATATCCAGAGAGCGAACCCGCCCAAAAGGATAAACTGAAACGCCCGGCCGAGCTCCATGAACTCCCAGCCCTGGCTTCCAAACCAGTAAGCGGTGCTGCCGGTCAAAACTCCCGTCTGGCCGAGGTAAATGCCGACCAGCGCTCCGGCGCCGACGATCAAGCAACCAACAAACAGCAGGTTGATCAGGAACTTCTGTCCCGGCGGGACTTTCGAAAGCCTGGGCAGGAAAAAGATCGTGTAACCAACCCAGCACATGAAGAACCAGAATATCTGGAACAGAGTGTGGTAGCTCCGGGCGACGGTGAAGGGAACGAGGTCGCCTAGGAAAATACCAAATGGACGGATGAAATCGGAGGCCCCGATGATGCCCGCCAGAATCTGAAGCCCGAACAGGATCATTGCGAGGGCGAAAAACTTGTACGTGGCCCTCTGGGTGGGACGAACGTATTCGTTCTCAAGGTCGGACGTGGTAAGCGACGTCCCGGTCCCATCAAACGGCTCGCCGCCCAGGTCTTTCATTTGACCGTAAACGTAAAGGACAGCACCGATACCCAGGAACAGCGCGAAAATCGAAAGAATGCTCCAGATATAAACCGCCGAAGTCGGGTAGTTGCCGGCGGCCGGATCATATGGCCAGTTGTGGGTATAACTATAGACCTCACCCGGCCGATTCGCCGCGGCAACCCAACCTCCCCAATAGAAAAATGCCGTCAATGCACGGATATCTTCTGGGTCGGTGATGTAGCCAGTCTGGAAAAGGTGCTTATATTCGGGATCCATGAACATCCGCGTGTAATGAACGTTCAACTCCTGAATCGCGAAAACCTGCGCGTCGTTAAGGGTAACGGTGCCGGCTTCCTCGTTCCATGTGTTTACATGGACTTCCCGCTTCACCCGCGCACCGATCGCATCCCTGTCGAACTGGGTTACGGCGCGATCCTTCTTTATCTCGTTTTCATAGAAGGTCCGCATGCCCACAACAGACCGGTGCAGAGCCTCGGCACTGAAATCCGGCCCGCGTTCCGCTCCGTCACCCCAGAAGGAGCCATAACCCATCAGGCCCCTGAGGTGAAAAACTTCCTCTCCACGGGCGACGAGTTGACGGGAAAGTACCACTTCCCCGGTGGATGACACAAAGTTGGCATCCGGCGGAGCTCCCGTATAGGTCACCCGGCCAAGATAAATTAATCCTGAGACGCTTATCGCGGCGACGATCAGGAAAAGCCCAACCCAATATTTCTTGTTTATCAGGACTAGCGCGTAGTCCCCGCGACCATTTGTTTCTGCTGAAGCACTCATTTCCGCTCCTTTTCAACGGCACTCTAATTGCAACAAGAGGTGTTGCACATCATCATGAGACCGAGCTCACAGCGAGCCCTCTCACACGAAGTTCTCTTGAACATGTATGTAAAATACACTTACTTACTCTTTATGTAATCACATAAACCGGTTGCGTTGTCAAGTTGCAAGTTGCCCTGACTTTCCCCAAAAATCACAACTGAAGGCGAGTGTAAGCTGGGGCGGGACGTTGGCGCCGGGTATCGGGCGCCTGGGGGCTCTGGCGCTGACCGCGCGGATGCCGTCGGCCATGGCGTAGAGACGGAAGTCGGGGATGCCGAACAGACGCTTGGATGCCCCGGGCAGGTGGGTGGCGAGGATGTCGAGCCTGATCCGTGTTTCCAGGACCACGGCGGTGAAGAAGGCGGCGGCGTTTGACCAGCACGGCCATGTTGCGCGGGCGCTCGCGGGTCGGCGCCCGGATGTCCTCCAGGCCGTAGCTCTGCTTGCCGAAGCGGATGGCCTCCTCGATCCGCCAGCGGCCAGAGGGGGATGTCCGGATGGTCCGGCAGGCACGCCGGCCGGAAGCCGTAGCCCAGCCGGAAGCAGGCCTCGCGGCCCTTTTCTCCTCGCGCACGATGCGGGTGGCGTACAGCATCGGGCACTGGGCGGCCAGTACCGCCATCTCCACCTTTGCCCATGCAAAATGGTTTGCAACCTGGGAATATTTTAAAGTGCGCTGTAGAGCGGCGTGATCGCCGTGGCCTCGTTCTCGACCCTGATCGCCTGGCATAGCAAGTAGCCGGCGGCGATCTCTCCCCCCGCTGCCGCCGTCGCGCACCCGGGCTAGGTGCTCCATCTTCTCGGCGCAGGGCTTGGCGATGTCCGAGATGTCCATGAAAGGTTCGGGAAAGGTTAAAGATGACAGTTAAAGATTGACCTTTTTGCCACATCAGGTTAGTATGCGCCACGTTAGGCAGAAAGCAGAACGTTGTTTTTCCAGAAAGGAGAAATTCATGTCGATAACTTCGATCGGGGGCGTGCCCAATCCCGCCGCCCCGAACGCTCCCCAACAAACCCCTTTTCTACAAGAGCAAGCGTTGCTGAATGCGATCGTGCAAGCCGCGCAGGAGCAATCCGTGACCGAGCAATTGCGGGAAACCGTGACCGATCAAACCGCCGCCGAAGAAACCGGGGGCGGCACCGAGGAGCATCGCGGCCAAATCATCGATACCGAGGCCTAAGCGAATTTTCTCCGTCAGAGAAACTCTAAGCGGATGGAATTGTCGTGATGGACACTGACCTGAAAATTCAAGCACCGATGCAGCCGACGCCAAAGGTTGCCATGACTCCCAGTTTGGCCCTGGCCAAGAAAGCAAACGAGCTTCAGCGGCAAGCTGTTGAACAAAACAAGGCGGAAGCCATGAAAGAGGATCCCGCCGCGCAGGCCGTGAAGGAAGATGCTAAAAAGGATGAGCCCGCATCAAAGCTCGATGGCAAAACCGATACCGATGACATGCCGACCGAGGGCAAGGATCCCTCGAAAGGCAAGTACGTAAACATCGATATTTAGGGCAATCCGCGGAAACGGACGCTGGGAAACGAACGCTGGGAAGCGGGCACTGGGAAAGGGGCCGCCTCCGGCGGCGCCCTTGCGTTGTCGTTTGCCATCCTCTCTTAAAGCTATGACGAGTAATACATTTGCCACTCCACCGGGTGCGGTGTGTGCTCGAAGTTATAGACTTCTTCCCACTTGAGTTCCATGTAGCCGTCGATCAAGTTATCGGAGAACACGTCGCCTTTCTTGAGGAAGTCCCGGTCGGCGTCCAGCGATTCCAGGGCTTCACGCAATGATCCCGAGACCACCGGTACGTTTTCCAACTCCTCGGGCGGCAGGTCATAGAGGTTCTTGTCGATGGGAGCGCCCGGGTCGATCTTGTTCAAGATGCCGTCGAGGCCGGCCATCATCATCCCGGCGAAGGCGAGATAGGGGTTGCAGGTCGGGTCGGGATAGCGGACCTCGACCCGCTTGCCGCTGGGGCTGGTGGTGAAGGGAATGCGGCAGGCCGCCGAGCGGTTGCGCGCCGAATAGGCGAGTAGAACCGGCGCCTCGAAACCCGGAATCAGGCGCTTGTAGCTGTTGGTGGTAGGGTTGGTGAAAGCGTTCAGGGCTTTGGCGTGCTTGATGATGCCGCCAATGTAATACAGCGCCGAATCGGAAAGGTCGGCGTAACTTGTACCGGCGAAGACGGGCTTACCATTTTTCCAGATCGATTGGTGGGTGTGCATGCCCGAGCCATTGTCGGCGATGACCGGTTTTGGCATGAAAGTGGCCGTCTTGCCATAGGTGTGGGCGACCATGTGAACGCAATATTTGTAGATTTGCAGGTCATCGGCGCTACGCACCAGGGTGTCGAAGGCAAGACCCAGTTCGGCCTGGCTTGGCGCCACTTCGTGGTGGTGCTTGTCCATGGAGAGGCCCATTTCCATCATCACCGTGACCATCTCGGCGCGCAGATCCGAGGCCGAATCCACGGGTGGAACCGGAAAATAGCCGCCCTTGATGGGGGGGCGGTGGCCGACGTTGCCCTCGGGCAGGATTTTACCCGACACGTAGGGGCCCTCTTCAGATTCGAACTCATAGAAGACGTGATTCATGGAAACGTCGAAACGGACGTCGTCAAAAATAAAAAACTCGGCTTCCGCCCCGAAGTAAGCGGTGTCCCCAATGCCCGTGGAGCCCAAATAGGCCTCGGCCCGTTTCGCCAGCGAACGCGGATCGCGGCCGTAGGCCTGACCGTTGGTCGGTTCCATGACATCGCAGAACAAGATCATCGTTGGCTGGGCCGTAAACGGGTCCATGACCGCCGTCGTCGGGTCGGGAACCAAAGCCATGTCGGATTCGTTGATGGCTTTCCAGCCGGCGATGCTCGATCCATCGAACATGATCCCCTCTTCGAAGGAATTTTCATCGATGAAGGGCGCGGTCATGGTCAGGTGTTGCCATTTGCCGCGCGGATCGGTGAAGCGAAGATCCACGAAGAGCGTGTCGTTATCCTTGATCGCTTTGAGAACATCTTCGGGTGTTTTGCAATTTAAAGACATGGCCGCAGTCCTTTTCTCTTGAATTCACCTGCTGAACGAAATGAGTGGAACAATTTTATGAGCCGCCGCTGGGTTTGCGGTGGGATATCCTAGAAGCCTAGATGGCATCCGCGCCCTTTTCACCGGTGCGGATGCGGATGGCCTCGTCCACCGTCGAAATAAAAATCTTGCCGTCGCCGATCCGATCCGTATGGGCCGCCTGTTGGATGGCTTCGACCGCCCTCTCGACGAGATCGTCGTCGATGACCAGTTCGATCTTTACCTTGGGCAGGAAATCGACCACGTATTCGGCGCCGCGGTAAAGCTCGGTATGGCCTTTCTGGCGCCCGAACCCCTTGGCCTCGGTGACGGTCATTCCCTGCAGGCCGATCTCGTGCAACGCTTCCTTGACCTCGTCGAGCTTGAAAGGTTTGATGATGGCTTCGATCTTTTTCATCTCATCGCCTTTTCCATTCCGGCGGTTTGGCGGTCCGACGGGGCGCCGGAACGTCTTTATCTTAAACAGGCACCGATCGCCTCGCTGGACAGCGGCGCCGCGTGGCGGTCTTTTGGCCGGCGCCGTGAAATCTTCACGCGCAAATTCCTACGCGCAAATTCCTACGCGCAAAAGAGCATAAGCCGTGCCAACCCCGGAAAGAAGGCGTTTTTTGCTGGAAATCCGCTTAATTCGGCGACAAAACCACGGTCGAGGAAAAGATCGAAAAGGCGCGCGAACGCCTAAAATTTGGGCAAATGACCAATTATCGGGCATTCCCGTCCGGGCGCCATGCGCTCACGCCGACCCCCAGGAAAGGTCTTATGATTCGCCGGGAACAGTCTATAATCGCCGGCAGTGAACTGTCAGCGACCGGGGTCTTGAATGCGGGAACAACAACGCCGGCTGAGCGACAAGATCATTTCCGCGCATGAACTCGCCTGCCAGCTTGGTAAACTGGAAGTTGCTGATATTCTCTTGCAGGCTCTCGAGGTCGATCTATCGGCCATCGGCGGCGGCCAGAAGGAACACCGGCAAACCACCGAATTGTTGGAGCAGGTTTTCGAGAGACATCAAAAGGTGATGAAAGAAATATAACCGAATTGTAATCGTCCCGACATGATCCGACATTGGATATGCTGGCCAAGACCGTTGCCGAGAGGGGCGCCCCCGGCGGGGAGGCGAAGGGATTGGGATCATGCGGATTCCCCTTATCCTGTCGTTCGGACAAGGAGCACTGAACATGCTGGACATGGAAACCAAACGGTTCCCCGCCGGCGCCAAAATCTTCGGGGAGGGCGATCATGGAGACATGGCCTTTCTGGTCGAAAGCGGCCGGGTGGAAATCTCACGGCAGGCGGACGACAGGAAAATGGTTCTTGGCGAAATCCAGGCCGGCGGACTGTTCGGCGAGATGGCGCTGATCAACGACAAACCCCGCATGGCGACGGCGACCGCCACCGAGGAGACCGCCTGTTTCCTCATACCGGTGGAGGTCTTCCAGGAAGAACTCGGCCAAGCCAACGCCTTGTTGAAAGCGCTGCTTCTCTCCTTCATCCAGCACGTCCGCCATCTCACCGATCTGCTGGAACACGCCCAGGAAACGAGTGATTCCGGCGATGACGAAGTGCAGCTCTTCATGCCGGACGATTCAGGCGCCTACCGGCGCGTAAAATGAGCCATGCCGCGGCGGCTGAATTCGCTTGCCGTCCGCCGCCATGACGGGGGCGGGACAGGCGTGGTGAAAACCTTGGCCAATAGCATCCTTGGCGATTACGGAACGACCGTATTCACGGTGATGAGCGCGCTCGCCGCCGAACACGGAGCCATCAACCTGGGCCAGGGCTTTCCCGACCGGGACGGGCCGGAGGACATTCGCGCCAAAGCCGCCGAGGCCATCATCGAGGGGCCGAACCAATACCCGCCGATGATGGGACTGCCGGAACTGCGCCAAGCGGTGGCCGAGCACAACAAGCGCTTCCACGGCCTCGACGTGGACTGGCGGCGGGAAGTGATGATCACTTCCGGCGCCACCGAAGCCCTGGCCGATTGCTTCCTGGGCCTGATAGAGCCGGGCGACGAGGTGGTCCTCATCGAACCTCTTTACGATTGCTATCTTCCCATGGTGCGCCGCGCCGGCGGCGTCCCGAAACTGGTCCGCATCGAACCGCCGGACTGGCGGCTGCCGCGGGCCGGCCTGGAAGCGGCGTTTAGCCGGCGCACCAAGCTGATCGTCTTGAATTCGCCCCACAATCCGGCCGGCAAGGTGTTCAGCGAGGAGGACCTGTCTTTCATCGCCGGCTTGGTGCGAAGGTTCGACGCCTATGCCGTCTGCGACGAGGTCTACGAGCACTTGATTTTCGACCGCCGGCGCCACGTTCCGCTGATGGTTCTGCCCGGCATGCGCGATAGGGCCTTGCGCATCGGTTCGGCGGGCAAGACCTTCTCGGTGACGGGATGGAAGGTCGGCTATGTGACGGCGGCGGCCGAGCTTTTGACGCCGGTGGCCAAGGCGCACCAGTTCGTCACCTTCGCCACGCCGCCGAACCTGCAAAAGGCGGCGGCCTACGGCCTGCGCCGCGAGGACGCCTATTTCGAAGGCTTGGCGGCGGTGCTGCAAAGCAAACGCGACCGCTTGCGCGGCGGTCTGGCGGCGGCGGGATTCAAGGTCCTGCCTTGCGAAGGCACCTATTTCCTCATCGCCGACTTCCGGCCGACCGGCTTCAACGGCGACGACGACGCTTTCTGCCGCCACATCACCATCGAGGCCGGCGTCACCGCCGTGCCGGTGAGCGCCTTTTACCAGAACGCCGATGCCGGCCACTTCGCCCGTTTCTGCTTTTGCAAGGACGACGGGATTTTGGACGAAGCCATCGATAGGTTGCAGCGGCATTTCGGCGGCGCCGGCGCTTGACGGGCCGGAGGCTTGGCATTACTTAATTGACCCACCCGTGGTGGCTGTAGCTCAGGTGGTTAGAGCACTAGATTGTGGATCTAGGGGTCGTGGGTTCAAGTCCCATCAGCCACCCCAGCCCTTACAGGAAACTCCCACCGGATTTCCGCCGAGTTTGACTTTGATCAAGACTATATCCAAGTCGAATCACATATGATTAGGAATCGTTGTGGAATTAGATTTCTATCGACAATTCTTGAAATTTCGTCCCCTCGTATCCCTTGAGGGGTAAGGAAACTTTAAGGTGCGACGTTCGCTCGCTGGCGCCATGAGCTGGGTTTTCCGCGCCGCTCTCGTCCTCGGAGCCGTGGGCGCGCTGGGATATTATTCATACCTAACGTTTGAGCAGCTTAACGCCGCGCCGGAAAGCGCCGAGGCGCTGCGGCTGAAAACCGTTGCCGCCTTCACGCTGGTCCTGATCCTGACGGCGGCCGCCGCCTAAAACCTTTATCTCCCGTGGGTTCGGCGCAAGGAAAAGCGGGCCGTTCCCGCCGGCCGGGAGGAAAGGCGGGAGTTCCTGATCTTTTTCGTTCCGGTGGCGGCGTTGCTCGCCGCCGGATTCCTGGCCCTTCACCAAGTCGACTTGGAGATCGAGCGGACCGTCCTGGAGAGCCGGGAAACACACCATGCCGAAATGGGAAAGGAAAGCCTCGCCACCGACCTGGAGACCATTGCCGCCGACGTTCTGATCCTGGCGCAAAGCGACGAATTCAAAGGGGGCGTTGAATTAGCGGAGCTCAGAGACAAATTCCTCGTCTTCTCCAAGCAAAGAAGATTTTACGACCAGGTCCGCTTTCTCGACGCGGCCGGCATGGAAGCCGTCCGCGTCAACTTCAACGGCGGCAAGCCCGCCATCGTGCCCGACTCGCTGCTGCAGGATAAATCGAAACGCTATTATTTCGGTGAAACCATCGCCATGGCCGGCGGCGAGGTTTACATCTCGGACCTCGACCTCAACATCGAGCAGGGGCGGATCGAACAACCGTTGAAGCCCGTTCTCCGCGTCGGCACGCCGGTATTCGGCGAGGGAGACGACAAGATCGGGGTCGTCCTGGTGAACTACCTGGGCGCCAGGACGATCGGGCGATTCGACGAGGCTCTGGCCTCGTCCGCCGGCGAGGCGCACCTTCTCAACGGCGACGGTTTTTGGCTGCGCGGCCCAAGGGCCGAGGACGAATGGGGATTCATGTTCGGCAACAAGCGGTCCTTCGCCGCCGCGTACCCGGAGGCTTGGCGGCGGATAAAGGCTTCGCGTACGGGCCAGTTCATTACCGCCGGAGGCCTGTTCACCTTCACCACCTTTTCTCCCCGAGAGTTCATTGAGAGTTCGTCCGTGGAATACAGGGGCAAGCGCTTCTGGAAGATCGTCACCCGCGTTGATCCCGGGAAATTCCTTTTAACCGAGCATGCGCGCCATCATCCCGCCTGGATGCTGATGTTCCTCTCTCTCCTGGGACTGTCGGCGCTTGGATGTTGGCATCTGGGCGCGGCGCGGGTCGGAAGGCGGGCCGAACAGGCCGTCCGCGAGAGCGAGGAACGCTGGCGCGGCTTCGCCGACGCCAGCTTCGAGGGATTGCTGATCCATGACAGCGGCGTCATCCTCGACGCCAACGACCGTTTCGCCGACATGTTCGGCTACGGCCTGGACGAGCAGCTCCGGGGAACCAACTTCCTCGGGCTGGTGGCGCCGGAAACCTTGCAGACGGTCCGCGAAAAGCTCCTCGCGCAGGTGACGGGGACCTTCGAGGCCGTCGGGCTTGGAAAAGACGGTTCCACCTTTCCCATGGAGCTGTCGGCGCGCCCGATCGCCTACAAGGGACAGACGCAACGGGCGGTCGCCGTCCGCGACTTGAGCGAACGCAAAAAGGCGGAGAGGATGCTCAGGGAATCGATGGCGATGGTCAATCTGATGCACTCGGTCGCCGTCGCCGCCAACGAAGCCGCCTCCGTCGAGGAAGCGATCAAAACCTGTCTCGACAACGTCTGCGCCTATACCTGGTGGCCGGTCGGCCACGCCTACGTTGGCGCCGCCGATGATCCCGACAGGCTCGTTGCCACCGATATCTGGTGCCTCAGGCACCGCGAACGATTCAATACCTTCGTAGAGATCACGAAAACAACGGAGTTCAAGCGGGGCGAGGATCTGCCGGGCCGGGTCTTGGCCAGCGGCGAGCCGGCCTGGATTGCCGATCTGCCGACCGACCCGAACTTCCCTCGCGCCGCGGCGTTGAGGGAATGCGGCATCAAGTCCGGTTTCGCCTTGCCGGTGCTGGCGGAAAGGCAAGTGGTGGCGGTGCTGGAGTTCTTCACCGACGAGACGGCGGAGCCGGACCAATCGCTGCTGCCGGTCCTGCTGCAAATCGGCACTTCGCTGGGGCGGGTATTCGAGCGCGTCCGGGCGGGGCGGGCGTTGCGGGAAAGCGAGGAGCGCAAGGGCAGTATCCTGCAAGGCGCCCTCGACGGCATCGTCAGCATCGACGAACAGGGCAAGGTGGTCGAGTTCAACCCCGCCGCCGAGGCGATGTTCGGTTACCGCTTGGGCGAGGTGGCCGGCAAGGACATCGCCGATTTGATCGTCCCGCCGGATCAACGCCAGAAACACCGCGGGGGATTGAAGCGATTTCTCAAAACCGGAAAGAGCAAGCTCGTCGGCAAGCGGGTCGAATTGACCGCGACGCGGGCCGGCGGTGGGGAATTCCCGGTGGAACTTTCCATCACCCACCTGAAGGAGCACGGCTTGTTTACCGCCTTCATCCGCGACATCACGGTGCGCAAGAAGGCGGAGGAGAGCATGCGCCTGTCGGCGACGGTGTTCGATACGGTGAGCCAGGGAATCATGGTCACCGACGCCGGCAACAGCATTGTCGCGGTCAATCCGGCGTTCACCGAGATCACCGGCTTTACGGCCGACGAGGCCATCGGGCAAAACCCTGGTCTTCTCAAATCGGGGCACCACGGCAAGGCCTTCTACAAGGACATGTGGGAGAGCATCAACGAGACCGGAATGTGGACCGGGGAAATCTGGAACCGCCGCAAGTCCGGCGAGATCTTTCCGGGATGGCTGACCATCGGCGTCGTCAGGGACGCCGGCGGCATGATCGCCCAGTACATCGCCGTCTTCATCGACATCACCAAGAGAAAGGAGACCGAAGACCTGATCTTTCGCCAGGCCAACTACGACGCCTTGACGAAGCTTCCCAACCGCAAGCTTTTTTTTGACCGGCTGACCCAGGCCATGGCCGTGGCTAGGCGCGAGGACAAGTCCTTCGGCCTGTTGTACGTCGACCTCGACCGTTTCAAGCTGGTCAACGACACCCTCGGCCACGCGATGGGCGACGATCTTCTCGTCGATGCCGCCCGCCGGTTGAATTCATCGGTTCGGGCGTCGGACACCGTCGGCCGCTTAGGCGGCGACGAATTCACGGTCATCGTCCCGGGAATCGACAAGGCCATCGAGGCCGAAGTCGTGGCGCGGAAGATCCTCAAGACCTTCGAGCGGCCCTTCGATCTTGGCGGCGACGAAGTTCTGGTCACGGCAAGCGTCGGCATCGCCGTCTTTCCCCATGACGCGGACGCCGCCGAAACCCTACTCAGGAACGCCGACAGCGCCATGTACCGGGCCAAGGAAGGCGGCCGCGACACCTTCCGTTTTTTCATGCCGAAGATGAACGCGGGGGCCAGCGACCGGATGAGTCTCGAGCGCGATTTGCGCCACGCCATGGAAAGGGAGGAACTCCAGGTCCACTATCAGCCCATCGTCGATCTGGCATCCCAGCACGTCATCGGTGCCGAGGCGCTCATCAGGTGGCGGCACCCGGAACGGGGATTGGTGCCCCCCGACAAGTTTATCCCGCTGGCCGAGGAAACGGGCCTGATCAACCAGATCGGGGAATGGGTGCTGCGGACCGCTTGCCGGCAGGCGAAAGAATGGAACGACATTGGACCTGATCCGATCTTCGTCACGGTCAACATGTCCGGCCGGCAGATGACGGGGCACGGCTTCATCGACCTGGTTTGCGAGGTTCTGGAGGAAACCGGGCTGGCTCCCCAATCCCTGCACCTGGAAATCACCGAAAGCATCCTCATGGACGACATCGCCGAGTCCACCGTTACCCTCGAGGGATTGCACGCCATCGGCATACCGCTGAGCATCGACGATTTCGGAACCGGTTTTTCGTCCTTGAGCTATCTCAAGAAGTTTCCGTTTTCGATCCTCAAGATCGACCGCTCGTTCATTCGCGGCCTCTTGGACGATACGGATGACGCCGCCTTGACCCAGGCGATCATCGCCATGGCCGACGGCCTCAAAATCGAAACCGTCGCCGAAGGCGTCGAGACACATGGTCAACATGAGTTTCTCCAATCCAGGAAATGCCTCTATGGACAAGGGTACCATTTCAGCCAGGCCGTGCCGGCGGAGGAATTCCTGGCCTATGTCGTAACCGTTAATGACGTCTCCCCGGCCTGACGGCGAGGAGATGCGAGCCGGGCAAGGAATTGGGACTATCGCGCCCGGCAAGCATTTTCCTTTTCTTAAGCGGGCGGGATTGGCAGAATGGCGGCGGCGGGAGCGGTGAAGCCCCGCATTTGTTGTCTCCTCCGGAGAAGAGTTGTCACGGTGATGTTATTTTGGGTTGCAACAATGCATAAGCTGTGACACAGCCAAACGGAAGCTTCCTTTTACCAACCGAAACAGAAACACGATTGGGCAATACGATGAAGAAACGGCGTAAAATTCTGGGCGTCTATGTGGTTTTGCTTTTTTTATTTTTCCCGGCGCGGGGATTTTCCGATGACAGGCAGGAATTTTCCGATGACATCGGCCCGAGCGCCGAAAGGTTCATCACCTCTCTCGCCGACAAGGCGATTACGACGCTGACCGGGGAAGACGTCACGCGGGAGAAGCGGGCGCAACGTTTTCGTTCCATTTTGACCGAGCACTTTGCCGTCGAGACCATTGGCCGGTGGGTCTTGGGACGCCACTGGCGGAAGGCGACGGAAGGGGAACGCGAGGAATACCTTGGCTTGTTCGAGGATCTGCTGGTGATCACCTATGCCGAACGTTTTGCCAAGTACTCGGGCGAGACCCTGGTGATTTCCAAATCGGTGGTCAACGACGACCAGGATATCGTCGTTTATTCATTGTTGAAACGAGCCGAAGGACTACAGCCGCTCAAGGTTAACTGGCGGGTACGGGAGCGGGACGAAAGCTTCAAAATTACCGACATCATCGTCGAGGGCATCAGCATGGGGCAAACCCAACGTTCGGAATTCGCCTCCGTCATTCGCCAGAACGGCGGCGATATCGAGAACCTTCTCAGCCTATTACGCAAACGGCTAAAGAACGACGCCTGATCCGGGTTTCCATTCGTTTCCGCCGTGCAATGAGGATTCGCCGCGCCGCGACGCCAAGAGCCCGTCCGGGAAATCGAACGAGCGTTACGATCGGACCACTTACCCCGTCCCATGACCGCAGCCACGTCACCATCCGTCGAGACCCCCTCCGGCAAGGACGAGACGTACGAGAACTTTCCCGTCGGCTCGTGGTTGCTGCCGCGAAAATTGCGTCCTCATATCGCCATGTTTTACGCTTTTGCCCGCGCCATCGACGACATCGCCGACAATCCCGGCCTGCCGGCGGACGAGAAAGTCGCCCGCCTCGATGGGTTCGAAGACGCGGTGCTTGGCCGCGGCCACGAGAATCCCGCCTTCGGCAAAGCCCACGCCATGCGAAAGAGCCTGGCCGAAACGGGCATCGCCCCGCGCCATTGCCTCGATCTGCTGGCCGCCTTCAAACAGGACGCGACCAAGTCGCGCTACCGGGATTGGGACGACCTCCTCGGCTATTGCGTCCTCTCGGCGGCGCCCGTCGGGCGCTACCTGCTTGATCTTCACGGTGGATCCCGGGACGGTTATGGCCCTTCGGACGCCTTGTGCATGGCCTTGCAAGTCATCAACCACGTTCAGGACTGCCAGGACGATTACCGTTCACTGGACCGCGTCTATCTGCCAATGGAATGGATGCAACAGGCGGGCGCCGCCGTCGAAGAACTGGATGCCGCCGCCGCCAGCCCAGCCATGCGCCGGGTTCTCGATCGAACCCTGCAAGCGACGCAAACCCTGATGAACGAGGCTCGCGCTCTTCCCGGCGGGCTCAGGTCCCGCCGCCTGAGCATGGAATCGGCCTTCATCATCAATATCGCCGATGCCTTGATTTCGCTGCTCGGCCGCCGTGACCCCTTGAGCCGGCGAGTGGAGCTTTCCAAGGCCGGGTTCGTCCTCGGCGGCCTCAAGGGCGTGCTATCGGTTCTGTTCTAATCCGCGTATGTTGACCGACGCCACCGCCGTCCTCGGCGCCCTCTCCTTTATTCTTTGGGCGGGGTTGTTATTGTCGAGGGGGTGGTTTTGGCGCGCCGACCAGCGCCTTGACGAGGCGGTGGCGGACGGTCGGCGGGATTGGCCTCGCGTGGTCGCGGTGATTGCCGCCCGCAACGAGGCGCCAACCATCGCACAGGCCGTCGATTCCCTGCTCAAACAGGATTATCCCGGCGATTTCCGCGTCGTCCTGGTCGACGACAACAGCGACGACGGCACCGCCGCGAAGGGGCGGGCGGCGGCCGGGGATTCCGGCCGGCTGGGCGTCGTCGCCGGCCGCCCCCTGGAGCCCGGCTGGACGGGCAAGCTTTGGGCCCTCGACCAGGGTCTTGAAGAGGCCGAAAGGGTATCCCCGGAGGCAACGTACATTCTGCTCACCGACGCCGATATCGCCCACGACCCCGAAAACCTGCGCCGACTCGTGGCGAAAGCCGAAAACCACCGTCTCGACCTGGTTTCCCTGATGGTGCTGCTCCACTGCGAGAGTCCCTGGGAACATCTGCTGCACCCCGCCTTCGTCTTTTTTTTCCAGAAGCTTTATCCCTTTCCCTGGGTCAACGACCCGGATCGTCCCGATGCCGCCGCCGCCGGAGGCTGTATGCTGGTGCGCCGGACGGCCTTGGAGCGAGCCGGCGGCGTCGGTTCCATCCGCGGCCGCCTCATCGACGATTGCGCCTTGGCCGAACGGATCAAACGGAACGGTCCCATCTGGCTTGGCTTGGCCGAAAAGGTTCGCAGTCTACGCGCTCATGATGGTTTGCGGGGCATTTGGAGGATGGTTGCGCGAACCGCCTTTACGCAGTTGAATCAGTCCGCCTTGGCCCTGATTGGCACGGTCATCGGAATGGCGTTGCTTTACTTGACGCCGCCCGCCGTGACACTGGCCGGCGCGGCGATTGGCGAAACGGCGGCGGCATTGTCCGGCCTCGCCGCCTGGCTCTTGATGGCTGTCGCCTACCGGCCGACGTCGCGGCTTTATGGGCAACCGGGCTGGCTGGCTTTGCTGTTGCCGTTGGCGGCGCTGCTGTTCACCCTGATGACGGTGGATTCGGCGCGCCGGCATTGGCGGAAACGGGGCGGCTCCTGGAAAGGCCGCAGCTATAAATTTCCCATTTGATGACGGCGGCGCGTTTTTCGTGTATCCATTAGCCGCCATGACAGGAGCCCAGTCACACCCGACTCTGGTCGAGGCCATGGACCAAGTCGGGTCCTTGGTCAGGCGGTCCAAGACATCCTTTTTCTGGGCCATGCGCCTATTGCCCGAAGCGAAACGAAACGCCATGTACGCCGTCTACGCCTTTTGCCGCGAAGTCGACGATATCGTCGATGAACCCGGCGACGAGGCAGAAAAGCGCCTTCGTCTCGGCGAGTGGCGGCAAGAAATCGAGAACGTATTCGCCGGCCAAGGGCGGTTTCCCATCGCTCTGGCCCTGGCCGGGGCGGCCGCCGGTTTCGGCCTCGATAAAGAGGATTGCCTGGCCATCGTCGACGGCATGGAGATGGATGCCGGCAACGCCGTGCGTATCGCCGACAGGGAGGAATTGAACCTCTATTGCGACCGAGTCGCTTGCGCCGTCGGCCGTTTGTCTGTCCGCGTGTTCGGCATCGGCGGCGAAGACGGCGACCGGCTTGCCCGCTCCTTGGGCCAGGCCCTGCAGGTGACGAATATCCTCCGCGACCTGCATGAGGACGCCTTGCTCAACCGCCTCTATTTGCCGACCGATCGTTTGCGCGCGCGGGGCATCACGGAATTGGAGCCAATGGCGGTTCTCGACCATCCCGCCTTGCCGAAGGTTTGCGACGAATTGGCCGAATTGGCCAGCCGCCGCTTTCAGGAGGCGGCGACGATTCTGGCTCTTTACGACCGCCGGCAAATCCGCCCGGCGCTGATGATGATGGTCGCCTATCGCCGCATTTTCCAGCGTTTGCAACGGCGGGGCTGGAAAAGCAACGCGCAACCGATAAAGCTCTCCTTGATCGACAAGATGTGGATCGTTTTGCGCCATGGGATCGTTTAAAGGTGGCCCCCACTACGCACATCGTTGGCGCCGGTCTTGCCGGGCTGTCTTGTGCTGTCGGGCTGGCGCTGGCGGGATGGCGGATGGTGGTCTACGAAGCGGCGACACAAGCCGGCGGACGATGCCGCTCCTTTCACGATCCGGTCCTCGACCGGCTGATCGACAACGGCAGCCATATTCTGCTCAGCGGCAATTCCTCGGCTTTTGCTTATCTTGAAGACATTGGCGCCGGCGGCAGCCTCACCGGTCCCGACCGGGCAGCTTTTCCCTTTTTCGATCTGCAAAGCAATCATCGCTGGACCGTCCGGCCCGGCTCTATCCTTGCCCCCTGGTGGCTATTCCCCGGCGGCGTTCGGCGGGTCCCCGGCGCCAGGGTTTTCGACTGTCCGCGGGGGCTGCGCTTGGCCTGGGCGGGGAAAGATACCACCGTCGCCGAGTGCTTGGCCGGCAGTGGCGCCTTGTACCGGCGGTTCTGGGAACCTCTGGCCGTGTCCGTTCTCAATACCAGCGCCGAGGAAGCCTCGGCGGCGCTGTTCCGGTCCGTGCTGCGGGAGACTTTAGGGCGAGGCGAGGCGGCCTGCCGTCTGAGGATTGCGCGAACGGGTTTAAGCGAAAGTTTCATCGCCCCGGCCCTGGCTTTCCTGGAACGGCGGGGCTGTCCGGTCCGCCTGAACCAGCGGCTGCGTTCGCTGGTTTTTGACAACAGCCGGGTGTCGGGGCTCGATTTCGGGGCCGGCAAGGTGAACTTGGCGACAGGGGACGCGGTTGTTTTGACGGTTCCTCCGGCGGCGGCGGAGGGTTTGGTTCCGGGCCTGGCCGTTCCGCGGGCAAGCCGGGCCATCGTCAACGGCCATTTCCGCCTGCAACGGCGCTACGATAAGATGGTTCACCTGGGACTGGTCGGCGGGATCGGCCAGTGGTTGTTCGTGCGCGGCGATATTGCATCCGTTAGTGTCAGCGCCGCCGACGATCTTGCCAAATCGCCCGTGAACACCATCGCCGCCGGTCTCTGGGACGAGATCGCCCGCGCCCTTGGACTCGGTGGTGCCCCCCTTCCGGCCTACCGGATCGTCAAGGAAAAACGCGCCACCTTCGCTCAGATTCCCGCCGAAGTCTCGCGCCGACCCGGCGTCGGAACGCCATGGAGCAACCTGTTTCTTGCCGGCGATTGGACCGATACCGGTCTTCCCGCGACCATCGAAGGAGCGGTCCGGTCGGGACACGGCGCCGCCGCCGCCGTCCGCTCTTTGATGTAAGCACTTGACAAAAGAAGATAATTTTTTACAAATTCCCGTGCTTGAACTTGCCAGATTGTGCTTGAACCTGCCGGATATTGATAACGGCATGGCGAGTTCGCACCCGATCGGGGGGTCTTTTCATGACCAACGTAACGAGCATATTGGACAGGTTGGCGCGTCCCCCAGAGGCGCCCGAAGCGTCCGCGGAAGACCCCATGGAGAAGGTCGTCGAAGAGACTTTGGATTGGCTCGTCTCCCGGCAGGCCAATGACGGTCATTGGGCCTTCGAATTGGAGGCCGACGCCACCATCCCGGCCGAATACATCCTCCTTAACCATTTCCTGGACCAAGTCGACGGCGAAATCGAGACGAAACTGGCAACCTATCTTCGTTCCATCCAAGCGGACCACGGCGGCTGGTCCCTTTACCACGGCGGCGATTTCAACATCAGTGCTTCGGTGAAAGCCTATTTCGCCCTCAAATTGGCCGGAGATGACATCGACGCCCCTCACATGATACAGGCGCGAAATGCCATTCTGGATCACGGCGGGGCGGCGAAATGCAACGTTTTCACGCGCTGCGCCTTGGCTCTGTTCGGGCAGATGCCATGGCGCGCCGTGCCGGTGATCAGAGTGGAGGCGCTGTTGTTGCCAAAATGGGCGCCTTTCCACATCGACAAGGTGTCCTACTGGTCGCGCACCGTGATGGTGCCGCTGATGATTCTGGCGGCGCTCAAGCCCATGGCGCGTAATCCAAAAAATGTCGATATCGGGGAACTCTTCATCATCCCGGCGGAAAAGGTAAGGAACTATCTCGCCAATCCCACCGGCCATTGGCTGGGCACGGTGATGATATTTGTCGACCGGGTGGCCCGCCTGGCTGTGCCTTTCTTTCCCAAGTTTTTGGAGGATCGCGCCCTCGATCGGGGCATGGCCTTCATCAAGGAACGGCTCAACGGCGAGGACGGATTGGGCGGTATTTTTCCGGCCATGGCCAACACCGTCATGGCTTTCGATGCCATCGGCATGGCCCGCGATCATCCCGATTTCGTCATCGCCCGCAAAGCCATCGCCAAATTGCTGATTTTCAAGGACGGCATGGGTTACTGCCAGCCTTGTCTTTCGCCCGTCTGGGATACCAGCCTCGCCATTCATGCTTTGATGGAAGCCGGGCTTGCCGGTGACGATCCGGTGGTGGAAAAGGCCAATGAATGGTTGCGCGGGCGGCAGATTCTAGACGTCATGGGCGATTGGAAAGCCAACCGCGGCCACATCAGGCCCGGCGGTTGGGCTTTCCAATACCGGAACGACCATTATCCGGATGTTGACGACACCGCCGTCGTGGTGATGGCGATGTCGCGGGCGCGCGGGGACGCCGATCGCGAGGCCATTCAACGGGCTACCGAATGGATCCTGGGCATGCAATGCCGGAACGGCGGTTGGGGCGCCTTTGACGCCGACAACGAATATTACTTTCTCCAGCACATTCCCTTCGCCGATCACGGCGCCCTCTTGGATCCACCGACGGCGGACGTCAGCGCCCGCTGCATCGGCATGCTGGCCCAACTGGGCTACGACATGGATCATCCCGCCGTTGCCAGGGGATACGAATTCCTGCGCCGGGAACAAGAAGATGACGGTTCCTGGTTTGGCCGCTGGGGCAACAATTACGTCTACGGCACATGGTCGGTGCTTTGTGCTCTCAAGGCGAGCGGCGAAGACATGCGGGCGGCTTACATTCGCAAGGCCGTGGACTGGCTGAAATCCCGGCAGAGAGCCGATGGCGGCTGGGGCGAGGACTGCGCCAGCTACTGGCAACACCGCCGCGACGAGGTCAAGGAGAGCACTCCTTCGCAGACCTCCTGGGCGCTCCTCGGGTTGATGGCGGCGGGCGAGGTGAACAGCAAATTTGTTCGCCGGGGAATCGATTACTTGCTCAAGGCCCAGCGCAACGGCGGAAAGTGGCATGAAGAATATTTCAATGCCGTCGGTTTCCCGCGCATCTTTTATCTCCGCTATCACGGCTACAGCTCATACTTCCCCTTGTGGGCGTTGGCTCGCTATCGCAACCTGACGCGGGGCGGCGGCAAACTTCCCAAGTTTGGTATGTGATTGCAGCGCCTCGGCGTCATTACCGGCATGCTCCGCGAGGCCGATTGCTTGCGCGTTTTTCCCGTTGACCGAAGACCCCTGGTGCGCAGCGTCGGGATCAATGCCGGCGGCGCCCGCGACGCGGCCCGGGAATTGCTCCTGCAAGGCTGCCGGGGGTTGCTCAGTTTCGGCTTGGCGGGTGGAATCGCACCCGCTCTCGCGGCCGGCGCCCTGATCGTCCCCGCGGAGGTGATCGCCGCCGACGGCAGGCGGTTTATCCCCGACGCGGCCTGGCTGAGCGGGCTCCATGCCAAGCTGGCCAAGGGAATCGACATCAACGTTTCGCCGTTGGCCGGAAGCGATCGAGCGGTGACGACGGTAGCCGCGAAACGGGCCTTAAGACAATCCACCGGCGCCGTCGCCGTCGATATGGAAAGCCACGCCGTTGCCGATCTCGCCTCGGCATCCGGTGTTCCGTTCCTGGTGGTGCGCGCCGTCGCCGACGCCCATGACCGGACCGTGCCCGAATGGATCGTCGATAAGGGGGTGGGCGAAAACGGTCGAATTCGCCCGCTGTCGCTGCTCGCCGCCCTGGCCTTGCGGCCGCGCGCCTTGCCGACCCTGATCGCCCTGGCGGGGGATAGCCGAAAAGCGATCGCCACCTTACGCCGCGTCGCTTTGCTCGCCGGTCCCGGATTCGGCTTCGGTTAGCTTTTCGGATGATTCCGCGAAGGCAAACGCGGCCGGGCGTTGGTTCTCGAGAGACAGTTCCGGGGCCTTGGGTTCAACCGTTCCCGGACCCCGCCAAGCGACTTTCAGGGCTTTCAAGGGATGGGCCACGGTATCGACGACGGCGGTGGGCTCGTAACCGCAATGGACCATGCAATCGGCGCATTTTTCATAGTTGCCGGTGCCGTAATTGTTCCACTCGGTGTTTTCCATCAATTCCTTGAAGGTTTCGACATATCCCTCGTCCAACAGGTAACAGGGACGCTGCCAGCCGAAGATATTGCGCGTTGGACTGCCCCATGGGGTGCACTGGTATTGCTGGTTGCCGGCGAGAAAATCCAGGTACAGGGCGGATTGGTTGAAACGCCAATTGCGCCCTTTGCCTCTTCTGAACAGGTCGCGGAAAAACTCCTTGGTTCGGGTCCGTGTCAAAAAATGTTCCCGGACGGGGGCGCTTTCGTAGGCGTAGCCCGGCGCCACAGTGACGCCTTCCACATCCAGATCATTGCAGACAAAGGTGAAAAAGTCGGCCATGTCGGCGGCGGCGGCGGTGTCGAAGAGGGTGCAGTTGACCGTCACCCGGAAACCGCGGCAACGCGCCGCGCGGATGGCGGCGACGGCAAGGTCGTAGACGCCCGGCTGGTTAACCGCCCGGTCGTGGTGGTCGCGGTTTCCGTCCAGGTGGACCGACAGCGTCAGATAGGGACTGGGGGTGAACAGATCCAGCTTCTTTTCCAACAACATTCCGTTGGTGCACAAATAGACGAATTTCCGGCGCCGGATCAGGCCGTCGACGATATCGCCGATGTCCTTGTAAAGCAGGGGTTCGCCGCCGGGAATGGAGACAATGGGGGCGCCGCATTCGTCGGCGGCGGCCAAGCACTCGGCGACGCTCAAGCGGCGGTTGAGGACCGTTTCCGGAAAGTCGATCTTGCCGCAACCGGAGCAGGACAAGTTGCACCGGAACAAGGGCTCCAGCATCAACACCAGAGGATACCGCCGCGCGCCTTTGAGCCGTTGCTTGACGACATAGGCGCCAACACGGACTCGTTGGATTAACGGGATGGCCACGCGGCCCCTGTCTTCAACAAGGAGCCGGCGGTCCCAAGGAGTTCACGGGGAAGCTTGAACTGCATGTGTTCATCGATACCGCCGGTCTCCCGCACCTGGACCGGCCCGAAATCCCCCAGTCGGGCGATCAATTCCTGAACCAGTTCCTCCGGCGCCGAGGCGCCGGCGGTGACGCCGACGGTTCCGACGTTGGCGAGCCAGGCGGGGTCCAGGCTTTCGGCGTCGTCGATCAAATAGCTTGGGATGCCGGTCTCGGAACCGATCTCGCAGAGCCGGTTCGAGTTGGAGCTGTTGCGGGCGCCGACCACGAGAAGCAAATCGACCTGATTGGCGAGATCGCGCACCGCCTGCTGGCGGTTCTGGGTGGCGTAGCAAATGTCCTTGACATCGGGACCGACGATTTTATTAAAACGTAGTTTCAGTTCGTTGATGACTTCGCGGGTATCGTCTACGCTCAAGGTGGTCTGTGTCACGTAAGCCACCTTTTTGGAGTTACGGATTCGCAGAGAGGAAAGATCGCCAGGGTTGATGACCAGATGCACGCCGCCGGGAATGCGCCCCCGGGTTCCTTCCACTTCCGGGTGGCCGTCGTGGCCGATAAGGATAACTTCCCGGCCCCTTCTGGCATGGTTTTGTCCTTCCCTATGAACCTTCGAAACCAGAGGACAGGTGGCGTCGATAGCCGGCAAATTGCGGCGCTTGGCCTCTTGTTCCACTTTTTCCGAGACGCCATGGGCGCTGAAAATCGTCACGCCGCCATCGGGAATGTCGTCCAGTTCCTCGACGAAAACCGCTCCTTTGGTACGCAGAGATTCCACCACCCGCTTGTTGTGGACGATTTCATGGCGCACGTAGACGGGCGGGCCGTAAATGTCCAAAGCCTTCTCGACGATTTCGATGGCCCGTTCGACACCGGCGCAAAAGCCGCGAGGCCGCGCTAGAATCACGCGAAGGATATTTCCGTCCATGCCTGAAAAATAGGTCCGTTTCGGGTCAAGGTGAAGGGTTGTTTATATCATTTCCGCATGCATCGTGGAACAATATGCATTTTCCCGCAACCTGAATGCGTGCATCGCCATGACCATCCTCGTTACTGGAGCCACGGGTTTCGTCGGCTCGGCGGTGGCGCGCCGGCTCGTCGATCGGGGTGCCGGCGTCCGCGCACTCGTCCGGCCGACCAGCGACCGCCGCAACCTGGAAGGCCTGCCCGTCGATTTGACCGTTGGCGACTTGACGGATCCTGCGTCGCTGGCCGCCGCTTTGAAAAATTGTCGCGGGCTGTTTCACGTCGCCGCCGATTACCGCCTTTGGGTCCGTGACCCGGCCCGGATGTTCGCCGCCAACGTGGACGGCACCCGCGCCATCATGCTCGCCGCATCGGAAGCCGGCGTTCAGCGCATCGTCTATACTTCCAGCGTGGCGACCCTTGGCGCCCGCTCCGATGGAATCGCCGCGAACGAGGATTCGCCGGTCGTTTATGAAGACATGATCGGTCCTTACAAGCGATCCAAGTTCCTGGCCGAAACGGAAGTCCGGCGCCTGGCTTCCGAACGAGGCTTGCCCATCGTCATCGTCAATCCGTCGACGCCTGTCGGCCCCCGCGACATCAAACCGACGCCGACGGGCCGCATGATCGTGGAAGCGGCTTGCGGACGCATGCCGGCCTATGTGGACACGGGCCTGAACGTAGTCCATGTCGACGATGTCGCCGCCGGCCACCTGCTGGCCTACGACAAGGGAAGGATCGGCGAGCGCTATATTCTCGGCGGCGAGGACATGGGGCTGAAGGAGATCTTAACCGAGATCGCCGCCATCGCCGGCGGCCGGGCGCCGGCCATTCGCCTTCCCCGCCAGCTGATCCTGCCCCTGGCCTATTTGGCCGAGGCGTGGACCCGCCTTGGCGGCGGAAACGAGCCTTTCGTCACCGTCGATGGGCTTAAAATGGCCGGGAAAAAGATGTACTTCTCAAGCGCCAAGGCAAAGGCCGATCTCGGCTACAACCCGCGCCCGGCACGCCAGGCCCTGCGGGACGCTGTCGCATGGTTTCGTGACAAAGGGTATTGCTGACGACCTTGCCGGACGGGGCGCCGGGCTTTATGACTATCGCCGGATTTCATGCATCCAATTACATGGAAATAAAAAGATAATGAAAGCGATCATGTTGGCGGCGGGCGTCGGCAGGCGCCTTTTCGGCGAAGATCATGACCAATCGCCGAAAGCCTTGCTCCGTTTCGACGGCAAGACCCTACTCGAGAGGCATATCGAAAACCTCAAAGACAACGGCGTCGACGAATTGGTGCTGGTGGTCGGCTACCGCCGGGACGACATCCTTGGGGAAGCGAAAACCATCGCCGGTGCTAATTACGTAAGCAGCATTTTTAACCCACGCTTCCGCGGCGGATCCATCGTTTCATTGTGGTCGGCGCGAGAAGTGCTGCGCTGTGGCGACGATATTCTGTTCATGGACGCCGACGTGCTCTACCACCCGGCCCTTATTCGCCGTCTGATCGCTTCACCCCACAAAAACTGCTTCCTCCTCGACCGCGAAATCGAAAATGACGAGGAAGCGGTCAAGCTTTGCATTCGCGGCGGCAAACCGGTAGATTTCGGCAAGAATGTGACAAGCGATTTCGACTTGCTCGGAGAATGGCCGGGATTCCTGCGGATGTCTCCGGCCATCGGCGAACGGTTGGCGGCGGTGACCGAATCATTCGTCGAGCAGGCAAAGATAGAACTCATTTACGAGGAAGCGATGCGCCAGGTGCTGGTGAGCGAGCCGCCGGGGACCTTCGGTTACGAGGACATCTCGGATTTGCCATGGATCGAAATCGATTTCCCGGCCGATCTGATGCGCGCCCAAAAGATTCTGCCGCGAATTTCCCGGGCCATCGGCATGGACGGTGGAGATGAGGATGCGGCCGAAACCGCTTGAATTTTCCGACGCCAGCGAGCGGCAAGCGTCGAGGTCGGCCCTTTTGCGGGCGATGCTGATGTCGGCGGAGTTGGAATTCCTGATGGAGGCGCACGACGGCATTTCGGCGAAGATCGTCGAAGAAGCCGGATTCAAGGGAATCTGGGCATCGGGACTGTCGATTTCGGCGGCGCTGGGTGTGCGCGATAACAACGAGGCCTCCTGGACCCAGGTCCTGGAAGTGCTTGAGTTCATGTCGGACGCCACCTCGATCCCGATCCTTGTCGACGGCGATACGGGTTACGGCAATTTCAACAACCTTCGCCGCCTGGTGCGAAAACTTTGCCAACGCGGCATCGCCGGCATCTGTATCGAAGATAAGCTGTTCCCGAAGACCAACTCGTTCATCGGCGAAGGCCAGCCTTTGGCCGACATCGATGAATTCTGCGGCAAGATCAAGGCCGGAAAGGACAGTCAGACGGATGCGGATTTCGTTCTCGTCGCCCGCATCGAGGCGTTGATCTCGGGCTGGGGCTTGGACGAGGCCCTGCGCCGGGCCGAGGCCTATGACGAGGCCGGCGCCGACGCCCTGCTGATCCATTCCAAGCGGGAGACGGCGGACGAGGTTCTCGCTTTCAAGGCCGAATGGAGCGGGCGGGCGCCGATGATCATCGTGCCGACGAAATACTATACGACGCCAGTGGAGATTTTCCGCCAAGCCGGGATATCCATGGTCATTTGGGGCAACCATAATCTGAGGGCGGCGATCGCCGCCATGCAGGAAGTCTGCCGTCAGATTCAGCGCGATGAAAGCCTGGCCGGAATCGAAGACAATGTCGTCAGCCTCAAGGACCTGTTCGAGTTGACCGGCAACGAGGAACTGGCGGAAGCCGAACGGCGTTACCTGCCGGCCCGCCGCCGGGAGATCGGGGCGGTTCTCATTGCCGCTTCGCGCGGCAAGGCCTTGGGCGCGTTGACCGAGGATCGCCCCAAATGCATGATCAACGTCCGCGGGCAGCCGCTCTTGCGGCGCCTGGTGGCGGCGTTCAAGGAAGGCGGGGTGAGCGACGTCACCGTCGTCCGCGGCTACAAGAAGGGAATGATCAACCTGCCATCGATCCGCACCGTCGATAACGATCTTTACGCCAAAACCGGCGAGGCGGCCAGTTTGGCTTGCGCCATCGACCACGTCCGCGGCGAATGCATTGTCGCCTATGGCGACATCCTGTTCCGCCATCACATCCTCGATCGGCTGCTGGCAACGAAAGGCGACATCGTCGTCGCGGTAGACGCCTTGTGGCGCCAACGCACATCCGACACCAAGGGCTGGGTCCGCGATCTGGCCACCTGCACGCGCCCGTTCAGCGCCAGTTACCTGGACGACGAACCGGCCTTTCTTAAGCGCATGAGCAACGACCTGCCGGAACAAGACGTCAATGGCGAATGGATAGGCTTGGCCAAGTTGAACGCCGAGGGCAGCGATGCCGTCAGGGCCGCGATCAAGGCCATGCGCGGCAACGGAAGCCTGCAAAAAGCCAGCCTTTTGGATCTCTTCACCCGATTGGCCGAAGAGGGACACAAAATCCGCGTCGTCTACGTCACCGGCCACTGGCTCGACGTGGACGACGCCGCCGACATCGCCAAGGCGCGCCAATTCCTGTGATCAACGCCGCCGCTTTCCTGGTCCCCGCCCGCCGGCTGGGATTCGATTTTTTCACCGGCGTTCCTTGCTCTTTCCTGACCCCCCTCATCAACCGGGCCATCGGCGAACCCGGCCTGGTTTACGTGACGGCCGCCAGCGAGGGGGAAGCCGTGGCCATTGCCTCCGGGGCTTGGCTGGCCGGCCGCAAAACGGTGGTCATGTGCCAGAACTCCGGCCTCGGCAACGCGGTCAATCCGCTGACCTCTCTCAATTTTCCGTTCCGCGTTCCAACCCTCCTGATCGTCACCTGGCGCGGCGGCCCCGGCTTGAGCGACGAGCCCCAGCACCAACTGATGGGAAAAATCACGCCCGCCCTGCTCGATCTCCTCGGCATCTCCCATGCACCGTTTCCGAAGTCGGAAAAAGACGTTGCCGCGACCCTGGCCTGGGCCGACGCCGGGATGGAGCATAGCGGCCTGCCTTACGCCTTGATCATGGAAAAGGGCGATGTCCGGGACGAGGGGGTGGAGCCGCCGCCGTCCTCCGCCCGTCCTCCGGGCGCCAAGCGGGATCTCCGCGCCAACGGCGCTCTTCCCTCGCGGTTCGCGGCCCTGGAACGCCTGCTCGCCCTGATCCCGGACGAGGCGGCGGTTATCGCCACCACGGGCAAATGCGGACGCGAACTCTTTACCATCGCCGACCGTTCCCAGCACCTCTATCAGGTCGGCTCCATGGGCTGCGCCGCCGCCATGGGACTCGGCGTCGCCCTCAATACCGGCCGTCCGGTTGTGGTCTTGGACGGCGACGGCGCGGCGCTGATGAAGATGGGCACGCTGGCAACCATCGGCGCTTGCGCCCCCGGCAACCTCGTTCACGTCGTCCTCGACAACGCCAGTTATGATTCGACCGGCGGCCAGCCAACGGTATCGCCGAGCGTCGACTTCGCCGCCGCCGCCTTGGCCTGCGGTTATGGCGAGGGGGTCAATTGCGACAGCCTGGCCGGTTTGGAGCGGGCGCTTGCCTCGGCCTTCGACCGGCCGGGGCCGCGTCTTGTCCACTTGCGCATCGCTCCGGGCTCCAGGCCCGGCCTCGGCCGGCCGGGGCTAGGGCCGGTCGAAGTGGCGACGCGTTTCAAGGCATTTTTGGGCGGCTAACGGCGCCCTCATACCCGGAACACGTATTCCCTGTCGGCTTGGCGTTCGATGTCGGGGGGATAGCTCTTCCGCTTGTCGGCGTAATATCGCGCCATATGGTCGCCGTCCGAGAGCTTGTTGTAGGTGGCGAAATAGAGACGCCGGATCTTGTCGCTCATGTTGAGCTCCGAGGAATGCGGGCAAAAGCAGTCGAAAAAGGCGATATCACCCGGCTTGGTCGGGTAAGGGACGAAGTCCATTCCTTCCATGTCCTCGTCGGTCAAGGGATCCCACATGCGAAACACTCCCCGTTTGTGATGCCCCGCCACCATCTTCAGGCAGCCGTTTTCGAGGTTGGCCTCGTCGATGCAAACGAGGGCGCTGATGAAGAAATCGGCGTATTGATCCCATCCGGCCTGGGAATCCTGGTGCGGCTTGAAGCCGTCGCCGCCCGGCATCTTGAAGTTGATCTTTTCCTTGAACAGCATTGCCTTCTCGCCGAGGAGCTGACCGACGGGGGCCTTCAAGGTTTCGCTCAACTCGGCGAAACCGGGATGGAAAGGAGTGATGTTCTCGATCCGGCAGATCAAGTCCTTGCCCGGTTCCTTGTGGCTTTCCTCGTGAAAGACCCATTGCTTGCCGACTTCCTCGGGCTTTGCCGCAAGCTCCCTCGTCCATTTCTCGATGCGCTCTATTTCGGCGGCGTCAAACGCCCGCCGGAAAACGACAAAGCCGTCCCTGAAGAAATCGCTGATCTGCCGTTCGGACAATTGCGGGGTCTTCAGCATGCGCCGGTTCCTTGCCTGTGAGCTTCGAGCGGGCGGCATATTAAATCAAGGCATTTGCCGATGGGAAGCCCTTGTTCGCCGTTCCGGCTGAATATGATATATGCCCCGGTACCGCGGCCATATCCGGTTGTTCGGATGGGTTCCGGACGCCGGGTGACAATTCAAGGAGCATGCGCCATTAGCCACAACACCTGGATCCACCGCATCGCCCGGACGGCGATCGCCAAGCCGTTGGTGGACACCAAGGTGACACCCAACCAGTTGACCACCGCCCGTCTGGCCACCGGCTTGGCGGCGGCGGCGGCTCTGGCCGTCGGCGAGAGCCCCTGGCAGCACTTGGGCGGCGCCCTGTTCGTCCTGTCCATACTGCTAGACCGAGCCGACGGCGAACTGGCGCGGCTGACCGGAACGACTAGCTCCTGGGGGCATGCCTACGATCTTTTTGCCGATGCCGCCTCGGATTTTCTGATTTTCTCCGGTCTCGGAGTCGGTTTGCGGGACGGCGCCTACGGTCAGTGGGCGGTGCCGATGGGTTTTCTGGCCGGCGCCGCGGTGGTGGCGATCTATTGGCTGGTCGTCAGAATCGAGGCCTTGAAAGGGGCCAGGGCGGCTGAAATGCCAGGGTTTTTCGGTTTTGATGTCGATGATGCGATTGTCGCGGTGCCTGTCGCCGTCTGGCTGGGCTGGTCTGAACCTTTGCTGGCCGCCGCCGCCTTGGGCGCGCCCCTGTTCGCCTTGTTTTTCTTCTTTCTGTTTTGGCGCAAACTAGCCGCGGCTGAGCCGGAGCAGTAAGGAAAGCGTCCATAGCATGTAAACCACCGCGCCAGCCCCGGCCAAGGCGAAAAAGGGCAGTGAAAAACCAGCCCAGACGATAGGAGCAAAAAGGTAAATGCCATCTTCCAGTTCGAAACCGGCGAAGCCGGGATACCCCACCGCGTCGCCATTCTCCAGTTTCTTCAATTTGTCGATGCCAAGATTGACGAACATGGAAACGAGTGCCGAGACGGCGCCCGCCGCGCCCAAGGCCATGGCCCAGTCGCCGAGAAAGCTGTCGCGCAACCCGATGCCCAGACAAACGAACAGGGCGGCGTAGCTCAAGGCGCCCGAGACGTAGTCCAGGTAGTAGCCAAGTTTCGACGTCCGGCCCGATTGGCGTGCCAGCTCGCCATCGCAGTGATCGAGGAAACGGCCAAGCACAAAGATCCCGGCGCCCCAGTCGGCCAGCGCCGGATCGCTGGGAACGAACAACCCGGCGCCGGCAAGGGCGAGGAGCAGGGTCACAAACGTCAACTGATTGGGCGAGACCGGAGTTCCAACCAGCGGCTTGACGAGAACGCGGGCGAAGCGTTGATCCCAGGGCTGCTTTTGCAAGATCATGCGATCCTCAAGCCGGGGGTTCGAGGTAGAAGATCAAAATGAAGGCGATCAGCACCACGGAGAGCACCGAACCGTGTCCCGCCAGGCGGCCGGCGGGGGAATCGAGTCTGAGCTCGAGCCAGCGGCCGACCCCCATCAGCAAGGCCAACACTCCCATGGCGGTATGGGAGACCTCGATCAGGTATTCGGTCTTGAATTCGAAAGAGGCATGGGAATGGGTCAGCAAGACGATCCCCCCGGTTATGCACAAAGCCGGGAAAACATAAGGCAGCCAGGGTTGCGGGTTCGGGGTGTTGCGGGCCCGCCATTCCATCACGCCCAGGCCCGCCGTCACCAGGAAGGCAAGCTTGTGTTGGAGGGTGGTGACTTCCTGCATGCCTTCGAGGAAGCTCAAATCGCCATAGGGCCAGACCTCGTTGTCGGCCCGGATCAGGACGAAGACGGCCAAGGCCAGGAAACCCAGCGGCCAATGCCGCCCGAGAGGAAACTTTCCGGTGCGGTCGGCAATCGCCAGCAGGCCGATGGACAACAATATAATCCCCGCCATGTTATGGTTGTAATCGGACCAGTATTCCTCGGCGCCGGATTCGGTGCGGGCGACGACGCCGGAATCCGCTTCCGCTTGGCGCACTTCCTCGATGGTGGGGGAAATCATCCGCGGTATTTTCGGGGCGAAGGCCTCGATGACCTCCACCGCCGTCGCCTGTTGGTCCGGCAAGTCCACCGAGGGCGGCAGGGCGGCCAAGGAGGCGGCGACGAAAAGGGCGGAGAACAGCAAGGTGCCTTCGGATTCAACATAAAACGGGATGGCTTTACCGATGCCATCGAGACCGCCGGCACCGGCATCGCGCCGCCAACGCCGGGCGGCCGCGAAGTTCAGCCCGGCCAGACCGAGGGCCGCCGCCATCAAAACCCACTTGGAAGCCAGCATGGAGCCATAAGCGGTGCCGATCAGTCCTTGCCAAGTATCCACGTACCATAAGCCCAAGGGAATCCCTGTCAGCAAAAGAATCAGGACGGCCGCCAAGCCCAAGGGCGTAAACCGGGCAAGTACCGAAGGCCATAGCCGGGCCACTTCCGCTTGGCGGCGGCCAAGACGCCACAGGGACCCCAAATGGATGACGCCGCCGACCCAGACGATGGCGCCAAACTGATGCATCGCCGTCAAGGCCATCAGCGGGACCCGGTCTTCCATGCGGCTGGCCCCATGCACCAACCAGGCGCCGCAAATCATCAGCGCCGCCGCCAGGGCGACGGCGCAGATCCAGCGGCCGGTCCGTTCCGGTTTCCGGCGCAGCCACATCAGGCCGAGGGCCAGACCCGCCGCCAGAAGCGCCCGCGTCAACCCGATCTGGAATACCTGGGTGTCGAGGAAGTCCGGGAAAGGCGATATTTTCAGAATGTCGGCAAGGGCCTGGGTCTTGGCCCAGAGTTGCAAAAATTGAGTTAAGGCCAATCCCCACGCACCCATTATCGCCAGATCCAGGCTGGATGCCAGGGCCGCTTGACGCGCCGCCGAAACGGCCGTTTCCGCTTTCAGGCTGAAAAAACCCCAGACCAGCCCGCCGACAGCCAAGGCCAAGGCGAAAAGGCCGAAACTGTGGAGCAGGTCGTCGGCGAACCAGGCGATTTCATACGACATCGAGACTCACGGGTTGTTGGAGATTCGGAAGCGAAGCGCGTTGTCGGTGAAATGGCCGTCGGCGGCCAGCACTCGGTATTGGAATACGTAAGCGCCGGCGGAGAGGGCGGGCAATTCCACCACCAGCCTGTCCCAGCTCGACCCGGCGCTGATTTTCAGGGCAAGTTCCTTGCCACCGATGTCGATCAGGAAAATCCGCGATAGCTTGGCTTCCACCGCCGAATTGAAGCGGACTTCGACTTCCGTGGCCTGTCCGGGCCGGACCGGCCTCTCCTTCATGGAGGTCTCGATGACAACGGCGTGGGCGTACACGGACGTTGCGAACGTTGCGGTCATGACCGGGACGAGGAATAAAACTGCGATGATTTGGTGAAAAGGCAGATTTTTCATTTGGCCGCTGGCATCGGAGGGTTGATTTTAAGTAACGGCGTTCTTTTCCGGTGTCAAAACAGGGCCCCGCCCCACTTGCTTGGCGGCCAGCCAAAAATTCGCTCCCGAGATCAAGCCTGCCTCCCCCCATCAGCTTGGCCAACGGGTTCCTTGGGCGCAGGTAATGGGCGGCCGATTATGGATGGATGAAACCAACCCCGCAAGCCTAGTGGTCCGCGATCAACAATATTCCATTGAGGACAAACCGATTTTGGCGTCACGCGGGACGAGGGTTTGTGCTAAATTCGAAAAGTCATAGAGGTTGCGGCAAGTGCCATTTCATGGACCTTTCGATACTCCTGGTTATGAATGCCGTCAGGGAGTGATATTTTTTGAGGGGATTTCCGTTGCGCTGGTTTGGTTTCATTCCAGTCATTTTCTTTTTCGCGATCAGCGGTTTCGGAACCTTTTCCCTGGCCGCTCTCGAACGAATCGATTGCGATATCCTGCTTCGAGAAGCATCAAAATCCGGCGAGGTTCCCAAAGTCACGTTGAATGCATCCTGGGGGATCATCCGCATCGAAACCTCGCTAGGTTACTGCCGCGAACCGGTGGAGGTCTGGAGAGGTCGGCATTTGCAAGACATCCCGGTGACGAAATCACAGGAATCCAAAGCACCGAAGATTCAGCTGCCGAAACCGGCCGTTCCGGAGCCGGCCGCTCCGAAACCGGCGGCTCCAAAACCGGCCGCCCCGGAGCCGGCCGCCCCGAAACCCACGGCACCCGTGCCTACGGGGAAGCTTTGCGACAAGTCCTTGAGCGAGTTCTGGAAACAAGGAAAACACTTGATCAAGGGAACGACTTACTGGCTTTCTCAGGTCTATACGATCGATCGGAACGGCGACGGAATTACGGAAGACGTGGGGTTCAGACTTAAGGCGAAAGGAAAACCCGATCTTCTCATTAGCTATTTAGCCGATGGCAACCAGATTTCGGCCAGATCTCTGCCCAGACTGGCGTTGCCCGACGAAACCCTGATTCAACGGCTTTGTTTCGGCCAACTCATATTCGCGGAGCTGTCGAAGAAACAACTGGTGCCGGTCGAGAAAAAAAAGGTATTCGATATTCCCGATCTGGCCCGTGAAATGAAGATTAAAACGGGAGAAATTTCCGAAGAGCCCGAGACGGCAGCCAAGGGCGACGCGGAAAAAACAATCGGGACAACAATTTGGATAAGCATTGCCGCCGGTTTGTTCGTTCTTTTTGCCGCCGGCGGCCTCATCGCTTTTTTGACTCGCCGCAAATGGTTGCCGAAACTTAAAAAGTCGGCGGAGGACGATGATGATGATGATGATTTTTAGTAATTAGATGAACAAGGTAGAGGTGATAATGAGGATCGATACCAGGTTATCGGCGGCGGTTCTTCCGAAAGCTTGTGTGTCCCCGGCGCTGACGGTTTGCACGCCGGCGAAGGAACTGACAGTCTCGCCATCGGCGCTGTTGACCGCGCCCCTTCATTGCCTGCCGAAGCACGATCATTCCCGGCCATAGGCGCCTTCGGTATGCATCCGGCCATGTCAAGTGGTATCAAATGGGCGCACCCTTGTCCGGCAGCCACCAACAGGGCTATAAGCGCCGCCAAAAGACAATGCCTACGCCATGATTGAAATCGTCTTCAAAGCCTACCGCGGCATTCTAGTCCGTTGGGTCGATCTGGTTCGCCGGTTTGCCCTCGCCGTCCTTTTGGTCTCGGTAGCCGTAACCTTGGGGGTCGCGGTGTACTTGGAAAGCAACATGGCCATCAACACCGATCTATCCGACATGATGTCGCCGGAATTGGAATACCGCAAACAATCCCGGGCGATCGGCAAGGCCTTTCCGCAGTTCTCGGACAACATCCTCATCGTCATCGACGGCGAGACTTCGGATCTCGCCGACGACGCGGCCGCTGTTTTAACGGCGCGGCTACGGAAAAAACCGGAGCTGTTCGGCGGCATTTACGATTTGAGGGGGGAAGCCTTTTTTCACCGCAACGGGCTGTTGCTTATGGAGTTGGATGAACTGGCCGATCTCAGCGACCGGCTGGCCGAGGCGCAACCCTTCCTTGGCACATTATGGCGCGACCCAACCTTGCGCGGCCTGTTTCGGATGCTGGGGCTCGCCATCAACGAGGTTCTCAAGGAAGACGGAACCGCGATAGAGATCGAAAAGGTGCTTACCGCCATCGCCGAAGTCATCGAGGCCCAGGCGGAGGGACGATTCCGTCATCTCTCCTGGCAGCGCCTGATGATGGGCAACGGTGACGAGGAAGAGGTGGCAAGACGTTTCATTCAAATCCAACCCGCTCTCGATTTCACCTCCCTGCAACCGGCGACCGCTGCCATGGGGGCCTTGCGGCGGATCGCCGCCGACTTGAAGTTGGATCAAGACCATGGTGTCCGGGTCCGTTTGACAGGTTCGGCGGCGTTGTCCCAGGAAGAATTCAAGACCGTCGAGAAAGGCATGGGTCTGGCCGCCTTCCTGTCCCTGATTCTGGTCATTGGATTGTTGCTGGGCGGTCTGCGCTCGCCGCGTCTGGTGGTCGCGACGCTGACCACCCTGATCATGGGCCTGATTTGGACCGCCGGATTCGCCATTGCCGCCATCGGTCAGCTGACCCTGATTTCAGTGGCGTTCGCCGTACTGTTCATTGGTTTGAGCGTCGATTTCGGCATTCATTTCGGCCTCCGCTACAAAGAGGAAATCGACCGGGCCGCTTCCCACGCGGCGTCTTTACGTTACGCCGCGAAGGGCGTCGGCGGAGCATTGACCCTGTCCGCCGTGGCGGCGGCCATGGCTTTCTATTCCTTCCTGCCGACGCCTTATCTGGGACTGGCGGAACTTGGGCTGATCGCCGGAACCGGCATGTTCATCGCTTTTTTCGCCAATCTGACCGTTCTTCCCGCCATTCTGACCTTGATGCCGCCCGGCATGACCAGGAAGACAGGGGCTGGGCGGCGTCGCTTCGCGGGGTCGACTTTGGTTCTGGAGCATGCCGGCGTTATCCTTTGGGGAGCCTTGGCCCTTGGTTTGGCCGCCGTCGTCCTGTTGCCGCAAGCCCGCTTTGATTTCGATCCCATGAACCTGAAGGATCCGAGCACGGAATCGGTCAGCACCCTTTTCGATCTCATGAATGACAGCCGCACCAGCCCTTACTCCATCACCGTCCTCGCGAAAAACCTGGACGAAGCCCGGGATTTGGCCGCCAAGCTCGCCCGCCTCGAGCAAGTGAAGGAGACGATAACCCTGTACGATTACGTTCCCACCGGCCAGGACGAGAAATTGGACATTATCGGGATCATGGGCCTGTTTCTGTCGCCGGCCCTGGCTAGCCGGCAACAGATTCCGGCGCCGACGATGGAGGAAATCAAATCCTCTCTCGAAGTTCTTGGCGTCAAATTGCGGCTTCTGGCCGCTTCGGCAAAAGGAGAGGGAGCGGCAGCGAAACGATTACTCAACGCTTTGCGCGCCGCGCCGGACTTTGCCGATCTGGAAAACCGGTTGTTGTCGTCCCTGCCGAGGCGGCTGTTGATGCTGAAACAATCTCTGGAGGCGGAACCGATTTCCATCGAAACTCTTCCCGAAAGCTTAAGAAAGCGCCATGTCGCCGCCGACGGTAGGGCGCGAGTCGAGGTTTACCCAAAGGAAAATATGAAGGACAGGGAGGCGCTGGCCCGTTTCGTCGGCGCAGTACGCAAGCTGGCCCCCCAGGCCAGCGGCTCGCCCGTCGTTATCTTCGAGGCGGGGAAAGTGGTGGTCGCCGCCGTCGGCGACGCGGCGGTGCTGGCGGTGGTCATGATATCGGTGCTGCTGGCGGTGATTTTGAAGTCTTTCAAGGACGTGGTTTTGGTGTTCATGCCTTTATTGCTGGCGGTCCTGCTGACCATCGCCACGTCGGTTCTGTTGGGCCTTTCGTTCAATTACGCCAACGTCATTGTCCTGCCCTTGCTATTCGGGCTGGGCGTGGCGAGCGGCATTCATCTGGTGCTGCGGCGGCGAAACGAGGGCGCCACCGCCGGCGTCTTCGGGACCAGCACCCCCCGCGCCGTGGTTTTTAGTGGACTGACTACCATCGGATCGTTTGGCACAATCGCTTTGTCCGGCCATCCTGGAACATCGAGCATGGGGTTGCTGTTGGCCATTTCCATCACCCTGACTTTGGGATGCACTCTGGTCGTCCTGCCGGCCTTGATGGTGTTTTGGAGGGGAGCGACGGAGCAGGAAGCTTCTTGAATGGATCCAACGACGGCTCGCCTGTTCCCTTTGATCCGGCGGATTTCGGCGCGGGTTTCCCCTGTTATTGTCCAACTTCCGGTGACCGCGAACCAAGTCACGGCGGCGTCCCTGGCGGTCGGCCTGGCCGCTTGCTGGGGCTTTATGCAGGGCGGGTTTTCATGGACGTTGGGCGGGGCAATGCTTTTTACGCTGTGCTATACCCTAGACAACTGCGATGGCGAGGTTGCGCGTTTCAAAAATCAGACTTCCGGATTCGGCGACAAATTCGATACTTTCGTCGACTGGGTAGTTCACGCCGGTTTTTTCGCCGCCCTCGGCGTCGGCGTCGCCAAAGAGAGTGGAGACGATCTTTGGTTGTGGCTTGGTTTCATCGCCGCTGCCGGAGGCACCATCAACTATTTCATCGGGGTGGCCGTCGATGCCCGGCTTCGCCTTGAGACGGGGGATGCGCTCGATACCACCGGCCGGAGGAACGATGACCACCCGCCGAGGCCGGAAGACTGGAAGCAATGGGCCCTGATGGCGTTTCGCGAATTCGCCCGCGCCGATTTCTGTTTTATCGTCCTGGCTCTGGCTCTGATCGACCTGACCTGGCTTTTGCTCCCCGCCGGAGCGATCGGCGCGCATGTTTACTGGATGACCCAGTTCGTGCGCGGAGCCCGCGATTATCACGTTTGAGGGGCGGTGAAGTGCGGTACCTGAAATATCTTTTTCTGCTGGTTGGTTTGGGACTGCTTGCCTTTGTCGTTAGCGAGATCGAGATTGCCCAGGTTATCGAACGTGTCGACCTTGTGGGCTGGGGAATCACCGTCATTCTGGGCCTTTATCTCGTTGCCTTTGTGATCGATTCGTTCACCTGGCACATGACCTTGACCTTTATTCCCCTCAACCTGACTTGGTTGTACCGGGTATGGAAGGTGCGGATGGTCGGCGAGGTTTTCAACAGCATTTTGCCGATGGCGAGCATGGGCGGCGAACCGGTGAAAGCGGTCCTGTTAAAAAAGTATTATGACATCGGCTATCGCGAAGGAACGGCGTCTCTGCTCATCGGCAAAACCATCAACATGCTGGCGCTGGTGATTTTCCTTGCCTTGGGGTTCGCCTTGATGTGGGCATCGCCTGTTCTCCCGGCATCCTACAAGGTTTTCGCCGGCATAGGGCTTTTTGCCCTCGGCCTGGGAACGGCCCTGTTTTTTTTCATCCAACGGCTGAAAGTTTCGACCATCACGGGAAACTGGATCAGCCGCTGGCGATTTACCCGCGGCGTCGAAAAGGTGATGCATCTTGTCCGCGACGTGGACGAACGCTTGGTGCGGTTTTACACCCGTCATCTGAGGCGGTTTTCCTGGGCTATTTTGTTGGCCTTCGTCAACTGGTTGGTCGGCGTCCTGGAAATTTATTACAGCATGGCTTTTCTTGGCTATCCGGTCTCGCTGACGGATGCCTGGATCATCGAGGCGGCGGCGCAATTGGTGCGCACCAGCACGTTTTTCATCCCCTCCAGCATCGGCGCCCAGGAAGGAACGTTCTTGCTGATTTGTTCGGCCATGACCGGCTCGCCGGTAGCCGGCATCGCCGTCGCCTTGATCCGGCGGTTCCGTGAAATCTTTTGGATTCTGTGGGGATTGCTGCTGGGGGCGATGTTTCCTTTGAAAAAACCTTCGGCGGCGCGTTAAAGCATTGGAGCATATCCATGTTGAAAAGAATCGGCGCCGACGAATCTAGGGACAGAAATCTAGGGACAGTATATAATTTTTTGTGCTAAAAACTATATACTGTCCCTAGATTCCGGCGGTACAACCAGCCTTGCTATACGTGCCATGAGCGCCCGAAATAGATGAAATTATCCTGACCGACAAGAAAGTTTTATACTGTCCCTAGATACCGACAACAATTGCGGTGCACCTCAGATTTTGCAATTTCGAATTTTGGTTTATTAACTAAACTATTAATTTCTCCTTGCTTCGCAGCAGAAAAGATAACGTTTAACTGAGCGACGACAGTAATTATTGTAAAAAGAGATTATTTAAAAATATAACGCAAAACACCGGTATGAGGAAGCTACCATGCAAAACAGTTTATCTCTAGTAAATACTTTTGATAGTGAAGATTCGCGGGTAGATATAGTTTTCATCCATGGTCTTGGCGGTGATGGGCGGCAAACTTGGATGACGACTGACAACAACGAGTTTTGGCCCGATTGGCTGGGTCATGACATTCCGAAATTATCGATTTACACACTCAATTATCCCGCCACCATTTTTGAACGATGGGCGAGGAGGGAAATGGACCTGTATGAGTTGGCAACCAGCTCTCTTGAGCACATGGCATCAAGGGGGTTAGGTAATCGTCCAATTATCTTGCTAGCTCATAGTCTGGGTGGCTTGTTAGCCCGAATTATTCACGACGCGTCGCGAATTTAACGGTGAGCGTAGATTAACCTGTTGAAATGCC